>Ga0182749_1000614_pt1 | contig 31426 bp, 22 predicted proteins | sample eDN3rd37CKraftMG_FD_128875 | JGI IMG/M metagenome (GOLD analysis project Ga0182749, IMG submission 128875) | Enriched Miracle-Growth compost microbial communities from Emeryville, California, USA - eDNA 3rd pass 37_C Kraft MG (version 2) (version 2) ...
CCGACTGCTTCAGCCCCTCGTGCCGCTCCAGCCGGGCCAGCACCGCCCACTGCGCCCGGGTGGTGCCGAGCTTGCGGGCCTCCTGGTCCCAGTAGGTTCTCAGCATTCGCGCGACATCGCTGAGTAGAAAGGCGAATTCGCGCTCCAGGGGAAAGCCTGGCATCGGCCGGTCCTCACGTTAAGCTGCGAATATAATAAGCTAGCTTATTAAAAATCCTATCGCCGGACGCCCCGAATTTTAGCGGCCCCGCCATGCGTGCAGTGCACAACGGCGGGAATCGGGCGCTCTGCGACCGGCTCCCGCGAGGCGGGCTGCGACCGCGATGGTTGGGCCGAAGTTCCGCGCGGCCGCCGCGCCTACGCCTTGACCCGGCGCGGCTTTCGGGCGCGCGGCGGCGCCGGCGTCTCGGCCGCCTCGCGCGCGGCGCGCATCAGCATCTGGCGGCGGCGGTCGGCGGGGCTGCGGAAGCACGCCTCGACCTTGTCGATGAGCCGCACCAGCTCGCGCACCTCGTCGTGGTCGAGCGCGGCGAGGATCGGCTCCTCGACCGCCAGCGCCTGGGCGGCCATGCGGTCGTAGAGCCGCTTGGCGCGCGGCGTCAGGTCCACGGTGAACATGCGCCGGTCGTCCGGGTTCTTGGCGCGCGTGGCGAGGCCGAGCTCGATCAGCCGCGCCAGCGCGCGGCTCACCGCGACGCGGTCGAGGGTGACGTAATGGCCGAGGTCGCCGGACGGCTGCGGCCCGAAATGCGCCAGCGCGGTCATCACCTTCCACTCCGGCTCGTTAAGGCCGGGGTCCTTGCGGTAGATCTCCGCGAAGGCGCGGCGGATCAGCGCGGCGAGCGACGTGATGCGGTAGGGCAGGTAGTTCGGCAGGTCGAGCCGCAGCCGGCCGGGCGGGGCGCGGAACGCCGCGCGTCCCGGGGGCTTGCCGCGTTGCGATGTCCTGCCCGCCATGATCGGCACCTTCCAACTTCACGTTCCGGGCCGCGATCCGGCCGGATCGATCCCGCCCGTCCCTGGCGCGACCTGCGTTTGACGCGGCGTCCCGCCCGATATAGGCTGATTGTTGCAGATGATACAAGATCGCTGCATTTGAAATCATCGACGGCCGCCCGAAGCGGCCGCAGGGGAGAGCGCCTTGAAGTTCGGCGTGTTCTACGAGCACCAGTTGCCGCGGCCGTGGGTCGAGGGCGCGGAGCGCAAGGTCTTCGCCGACGCGCTCGACCAGATCGAGCTCGCCGACAGGCTCGGCATCGACCATATGTGGCAGGTCGAGCACCATTTCCTCGAGGAGTATTCGCACTCGTCCGCGCCGGAGGTGTTCCTGGCGGCGTGCTCGCAGCGTACCCGGCGCATCCGCCTCGGCCACGGCATCGTGCTGATGCCGCCCGCCTACAATCATCCCGCGCGCGTGGCGGAGCGCGTCGCCACCCTCGATCTCGTCTCCGGCGGGCGTGTCGAATGGGGCACCGGCGAGTCGGGCAGCGCCATGGAGCTCGGCGGCTTCGGCATCGACCGCGACGAGAAGGGCGCGATGTGGCGCGAGGCCACCGAGCAGGCCGTCAACATGACGGTGATGTCGCCCTATCCCGGCTTCTCCGGGCGATATTTCGCGATGCCGTGCCGCAACGTGGTGCCGAAGCCGGTGCAGAAGCCGCATCCGCCGCTGTGGATGGCGTGCTCCAAGCGCGAGAGCATCCACAAGGCGGCGCGCAACGGCATGGGCGCGCTGGCGTTCGCGTTCGTCGAGCCCGAGCAGGCGGCGAAATGGGTCGCCGAATACTACGACATCATCCGCTCCGAGGAGTGCGTGCCGATCGGCTACGCGGTGAACGCGAACGTCGCGCTGGTGAGCGGCATGTCGTGCCACGCCGACGCCGGGGAGGCGGCGCGCCGTGGCCTCGACGGCTTCAAGTTCTTCGGCTACTCGCTCGGCCACTACGCCGCGTTCGGCGCCCACCGTCCCGGATTGACGGACCTGTGGGCGCGCTTCCTCGAGGTGAAGGACGAGCTGCCGCGCGACGCCGGAAGCGGCGGCATCGGCACGCCGGACCAGGTGCGCGCGCATCTCGCCCGCTACGAGCAGGCCGGCGTTGACCAGGTGATCTTCGTGCAGCAGAGCGGCAATAACAGGCACGAGCACATCTGCGAGTCGCTCGAGTTGTTCGCCGCCGCGGTGATGCCGGAGTTCAAGGCGCGCGAGGCCGCCCGCGCGGCGAAGAAGCAGGCGGAGCTGGCGCCGTTCGTCGCGGCGGCGCTGGCGCGCAAGCCGGCGACGCGGGCGGTCGCGGAACGGGATATCCCGGAGGTCGAGGCGTTCGGCCGCCACCGGCCGCGGGGACAGTTCTCGTCGGATCGCGAGGGCGCGATCGCCGCGCCCGCCTTCGACCCGCACACGGAGAAGGCCGGGACCGGCTGACGGGAGCGACAGCAGCAACAACGAAAGCCAAACGTCCAGGGAGGAAACGATGTCGGGATTGCTGATGCGATGGATGCGCATGCTCGCGCCGCTTGCCATGTGCGGCGCGCTGGCCCTGCCGGCGCGGGCGGAGACCTACCCGGACCGGCGCATCACGATGGAGGTGGGTTTCGCGGCCGGCAGCGGCGCCGACATCCTGGCGCGCTACTACGCGACCAAGCTGGCGGAGCAGACCGGCCAGACGGTCATCGTCGAGAACAAGCCGGGCGCCTACGGTCTCATCGCCGGGCAGGCGGTGAAGCAGGCCAAGCCCGACGGCTACACCATCCTGTTCTCGCCGAGCGCGGGCATGGCGGGCGGAAAGTTCCTCTACGCCAACCTCCCCTATGACCCGCAGAAGGATTTCATCATCGCCGCGCCGCTGCTCGACGTCGCGTTCGCGCTGGCGGTCGGCGCCAACTCGCCGGCCAAGTCGGTGGCCGAGCTCACCGCGCTCCTGAAGAAGAAACCCAAGGCGCGCTACGGCACCTCCAGCTCCACCGCGATCGCGGCGGCGCAGCTCTACAAGACGCTGGCCGGCTTCGAGGCGGAGCAGGTGCAATACAAGCTGACCTCCGACGCCCTGGGCGACCTCGCCGACGGCACGCTCGACTTCATGTTCCTCGACGGCGTGCTCGCGGTCGGGCAGCAGAAGGCCGGCAAGGTGCGGCTGCTCGCCACCACCAACACGCGGATCGCCAGCGCGCCCGACGTGCCGACCATGAGCGAGGCCGGCGTCGGCCACTACAGTTTCGCGGTGTGGTGGATGATCATGGTGCCGGCCGGCACGCCGCCGGAGGTGGTCGACAAGCTGAATGCGGTGTTCACGAAGATCGCCGACCTGCCGGAGACCAGGGCGTTCCTGAACAACGTCGCCTCGGCTCCGTTGAAGGGCACGCCGGCGGACATGGTCGAGAAGCTCGACAACGACATCAAGACCTGGGCGGAGATCGCCAAGACCGGCGCCATCGTGCCGCAGTAGGGCGGTGGCGTGTAGGATGGGTCGAGCGTAGCGAGACCCATCACCGAAACCTGCGTGCCATTCACGATGGGTCTTGCTTCGCTCGACCCATCCTATGCGTTCGACCCATCCTACGCGCTCTCCGTGCGATGATTTCCGAAGGTGGGTTTCGCTGCGCTCAACCCACCCTACGCCTTGTTCTTGTCGAACTCCGCCGGCAGGTCGGCGCGCAGGTCCATGGTGCTGCGCACGCCGATGTCGTCGAAATGCGCGTCGAGGAAGCGCCGCGCCGCGCGGCGGCCGCCGTCGCGCAGCAGGGTGAAGAACTCGTAGTCGTTGGAGAGCTTGCTGCCCGCGCTGTAGGTGCGGCCGTCGCCGTCGAGCACCACGCGATGGACCTTGATGCGCCGGTATTCGCCGGGGCCCTTGCCGTGCGGCAGCCGGCCCTGGTCGATCAGGCGCGCCACGAAGTCGATGGCGCGGAATTCCGAGAGCAGCGACGCGTTGAAGGTGATCTCGTTGAGCCGGTTCATGATCTCGGAGGAGGACTTCGGGATCGTGTGCCGGACCAGCGGGTTGATCTGCACCACCAGCACGTCCTCGGTCTCGGTCGTGTAGAAGAACGGGAAGATCACCGGGTTGCCGAGATAGCCGCCGTCCCAGTACGGCACGCCGTCGATCTCGACCGCCTGGAACAGCATCGGCAGGCAGGCCGAGGCCATCACGGCGTCGGCGGAGATGGTCCTGCGCGAAAACACGTGCAGGCGGCCGGTGAAGACGTTGGTGGCGGAGATGAAGAGCTGGCGCTTCTCGTCGTTCCTCACCGCCTCGAAATCGACGAAGCGGGCGATGATGTCGCGCAGCGGGTTGATGTTGAGCGGGTTCACGTCGTAGGGCGAGAAGTAGTTCGCCACGGTCTCGAACCACGCCTGGATCGGCGAGTTGTCGAGCGGCATGAAGGAGAACAGCCGGTCCACCACGGTGCGCTGCACGGCCGGCAGGTCGCCGCCGAAGCTCGCCGCCCGCCAGAAATCGGCGAGCCGCTTGCGCGCCTCCTCGGGTCCGCCGCGGGCGAGCCCGTCCGCCAGCATCACCGCGTTCATGGCCCCGGCCGAGGCGCCGGAGATGCCCTCGATCTCCAGCCGGCCGTCCTCGAGGAGCTGGTCGAGCACGCCCCAGGTGAAGGCGCCGTGGGCGCCGCCGCCCTGCAGGGCGAGGTTGATCTTCTTGCGCGCCGGCTGCGCCGCCGGCGCCGGGCCGCCCTCGTCGGCCCGCGGCTTGCGCCAGGGAAAGATCACCGCGGGGCTACTCCGCGGTCCAGCCGCCGTCGATCGACAGGTTGGCCCCGGTGATCTGCGACGCCGCGTCGGAGCACAGATAGACGGCGAGCGAGGCGACCTGGTCGACGGTGACGAACTCCTTGGTCGGCTGCGCGGCGAGCAGCACGTCGCGCTTGACCTGCTCTTCGGTCATGTGGCGCGCCTTCATGGTGTCGGGGATCTGCTTCTCGACCAGCGGCGTCCACACGTAGCCCGGCGAGATGCAGTTGCAGGTGACGCCGAAGGTCGCGAGCTCGAGCGCGACGGTCTTGGTCATGCCGGCGATGCCGTGCTTGGCCGAGACGTAGGCGACCTTGAACGGGGAGGCGACCAGCGAATGCGCCGACGCGGTGTTGATGATGCGGCCCCACTTGCGCGCCTTCATGCCGGGCACCGCGGCGCGGATGGCGTGGAACGCGGCGGAGAGGTTGATGGCGATGATCTGGTCCCACTTCTCAACCGGGAACTCCTCGATCGGCGAGACGAACTGGATGCCGGCATTGTTGACCAGCACGTCGACCGAGCCGAAGGTCTTCTCGGCGGTGGCGATCATGCCGGCGATCTCGGCAGGCCTGGTCATGTCGGCGGGAGAGTAGGCCGCCTTGACGCCGAACTCGCTCTCGATGCCGCTGCGCTCCTTCTCGATGGCGTCCTTGTCGCCAAAGCCGTTGATGGTGATGTTGGCGCCCTCCCTGGCGAGGGCGCGGGCGATGGCGAGGCCGATGCCGGAGGTCGATCCGGTCACCACGGCGGACTTTCCCTTGAGCATGTTTCGACTCGCTCCGACTGTGCGTCGACTGGCGCGGAAAGACTCTCGAGCACGTCCGAATTTTCGGAATCCGCGGAATCCGGACGGCCCGAACCATGCCGCCGCCGGTATTGCACTGCAATATCTTTTTCGGCCGGCAGAGCCGGGTTGCAGGCCGGCAAGCCTTTGAAACGGCCCAAACCGGGCGTAAAAAGCCCGTGATGCCCGAGATTTTCCCGACTCCCGGCCACGACCACGACCGCTGCGCGGCGGACGCCATCGCGCAGGCCGAACAGGTGTGCGCGCGCAAGGGCCAGAGGCTCACGCCCATGCGGCGGCGCGTGCTGGAGATCCTGGCCGCCAGCCACAAGCCGCTGGGCGCCTACGAAATCATTGATGCCGTTGCGGATTCCGGTCCGCGCCCGGCTCCGATCACGGTCTACCGCGCGCTCGATTTCCTGATGGCGAACGGCCTCGCGCACCGCATCGCCAGCCGCAACGCCTTCCTCGCCTGCGGCCACAAGCACGCGAACGGCGCGCTGGTGGCGTTTTTGATCTGCGAATCCTGCGGCTCCGTCGGCGAAATGCAGAGCGGCGACCTCGCCGCAGCCCTTGCTGCGGCGGCGAACAGCGCGGGCTTCGCGCCGGCCATGTCGGTGGTCGAAATCACCGGATTCTGCACTTACTGCGCACGCTCGCGCGCCGAGTCGCGCTAGCCGACGCGATGGACGCGCGATTCCAAACAGGTCAGCGGGCGCGTCCGCTCGATCTCGATGCCGGCCCGGTCGCCGTCATCGTGGCGGTATGCCTGATCTGGGGCCTCAACCAGGTCGCCATCAAGTTCACGCTGCCCGACGTGCCGCCGGTGATGCAGGTGGCGATCCGCTCCGCCGGCGGCCTCGCCCTGGTGCTGGCCTGGGCGTGGGGGCGGCGCATCCCGCTGCTCCGGCCGGACGGCACGCTGGTCCCCGGCCTCGTCTGCGGCCTGCTGTTCGCCGCCGAGTTCATCGTGCTGTTCCGCGCCATGCTCTACACCAGCGCCGGGCGCGCCTCGCTGTTTCTCTACACCGCGCCGTTCTTCGTCGCGCTCGGCGCGCGCTGGCTCATTCCCGGCGAGCGGATGTCGCGCTGGCAATGGCTCGGCCTCGCGCTGTGCTTCGCCGGCATCGCCGCCGCGGTCGGCCTGCCGCAGCCCAACGTCGATCCAAGCGTCGTCGCCGGCGACATCATGGCGATCGCCGCCGGCGCGCTGTGGGCCTCGACCACGCTGGTCATCAAGGCCACGCGGCTCGCCGTCGCGTCGCCGGAGAAGACGCTGATCTACCAGCTCGTCGTCTCGGTCCCGGTGATGGCCGCGGCCAGCGCGCTGTTCGGCGAGCAGGTCACCCACGCGCCAGGCGCGGTCGCCGTGGCCTGGCTCGCGTTCCAGATCGCCGTGGTGGGGTTCACGTTTCCGATATGGTTCACGTTTATTCAGCGTTATGCGGCAACCCGCGTGTCGGCCTTCACGTTCCTGGTTCCGCTGTTCGGCGTCGCCGCCGGCTGCCTGCTGCTCGGCGAGCCGTTCACGCCGGCCTTCGGGGCGGCGGTCGCGCTGGTGGTCGGCGGGCTGGTGCTGGTCAACCGGCGGGGCTACAAATAGATAAGGGCTGAAGGAGAGCGCGATGAACGATATGTCGGCGCCCACGGTATCCATGGCCGCGGCATCGGACGCGGCCGGCCCGCTCGAGCGCCACCGCACGGTCCAGGTGATGGTCGGCAATGTCGCCGTCGGCGGCGGCGCGCCCATCGTCGTGCAGTCGATGACCAACACCGACACCGCCGACGTCGAGGCGACGACGAAGCAGGTCGCGGACCTCGCCCGCGCCGGCTCCGAGCTGGGGCGCATCACCGTGGACCGCGACGAGGCCGCGGCCGCCGTTCCCCACATCAAGGAACGGCTCCTGCGCATGAATATTGACGTGCCGATCGTCGGCGACTTCCACTACATCGGCCACAAGCTGCTCGCCGACCATCCGGCCTGCGCCGAGGCGCTCGACAAGTACCGCATCAATCCCGGCAATGTCGGCTTCAAGGACAAGAAGGACCGCCAGTTCTCCGCCATCGTCGAGACCGCGATCAGGCACGGCAAGCCGGTGCGCATCGGCGCCAACTGGGGCTCGCTCGACCAGGAGCTGCTCACGCACCTGATGGACGAGAACGCGCGCTCCAACGCGCCGAAGGACATGCGCGCGGTGACGCGCGAGGCCATGGTGCAGTCGGCGCTGCTGTCCGCCGCGCGCGCCGAGGAGATCGGCCTGCCGCGCAACAAGATCATCCTGTCGGCCAAGGTCTCCGCGGTGCAGGACCTGATCGCGGTTTATATCGAGCTCGCGCGGCGCTCCGACTACGCCATCCACCTCGGCCTCACCGAGGCCGGCATGGGCTCGAAAGGGATCGTGGCGTCCTCCGCCGCCATGGGCATCCTGCTCCAGCAGGGCATCGGCGACACTATCCGCGTGTCGCTGACGCCGGAGCCTGGCGGCGACCGCACGCTCGAAGTCAAGGTCGCGCAGGAAATCCTCCAGACCATGGGCTTCCGCGTGTTCGTGCCGCTGGTCGCGGCGTGCCCCGGCTGCGGCCGCACCACCTCGACCACGTTCCAGGAACTCGCGCGCGACATCCAGGGCTTCATCCGCGACCAGATGCCGGCGTGGAAGTCGCGCTATCCCGGCGTGGAAACGCTCAACGTCGCGGTGATGGGCTGCATCGTCAACGGCCCCGGCGAGAGCAAGCACGCCGACATCGGCATCTCGCTTCCCGGCACCGGCGAGCAGCCGACCGCGCCGGTGTTCATCGACGGCAAGAAGGCCGCGACCCTGCGCGGGCCGACGCTCGCGGCCGATTTCAAGGCCATGGTGATCGACTACATCGAGCGCCGCTTCGGCGCCGGCGGCGCAGGACGGACGGCCGCGGAATAGCGGCGGGATGGATTTTCGGCGCAGCCTGTCGTCCGTAGAACAGGTCGAGCGCAGCGAAACCCGCCGGAAGGTTTTCCTTGCAAAATCACCTGGCGGTGCGCGTTTCGCGCCGTCGGTCCTGCCCATGACGCCGCGGTTGTGGTAGATCACCGGCACCGTTTCGGCGGAGCCCGCCGCCGGCCGGACCACCACGGAGCAGCGACCATGCAAATCTATCGGCGCAACGTTCTCGCGAGCGCGGCGGCGGCGCTGAGCGGCGTGTTCGCCCTTGGGGCCGCGCGGGCCGCGCCGGCGCTGCCGGACAAGTCGAAGGCCGTCTACCATCTCGACGACCTCGACAAGGTGAACTTCGTGCTCGGCAATATCGAGAACCACTACAACGGCGTCGGCGGGCCGGAGCATGTGACCATCGCGCTGGTGGTGCACGGGCCGGCGCTCAAGGCGTTCCACGCCATCGAGGCGAGCGCGGAGACGGCGCAGAAGGTCGCCGGCTTCTCCAAGGCCGGGCTCGGGCTCAACGCCTGCGGCAACACCATGAAGGCGCAGAAGGTGACGTTGCAGGATCTGCTGCCGGGCTTCGTCGAGGCCAGGCAGGGCGGCGTTGTGCGGATCGCCGAACTGCAGTCGCAGGGTTACGTGTATCTGCGGCCGTAAGGCCGCATCTGCGCGGCGTCGTTACCGAAACGTTTACGAAAACTGGCGCTTTTGCTTGCCATGGCCGGCGTGGAAGCGCCTAGCATCGGCGATGACCGAAAAAGTCGCCGTGCTGATGGCCGCGTACAACGCGGAGAAGACGCTGGCGCAGGCCGTGACCAGCCTGCTCGACGGCAGCCATCCCTGCAAGCTCTACATCGTCGATGACGCGAGCCGGATTCCGGTCGCGGACGTGCTCGCGCCGGACCCGCGCATCGAGGTGATCCGCCTGCCGAAGAACGGCGGCCCGGCCGCCGCGCGCAACGCCGGACTGAAACGCATCCTCGACAACGGCCACGCCTACGTGGCGATCATGGACGCCGACGACGTGTCGCATCCCGAGCGGCTGGCGAAGCAGGTCGCCTATCTCGACGCCAACCCCTCCGTCGCCGTGGTGGGCTCGTGGGAGCGGGTGATCGACGAGGAGGGCCGGTTCGTGAGCACCGTCGCGCTGCCTTGCGCGCCGGACGTGCTGCGCGACCTGCTCTACGTGAAGATGTGCGTGTCGCATCCGACCTGGCTCGCCCGCGCCGATGTATTCGCCCGGCTCGGGCTCTACGCCGAGACCTATTACGCCGCCGAGGATTACGAGCTCATCCGCCGCATCGCCGAGTATCACGACGTCGCCAACCTGCCGGACTACCTGATCCAGTACCGCATCTCTCCGGGCGGCATGTCGGCGAAGAACCGCACGCGCCAGCTTCTCGACCGGCTGCGCATCCAGTGGAAATATTTCAAGTGGTCGAAGCGCAGGGCCTGGGTCGGCCTCGCGCGCACGCTCGTCCTGCTCGTCGTGCCGGTGAAGCGCAGCAAGCCCGACACGATCTCCGCCGGCGAGGCGGAGAAGCTGCAGGCGATGGCGCGAGGATAGGGCCGCAGTCCTACGCCTGCACTTGATCAGATCGGCAGCTCCGCCTGGCCGTCGCCCTTGAACACGACCGTCGCCTCTTCCAGGTCGAGTTCGCGCTCCAGCCGCCGCCGCGTCTCGTCGGTGATCTTGCCCTCGCGCAGCAGCTTGTGAAGCTGCCGGCGCTCGAAGTCGATCAGCTCGCGCCGCAGCGCCGAGGTCAGCGCCGCTTCCTCGACGCCGTCCTCCAGCGCGCGGGGGAACTGCCGCCGCCGCGTGTCGAAATGGCTGCGCAGCACGTCGACCACGGATTCCGGCAGCCTGCGCTCGTCGATCAGCGCATCGAGGCGCTCCAGCGCGCCTTCCATCAGGGCAAAGCGGGCCGAGAGCTCGGCCGCGTGCTCCGCGCGCTTTTCCGCATTGGCGTGTTTCTCGAGCCCCAGCGCGCGCACCACCGCCGGCAGCGTGAGGCCGATGCCGACGATGGTGATGACGATGACGCCGAAGGCTGTGAACAGGATGAGGTCGCGATAGGGGAACGGGTCGCCGTTCTCCATGACGAACGGCAGCGCCAGCGCCGCCGCCAGCGAGACCACGCCGCGCACGCCGGTGAACGAGAGCAGGAACGGATAGGTCCAGGGCGGCGAGGGGTCGCTGCGGCGCACCGGCGGGAACAGCCAGCGCGGGATGTAGGTCGCCGGAAACACCCAGACGAAGCGTGCGGCCACGATGATGGCGGTGGTGAGGAGCGTCGCGATGAGGAGGTCGCGCAGCGCGACGCCGGTGATCTGCTCGGCGAGGGTGCGCGCCTGCAGGCCGGTGATGAGGAAGACGAAGCCCTCGATGATGTAGGTGATCAGGTCCCAGAAGAAGAAGCCTTGCAGGCGCGTGGCCGAGGAGATCAGCAGCGGGCCGCGCCAGCTCACGTATAGCCCGCAGGCCACGGTGGCGAGCACGCCGGAGCCGCCGAGGTATTCGGGAAGCCAGTAGGCCATGTAGGGCGTCATCAGCGACAGCGTGATCTCGACGCGCGGGTCCCTGGACCAGCGGCGCAGGCGCAGGCTGAGCCAGCCGATGCCGATGCCGTAGGCGATCTCGCCGACGACGATGGCGACGAAAGTACCCGCCGCCTGCGGCAGCGAGAACGCGCCCGAGGCGATGGCGACCACGGCGAAGCGATAGAGGATCAGCGCGGTGGCGTCGTTGGCGAGCCCCTCGCCCTCGAGGATCACCAGCAGGCGGTGCGGTATGCCGAGGCGGCGGGCGATGGCGAGCGGGGCCACCACGTCCGGCGGCGCGACGATGGCGCCGAGCAGGAAGCCGACGCCGAGCGGCAGGCCGAGCACCCAATGGGTGGCGAGGGCGACCGCGCCGGCGGTGAAGACGACGCAGCCGAACGCGAGCAGCGCGATCGGCCGCAGGTTGCTGTGGAACTCGCGCCAGCTCATGGAGACGCCGGCCGAATAGATGAGCGGCGGCAGGATGACGAGCAGGACCACCTCGGGCGTTATCTCGATGCGCGGCAGGTCGGGAACCAGCGCCAGCAGCACGCCGGCCAGCACCAGCAGGATCGATGGCGCGGTGTTGAGCTTGCGGGCGAGCACCGCCACCGCGCAGAGGACGCCGAGCAGCGCGAGCAGGGTTTCGATCGTCAGGGCCATCGCGGCGGGGCGGTCTCGTGGTGACAGGGGGGGCTCGCGGGTGGGCTGCACCGTAGCAGCCGCGGCCGTGTTCCACAAAAAGCCGTTTTGTGCTGGTGTCGTGACGATTGCCGCCGCTTGAACCAGGGCCGCCCCAGTCCCGACGATGAATGTGCTTCTCGTCAAGATGTTCGCGACCGCCCTGGCCTTGAGCCAGGTGACGGCGCATCCCGGGGAGATCAAGACGCATTTCGATCCGGACGGCGACCGCGACGCCGTGGCGCAGCTCCTGCGCGACGGCTGCACGCAGATGCGCAAGGCGTTCGACATCGAGGACATCAACCTCGACGACCTGATCTCGACCGCGATGCAGGACCCCAAGGGCGTCGTCGGCGACACCAAGGTGTTCCGCGGCCTCGACTTCAACGACCTGTTCACGGCCTACAAGCAGTTCTGCAAGGGCGAGACGGTGGCGGACTCGCCGATCGACCTCGGCGCGGTGATCGATTTCTACGACAAGGCGCTCACCGATCTGCCCGGCGACGACAGGATCAAGGGCCTCAAGCCCGGCGGGGCCTATGCGGTGCTCGACGGCGAGGGCAGGCGCTACACGGATATTTCCGAGACCGACCAGCGCCGGCTGTGGGTGCCGCTCGCCGACATTCCGGTCACGGTGCAGAAGGCGTTCGTCAACGCCGAGGACAAGCGGTTCTACGAGCACCACGGCGTCGACGAGCGCGGCATCATCCGCGCCTTCATCGCCAACCTCGGCCAGCCCGGGCGGCCGCAGGGCGGCTCGACCATCACCCAGCAGGTGGCGAAGAACCTGCTGGTCGGCGACGACGTGACCTACGAGCGCAAGATCCGGGAGATGATCGTCGCCTCGCGCATGGAGAGCCTGCTCACCAAGCCGCAGATCCTGGAGCTCTATCTCAACGCCATCTATCTCGGACGCGGCTCGTGGGGCGTCGAGACGGCGGCGCAGAGCTATTTCGGCAAGTCCGCGAAGGACCTCACCCTGGCGGAGGGCGCGCTGCTCGCCGGGCTCGCCAAGGGGCCGAATTATTTCAGCCCCGAGCGTCACCCGGACCGGGCGCGCGAGCGGCTCGCCTACGTGCTGAGCCGCATGAAGGCCGACGGCGAGATCGACGACGCGACGGCCAGGGCTGCGAGCGCCAGCCTGCCGGCCATCGTGCCGTTCGGCCGCGAGCGGCGCGACTCGGGCTTCTATTTCGTCGACCAGGTGGCGCGCGAGGCCAAGGCGCTGCACCTCGACGCGCTCGGCTCGGGACGGGCGGTGGTGCATTCCACCATCCGCCCGTCGCTGCAGCGCGCCGCCGAGGAGGCGCTGCAGGACGGGCTCGCGAATTACGAGGCGCGCATCGGCCGCGCCCGGTTCCGCGGGCCGGAGATGAATCTGGCCGACGCGGTGGCGAAGCTCGGCGCGCCGGCGCCGGACGCCAAGCCGGCCTGGCAGCAGGCGCTGGAGGCGGCGCGGCTGCCGCTCGCCGACGTGCACTGGACGCCGGCCGTGGTCACCAATGCCGGCAAGGGCGGCCTGCGCGTCGGGCTCGCCGACGGCCGCACGCTGCCGCTGTCGGCGGCCGCCGCCGCGGCGCGCGCGCTCAAGCTCTACGACGTGGTCTATGTGCGCGTGACCGACCGCAAGGCCGGCGCGCGCGCCGAATTGCGCATCAAGCCGGAGGTGCAGGGCGCGGCGATCGTGCTCGACAACGCCACCGGCGCGATCCTCGCGGTCGCCGGCGGCTTCTCCTACCAGGCGAGCCAGCTCGACCGCGCGACCCAGACCCAGCGCCAGCCCGGCTCGACGCTCAAGCCCTTCACCTATCTCGCCGCGCTGCATAAGGGCCTGCAGCCCAACACGCTCGTCCGCGACACGCCGGTGACGCTGCCGGCGATCGACCAGCAGTCCGGCGGCTATCCGGGCATCATCGCCGGCGAGGACGACCGCTACGCCTGGACGCCGAAGAACTACGACGGCGGCGGAAGCGGCATCACCACGCTGCGGCGCGCGCTGGAGCACTCCAAGAACCTCGTCACCGCCAACCTGCTCGACGGCGGCATCGAAAGCTCGCCCCAGGACAGCCTGCGCCGGGTCTGCGACCTGACGCTCGAGGCGCACATCTACAAGGAATGCGTGCCGTACTACCCGTTCGTGCTCGGCGCGCAGCCGGCGCGGCTCGTCGACCTCGCCGCGTTCTACGCCGCGGTCGCGACCGAGGGCGCGCGGCCGACGCCGCACGCCATCGAATCCATCGAGGAGGGCGGCACCACCATCTACCGCAACGACGCCGGGGCGAACTGGCTCGGCTCCGCCGACCGCGTCGCGTTCTACCAGCTCAAGACGGTGCTGCAGGGCGTGGTGGCGCGCGGCACCGCGGCCTCGCTCTCGCGGCTCTCGCCCTACATCGGCGGCAAGACCGGCACCAGCGACGACGAGAATGACGCCTGGTTCATCGGCTTCTCCAACGACGTCACCGTCGGCGTCTGGGTCGGCTACGACAACGCCGACGGCAAGCGCCGCACGCTGGGGCCGGGCATGACCGGCGCCAAGGTCGCGATCCCGATCTTCCAGCCGATCATGGAGGCGGTGTGGCGCGACTACGCGCCGAGGAAGCCGCTGGCGCCGCCGTCGCTCGTCGCCGCCCGGCAGATGGCCGCGGTGCCGACCGAATACTACAGCGGCCGGGTGGTTCCGCCCGGCACGCCCAACGCCATCACCGAATACATGCGCATCGATTCGTCGGGCCAGGTCGCGGACACGCACAACGCCATCGTCTCGGAAGGCGAGGCCTCTTCCTATGCGACCGACGATCCCGACGGCGATCTTTACGGCCCCTATGCCAGCCGCTCCGGCGGCTATTATCCGGGCGGCTACGCCCAGGGCCAGAGTCCCTACGTCGGGTCCGGCTCGATGTATCAACAGCCGCCGCCGCGCAGCTTCTTCGACATCTTCGGCTTCGGCGGCGACCAGCAGCGCTATTACGACCAGCAGGAAGCCATCCGCCGCCGCCAGCGCCGCGTCGACCCGGATTATTTCTTCAACGGCTACCAGACGAATTGATGCCGGCGGCTCCTACAGCTTCAGCAGCCTGATCGCGTTGCCGCTCATCAGCTTGGCGCGGTCCTCGGCGCACAGCGGCACGGTCCTGGCCCAGTCGGTTCCGGTCTTGTTGGCGACGAAGGGGTAATCGACCGAGAACAGGATGCGGTCGATGCCGAGCTCCTGCACGCACAGAAGCAGCGACGGGTTGGAGAAGAAGCCCGAGGTCGTCACCGAGAAATGGCTGCAGAACGTGTCGCGGAACGCGACCTTGGCCTGCCGCGACAACGCCTCGTCCATGCGCGCCAGCAGGAACGGGATGCCCTCGCCGAGATGGCCGAGGATCGCCTTGAGGTTCGGATGTTTCTCGAACAGGCCGGACAGCACCAGCCGCGTCGCCGTGGTCGCGGTCTCGACGGTGAAGCCCCAGCCGGCGGACAGGATCGTCGGCACCGATTGGGCGTATTCCTTGTAATAGGCCTCGACCACGGCCGGGTGCGGCGCGGCGGGGTGGAAATAGACCGGCACGTCGAGCCTCTCCGCGCGCTCGTAGATCGGCCAGAACCGCTTGTCGTCGAGGAACACGCCGTTGGCGAGGCCGTGCAGCATGGCGCCCTTGAAGCCGAGCCTGGTCACGCAGCGTTCCAGCTCGTCGGCGCCCTCCTTGGGATTGTTGGTCGGCACCGCGGCGAAGGCGCCGAACCGGGTCGGATGCTGCTTCACCGCTTCGTGAAGCCGGTCGTTGACCCGCCGGCAGAGCGCCGTCGCCACGTCGTCCGGCAGCTTCTGCCCCGAGGGCGCGCCGTGGGAGATGACCTGATAGTCGATCCCGGCCTCGTCCATGGCCTTGATCCGCAGTTCGCCGAGGTCGTAGAGCCGCTCCTCCAGCGCCGGGGCGCGGATCACGTCGCCACCGGTGAAATAGCCCACCATCTCGCGGTCCCAGTAGTGCTCCTCGATGGCGACCACCTGCGGACGCGTTTTCTCAACCATGATGGAATCCTCCCGGACTTTCGACGAATGAATTAACCGCCCGTTGGGGATGGGCTGCGCTTATGGCACGCGGGCGTCCCGGCGCTGTTCTTTGAGCACGATCGTATCCGACAAGCCTGCGGCTTCGGGATCATGCTCATAGCAGAGGTACCGGAGCGGGGCGAGGGGCGGCCCGGCGTTTGCGACTGTCACGATGCGCAGCCTGGCCGTGTCCCGTTCGGGGACGCCGGCCCGCTGATAAGGACCGCCCGATGGGCTCGACCGTACGGAATGATACATCTCGCGTCGGCTGGGTCGATTGCGCCAAGGGCATCTGCATCATCATGGTGGTGATGATGCACTCGACGCTCGGCGTCGAGGACGCCGCCGGCCGCCAGGGCTTCATGCACGCCGTGGTCGAGTTCGCGCGGCCGTTCCGCATGCCCGATTTCTTCCTGATCTCCGGCCTGTTCCTCTCCCGCGTCATCGACCGCGACTGGCGCTGCTATTGCGACAAGAAGGTCGTCCACTTCGCCTATTTCTACGTGCTGTGGGTGACGATCCAGTTCGCGGTGAAGGCCCCGGCCATGGTTGCGGACAGGGGCCTCGCCGGCGTCGCGCTGTTCTATCTCGAATCCTTCGTCGAACCGTTCGGCACGCTGTGGTTCATCTACCTGCTGCCGATCTTCTTCGTCGTCATCAAGGCCACGCGCCGCGTCAATCCCTGGGTGATCTGGCTGGTCGCCGCCGCGCTCGAATCCGCGTCCGTCAACACCGGCTGGACCGCGATCGACGAGTTCGCCGCGCGCTTCGTCTATATCTACACCGGCTACGTGATGGCGCGGCGCGTCTTCGCCTTCGCGGCGGCGGCGCAGGCCCATCCGCGGCTCGCCCTGGCGGGCCTCGCGGCCTGGGCCGTGGTCGAGGAGGTCATGGTGGCCCACGGCTGGGCGACGCTGCCGCTGGTGTCGCTCACGCTCGGCTGTGCCGGGGCCATGGCGGTGGTGACGGTCGCGGCGCTGATCGTCGATGTCCGCGCCTTCGAGCCCGTCCGCTATTGCGGGCGCAACTCCATCGTCATCTATCTCGCGTTCTTCCTGCCGATGCTGCTGACGCGGGTCGCGCTGCTCAAGACCGGCCTCGTGCCGGACGTCGGAGCGATGGCGCTCGTCGTCACCGCCGCCGGCATCCTCGGCGCGCTGGCGTGGTGGTGGGCGGTGCGCGGCGCCCGCCTCGGCTTCCTGTTCAAGCGGCCGGCACGGTTCTACCTCGCGCCGCGCCCCGCCTTCGCGCTCCAGCCGGCGGAGTAGCGGCCTCCCGATTCCTGTGGCTTGTCCCTCTCTCGACCGCCGCCCCGGTTTCGCTCCGCTCATCGGGCTGCGACAGCTTCGTCCGGCTGCGTTGCCGTCAACAGCCCCGGTGAAATCCCTCGCGAGGCGTGATATTCCGGCTCCGATCCCCACATGAGAGCCGCATGCCTGCCGCGACCCGATCCGCCAAGCCGAAAAAGGGCGACCACGTCTTCCTCGTGGACGGCTCGTCCTACATTTTCCGCGCCTACCACGCGCTGCCGCCGCTGACCCGCAAGTCGGACGGGCTCCAGCTCAACGCGGTCTACGGCTTCTGCAACATGCTGTGGAAGCTCCTGCGCGACATGAAGCCGGAGGACAAGCCGACCCACCTCGCGGTGGTGTTCGACAAGTCCGAGAAGACGTTCCGCACCGACCTTTATCCGCAATACAAGGCCCACCGGCCCGACCCGCCCGACGACCTGGTCCCGCAGTTCGCCTTCATCCGCGAGGCGGTGCATGCCTTCGACCTGCCGTGCCTGGAGCAGGCCGGGTTCGAGGCCGACGACCTGATCGCGACCTACGTGCGGCAGGCGTGCGAGGCCGGCGCCACCGCCACCATCGTCTCGTCGGACAAGGACCTGATGCAGCTCGTGAACGACTGCGTCGTTATGTACGACACCATGAAGGACCGGAAGATCGGCGTTCCCGAGGTGATCGAGAAGTTCGGCGTGCCGCCGGACAAGGTGATCGACGCCCAGGCGCTGATCGGCGATTCCACCGACAACGTGCCCGGCGTGCCGGGCATCGGCCCCAAGACCGCGGCGCAGCTCATCCTCGAATACGGCGACCTCGACACGCTGCTCGCCCGCGCCTCCGAGATCAAGCAGGACAAGCGCCGGCAGGCGCTGATCGACAACGCCGAGCAGGCGCGGCTCTCCCGCAAGCTGGTGACGCTCGACGACAAGGTGAAGCTCGACGTGCCGCTCGCCGACCTCGCGGTGCACGAGCCCGACTACAAGAACCTCGTCGCCTTCCTCAAGGCCATGGAGTTCAACACGCTGACGCGCCGCGTGGCCGAGTTCGCCGACATCGACGCCTCCGCCATCGAGCCGGACCCGCGGCTGCGCGCGGGCGCGACCGAGCCCGGCGCCGCCAAGCGCGCGGTGGACGAGCCGCCGCCGGAGGAAGCGCCGGCCGAGGCGACCACGCGCGGCAAGGCGGAGACGGCGGCCCCCGCCAAGGTCGGCGCGGCCAACGGCTCGGGGGTCGGCACGCCGCAGGCGCTGGTCGCGGCGCGGCTCGAGGCCGCGCGCAACATCAAGGTGGATCGCAGCCGATACGAGACCGTGCGCAGCCTCGCCCAGCTCGGCGGCTGGATCGGGCGCGCCCGCGCCGCCGGCGTCGTCGCCGTCGACACCGAGACTACGAGCCTCGACCCAATGCAGGCGGAGCTGTGCGGCTTCTCGCTCGCCATCGCGCCGAACGAAGCCTGCTACGTGCCGCTCTCGCACAAGACCGGCGGCGAGGCGGGCGGCACCGGCCTGTTCGCCGGCGAGCGCGCCGCGGACCAGATCGAGGAGGCCGACGCGCTGCGCGAGCTGAAATCGCTCCTGGAGGATCCCTCGGTTCTCAAGGTGGCGCAGAACCTCAAGTTCGACGCGCAGATCTTCGCGTTGCGCGGCATCGACATGACGCCCTGCGACGACACGCTGCTGATGTCCTACGTGCTCGATGCCGGGCGCAGCGCCCACGGCATGGACGCGCTCTCGGAGCGCCTCCTGAACCACCGCACCATCCACTATGCCGAGGTCGCGGGCAGCGGCAAGTCGCAGATCTGCTTCGACCAGGTGTCCGTCGAGAAGGCGACCGAATACGCGGCGGAGGACGCCGACGTGACGCTGCGGCTGTGGCAGGTGCTCAAGCCGCGCATGGTGGCCGAGCACATCTCCACCGTCTACGAGACGCTGGAGCGGCCGCTGGTGCCGGTGCTGGCGCGCATGGAGCGGCGCGGCATCTCCATCGACCGCAACGTGCTCTCGCGACTCTCCGGCGACTTCGCGCAGAAGGCGGCGGGGCTCGAGGCGGAAATCCGCGAGTTGGCCGGCGAGCCGATCAATCCCGGCAGCCCCAAGCAGCTCGGCGACATCCTGTTCGGCAAGATGGGTCTGCCCGGCGGCACCAAGACCAAGACCGGCGCGTGGTCCACCGGCGCGCGCACGCTGGAGGACCTGGCCGAGCAGGGCCACGTGCTGCCCCAGAAGATCCTGGAATGGCGGCAGGTGGCGAAGCTGAAATCGACCTATACCGACGCGCTGCCGGGCTTCGTCAACGCGCGCACGCACCGCATCCACACCTGCTACGCGCTGGCGGCGACCACCACGGGGCGGCTATCCTCGTCCGAGCCGAACCTGCAGAACATCCCGATCCGCACCGAGGAAGGCCGCAAGATCCGCCGCGCCTTCGTGGCCGAGAAGGGCCACAAGCTTATGTCGGCGGACTACTCGCAGATCGAACTGCGCCTGCTGGCCGAGATCGCCGATATCCCGGCGCTGCGCCAGGCGTTCAAGGACGGGCTCGACATCCACGCCATGACCGCGTCGGAAATGTTCGGCGTGCCGGTCAAGGGCATGCCGCCGGAGGTTCGCCGCCGCGCCAAGGCTATCAATTTCGGTATCATCTACGGCATCTCGGCCTACGGCCTCGCGGCCCAGCTCGGCATCGCCCGCGAGGAGGCCGGCGCTTATATCCGGAAGTATTTCGAGCGGTTCCCGGGCATCCGCGACTACATGGAAGAGACCAAGGCGTTCTGCAAGAAGAACGGCTACGTCACCACGCTGTTCGGCCGCAAGTGCCACTACCCGGACATCGTCAACTCGAACCCCTCGGTCCGCGCCTTCAACGAGCGCGCCGCCATCAACGCGCGGCTCCAGGGCACGGCGGCGGACATCATCCGCCGCGCCATGATCCGGATGGACGAGGCGTTGGCGAAGAAGAAGCTCAAGGCGCAGATGCTGCTCCAGGTGCACGACGAGCTGGTGTTCGAGGTGCCGGAGGACGAGGTCGAAAACACGCTCCCCGTGGTGCGCAAGGTGATGGAGGAGGCGCCGCTTCCGGCGGTGTCGCTCGCCGTGCCGCTGCACGTGGACGCGCGCGCGGCCGACAACTGGGACGAGGCGCACTAGCCGGCGGTCACCCGCCGGTACAGCGCCTCGATGGCGCGGGCGGCGCGTTCGGCCGTGAAATTTTTCAGGTCGTAGCGATAGCGCTGGAAGCCGCGGCCGCGCGCCTCGATGAGTTGCGCGGCGAGGGCGGCGTCGTCGCCGGGCTCCGCCCAGAGCGCACGCTTGTCCTGGACGAACTCGTTCGGCCCTTCCGTTCGCGTCAGCACCAGCGGGCATTCCGCCGCCATGGCCTCGAGGATGGCGAGGCCGAACGGCTCGAACCGCGCCGCGCTGACGAAGGCGTCGAAGGCGAGGTACCAGGGCGCGACGTTGTCCTGCGCGCCGGCGAGCACGATGCGCGGATCGCCGCCCGCAAGCTGCGCGAGGTCGCCGGCCTGCGGACCGTCGCCGACGATGGCGAGCCGCACGCCGGCGTCCTGCGGGAAGGCGGCGCGGAACGCGCGCACGAGCGCGTCCATGCCTTTCTCCGGCAGCAGCCGGCCGACGCTGCCGAACACGAACGTGTCGCCGCCCGCGCCGCAGCGCTCGCGCAGCGCGTCGATCTGCGGCCGGGTCGCGGCGCCGAGCGCCTCGGAGACCGCGCGCGGCAGCCAGTTGTGGACGATGGCGCTCTCGCCACCGAAGCCGCCGAGCATCGCATACTGCCAGCCGCCGACGCAGACGAGCCCGTCGGCGTCGGCGTGCTCGCGCGCCTCGTAGGCGATGTGCAGCGTCGCGACATGGGGGATGCCGAGCCGCCGCGCCTCGCGGCCGACGCGCCGCGCCGCCGGATTGAGGTGGGTGTGCACCACGTCGGGCCGGAACCGGCGCAGCGCGCGCCGCGCCATCGGCCGGTGCAGGGCGGGCGGCATCCAGCGCGGGATCGCGGCGAGCGCCAGCGTGCCGGCGCCGACCGGGTTCGCCTGCGCCACGACCTTGCGCATCTCGCGCGCGCAATCGGACCAGGCGTCGTGGATCAGCACCTCCACGTCGTGGCCGCTGCGCGCCTGCTCGGCGGCGAGCTCGGCGCAATAGCGCTCGCTGCCGTAGAAGCCCTGGCTCAGGACGGCGTGGAGGATCTTCATCGGCGGTGTGGCCCAGGATTGCGCCGCATCGACGCACTATAGAGCGAATCCTCCCGGGTCGAGTCCTGCTTCGCTTGACTTGCCGAACCGCCTGTTAAAGCTGGCGGCAGGGGGAATACGATGCCAGCGCACGCCGTCTCGCAGGTTCCGTTCGGGCTGGACCCGATGTGGGTCTCGACGGCCGTGCTGGCCGTCACCTACGCCGTCATCATCTCCGAGCAGGTGAACCGCGCCGTGGTCGCGCTCATCGGCGCCTGCCTGATGATCGTGGTCGGCGTGCTCGACCAGGATGCGGCGATCCGCGGCGTCGATTTCAACACCATCGGCCTGCTCACGGGCATGATGATCCTGGTGTCGATCGCGCGCCGCTGCGGCATGTTCGAGGCGGTCGCGATCCGCGCGGCGCAACTGGCGCGGGCGCGGCCGGCCGGCATCCTCTTGCTCCTGCAGGTCGCGACCGCATTGCTCTCGGCGCTGCTCGACAACGTGACCACGGTGCTGCTCGTGGTCCCGGTCACGCTGCACATCTGCAAGGAGCTGGAGGCGCCGCCCTATCCGTTCCTGTTCGCGGAGATCGCGGCCTCCAATGTCGGCGGCGCGGCGACCTTGATCGGCGATCCGCCCAACATCCTGATCGGCTCCCAGGCCGGGCTCGACTTCAACGCCTTCGTCGTCAACCTGGGGCCGGTCGTGGCGGTGGCGCTGGCGGTGCAGGCGGCGATGATCCATCTCGTCTGGGGCCGCGCGCTGCGCGCGACGCCGGTGGCGCAGGCGCGGGTGATGGCGCTCGACCCCGCCGGCGCGATCCGCGACCACAGGCTGCTGCGGCAGTCGCTGACGGTGCTCGCCGCGGTGATCGCGGCCTTCGTCCTGGCGCGGCCGCTGCGCCTCGAGCCCGCCACCATCGCGCTCGGTGGCGCGGCCGTGCTCATGCTGCTCGACAACTGGGCGCATCATCGCGAGAAGGCGTCGCACAACATCCACGAGACTTTTTCCGACGTGGAGTGGATCACGATCTTCTTCTTCGTCGGCCTGTTCGTCGTCGTGCACGGCGTCGAGGCCGGCGGCCTGCTCGCCAGGCTCGCCGATGGCCTTGTCGCGCTCACCGGCGGCAGCCTGCCGGCGACCGGCTACGCCATCCTGTGGGCGTCGGCGGCGCTGTCGGCCATCGTCGACAACATCCCCTTCGTCGCCACCATGATCCCGCTCATCAAGTCCGTGGCGCCGGCGCTCGGCGGCGCCGAAAGGATCGAGCCGCTGTGGTGGTGCCTGTCGCTGGGCGCGTGCTTCGGCGGCAACGGCACGCTGATCGGCGCTTCGGCGAACCTCACGGTCGCGGGATACGCGGAGCGCAGCGGCGTCCCCTTCCGCTTCACGACATATACGCTCTACGCGCTGCCGATGACGGCGGTGACCGTCGCGGTGTGCCACGTCTACGTCTGGTGGCGGTATTTCTGAACAGGGTTTCCGGTTTCTTACTCATTTGTTCACCCATTCCGCGGAACATCCCGCCCGCGCCGGCCATTGAAGCGTCGGCGCTGCTGATTCGCCTTGACGTTAGGGAATTTTTACCAATGCGGCGTGGGGTTCGCGGTGTCTGTTGCGTGACGGCGTTGCTCGTCGTTGCGGTGGGGGCGCGGCCGGCGTCCGCGGGCTTCTTCGATTTCCTGTTCGGCAATCCGCAGTCGCAGCCGCAAACGGCGCCCGCGCCGCCGCCGGGCGGCGCGGAATCCACATCCTCCGGCGGCGGCACGATCGCCGGCGGGCTCGGGGTGCCGACCTCCTATTGCGTGCGACTGTGCGACGGCCGCTATTTCCCGATCCAGCGCAGCTCCACGGTGCAGCCGGGCCAGCTCTGCAACGCGCTGTGCCCCGCATCCCGGACCAAGATCTACTTCGGCACCGACATCGGGCGCGCCAGCGCGGCGGACGGCTCGCACTACCAGGACCTGGAGAACGCGTTCCTTTATCGCAAGAAGATCGTGGACGGCTGCACCTGCAACGGCCACAGCCCGTTCGGTCTCGCGTCGATCTCCGCGACCGAGGACCCCACCCTGCGCGCGGGCGATCAGGTCGCGACCGCCGACGGGATCGTCACCGCCACCGCGGCGGCCCGTCCGGCATCGCTGCGGCAGGTCGCCGCCTCGGGCGACGACACCACGGGCTCCGTGCCGGCGAGCGCACGCAGCACCGCGCCGGAGCCGCCGCGACCGCGGCCGGTCGCGGCGCGCGTGCCCGACAATCCGTTCTCGTTCCTGGCCGGCGCCATCGCCGGGGTGATGGGGACGGGGCGCTAAAAGGCCGCCGGTCCGGCCGAGTTCTCCTGGCGCTGCTTCTCCTGGCGCTGCGCCGACCCATCCCTATCGATCTGTCGCGAGAGAGGCGCTGCATGGCGCGGCCGCCGCCGTTCGTGAAACTCACGGCTGAAGCGCCTCCACCACGTCGTCCGCCAGCGACAGCGAGCTGGTGAGCCCCGGCGACTCGATCCCGAACAGATGCACGAGCCGCGGAATGCCATGCTGCGCCGGCCCGTCGATCATGAAGTCCGCGGCGGGCTCGCCGGGGCCGGTGATCTTGGGCCGGATGCCGGCGTAGTCCGGCTTCAGCGAATGGTCCGGCAGGCCCGGCCAGTACTTGCGGACGGCGGCATAAAAGCTGTCGGCGCGGCGCGGATCGACGTCGTAGTTTGGCGCGTCGATCCACTCGACATCGGGCCCGAAACGCATGCGGCCGGCGAGGTCGAGCGTGACGTGGACGCCGAGCCCGCCCGGCACCGGCGCGGGATAGATGAGCCGCGAGAACGCGGGACGGCCGGCGTAGCTGAAATAGTTACCCTTGGCGAGCACGAGCCGCGGCACGCGCTCGCGCGGATAGCCCTCGGTGGCGGCGGCGAGCCGCTGCGCGCCGTGGCCGGCGGCGTTGACCACGGCGTCGAAGCGGATCGTGTCGGCCTGCGCGCCACCGAAGGTCACGTCGAAGCCGCCGCCGGCGCGGGCGATCCGCTCCACCGGCGCGCGGAACGCGATCATGCCGCCATGGTCCTCGATGTCGCCGCGCAGGGCGAGCATGTAGCGGTGGCTGTCGACGATGCCGGTTTCGGGCGAATGAAACGCGGCGGCGCAGCGCAGCTCCGGCTCCATGCGCATGGCCTCGCGCGCATCCATGATTTGGAGGTTCTCGACCTCGTTGACGAGCGCCTGGGCGTGGATTTTCTCGAGCAGCGGGATTTCGGCCTCCTCTGCGACGATCAGGAACTTGCCGACCTTCCTGTAGGGCACGCCGTGGGAGTCGCAGAACGCATAGAGGAGGCGACGGCCGCGCACGCAGTGGCGGGCGCGCAGCGAGCCGGTGGGATAGTAGAGACCGGCGTGGATCACCTCGCTGTTGCGCGACGAGGTCCCGGTGCCGAGGGCGCCTTCGGCCTCGGCGACGACCACGTCGTGGCCCTTGAGCGCGGCGGCGCGGGCGATGGCGAGGCCGACGACGCCGGCGCCGGCGACGAGAACCTGCATGAGCCTATACCGTGATGCGGTCGCCGGCGGCCACCGTCCCGGCCGCGACCACCTCGCCATAGACGCCGCAGTCCTTGTGGCCGACCGCCGCCTGGATGGTGTCGGGGATGGCCATGTCGCGTGCGCCGGTGTCGGGATCGACGTTGGTGGCGGGGCAGCGCACGATGCGCTTGACGATCTTCAGCCGCGCCGAAGGGCCGACGGCGATCTCGCGGCCGACGAGGTCGAACTCGCGCCACGCCGGCCAGCCGCTCACGTAGAGATTGCCGCGAAAGCGCAGCGGATTGACCGTCGCGCCGATGGCCTTCTCGACCTCCCGGACGGAGGCGAGGTTGATGATCGAGACCACCTTGCGCGCCACGTCGGAGAAGCTGTGGCCCTCGCCTGAGAGGACGCGCGGCGGCCCGCGCAGGTCGTCGGCGCAGAACGCGGCGAAGAAGTCCTCGACGGCGCGGCGACCCTCGGCCGTGGCGAGGTCGCCGCGGACGGCTTCGCGGCCGTCGAGCCGGATGGTCAGCACATGGGTGGCGTCGTCGTAATGGCTGCGCAGCCGGGCGAGGCGCTCGTTCTTCATCAGCATGAGGAAGCGGGTTTTGGGGAAATAGGCCGGCGCCGCCGGGTCGAAGCCGCTGGGGCCGTTCTCGATGGCATAGGCGCGGTCGCAAGGAAGCGTCCGGCCGACCGCCAGGTCGGCGGCGGGCAGGGGCTCCGGCGTCAGTCCTTTCACCGGGTAGCGGTAGATGGCCTCGACGGTGGCGGCTTCGGTCATGAAACGTCCCGGCTTGTCCTTAACGATAGCGGCCGCGGGCTCCAAGGGGCGGGTGAAAAGTCGGCGTCGAACCCCCTTTTCGGCCGCGCCCCCGGCCCCCACATTACCGCATGCGGGTCGCCTTCGGGGACCCGCATGCAAGACCCGGCCCGTTTTGACGAATGTCAGCGACGGACCGGACATCCCATGACGATGTTCCTCCTGCGCCTTCGGGGCGGACGGAACAGGCCGAGGACAGTCCCATGAATTTCGAGAAATACACCGAACGCGCCCGCGGGTTCGTGCAATCCGCCCAGAGCCTCGCGCTCCGCGAGGGGCACCAGCAGTTCGCCACCGAACACCTCCTGAAAGTCCTGCTCGACGACCCGGAAGGGCTGGCCTCTGGACTGATCGACCGCGCCGGCGGCCGCTCGCGCGAGGCGCTGGCGGCGACGGAGGAGGCGCTGCGCAAGCGTCCCAAGGTCGAGGGCGGCGGCGCCGGCCAGCTTTACATCGAGCCGGGCCTGGCGCGTGCTTTCGACGCCGCGGAGAAGGCGGCCGAGAAGGCCGGCGACAGCTACGTCACGGTGGAGCGGCTGCTCCTGGGGCTGGCGCTCGAAAAGGATACCGAGGCGGGCCGGATTCTCGCGAAGGCGGGGCTCACCCCGCAGAACCTCAACGCCGCGATCAACGCTCTGCGCAAGGGCCGCACCGCGGACAACGCCTCGGCGGAGAACGCCTACGACGCGCTCAAGAAATACGCCCGCGACCTGACCCAGGCGGCGCGCGACGGCAAGATCGACCCGGTGATCGGCCGCGACGAGGAAATCCGCCGCACCATCCAGGTGCTGTCGCGGCGCACCAAGAACAACCCGGTGCTGATCGGCGAGCCGGGCGTGGGCAAGACCGCCATCGTGGAGGGTCTCGCGCGGCGCATTGTCGACGGCGACGTGCCGGAGAGCCTCAAGGACAAGAAGCTGCTCGCGCTCGACATGGGCGCGCTGATCGCGGGCGCGAAATACCGCGGCGAGTTCGAGGAGCGGCTGAAGGGCGTGCTGCAGGAGGTGCAGGCCTCCGACGGCGGCATCGTGCTGTTCATCGACGAGATGCACACGCTGGTCGGCGCCGGCAAGGCCGACGGCGCCATGGACGCCTCCAACCTCTTGAAGCCGGCGCTGGCGCGCGGCGAACTGCACTGCATCGGCGCGACCACGCTCGACGAATACAAGAAGCACGTCGAGAAGGACCCTGCCTTGGCGCGGCGGTTCCAGCCCGTCTATGTCGATGAGCCCTCGGTCGAGGACACCGTCTCGATCCTGCGCGGCCTCAAGGAGAAATACGAACTGCATCACGGTGTGCGCATCACCGATTCCGCACTGGTCGCGGCGGCGACGCTGTCCAACCGCTACATCACCGACCGTTTCCTGCCGGATAAGGCCATCGACCTCGTGGACGAGGCGGCGGCGCGGCTGAAGATGCAGGTCGATTCCAAGCCCGAGGAGCTCGACACCATCGACCGCGAGATCGTGCGGCTGAAGATCGAGCAGGAGGCGCTCAAGAAGGAGCACGACGCCGGCTCGCGCGCGCGGCTCGCCGACCTCGAGAAGGAATTGGCGTCGCTGGAGAAGCAGTCGGCCGACATCACCGAGAAATGGAAGGCCGAGAAGGCCAAGCTCTCCGACGCGCAGCGGCTCAAGACCGAGCTCGACCAGTTGCGCGTGGAGCTCGCCAACGCCCAGCGCCGCGGCGAGTATCAGCGGGCGGGCGAATTGGCCTACGGCCGCATCCCCGAGCTCGAGAAGAAGCTCAAGGACATCGAGGACAAGGGCGGCGGCGCCACGGTCGAGGAGGCCGTGACCGCGAACCACGTGGCGCAGATCGTCTCGCGCTGGACCGGCGTGCCGGTCGACAAGATGCTCGAGGGCGAGCGGGAGAAGCTCCTGCACATGGAGGAGCAGATCGGCAGGCGCGTGGTCGGCCAGGCCGATGCCGTGAAGGCGGTCTCGACCGCCGTGCGCCGCGCCCGCGCCGGATTGCAGGACCCGCACCGGCCCATCGGCTCGTTCATGTTCCTGGGGCCCACCGGCGTCGGCAAGACCGAGCTCACCAAGGCGCTCGCCGAGTTCCTGTTCGACGACGAGACCGCGCTCATCCGCATCGACATGTCGGAATACATGGAGAAGCACTCGGTGGCGCGGCTGATCGGCGCGCCGCCGGGCTACGTCGGCTACGAGGAGGGCGGCGCGCTCACGGAAGCGGTGCGGCGGCGGCCCTACCAGGTCGTGCTGTTCGACGAGATCGAGAAGGCGCACCCGGACGTGTTCAACGTGCTCCTGCAGGTGCTCGACGACGGCCGGCTGACCGACGGCCAGGGCCACACCGTCGATTTCCGCAACACGCTGCTGGTGATGACCTCGAACCTCGGCGCGGAAATCCTGGTCAACCAGCCGGAAGGCCAGGACACCGAGGCGGTGCGCGAGCAGGTGATGGCGATCGTGCGGGCGAGCTTCCGTCCCGAGTTCCTCAACCGCGTCGACGAGATCATCCTGTTCCATCGCCTGAAGCGCAGCGAGATGGGCGCCATCGTCGACATCCAGATGAAGCGGCTGCAGAAGCTGCTCGACGAGCGCAAGATCGTCGTCGCGCTCGACCCGGCGGCGAAGGACTGGCTCGCCGAGAAGGGTTACGACCCCGCCTACGGCGCGCGGCCCTTGAAGCGCGTGATCCAGAAGGCGCTGCAGGACCCGCTCGCCGAGATGATCCTCGCCGGCACGGTGAAGGACGGCGAGACGGTGAAGGTGTCGGCCAACAAACAGGGCCTCACCTTCAACGGCAAGGCGGTGAAGGAAGCGGCGTAAGGCGGCCGCCCGCGTCCCGGGTCGCGCAAGCGCGCCCGCGATGCGCAATCAGCGCGACAGCGTCGCCACCCGCGACGGCGATTGCGCCATCATGGCGTCGATGCGGTCGCGCTCCTTCTCGAAGCTCGCAAGCAGGGAGCCGTCGAGGGCGCGGCCGCGCGGCAGCTTGATGCGCATGGGATCGACGAAGCGGTCGTTGACCAGGATCTCGAAGTGCACGTGCGAGCCGGTCGAAAGGCCGGTGGAGCCGACGAAGCCGATGAGCTGGCCCTGGCGCACGCGCACGCCCGGCGTCAGGCCCTTGGCGAAGGCGGCCATATGGCCATAGGCGGTCTCGTAGCCGTTGGCGTGCTTGATGCGGACATAGTTGCCGTAGCCCGATTCCCAGCCGGCCTTCTCGATGACGCCGGTGCCGGCGGCGTAGATCGGCGTGCCCATGGGCGCGGCCCAATCCACGCCGGTGTGCATCTTGGTGTAGCCGAGGATCGGGTGGCGCCGCGCGCCGAAGCCGGACCGCATGATGCCGTCGGCGACCGGCTTGCGGACCAGGAACTTCTTCGCGCTCTTGCCGGCCTCGTCGTAGTAATCGACGACGCCGTCGTCGGGTGTCTGGAAGCGATAGTATTTCTTGACCTCGCCGCCGACCGTAAGCGCCGCAAAGACCACGTCGCCCTTGTCGGCGGCGCCGTTGTCGTCGTCGGCCGAATACAGGACCTCGAACGAATCGCCGGGCTGAGTGCGGCGCTGGAAATCCACGTCGTAGGAATAGACCCGGATCATTTCGTCGATGACGGGGCGGGGGATCTGGTTGCGCAGCGCGGTTTCGTAGATGCTCTGGTAGAGGCGCACGCCGGTGCCGTCGTCCTCCTCCTCGTCGTCCTCGCTGGCGCTCGCGACCTGGGTGTCGGCGCTCTGCGGATCGACCTGGACGTAGCGGCCGGCGTCGGAGAGCGCGACGTCGGCCTCCGCGCCGCTGTCGCCGACCACGATGACGCGCAGCACCTGGGGGTGGCCGTCCACCGTGGTGACGAGGATGCGCAGCTTCATGCCGTCCTTGAGGCCGTTGTCGCGGCCGTAGGGGCCGAGCAGGCCGGCGATGGCCTGGATGTCGCTCGCGGGCGCGCCGAGGTCGCGCAGCACCGAGCCGACGCTGTCGCCCTTCTTGACCGTGACGGTCTTCTCGGTGCCGCCGCTCGACGCGCCGGTTTGCGGCGTCGTCTTCGGCAGCATGGTGATGTTCTCGGGAACGATGCGCGCTTCGAAGCCCGCATAGGGGTCGAACGCGCCTTCGCCGGCATAGGCGAGCTTGCCGTCGATCGGCAGCCCGGCATACGCGGCGGGCACGGCGCCGGTGAAGGACGCAGCCTGGCGCACCTGGGCCATGATCTCCTCGGGCGGGACCGACGCCGCGATTTTGGCGCGGGCCAGCACGGGGGCGAGATCGCGGGTGACGAACGACACTTCGATGTTGGGCTCGGCCTGGGCGGTGGCCTCGCCCGGCGCCGGCGGCGGGCCGTTGTCGCCGAGCATGATCTTCTGCGCGTTGAACGGCGGGATGTTGGCCGAGACGTCGGTGATGGACAGCGCGAGGTTGGAGGAGATGCGCACGTAGGGCTTGACCCGCATCACCTCGCGGTCGCCGACGCGGCTCGTCTGCGAGACGCGGATCACCGCGCGCGAGCCGTTGCTCTCGCCGTTGCTGGTGGGCAGCTTGTCGGACTTGCGGGAGACGGCGGAGAGCCGCTCGCCGAGCGTCGTGAGCGAGCCGCGCAGCGCGGTCTCCAGCCGCTCGGGGACTGTGGCGAAATTGGTTTCGCCGTCGAGCGCCGCGAACACCGCGCCGCCCATGAGCGCGGCGCCGCACAGCCCGGTGAGGATCGTGCCGCTGAACCACTGCACCGAGATGCGGCGGCGGTCGATGCCGACACTCTCGCCGTCCACCGAAAGCGGCGGCTCGTCGCCGAAATCGGCCATGGCGAGCGCCGCCCCGGAGCTGCGCAGTGTAGCGTGATCCAAGCCGCGTCCCCCTACGCTCTGGCGCTGCACGGGCCGCCGCACCTCCGTCGTGAGCGGCGGCGGCGTTACGATGGCGCGGCATGCCGGGTCCGTCAACGCGCCGGGCGAGGCCGAAGCCCGGTCCCGGCGGCTGTCCGGCCCTGGACCCAAGTCCGCGGCCGACATGGCGGATTCGGATTTTGCGACGCACCGCGATCCCATGCACAGAGCGTCGGAAGAATATGGCTGGAGTGGGGCGCGGCGGCGCATATGGTGCGCTGCACCTGCGCGCTGCCGCAGGTGGCGGCGGTTTTCTACGGTGCGCGAATTTCGATTTGTGCCGGCGGGCCGGTGATTTTCACGCCGCGTGAATTTTTCACGACACAAGTGTTGACAAGGCGGAACGCCGGGACATATAACCCCCCGACTTGACGGGCCGCCCGCCTCCGCGCGATGGCCCGTCGTCGAAGCACCTCACTGATATTCGGTGAAACAGGCTCCGGCCCCGGTCGGACGCTTTGGGCTTCGGCGGCTCTTGGGAAACCCCTAAGGGCAGGGGCTCAGCAATGAGCACCGCGCTGTTTGACAAGTGAATCGGAAGAAAGAGAAACGTGGACGGCGGAGTCCTTGCGGGCCGCATCCTTGTGGAGAAGCGATTTTCCAACGGGGCGCGGCCGGACGAGACTTCGGCGGTCTTACGTTTCAAGGTACATCGCTGACCGAGTGCATCGGTCGGGTGATGGACCTCGTCAAACGTGAGTGACCAGCCGAGATCAAAATCTCAGTCCAACTTGAGAGTTTGATCCTGGCTCAGAGCGAACGCTGGCGGCAGGCTTAACACATGCAAGTCGAGCGGTCGTAGCAATACGGCAGCGGCAGACGGGAGAGTAACACGTGGGAACGTGCCCTTCAGTTCGGAACAACCAAGGGAAACTTTGGCTAATACCGGATACGCCCTAACGGGGAAAGATTTATCGCTGAAGGATCGGCCCGCGTCTGATTAGCTAGTTGGTGAGGTAATGGCTCACCAAGGCGACGATCAGTAGCTGGTCTGAGAGGATGATCAGCCTCACTGGGACTGAGACACGGCCCAGACTCCTACGGGAGGCA
>Ga0182749_1000615_pt1 | contig 31415 bp, 30 predicted proteins | sample eDN3rd37CKraftMG_FD_128875 | JGI IMG/M metagenome (GOLD analysis project Ga0182749, IMG submission 128875) | Enriched Miracle-Growth compost microbial communities from Emeryville, California, USA - eDNA 3rd pass 37_C Kraft MG (version 2) (version 2) ...
CTTCGCCGGCATCGAGATCTTCGGCGAGCTGCGCAGCCTGGCCAGCTCGCTGCTCAAGTACTATCCCTCGCTGGCCTTCGAGGACATCCACTTCCACCTGATCGAGGCAATGGGCCGGATCATGCCCGAGGTCTCGCTCAAGACCAGCCACTGGGTGATCAAGAACCTCGCCCAGCGCGGGGCCGAGGTGCACCTCGACACCCAGCTGAGCTCGGCGGTCGACGGCCACATCGAGATGTCGACCGGCGACTCCTTCGACTCCGATCTGGTCATCTGGACTGCCGGCGTGATGGCGAACCCCGTGCTGCGCGACACCGACCTCCCGCTCGAGGAGCGCGGCAGGCTCCGGGTCGGCGCCGATCTGCGGGTGATCGACGACAGCGGGGTGGTGGCGGATGCCTGGGGCGCCGGCGACGTCAGCGCGGTTCCCGATCTCACTGGGGCCGGCGTCGGCGGCTACTGCGTTCCCAACGCCCAGCATGCGGTGCGCCAGGGCAAGCTGCTCGCGAAGAACATCCTCGGTCACCTGCGTGGCGAGGACCCCAAGGAGTACTTCCACAAGAACCTCGGAGCGGTGGCCGGCATCGGGCTCGGCCAGGGGGTGTTCCAGTCGGGCAAGCTCGCCGTCAAGGGCCTGATCGCCTGGTTCATGCACCGTGGCTATCACGGTCTGGCCGTGCCGATGTGGGAGCGCAAGACCCGGGTCTTCTCGGTCTGGGTGCTCAACTTCTTCTTAGGCCGCGATATCGTCTCGCTCGAGGCGCGGGAGCATCCGCGCGCGGCATTCGCGGCCTTCGCCTCCCGCCCCAAGAGCTGATCCGGCGCATCGCCGGGTTGCTTGCCCGGGCGAGCGGTGCAGCGGCCCCCGTAGCCCAATTGGCAGAGGCACGCGACTTAAAATCGTGCAAGTCAGGGTTCGAACCCCTGCGGGGGCACCCGGCTACTCCCCTGAGATAGCAGTGATCGGGGGTAGTTTTCCGGTGTCACCGGATGGTCGTGCCCACATTTTGCCCACACTTGAAACCGTCCGAGCATGATCGAGAGCCGTCGCAACAGCGTCGAGGTCGTCGTCGAACAGGTCCGCGTAGACGTCCAAGGTCATCGCCGCAGAAGCGTGCCCGAGCATTCTCTGGATGGCTTTTACGTTCCCGCCGGCCGACACGGCGAGAGACGTTGCGGTTCGGAGACGAGTCCTCCTTGACGTAAGGGCCACCAGTTGCGTGGCCGAGAGTCCGGCGACCCGGCCCTGCTCGACGAGCTACTGGCCCACCGGACCAGTCTGAACCCGTGACTTCGGACCGGCAATGGGATAGAGATGACTTCGAGCCGATCGCACTGTTGATCGACGCCATGTTCGTGAGAAGGGCCTGCTGAAGTGATCCTCCCTGAGAAGGTCGACGTCGATACGGCGACTGATGAGGAGATCCTCGCTGCGTACAAGGCCGAGGGCGTCCCGGCAGGTGCCGCACGCGCGTACGTGGATGCGCTACGGGGCCGCACCGATTCGCAGTTCGTCGTCGACTAACGATGCGAGGTCGTCATGTCGGCCTTGGCCCAAGGTAGTGTGCGAGATCGACAAGGGAATCAGCGGAGTTGTATGACGCTACTGCAGCGTCCAAAGATAGGCGATGAGGGTGGCTATCGATCCGCCTGCGAGCAGGATTCGCTCGCCGTAGTCGAGCCCGTACTCAATCGGAGCCAGCCACGGGAGATACCGGACCTTCCACGCCTTGTTGATCTGCCAGAACACGGAGAGCACGAGCGTCGCAGGACCATAGATGCCGGGGATCGGAAGCGCGAGCGATCCGACCAAGGCAAAGCTGGCTATTCCGCTGGCGACACCCGTGAGAATGTATTTCCCGCCCTGTGAAACGGATTCAGGACTCGAGAGATCAGACCCGCCAACCACCGGATATGGAACACGCGCCTCAACGGTCAAGCCTTCTCGGCATGCTGCGATCAGAAGGATTACACCTAGTATCCCTGGGTGGCGCGGGAGCTACTTGGCGTTCGTGGTGGTCCAGGTTAGTCGGCTATGGCGCCAGGCGGTGTATCGCCGCGAAGAATCGCGAGATACGCGCGAGCGCTACGTTCGTCTTCGCCGTCGCGCATGTACGCGGCGACGATCTCTGTATCCGTGGCCCTCTCAAGGTCGATTGGCGTCAGCGGAGTGATCACTTCAGCAGTCCCTTCGGTCAGTGCGCAGGCTAGCTATTCCCACAATGGGATGCGGATCATGATTGACGGCTCCCCGGTTCGGATGAGCGCCCACGCGTGCCCACATTGTGCCCACACTTCTACAGAAACGATCCATTCCAGGGTGATTGAAAGAGGCCTAAAACCCCGTAATAGCAGGGATGTAGCACTCGCCGCCTACCGTCCCGGGGCGAAAATTAGGGTTCGAACCCCTGCGGGGCAGGGGTTGCTGCCCAAGGGATGGAGATGAACCCTTACCGAAGCATGGCCTTCGTCGTGCCGGCGATCGGCTCCCGAGCCCTCGCCCGCTTCCGACACGGCAGCGCGGCCCTCGGCCTCAGGCAGCCCCGAGCGGCTGAGGCGCGGTGGAGGACTCGATGATCGAGAAGCCTCGCCCGCGGAGCCTGCGACGCTCCTTCGCGAGGTAGGACAGCAGCCGGTCGCGCGTGCCCCGGCTGTGGGCGGCCGCCAGGGCGCAGGCCCGCTCCGCGTCCCGCGAGGCGACGGCGTCGACGATCTCCAGATGCTCGGTGCGCGCCTGGGCGCGAGACTCCGGCGTGCGGACCTCGAGCCAGCGAGTGCGGCTGAGCCGGGTCAGCGCCCCGTTCATAGCGTCGGCCAGGAACTGGTTGCGGGACAGCCGTGCGAGCGCCACGTGGAAGTCGCCGCCGTCGCGCAGGCCGGTCTCCTCGTCGTCCTGGTCGCGGTGGGCCCCGGCCAGCTCGCGCAGCGCGACCAGCTCGTCGTCGCCCGCGCGCTCCACCGCGAGGGCGACCGCCGCCGCCTCGATCGCCTCCCGGTACTCCATCACCGCACGGACCTCCGCCAGGTCGATCGGGCTCACCTGCCATCCCCGGCCCGCGCGCCTGGTGAGGCCCTCGTTCTCCAGTCGCATCAGGGCGGCGCGGATGGGCGTGCGCGATGCCCCGAGCACCGACTCGAGCCCGCGCTCGCTGAGCCTCTCACCCGGCACGAGGTCGAGCGACAGGATCGCCGCCCGCAGGTCCGTGTAGGCGCCGCCCTCGCCGATGCCGCTCATCTGTCCTCCATCTGGTATACCAATACGGTACTCCATAACGGTACCCCAATTGAGGCGGAAACATGAGCGACATCCCCACCACTGAGCGCACCCCGGCTGCCGCCTGGCGGATGCTCGCGCTCGGCGTCGCCGCGCAGGCCTCCGGGACGCTGCTGGTCAGCACTCCGGCCTACCTGATCCCGCTGCTGCACGTGGAACGCGGCGTCCCGCTGAGCCAGGCGGGCCTGTTCGCGGCAGCGCCGACCTTCGGCATGGTCCTGACCCTCGTCGCCTGGGGTGCGCTCGCGGATCGGTTCGGCGAGCGGTGGGTCATCGCCGGAGGGCTCGCCCTGACCGCGGTCTTCGCCCTGGCCGCCGTGCCCGTGCACGGCTTCGTCGGCATGGGCATCCTGCTCGTGCTGGGGGGCGCGGCAGCGGCCAGCACGAACGCCGCGAGCGGCCGCGTGGTCGTGGGCTGGTTCCCGCGCCGGCGGCGGGGACTGGCCATGGGCATCCGTCAGATGTCCCAGCCGCTCGGCGTCGCGGTGGCGGCACTGGTGGTCCCGCCGCTCGCCGAGCGATACGGGATCGGGGCGCCGATGCTGCTCGCCGGCATCGTGACGGCTGCGCTCGCCGCGGCCTGTGCGATCGGCATCGCCAACCCGCCGAGGCCGTCGGCCTCGGCGGCGACCGCGACGGTTCGGGTCAACCCCTACCTGCGGAACTCGTTCCTGGTTCGCGTCCACCTGGTATCGGTGCTGCTCGTGGTGCCGCAGTTCACCCTCTCGACCTTCGGGCTGGTCTGGCTGATCGGCGGACTGCAGTGGAGCGCGACCGCCGCCGGAGTCGTCATCGCCATCGCGCAGTTCGTCGGCGCGGTCGGGCGGATCGTGATCGGCTCGGCGAGCGACCGCGCCGGGAGTCGCGTGCGAGTGCTGCGCTGGGTCGCCATCAGCGGCGTCGTCGTGATGCTCCTGCTCGCGCTGGCCGGCGGGCTGCACTGGAACACGGCGGCGGCGATCATGCTCGTCGTCGCGACGACGGTCAGCGTCGCCGACAACGGGCTCGCCTTCACCTCCGTGGCCGAGGCCGCCGGGCCGGCGTGGTCGGGCCGGGCCCTGGGCATCCAGAACACCGGGCAGTTCGTCGCGGCATCCGCGGTCGGTCCGGTGATCGGCGCGGTGATCACGGCAGTCGGCTACCCGTTGACCTTCGTCCTCGTGGCCATCGCACCGCTCGTCTCGATCGGACTGGTCCCGCGTCGGGACGGGCACCCGGGCTAGCGGGGTGGGGGCTACCGGTCGGGGCGCTCCACGGGAACCGGTCCGGTCTGCAGCCGGGCGACCCGGCACTGCGGGCAGATCAGGAACGGCCTGGTCAGCGATCCGATGCTCTGGAGCGGGGTCCCGCATTCGGGGCACCGGGGAGTCTGCACCTCCTCCGCCTCATCCCGCACCCGAGCGAGAATACGCCCCCCGTTAGGGGGGCGGCAATGGGCAGGGGCGCCTCTGCGCGGTCCCGCCGTTCACGCGGAGCAGAGGATGCCGCCGGGCGCACCCGGCGCGGGGCACGGCGGGAGGGCGAGCAGTTGGACGACCCTGCTGCGCTGCTTGTCGAGCTCGACCTCCGCCGCGTACTCGGCGTCGGCGATCCGCTGCTGGCGTCCGACGACGCCCGTGAGCGCGTCCCCCAGGGTCGCGGAGTAGACGGCGGCCCCGCTCGGTCCCGGATGGATGCGGTCGGAGGCCAGCATCTGAAGGTGCGGGGCGATCGCGGACTCCCAGTCGGAGACGGTGACGTCGCGCGGGTGGGCCGCCGCGAAGGACCTGATGATGGCGTTGTTCGGCGGGATCCAGGACCGCGGCGCCTGCACGGTCAGCAGCACGAGCTGGCGATCGGGTCCGATCTCCTGCAGAACCTGGTCGAGCACCCCCTGGCCGATCGGGCCGTTGGTGCCGAGCGCGAGCACGACTATCGGGCGCAGCGTCCCCGCATCCCGCTGCGCTTGAACCAGGCCGGGAGCCGCGGAGATCGAGCGGGACACCTCGGCGTCGATCGCGATGCCGGGGAAGGCCTGCTGCAGCGCCTTCGCCGAGGCCAGCATCACCGAGTCGCCGATCCCGGTGATCTCGTCGCCGGTCGGGTACATGATCTGCGGCGGCCCCTTCTGGGCGCCGGGCATGCGGTTGGCGGCGGAGGCCAGCGGGGGCCTCGGCCTCGCCGCCGGGGCGTCCGTCGACGGCCCGGCGGCGTCGACTGCGGCCCTGCCGGCGGCGACATAGCGCTGGGCCGAGCCGGCGGAGGGGGCGGACTGGATCGCGAGCACCGTGCCGGAGAGCGCGGCGAGGGCCACGACGGTCACCGCGACGGAGGCGACGGCCCGCGGCCGCGAACGGCGGAACGCTGCGCCTATCGCTCGGGCGGTGCCGGCGAAGCCGCCCTGACGGATGGGCCGCTCGACGAGGGCATAGGACGCGGTGGCGGCGGCGACGGTCAGGACGACGGCGATCGCGCCGATCAGCCAGGGCGGCGGCTCCAGGCCGTAGCGCCCGGCCGCGGCGAGCAGCAGCACGAACACCGGCCAGTGCCACAGGTACAGCCCGTACGACCGCACCCCCACCCAGCGCAGCGGCGCGAGGTCCAGCCCACTGCCCAGCCAGCTCCGCGAGGCCGACCAGATCACGACGGCGGTGCACACCGCGATCGCGGCCAGGCCGCCCCGGTAGGTGATGGCGCCGTCGTCCCTCAGGACGAAGGCGCCGACGACGATCGCGGCCAGGGCGAGCAGCCCGACGAACGGCACGACGGTGAGGTTGAGCAGGCGACGGAGCAGTCCGTCCGGCGCCTCCCCGTAGATCGGGTTCCTGGCCATTCCGATGGCCAGCGCCGCTCCGATGGCCAGACCGAAGAAGTGGGTGTCGGTTCCGTAGTAGACGCGGGTCGCGTCGGCGCCCTGCGTGAACAGCAGCGCCATGGCGAGCGCCGAGGCCACGGCACCGGCGATGAGAAGGCCCACGCGCACCCACTTGGCTCTGATCAACGCGATGACCAGCAGCAGGAGAGGCCAGAGGAGGTAGAACTGCTCTTCGACCGCGAGCGACCAGAGATTGCGGAACAGCTCGAGGCCGCTGCCGAAGTAGTCGGCTCCGGTCGCGATGGCTATCCAGTTGTAGCTGAAGGTGCTCGCGCCGATGAGCTGACCGGGGATGCCGACGAGAACGTCGCCGCCCACGAGGAAGGCAATCGCCGAGCAGAGCAGGAGGAGCGCGACCAGCGCCGGAAGGAGCCGCCGCGCGCGCCGGGTCCAGAAGCTACGAAGGCGGATGCGGCCGGTGCTGGTGCGCTCCTCCAGCAGCAGGCTGGTGATGAGGAAGCCGCTGATCACGAAGAAGACGTCGACCCCGAGGAACCCGCCGGGCAGCATGCCGGGGAAGAGGTGGTAGACGGCGACGGCGATCACCGCGAAAGCCCGCAGACCGTCGAGCCCGCGATACCTGAGCGGCGGTCGCGCGACGGCGGGCCTCACGGGCTTCGTCGCCGGTGGTCGGGGAGCGGCTGTCACTGATTCATTATTGATCGTCGACGGCTCGGGCGTCGCATCCGCGAAAGCCTCAACGCCTCGCCGGCTCGACGAAACGCGTCCACGACCAGATCGCCACGCTGATCGCGCCGATCGCGGCCGCGACGCCCAGCGCGGCGAGCACGGGCAAGCGCGAGCCGGTGTCTCCGAGCAGGATCCCGCAGGCCAGGATGCCGACCACGAGCACGGTTGCCGCCCACGCGGCCTTCGACCAGCGCAACAGCGCAGCCCCGGGAAGCGGCCCGAGGGGAAGGACCATGATCAGGGCGGAGCCGAGTCCGGCCAGGGTCAGCGTCCCGAGGCCCTCGGCGAGCAGCCGGCCCCAGAAGCCCTCGCCGGACCCGAGCGGGCTCGCGTGCAGCAGCCAGGCGACGACGGCGATGCCCGCCACCGCGCCGACCTCGCTCAGCCGGGCCAGCGCGGATCGTCGAGGCGGGACCGCGGCCGGGATGCCGAGCCCGATGATCACCCCGGCCAGCAGCGGGGGATCCATGCCGGTGACGCGGGAGAGGAGCGCGGTCAGAGCGGCGGCGAGCAGCAGCACGGGGAGGAACCGGAGCCGCCCGCCCGCCCCGAGCGCCCTGCCGGCGAGCCCGCCGGCCACGGCGACGCCGAGCAGGTTGAGCAGCGCGAGGGCCAGGCCGACCGCGGCGGTCAGTCTGAGGTAGCGCAGCTCGTCGTTCACTCCGCCGGCCAGGACGATGAACACCGCGGCGGCGGCCAGCGGAACGGCGGCGGTGAGCCACGGGTTGCCCGGCCCGGCGGCCACTGACCCGTCCTCCTCCGCGCTCACCCGGTTGCGGCCGAACAACCTGGCCAGCGGGGCGATCCTCCGCCCGCGCAGCGCCGATGCGGCCAGTCGCAGCGGCACTGCCACCAGCACGAGGAAGGCGACGGCGAGCGCCGGCGCCAGCCACCAGTTGCCGCGGGCGAGGCTCTCGGCGGGGGTGGGCAGTCCTGAGCCGAAGCCGGTCGGGGTTCCCCAGCTGGTGCCCGGCGTCCCGCCTCCGCTCGGCGGGGCGGGCAGGGTCGGAGCGGTGGGCCCCGGCGGCTGTGTCGACGGGGCCGGTGTCGGGGTCCCCTGCGGCGGCGACTCGCCGGACCCGGGTGCGGGAGAGGAGGCCGGACCGAAGGCGAGGCTGATGGCGGCGCTGGGCGAGCCGTAGTTGCCGGCGGCATCGCTCTGGATGGCGAGGACGCGGTGGATGCCGTTCCCGGTCCCGCGGACCCTGCAGCTCCAGGCGCCTGCCCCGTCGACGATCGCGGTGCACGACGGTGTGTTGTCGATGTAGAGCCCGACGGTCGCCCCCGGCTCCCCGCGGCCGGTGTAGGTCACGACCGAGGAGGTGACCCTGGAGCCGGCACGGGGCGAGGTGATGGTGGGCGGCGCCGGGGCGTCCTTGTCGACCACGACGGCCAGCGACCCGGAGGGCAGGGAGGGGCTGCCGCCGCCGATGCCGCTGTTCGCCTGCCTGGCCTGGATCGTCCACCGGCCCGATCCGGCGCCGAGCGAGCACGACCAGTAGCCGTTGCTGCCGATCGGCTGCGAGCTGCAGCCCGGCTGCGCGCCTCCGCTCACCGCGACGGTGACCACGCTGCCGGGAAAGCCGCTGCCGGAGACGATCCCGGTGGTGAGGAAGCCGGACGAGCCGTCGATGGTCGGCACACCGAGCACGTCGACGTTCGCGCTCTCTGGCTCGCCGACGACGTCGCCGTCGTCATCCTTCTCGGTGGCGGTCACCGTGCGCGCGGCGCCGTTGGGCAGAGCGATGGTGCACGACCAGGTCTCGGTCGGCGGGCTCGCGGGCACGGTGCAGGCGGTCGACGAGCTCTCGGTCGCGACCTCGATCGAGTGGCCGGGAGTCCGCTTGCCGGAGACCGGCACCGCGTTGCTCGGCGAGAAGGCCGGGACCGTGAGGTCGATCGAGACGGGCGGGGCGGGATCCGCGGTGGGGCTCGGGTCGGCAGCGGCCGGCGCCGCCGCGGCGAGCACCCCCGCCGTCGCCCACAACCCGAGCAGAGCCAGCGCGACGAGTCGACGCCGGCCGCCTGATCCGCGAGCGCGTATCGGGCGTGCTGGAGCGTTCGGCACGGAGGGCTGCACTGTAGTTCCATTCGACGTGACATTCCGGCGGCTGTCAAACAGGCGGCGGCGCAGCGGGGTATTTGACCGGATGGACAGGCTCCGACATCCTGGGAATCGGCAACCGGATCGCACGACCCGGCCCGGCCACGCTGGAGGTCGCCGCATGACGCTCGAGCTGATCGCGCCATCCGCCGAGGCCCGGTCCGATCGGGTCTGGGAGCGGCCCGAGCGCTACTGGCCGGGGCTGACCGCCGCCACCGCCGACCTGGACCCGCCGTACGGCGCGGTCTCGCTCCCGGCGCTCTCCCACAACGCGCACGAGATGCTGCGGAGGGCCGGCGGCACCACCATCCGGGTGGCCAGCAAGTCCGTGCGGGTGCGGGGGATCGTGGATGCCGTGCTCGCGCTGCCCGGATACTCCGGCGTGCTCGCCTACACCCTTCCCGAGGCGCTGTGGCTCGCCGGGGGCGACGCCGGGCACGCGGCGATCGAGGATGTGGTGGTCGGCTACCCCACCGTCGACCGTGCCGCGATCCGTCGGCTCGCCACCGACCCCGCGCTCGCGTCGAGGATCACGCTCATGGTCGACGAGGTGGAGCAGCTCGACCTCATCGACTCCGTGCTGCCGCCGTCCAGGCGGGAGACGATCCGGGTCGCGCTGGAGCTCGACGCCTCGTGGAGCACGAGGCTGCTCGGGCACATCGGGGCCTGGCGATCGCCGATCGCGACGGCATCGGCGGCCCGCGACTTCGCCGCGCTGATCGACGCGCGTCCCGGCTTCGCGCTGGTGGGGATGATGGCGTACGAGAGCCAGATCGCCGGCCTGGTCGACCGTCCGGCGGGCCGGCCGCTCTACGGCGCCATGGTGCGCTGGATCCAGAAGCGATCGACCGCCGAGCTCTCCGACCGCCGCGGCTCCGTGGTCGCGGCGGTGCGGGAGGTCGCCGAGCTCGAGTTCGTGAACGGCGGCGGGACCGGGTCGCTCGAGCGGACCGGCGCCGAGGAGGCGGTCACCGAGATCGCCGCGGGCAGCGGGCTGTTCGGCCCGCACCTCTTCGACCACTACGGACACTTCAGGCCGGCGCCAGCTGCCGCCTTCGCGCTGTCGGTGGTGCGCAAGCCGCGACCCGGCATGGCGACGCTGCTCGGCGGAGGGTGGATCGCCTCGGGCCCCGCCGCGGCCGATCGACTGCCGCTGGTGGCGTGGCCGCAGGGCACCGAGATGGTCGCCAGGGAGATGGCAGGCGAGGTGCAGACCCCGCTCACCGGCCCCGGTGCGGCGGGCCTGGAAGTGGGCGACCGGGTCTGGCTGCGGCACACCAAGGCCGGCGAGCTGAGCGAGCACCTCGACTCGTTCGCGGTGGTCGACGGCGATCGCGTCGTCGCGACCGAGCCGACCTATCGCGGCGAGGGAAAGGTCTTCCTGTGAGCGTTCCCGGCTCCCTCCGGCCCGGGGGTCTGTGGCGTAACTGGGGACGATCGGAGTCGGCGCGATCCGCCTACGCCGCGGTCCCGACTGACGCGGCGGAGGTGCAATCGGTCGTGCGCTTCGCTGCGGAGAACGGCCTCGGCGTCAAGGCAGTCGGGGCGGGCCACAGCTTCACCGCCATCGCGGCGACCACGGGCATCCGCCTCGACCTCTCGGCCCTCGGCGGCGTGCTGTCGGCCGACCCGGCGACCGGAAGGGTGACCCTGGGCGCCGGTACCCGCCTGCATCGGCTGCCGGCGCTGCTCGGCCCGCTCGGGCTCGCGCTGGCCAACATGGGAGACATCGACCGGCAGACCATTGCCGGGGCGGTCTCGACCGGCACCCACGGCACCGGAGCACGCTTCGGCGGCCTGGCCGCTCAGGTCGTCGCGGCCACCCTGGTCACGGCAGACGGGGCGCTGCTCCGGGTGAGCGAGAGCGAGCACGCCGAGCTGCTGCCCGCCGTCCGGCTCGGCCTCGGCGCCCTCGGCGTGCTCGTCGACCTGACCATCCAGTGCGTTCCCGCCTTCCTGCTCAGCGCGGTCGAGCTTCCGCTCGGCTTCGACGAGGTGCTGGACGGCCTGGACGAGCGGATCGCCGCGGCCGACCACTTCGAGTTCTACTGGTTCCCGCACAGCGACCGGGTGGCGACGAAGACCAACACGCGCCTTCCCGCCGGGGCGGAACGGCATCCGCTGAACCGGATCGGGGAGTGGTTCGACGACGTCGTCATCGGCAACTGGGCGCTGTCCGCGGTGTGCGCCGTCGGCCGCGTGCTGCCCTCGGCCACCCCGCCGCTGAACCGCTTCGCCGCCCGGGTGTTCGGCAACCGCAGCTTCACCGACGACTCGCACGCGGTGTTCACCAGCCCGCGCACCACCCGGTTCCGGGAGATGGAGTACAACGTCCCGATCGAGTCGCTGGGGGACGCCCTGCGCGAGGTCCGTGCGCTCATCGAGCGCTCGGGCTGGCGCATCTCGTTCCCGGTGGAGGTGCGGATGAGCGCGGCCGACGACAACTGGCTCTCGACCGCCAGCGGCAGGGCCTCCGGCTACATCGCCGTCCATCGCTATTTCCGCGAGGATCCCGAGGAGTACTTCCGGGGGGTGGAGGCGGTCATGCGCCGCTACGGCGGTCGGCCGCACTGGGGGAAGATCCACTACCAGGACGCCGCGTCGCTCTCCGCGCTCTACCCGCACCACTCCGACTTCGTCGCGGTGCGCGACCGACTCGATCCCGAGCGCCGCTTCGGCAACCCCTACCTGGAGCGCGTGCTCGGCCCCTAGACCCCATGCCGGGGATGGACGCCGCCGCGGAGCACCCTTGGAGCTTGCCGAGTCTCCCGTGGGAGCCGAGGGACGCTTGGCTATAGTTGCACTACGAACGCCCCGCCATCGGGTCGCCCGCAGCCAAGGAAAGCAGACATGGAACTCCTGATCGTCATCGGCGTCATCGTTCTGATCGTCGTGATCATCGTGATCTACCTGATCTCGACCTACAACGGGCTGGTCCGGCTCAACGTGCGCGTCGACGAGGCGTGGAGCGACATCACCGTGCAGCTCAAGCGACGGGCCGATCTGCTGCCGAACCTGATCGAGACCGTCAAGGGCTACGCGGCGCACGAGAAGGGCGTCTTCGAGGCCGTGACCAAGGCCCGTGCCGAGTCGCTCAGCGCCCAGGGGCCGGCGGACGCCGCCGCGGCCGAGAACCACGTGCAGCAGGCGCTCAAGAGCATCTTCGCCGTCGCCGAGGCGTACCCGCAGCTCCAGGCCAGCCAGAACTTCCTGCAGCTGCAGGGCGAGCTGGTCGACACCGAGGACAAGATCCAGGCCGCCCGCCGTTTCTACAACGGCGGCGTGCGCGAGCTGAACACCAAGATCAAGACCTTCCCGAACAACATCTTCGCCCGTCGCCTCGGCTTCACCGAGCGCGAGTTCTTCGAGGTCGCCGACGCCGCAGCCATCGCCGAGCCGCCGCGCGTGCAGTTCTAGCCGCGGGGACGCATGTATCGCGCGATAGCGAGGAACAAGCGCAACACCGTCATCATCATCGTCCTGTTCGTGGTGATCATCGGTGCGCTCGGGCTGCTCGCCGGCTACATCTACAACAGCCTGACCATCACCATCGTCGTGCTGGCGGTCTCGATCGGCTACGCCGTGCTGCAGTACTTCGTCGCCAGCCGGCTCGCCGTCTCGATGGCCGGCGGGCACGAGATCCAGAAGGCCGACAACCCGCGCCTGTATCGGATCGTGGAGAACATCGCGATCACCGACGGCCTGCCGATGCCGAAGGTCTTCATCGTGAGCGATCCGGCACCGAACGCCTTCGCCACCGGCCGCGATCCGCAGCACGCCTATGTGGCGGCGACCACTGGCCTGCTCGACATCATGGACGACTCCGAGCTCGAGGGAGTCATGGCCCACGAGATGGGGCACGTGCAGAACTACGACATCCGGGTCTCGATGATCGTCTACGGGCTGGTGGTGGCGGTCGGCTTCATCGCCGACCTGTTCCTGCGCTTCGCCTTCTTCGGCCGGGGCAACGATCGCGGGGGAAACAACCCGATAGTGCTGGTCTTCGGCCTGGTCGCGATGATCGTCGCGCCGCTGGTGGCCGCCGTGGTGCAGGCGGCGGTCTCCCGCCAGCGCGAATACCTGGCCGACGCGACCAGCGCGATGACGACCAGGAACCCGGATGCCCTGGCCGGCGCCCTGCAGAAGCTCGCCGAGTACGGGCGGCCGATGAAGCGCCAGAACTCCACCATGTCGCACCTCTGGATCGCGGACCCGAACAAGCCGGGCCTCGTCGCCCGTCTGTTCAGCACCCACCCGCCGATCCCCGATCGGATCGCCCGGCTCAAGAAGATCGGCGGGGAGTTCTAGAGCTCCCGCGCGAGGTCGGCCGCCAGGTCACCTCTGCCCGCGACCTCGACGTCGCCGAGGCCCTGCCAGGCCGCCGTCTCGCGCAGGGCGGCCGCGAGGCGCGGCAGGTCGACGGTCGCCCCGTCCTCGCTCCAGGCGGCCTGCACCCGCAGCACCCCTGCCTTGCGATCGCTCTTGAGGTCGACCCGGCCGACCAGCGCCTCGTCCATGAGCAGGGGCAGGCTGTAGTAGCCGAAGACCCGCTGAGGGGCGGGCGTGTAGATCTCGATCCGGTAGCGGAAGCCGAACATCCGCTCGGCGCGGTCGCGCTCCCAGACCACGGGGTCGAACGGGGAGAGCAGCGCCGTCGTCTCGATCCGGCGCGGCAGGCGCGCGTCACGGTGCAGCCAGGCCGGTCTGCCCCAACCGGGAACGGAGACCGGCAGCAGCTCGCCCGAGTCGACCAGGTCGTCCACCGCCGCCTTCGCCTCCGACTGCCTGAGCCTGAAGTAGTCGGCCAGGTCGCGCAGGGTCGCCACCCCGTGAGCCCTCGCCGAGATGCTGACCAGCTCGCGGACGGCGTCGTCCTTCGGCACCTCCAGGCCGAGGAGCTCGGCGGGCAGCAGCTGCTCGGCGAGCGCGTAGCTGCGCTCGAAGCGGGTGCGGCCCGCGCTCACCACCTCGCCGAATCGGAACAGGCACTCCAGCCCGCGCTTCACATCCGACCAGCCCCACCACGGCCCGCGCCGCACATTCGAGTCGTGCTCGATCTCGCTCGCGGCGAGCGGTCCGCGCTCGGCCAGCTCGGCGCGCAGCCAGTCGAGCATCTCGCCGTTCTGGGCCACCCAGCCGTCCGCCCTGGACTCGTGGTACTCCCGGAACTCGGTCATCCGCCAGCGCAGCAACGGCCAGAGCCGGAGCGGGATGATCGCCGCCTCGTGCGCCCAGTACTCGAGGTACCGGCCGCCGCGGGCCATGGTGAGCCGGTCGAGCTCCGCCTTGTCGTACGCGCCGAGCCTGGCGAAGACGGGGAGGTAGTGGCTGCGCTCGAACACGTTCACCGAGTCGAGCTGCAGCAGGCCGAGCCGCTCGATCAGCCCGGTGAACTGGCGGATGCCCGGGCTCGCCGGCCTCGGCCGCCCGAAGCCCTGCGCGGCCAGCGCGACCCGTCGCGCGAGCGCGGGGGAGAGGGATCGCGCACGCTCGGCCATGGCACAGACGATACCCACGGCCTCCGACCTGCGACTCAGAGGCAGCGCCGACGTGACTTGCGTCGGATCGCCCTCCGCCTCCAGCGGGAAGGGCGGGCAGACGCAGGTCACCGCGCCGACGCCAGCCCCGGGTTCGCCGGGTTCCACCGCGTACACTCGGGAAAATGAGGACCGGCAAGCGCAAGGCCACCCCGATGACGACGGCGATGGAAGCCCAGGCGGCTCGCGACCAGGCCGAGGCCACGCTGCCGCCGGGGATGCGGATCGCGGCGTCCTGGTCGTGGCGCATCCTCGTCATCGTCGCGGTGCTCGCGGTCTTCGTCTGGCTGGTCAGCCAGCTCCAGCTGATCGTGGTGCCCTTCATGGTCGCGATCCTCCTGGCCGCCCTGCTGTCGCCCCTGGTCGGCTTCCTGGTCCGCCATCGGTGGCCCAAGGCGCTCGCGGTCGCCATGGCCGAGGTGGGGATCATCGCCGTCGTCGCCGGACTGGTCGTGCTGATCGTGTTCCAGGTGCGCGGCGGCTTCCCGGACCTCCAGCGGCAGACCATCGAGGCATACACGAACTTCAAGGGCTTCCTGCTCGACTCCCCGCTGCATCTCACCGAGAAGGACATCAACGGCTACATCGGCGACGCGATCGCGGCGATCCAGAAGGACAGCCAGGCGCTGGTCTCCGGCGCGCTCTCGGTCGGCTCGTCGGCGGGCCACGTCCTGACCGGCATCCTGCTCACCCTGTTCGCGATGCTCTTCCTGCTCATCGACGGCAAGGGCATCTGGAACTGGTTCACCAGGATCTTCCCGCGCAAGGCGCGCCCGGCCATCGTCGGCGCGGGCAAGGCGGGCTGGATCACCCTCACCACCTTCGTGCGGGTGCAGATCTTCGTCGCCTTCGTGGATGCCGTGGGCATCGGCCTGGGAGCCTGGATCCTCGGGCTGTTCTACGGCGGCTTCCCGCTGGTGATCCCGATCGCGGTCGCGGTGTTCCTCGGATCCTTCATCCCGGTCGTCGGCGCGGTCCTCACCGGCGCTCTCGCGGTCTTCGTCGCGCTGATCTACCTCAACCCCTTCGCCGCGCTGATCATGCTCGCGATCGTCATCCTGGTGCAGCAGATCGAGGGGCACGTGCTGCAGCCCTTCATCATGGGGACCGCCGTGAAGGTGCATCCGCTCGCCGTCGTCTTCGCCGTCGCCGCCGGGGGGTTCCTGGCCGGCATCCCCGGCGCGCTCTTCGCGGTGCCGGTAGTCGCTACGCTCAATGTGATGGTCACCTACATCGCGAGTGGCCAGTGGCGCGTGAAGCACGACCCCGACCTGAAGGATGCACTGAAGAATGTCTAGGACGACGATCGCCGGCCCGAGTCTCGCCGACTTCGAAGCCGCACGGGCGATCGTCTCCACCGTCGCCTCCGTCACGCCGATGGAGAGCTCGCACTTCCTCGCCGAGATCCTCGGCGCGCCGGTCTACCTCAAGTGCGAGAGCCTGCAGCGCACCGGCTCGTACAAGATCCGTGGTGCATACAACCGAATCTCGCGCCTCACCGACGAGGAGAAGGCCCGCGGGGTGGTCGCCGCCTCGGCGGGCAACCACGCGCAGGGCGTGGCCTTCGCGGCGCGCGAGCTGGGCATCAGGGCCACGATCTTCATGCCCATCGGGGTCGCCCTGCCGAAGCTCCAGGCCACCCGCAACTACGGCGCGGACGTGGTGCTGCGCGGTCACAGCGTCGAGGAGCCGCTGCGCGCGGCCGCCGAGTTCGCCGCCGAGACCGGCGCTGTGCTCATCCCGCCCTTCGACCACCCCGACGTGGTCGCCGGTCAGGGCACGCTGGGGCTCGAGATCCTCGACCAGGTGCCCGACATCCAGACGGTGGTGGTCCCGATCGGCGGAGGCGGGCTCATCTCCGGGGTCGCGAGCGCGCTGAAGCAGAAGCTGGCGGCCGAGGGCCGCGCCATCCACGTGGTCGGAGTGCAGGCGGAGAACGCGGCCGCCTACCCGGTGTCGCTGCGCAACGGGATGGCGACGGAGGTGCCGACCTCGCCGACCATCGCCGACGGCATCGCGGTGGCGAAGCCGGGCCTGCTCAACTTCGACATCGTCGCCCAGACCGTGGACGAGGTCGTCACCGTGAGCGACGACGACACCGCCCGCGCGATGCTCATGCTGCTCGAGCGGGCGAAGCTCGTGGTCGAGCCGGCGGGTGCCGTGGCGATCGCGGCGATCCTCACCGGGAAGGTGACGGCGACCGGGCCGACGGTCGCGATCCTCAGCGGCGCGAACATCGACCCGCTGGTGATGGAGCGGGTGATCTCCCGCGGGCTCGTGGCCTCCGACCGCTACCTCAAGTTCCGGATGACCCTGCCGGACCGCCCAGGGCAGCTCGCCAGGATCGCCGAGCTGATCTCGGAGGCCAACGCCAACGTGGTCGAGGTGCTGCACACGCGGCACAACAAGGACGCCATCATCAGCGATGTCGAGATCGAGCTCAGCCTGGAGACCCGGGGGACCGAGCATGTGCAGCGGGTGCTCACGCACCTGCGCGAGGCCGGCTACGAGCCGAGGATCGGCTACTAGCGCGCTTCTCGGAAGGACTACGCGGTGTACGCCTCGACCTTGTCGATCTGGACGGTGATCTCCTTGCCGTTGGGCGCGGTGTAGCTGACGGTGTCCCCGACCCGGTGGCCGAGGATCGCGGCGCCGAGAGGGCTGCCCTCGCTGTAGACGTCGAGGTCGCTGTCCTCGCCCACGATCTCCCGGCTGCCGAGCAGGAAGACCTCCTGGTCGCCGAGGATGCGGGCGGTGACCACGCTTCCGGAGCCCACCACGCCATCCTCAGGAGCATCTCCCACCTTGGCGTGCCGCAGCAACTCGGTGAGAACGCGGATGCGCGCCTCGATCTTGCCCTGCTCCTCCTTGGCGGCGTGGTATCCGCCGTTCTCCTTGAGGTCGCCCTCCTCGCGCGCGGCCTCGATGCGCCTGGCGATCTCGACGCGGCCCTCGTTCTCGAGCTGCGCGAGCTCGGCGCTGCGCCGGTCGTACGCCTCCTGGGTGAGCCAGGTCTCTGTGGTCTCTGCCATGGTGATGCTCCTCACTGATGCAGATCGGTGGTCGGTGTCCCGCTCGCGCCGTCCGCTGCCGGCCGTGCGGCCGAATCCAGCGGATAAAGAAATAAGACCGGCATCACGGCCGGTCTCGCGGGAGAGTCAGTCGATTTTAGGTCAGCCAGCAGCGGTAGATCAACCCGGTTACGGCCTGTTCCGAGGTGCGGACCACCTCGGTGTACGAGGTGGTGTACTTCGTGGAGGCCGGCACCTCGACGATCTTCCAGCCCACGATCCCGTGCGCCTCGTTCTGCGCCTGCAGCGCGCAGCTGGCGGTGCTGCCCTCCGGCATCGAGACCTGGAAGCTCACCCTGACCGTGCGGGAGTCGACGATCTTGTGCCCGACGTCGACGGTGTCCAGGCTCCCGTTGGCCTGGTCGAGGCCGGCCCAGACCACCCATCCGACCAGGACGGCGGCGAAGACCGCACCGGCGACGATGAAGAGCGTCCGGTCCCTGCGTCGCTTCGAGGGCGTGCGGCCGTAGCGCTCATCGAGTGAGCGGGGCTCGGTCACGGTCATCGCACATCCTGTGGTCAGCGCCGGCGCTTATTCTGTATGCCAGGCCCTTCAAGGCTAGCTGTCCAATCCTAGGAGTTCGGTGACCCTGCGTCTGCTCGCGGTGCATGCCCACCCCGATGACGAGTCGAGCAAGGGGGCCGGCACCTATGCCCGCTACCGCCGCCTCGGCGTCGAGGTGACGGTCGTCAGCTGCACGGGCGGCGAGCGCGGCGACGTGCAGAACCCGGCGCTCGAGAGCCGGGCGATGGCCGACCGCGACATGGGGGGCATCCGCCGCATCGAGATGGCCAGGGCCGCCGAGCTGCTCGGCATCGGGCACCGCTGGCTCGGCTACGTCGACTCGGGGCTTCCGGAGAGCCCCGACGAGCTGCTGCCGGCGAACTGCTTCGCGCTGATCCCGCTGGAGATCTCGGCCGCTCCGCTGGTGCGTGTCATCCGCGAGCTCCGCCCGCAGGTGCTGGTCACCTACGACGAGAGCGGCGGGTACCCGCACCCCGACCACGTCCGCTGTCACGAGGTCGCGGTCCATGCGATGGATGCCGCGGCCGACCCGGGACGCTACCCGGAGGCCGGGCCGGCCTGGCGGGTGACCAAGCTCTACTACGATCGGATCCTCGGGCGCGACGGCGCCGAGGTCACCACCATGGTCCCGGTCGGCGAGTTCCTCGACCTGAGGGACGCGGCCCTGCGCGCTCACGCGAGCCAGGTGCCGCCGGACAGCCGGTTCTTCTTCGGCGACCGGCGCCGCACGGCGACCACCGAGGATTTCCTGCTCGCCCGCTCGCTGGTCGAGACATCCATCCCCGAATCCGACCTCTTCGCCGGAATCGTCGACGACCGGGAGGTCACCACATGAACGCACTCGCCCTGGGCACGCTGCTGCTGGCGGACAAGGACTTCGACGAGAACTCGGTCACCCCGGGCTGGGTCGGCTTCGCGGTGACCTTCGGAGTGGCCGCGGTCACCGTGCTGATCGTCATCGACATGGTGCGCCGTGTCCGGCGGGTGCGCTACCGCGCCGAGATCCGTGAGCAGCTGGAGGCGGAGCGCGCCGCGGAGGACCGGAAGGGCTGACGCCCGCGGTGCCTAGGCGAAGACCGGAGGGTCGGTGGCGACCAGGAAGATTCCGGTCCAGTGGCAGAGGAAGGCCAGCAGCGTGAACGAGTGGAAGACCTCGTGGAAGCCGAAGACGCCGGGAACGGGGTTCGGCCGCTTGAAGGCGTAGGCGAGGGCGCCCAGCGTGTAGAACAGCCCGCCGGCCAGGATCAGGGTCATCATCGCGGCGTTGGCGGCGAAGAAGTCGGCGATGAAGGCGAAGGCGGCGTAGCCGAGCAGCAGGTAGAGCGGCACGTAGAGCCAGCGCGGGGCGCCGAGCCAGAACACCCTGAACGCGACGCCGAGCAGTGCACCGCCCCAGACCAGGCAGAGCAGGATCACCGACTTCTGAGGGGGGAGTGCGAGCACCGTGATCGGCGTGTACGAGCCGGCGATCAGCAGGAAGATGTTCGCGTGATCGAGCCGCTTGAACATCCGCTTCGTCTTCGGGCTCCAGTTGATCCGGTGGTAGAGCGCCGAGATGCCGAAGAGCAGCAGCGAGCAGAAGAAGAAGATCGCGCAGCTGACCTTGGCCGCGACGCCGTCGGCGAAGACCACCAGGATCACGCCGAGGGCCACCGCGACCGGGAAGGTGCCGGTGTGGATCCAGCCGCGCCAGGTCGGCTTCTTCTCGTTCTGGTCGATGCCGCGCTCCAGCGCGTCGTCGAGGAGGGGGATGTTGGGCAGGTCGACGCCCGGCTCGTCGGTCACGCCGTTCGACGCGGCCGGGTCGTGGCGATCGGCTCTCATCGCGCAAGACTATGCCAGCGCTGTCGGGCCACCCTGGGAATCCGCCACCGGGGGTGTGGACTAACGTAGCCACGTGGCGAGGCGTGAAGTACCACTGGGGCGCGGGATCCTCTACGAGCTCTATCAGGGCAGGCTCCGCCGCAGTCTGAAGCAGGGGGAGCTGCCCCGGCACGTCGCCATGATCCTCGACGGCAACCGGCGCTGGGCGAGGCAGCGGCTGCTCGAGACCGCGGCTCACGGCCATCGCGCCGGTGCCGCCAAGTTCCGCGAGTTCCTCGTCTGGTGCGACGACCTCGGCATCACGGTGGCCACTCTCTATCTGCTCTCGACCGACAACCTCACCGGCCGCAAGTCGGAGGAGCTCGACGGGCTGTTCGAGATCATCGCCGACTTGGCCGACGACCTCTCCCGGTTCAGGGACTGGAAGGTGCAGCACGTCGGCTCGAACGACGGTCTGCCGGAGCAGCTGGTCCAGGCGCTCGATGCCGCGGAGCAGCGCACCAAGGACAAGACCGGCCTCCACGTCAACCTCGCCGTCGGCTACGGCGGCCGCCGGGAGATCGCGGATGCGATGCGCAGCATCGTCAAGAAGCACGGAGACGAGGGGGGAACCCTGGACGCTCTCGCGGAGATCCTCACCCCCGAGCTGATCGGCAACCATCTCTACACCGGCGGGCAGCCCGATCCCGACCTCGTCATCCGCACCTCGGGCGAGCAGCGGCTCAGCGACTTCATGCTCTGGCAGAGCGCGCACAGCGAGTTCTACTTCGTCGAGGCCCTCGGCCCGGACCTGCGCGAGGTCGACTTCCTGCGGGCACTGCGCGATTACGCCAGGCGGCAGCGCCGCTACGGTAGTTGAGATGACGACCATCGAGGAGTTCCGCTCCGGTTTCGGTGAGGAGCCCGGCTACCTCGATTTCGCGCGTCTCGGCCCGCTGGGCGCGGCGGTGATCGCCGAGGAGCAGGCGCAGCTCGAGCTCCTCAGGCGGGTGCGCTTCGGAAGCCTCGCCGGCCTCGCGTCGCAGGACGAGAGGCTGCGCGACGCGGTCGCCGGCCTGACCGGGTTCCGCGCCGACCAGGTGGTGTTCCAGCCCGACACCAGCACCGGGCTCATGCACGCGATGTTCGGCCTCACCGGCGGCGTGCTGCTCTCCCCGGCCGAGTTCCCCGCCGTCACCTTCGCGGTCGCGCGCGCCGCCGAGGCGCTCGGGGTGCTGGTGCCGTCCTGGCTCGAGCCGGGCCCGGTCACCCCGGCCGGCGTCAAGGAGCACCTCAGCGCGAAGACCGTCGCCGTCGCCGTCTCGCTGGTCGACTACCGCACCGGCTATCTGGCCGACATCGACGGCATCCGCCAGGTGATCGGCGATCGTCTGCTGATCGTCGACGCCGTGCAGGGCATCGGAGTCGTCGAGGCCCCGTACGCCGTCGCCGACGTCGTCGTCGCCGGCGGCCAGAAGTGGCTGCGGGCCGGCAGGGGCACCGGGCTCATGGTCATGAGCGACCGGGCGCTGGAACGGCTGACGCCGGTGTTCTCCGGCTTCGCCGCCGACGCAGTGGAGCTGCCGTCCGAGGTCGGGCATCCCGGAGCCGGCGCCGCCGCCTACAGCATGAGCCCGCCCAGCCCGGTGGCCCAGGCCAGACTGGCCACCGCCATCGAAGAGATCTCCGCGGTCGGCGTCCCGGCGATCAACCGCGCTGTGGCCGAACGGGTCGGCCGCATCATCGAGCTCGCCGACGAGTTCGCGATCCCGGTCTCCTCCTCGCGGGCGGAGCACGAGCGCGCGGGAATCGTGGTGCTGGAGCCCGCGTCCGACCAGTTCACCGTGCTCGTCGCCTCGCTGTTCAACCACGGCGTCTCGGTGACCGCTCGGCAGGGGACGGTGCGGGTCAGCGCCCACGTCTCCACCACCGACGAGACCCTGCAGATGCTCCGCTCCGCCTTCTCCGGCTTCGCCGGTGCGGTCACCGTCTGATCCTCTCGGAGGCCACCCGAACTTAACCGCTCGGTAACACGAGGGCGGGCGTGTCGCTGTGCGCCCCGCTCGGCCCGGGACGTAGCGTCGTTGTCACCGGGTATGGCGCCCGGTCGAGACGGCCACGTAAGTTCGTTTCGGGATTGCTCTGGCCGTCGCGCGACTGGATCCGGGTCTCACCACCCGGGGATGGAGTTCACGTGGCCTCGACGGATCAGCCCAGCATCGCCCAGTCTCCCCGGTCGGAGGGTTCGGTCGTCCAGGCCGAACGCACCTACGTGCTCGACACGTCGGTGCTGCTCTCCGATCCCCGGGCGATCTTCCGTTTCTCCGAACACGCGGTGGTGCTGCCGGTGGTCGTGATCTCGGAGCTGGAGTCCAAGCGCAACGACCCGGAGATCGGGTACTTCGCCCGTCAGGCCTTGCGCAACCTCGACGAGCTGCGCGTGCAGCACGAGCGACTCGACTTCCCGGTCCCGGTCGGCGAGGGAGGGTCGCTTCGCGTCGAGCTGAACCACTCCAACCAGGCGGTGCTGCCCTCCGGCATGCAGCTGGGGGACAACGACTCCCGCATCCTCGCGGTCGCGCTCAACCTCTCCCACGACGGCCTGGATGTCGTGGTGGTCTCCAAGGACCTCCCGCTGCGGGTCAAGGCGGCCTCGGTCGGCCTGACCGCCGAGGAGTACCGCGCCGAGCTGGCCGTCGACTCCGGATGGACCGGGATGGCCGACATCGACCTCTCGTCCGAGCAGATGTCGTCCCTCTACGACGAGGAGCGGATGGCCACCCCGCTGGTGGAGGACCTTCCGGTGAACACCGGGCTGGTCATCCACTCGGACCGGGGCTCGGCCCTGGGCCGGGTCACCGCGCCCGGCGAGCTGCAGCTGGTGCGCGGAGATCGGGACATCTTCGGCCTGCACGGACGTTCGGCGGAGCAGCGCCTGGCCATCGACATGCTGCTCGACCCGGAGGTGGGCATCGTCTCGCTCGGCGGCCGCGCGGGAACCGGCAAGTCGGCGCTCGCGCTCTGCGCGGGACTCGAGGCCGTGCTGGAGAAGCAGCAGCACCGCAAGATCATGGTGTTCCGGCCGCTCTACGCGGTCGGCGGCCAGGAGCTCGGCTTCCTGCCCGGCGACGCGGCGGAGAAGATGAACCCCTGGGCGCAGGCGGTCTTCGACACCCTCGGCTCCGTGGTCTCGCAGAACGTGCTCGACGAGGTGATCGAGCGCGGCATGCTCGAGGTGCTCCCGCTCACCCACATCCGCGGACGCTCGCTGCACGACGCCTTCGTGATCGTCGACGAGGCGCAGTCGCTCGAGCGCAACGTGCTGCTGACGGTGCTCAGCCGCATCGGCCAGAACTCGCGGGTGGTGCTCACCCACGACGTCGCTCAGCGCGACAACCTGCGGGTGGGCAGGCACGACGGTGTCGCCTCGGTGATCGAGACGCTCAAGGGGCACTCGCTGTTCGGGCACGTGACCCTCACCCGCTCCGAGCGCTCGGCGATCGCGGCGCTGGTGACCGAGATGCTGGAGGCGTAGCCCCCTCCTGTCGAACAGCGCTGCGGTTCGTCGTCAGTGCGGGTGGTGGAACATGCGCATCGATGACGAACCGCAGCGCCGATGGGACGGGAATGAGCGTGCCTGGCAGGCCCCGGTCATGGGGGCGGCCTAAGCTCGACTCTCGTGAACGTCGCGCTCCTTGCACTGCTTGCGGCGCTCGCGGCACTCACGGTGTGGGGCGCGATCTCGCCGCGCGGGCAGTGGCGGGTGCTGGCGGCCTGGACCCGGCGCGAGCCCTATGCGAGCGAGCCCGGACCGGTGAGCGTGGGGATCCACCGCGGGGTGGCCATCGTCGCCTCGGTTGCGCTGGTGATGGTCGCCATCTGCCTGTCGCCGAGCGTCTCGTCGGGGAAGCCGCCGCAGGAGCAGCCCCAGCCGCTGTCGTCGCTCTGGGGCAGTCCCGAGCCGGTGGTGGTGAACCGCGTGTACGCCCCGAGCACCGAGCCGCCGATCGGGCTCATGGCCCAGCCCGTGCTCCGCTATCAGGCGGTGAACGGATTCCTCAGGGACCCCTCGTACCTCTTCGCCCTCGAGTCCCTCAGGCCGGTCTCCAAGCGCGGCTACATCGGCGTCGACCCGCGGCCCGGCCTCTCTGCGATGGACAGCGCATACCTGGTGGTCCAGGTGCGGGCCGATCCCGCGTGCATCCCGCGCGACGTCGTCGTGCAGGAGGACGGCACCCGCGTCGCGGTCGGCGTGTACTACGGACGGCCGGACAAGAAGGGCGGCGGGTCGAACCCCTCGGTGGCCGACTGCGAGCCGGGGCTCGACGACGCGCACTCGGTGTCGACGCTCATCCCGATCGCCCTCGACGGCGAGCTGAAGGACCGCAAGGTCACCGGACTGGACGGGACCGAGATCCCCCGGGCCGACTCGCGCTGAGCGCGGCTCAGGCCCGCTTCGGGGGGCGGGTCATCGACAGCACGTCGAGGGCGGTGTCGAGCTGCTCCAGGGTCAGCTCTCCGCGCTCGACGAAGCCGAGGTCGATGACCGACTCCCGGACCGTGATGCCCTTCGCCACGGCGTTCTTGGCGACCTTGGCGGCGGCCTCGTAGCCGATCGTCCGGTTCAGCGGCGTCACGATCGAGGGGGAGGACTCGGCCAGCGCGCGGGCGCGCTCCACGTTCACCTCGAGGCCGTCGATGGTCTTGTCGGCGAGGGCGATCGTGGAGTTCGTCAGCAGGCGGATCGACTCCAGCAGCGCGGTGCCCATGACCGGGATGGCGACGTTGAGCTCGAAGGCGCCGGTCGCGCCGGCCCAGGCGATGGTCGCGTCGTTGCCGACCACCCGCGCGGAGACCATGATCACGGCCTCGGGGATCACCGGGTTGACCTTTCCCGGCATGATCGAGGACCCGGGCTGCAGGTCGGGGATGCTCAGCTCGCCGAGGCCGGTGTTCGGACCCGAGCCCATCCAGCGCAGGTCGTTGGAGATCTTGGTCAGGCTCACGGCGATCACGCGGAGGGCGCCGGACGCCTCGACCAGCCCGTCGCGCGCTCCCTGCGCCTCGAAGTGGTCGACGGCCTCGGTGAGGGGCAGGCCGGTGTCCTTCGCGAGGAGCTCGATGACCTCCTCGGAGAAGCCGGCCGGGGTGTTGATGCCGGTGCCGGTGGCGGTGCCGCCGAGCGGAACCTCCGCCACGCGCGGGATGGTCGACCTGATGCGCTCGATGCCGAGGCGGATCTGGCGCGCATAGCCGGAGAACTCCTGGCCGAAGGTGACCGGGGTCGCGTCCATGAGGTGCGTGCGACCGGACTTCACGACCTCCTTCCAGAGCACGGCCTTCTTCTCGAGGGCGAGGGCGAGGTGGTCGAGCGCCGGCACGAGATCCTCGAGCAGCGCGCCGGTCACGGCGACGTGCACGGAGGTCGGGAAGACGTCGTTGGAGGACTGCGAGGCGTTGACGTGGTCGTTGGGGTGCACCGGCGTTCCGGCGAACCTCGTGGCCAGGGTGGCGAGCACCTCGTTCATGTTCATGTTCGACGAGGTGCCGGAACCGGTCTGATAGGTGTCGACGGGGAACTGGTCGTGGTGCTTGCCCGCGATGAGCTCGTCGGCGGCCAGCACTATCGCGTCGGCGAGGGCCCCGTCGAGGATGCCCAGCTTCTTGTTGACCAGGGCGGCCGAGCGCTTGATCCTGGCGAGGGCGACGATCTGGGCGGCCTCGAGGCCCTTGCCCGAGATGGGGAAGTTCTCCACGGCGCGCTGCGTCTGGGCGCTGTAGAGCGCGTCGACGGGAACCCGCACCTCTCCCATCGTGTCGTGCTCGATGCGATAGTCCTGCTCGTTGACGGGGGTCTCAGTGCTCACGGCGCCGTGCTTCCTAACTCTGTTGCGAAGGGATGGGGTTGGGCGTCAGACGACGCCGACGACGATATCGGGAACTGCCGCGCCCTCGGCGAGCCGGTAGTTGGCTCCCACGATAGCCAAGCTTCCCGCGGCCACGGCGTCGCTGATCAGCTCGGAGTGCTCGAGCAGCTCGGCCACGGTGTCGCGAAGGTGCTCCCGGCCGACCTCCATCGGATCGGGCAGCTCCGGGTCGGTTCCGCGGACCCGGCGCACCGCCGGCACGATCTTCTCGACCAGGTGGTGGATGTGCGGGGGGAGCGGCGCGGCATCCGGACCCTCCGAGTCGATCGCGGCGGCGACCGCTCCGCAGGCGTCGTGGCCGAGAACCACGATCAGCGGCACGTGGAGCACGGCGACCGCGTACTCCAGGGAGCCGAGCACCGACTCGGAGATGATCTGGCCGGCGTTGCGGACCACGAACAGGTCGCCGAGCCCCTTGTCGAAGATGATCTCGGCCGACAGCCGGGAGTCGCTGCAGCCGAACAGCGCGGCCTGCGGGGCCTGGCCTTCGGCGAGCGACTGCCGGCGCTCGACATCCTGTCTCGGATGGAGGGGCTCACCGGCGACGAAGCGCTCGTTGCCGCGCTTCATCTCATCCCAGGCCTGGGCGGGGGTCGCGATGCTCATCCGTTGATCTCCTCTGCGACGGCCGCGGCGAGCAGACCGAACTCCTGGTCGCTTCCGGTGCCGTGCAGCACCAGACCGGTCTCGCCCTCCACGGTGCTCATCGAGTACGCGTAGTTGCCCGTGTCGGCGTCCTTGCGGCGGTCGTAGACCTTCCACTCCAGTCCGCCGGCCGAGACGCCGCCGGTCGAGCGGGCCTTGTCCACCTGCCCCGCCACCCAGGACGCGTCGGCGTCGATGCCCTGCCGCAGCTCGATGAACTGCCCGCTCGGGGTGAGCAGGCCCACCACCCAGACGGCGATGTCGTCGTTGCCGCTCTCGAGCCGAGCGGAGTTCGCGCTCCATCCGTCGGGCAGCTTCGGCGCGATCAGGGGGGCTCCTGCCTGGTCCTGCGCCTCCTCGGCCAGCGCCACGTAGTCGACGGGATTCGTGGCCGGCTGGTCCGGCCGGACCACGACCAGCACCAGCACCAGCACGATCGCCAGCGAGGCGACCAGGGCGAGCACGAGGTTGCGCAGGGTCTGGTTGGCGCGGTGCCGCCGGGAGTTCTCGGCCTTGCGCGCCGCGGTCTCCTCCGGGGTCTCCGGTCGCCCGAGTTCCGCGACGACGCGGGGCTGGCGTTGGGTGGCGGCCACGATCAGTCGGCGATCGCCGCGCCGCGCGCCGCGTCCAGCCGTGCCTTCGCCCCGATCAGCCACTCCTCGCAGCGCTGGGCCAGGGCCTCCCCGCGCTCCCAGAGGGCGAGCGAGTCCTCGAGGGTGGACGATCCCTGCTCGAGCCGGTTCACCACGCGCACCAGCTCATCGCGGGCCTCCTCGTAGCTCAGGCCGGAGACCTCGGCCTCGGGAGCCGCGGTGCCGGCTGAAGGGTTCTCTGCCACGACTTAGATCCTATCCGTCGTCTCGCCCGGGTGACTCCGGCGCCGTCACCCGTGCGCCGATGCCGCCCTCGGCCAGGGTGAGCAGCAGCTCGGTGCCCTCGGGCGCGTCCTCCGGGCGGCGCAGCACCGCGCCCGTCGGCAGCTGCGCGATCGCATAGCCGCGGTCGAGGGTGCGCTGGGGCGAGAGCGCGCGCAGCTGCCCGCGGAGCTCGCCCACCCGGTTGCCGGCGCGCTCGAGCATCAGCCCGAGCAGCTCGGCGCCGCGTCCCCGGTAGCGCTGCAGCTCCTCGGCGCGGGAGTCCACCATGGCCGCCGGACTGGCGAGCACCGGCCTGCTGCGCAGCTGCTCCAGCCGGTCCACCTCGCCGCGGATCATCGCGGACATCCGCATCCCGATCCTCCCGCGCGCCTGCCGCACCCGGCTCAGCTCCTCCGCCACGTCGGGGACCACCCGCTTGGCGGCGTCGGTGGGGGTGGACGCGCGCAGATCGGCCACCTCGTCGAGCAGCGGCCGGTCGGCCTCGTGTCCGATCGCGCTGACCAGCGGGGTCTCGCACTCGGCGGCGGCGCGCAGCAGCCTCTCGTCGCTGAACACGAGCAGGTTCTGGAAGTCGCCCCCGCCCCTGGCGACGATGATCACCTCGACCCGGGGATCGGCATCCAGCGCCCTGATCGCGCCGATCACCTCGTTCACCGCCCGATCGCCCTGGACCGCGGCGTGCGCGACCCGGAACTCGACGGCGGGCCAGCGCAGCTGGGCGTTGCGCAGCACGTCCTTCTCGGCATCCGAGTCCTGAGCGGTGACCAGCCCGATGCAGTGCGGCAGGAACGGCAGCCGCTTCTTGCGGTCGGCGTCGAACAGCCCCTCCGCGGCCAGGGTGGCGCGCAGCCGCTCCAGTCGCTCGAGCAGGTCGCCGAGGCCGACGTGGCGCATGTCGATCACCTGCATGGTGAGCGTGCCGCCCTTGGGCCAGTAGTTGGGCTTGACCAGCACGAGGACGTGGTCGCCCTGCTTCAGGTCCCTGGGGATGCGATTCAGCACCGATGACCAGATCGTGAAGCTCAGCGTGGCGTCGCCGTCGAGGTCCTTGAGCTTGCCGTAGACGTTGCCGCCCGACAGCCCCCACTGGGTGATCTCGCCCTCGACCCACGCGGTGCCGAGCCGCTCGATCCAGCCCTTGATCTTGGCCGACAGCAGGCCGACCGACCACGGGGCCTCGAGGGTGGGCGGCCCCGGTTCCATGGTGACGGGCCGATCGCTGATGGGTCCTCCCAGCCTGGCTCGGATGTGCGCAAAGTAGACTCGGCGAGTGAGCAACATCTCCAACGGCAGCGTTTCCGAGCTGCTTCCGGTTCCCCGGGTCCCCGCCGTGCGGAACAGGCTCAAGGATACCCCGGCCGACCGGCCGAAGCGGGTGCTGCTCGCCGCCCCCCGAGGCTATTGCGCCGGGGTCGATCGCGCCGTGATCGCCGTGGAGAAGGCTCTCGAGCATTTCGGGTCGCCCGTCTACGTCCGCAAGCAGATCGTGCACAACATCCATGTCGTCTCGACTCTGGAGGAGAAGGGCGCGGTCTTCGTCGACGACGTCGCGGAGGTGCCGGAGGGCGCCCACGTGGTCTTCTCGGCCCACGGGGTGTCGCCGGCGGTGGTGCAGGCCGCGGCCGACCGGGATCTGAAGGCGATCGACGCGACCTGCCCGCTGGTGACCAAGGTGCACCGCGAGGCGCTGCGCTTCTCTCGCGACGACTACGACATCCTGCTCATCGGCCACGCCGGTCACGAGGAGGTCGAGGGGACCATGGGTCACGCGCCGGAGCGGACCACGCTGGTCAACGGACCGGCGGATGTCGCCGGCCTCGAGGTGCGCGACCCCGACAACCTGGTCTGGCTCAGCCAGACCACCCTCAGCGTCGACGAGACCATGGAGACGGTGCGCCTGCTGCGCGAGCGCTTCCCCAACCTGCACAATCCGCCGAGCGACGACATCTGCTACGCCACCCAGAACCGGCAGGTCGCGATCAAGAAGGTCGCCGGCGAGGCCGACCTCGTCATCGTGGTCGGCTCGGCGAACAGCTCGAACACGGTGCGGCTGGTGGACGTCGCCCTCGAGAACGGCGCGAAGGCCGCCTACCGCGTGGACTACGCCAGCGAGATCCGGCAGGACTGGCTCGACGGGGTGGCCACGGTCGGCGTCACCTCCGGTGCCTCGGTGCCCGAGGTGCTGGTGCGGGAGGTGCTCGACGCCCTCGCCGACGCCGGATACCGGCAGGTGGACGAGGTGGTCACCGCCGAGGAGGACCTGATGTTCTCACTGCCCAAGGAGCTGCGCAGGGACGCCAACGGCGAGGCGGACTCGCGCGGTCTCGGCGGCCGCACGAAGACCCTCGACTGGCAGTCCCGATGACCGACGAGCGTCCCCGGCCGCAGTACGGCGAGTACGCCACCCCGGAGCAGCAGCGCGCGGCGGGCGGCACCCCGGTGGCACCCCAGCAGCCCAGGCCGCCGGCCCCCCAGGCGCCGGCGGCTCAGCCGTGGCGCTGGGATCGCATCCTGTCGATCCTGCTGCTCGCCTATGGCCTGTACAGCGTGATCACCGGGGTCTACCAGTTCCGCGACCTCAGCGGGCTGCTCGATCAGATCTACCAGCTGGAGGGGGTGGGGACCTTCACGCCGACCGCCCTCTCCGCGGCACTGGGCATCGTCATCGTGGTCTCCCAGATCGTGATCTACATCGCGACCCTGCTGATCACCATGACGCTGCTCCGGCGCCGGCGGCTCTCCTTCTGGGTTCCCCTTGTGGGGGGAGCGCTCGCCGGTCTCGTCGTCACCGTCTGCCTGCTCGTGCTGATGGGATCGGATCCGGCCTTCATCGCCTACGTGGGCGGGATGTCGACTACGAAGTGAGGGCGGCCATCAGCGTCTCGTCGCTGAGCACGGCCCCGACGATCAGGCCCCAGTAGAGCAGGGTCGTGACGAAGCCGGCGATGATCGGCACGTAGAACGAGATGCGCCTCTTCACGATCAGCAGCACGGTCAGCCCGGTCGCGACGAGGAAGATCACCAGGCTGCCGAGCCAGAGAGCGGTCTGGATCCCGGCGACTCCGGGCGGCGTGACGTACTCGCCGAGGGAGTAGTCGTCGTACGCGGACTGCAGGGCGGAGGGAAGCGCGATCGCGGTGACGCTCGCGCCGATCAGGGCGATCAGGCCGACGAGCAGCAGGATGCCGCTGGCCACGACGTCGGCGACCCGGCGGCGGGCCGGCGGAGCGGGCGCGGCAGGAGGGGGCTGCGCGGGATAGCCGATCGCAGGCGGCGGCGAGGCCCCCGGTTCGGGGCGGGCAGCCGGCGCCGGCGGGGTGTGGGCCGGCGCCGGAACGTATCCCGCAGGCACGGCCCCCGCGGGCACGGTCCCCGCAGCTACGGGAGACGCCTGCACCGGTTCGATCGGCGGCGGTACGACCGGCGGCGTGACCTGCATCGGCTCGATCGGCGGCGGTGCGACCGGCGACATGACCGGCGGTGGCTCGACCGGGGGCGGCGTGACCTGCGGCGGTTCGACCGGGGGCGGCGTGACCTGCGGCGGTTCGACCGGGGGCGGCGTGACCGGCGGCGGTTCGACCGGGGGCGACGTGACCGGCGGCGGTGCAGCCTGATCGTCGGTCATCGTGCGACCCGGAAGTGTCGTGGGTTCCGCGGGGCCGGTCAGGCCGAGATGGACTGGCCGGCGGAGCCCAGCTGACGGGTGGCCTCGCCGACCCGCTCGCCCATCGCGGCCTCGGCGATCTTGCCCCAGGCCCGCGGGTCGTAGATCTTCTTGTTGCCGACCTCGCCGTCCACCTTGAGCACGCCGTCGTAATTGGTGAACATGGTGCCGGCGATCGAGCGGGTGAAGGCGTACTGCGTGTCGGTGTCGATGTTCATCTTCACCACGCCGTTGGCCACCGCGGTCGCGATCTCCTCCTCCGAGGAGCCGGAGCCGCCGTGGAAGACCAGGTCGAGGGGCTTGGGGCCCGTGCCGTACTTCGCCTCGAGCCCCTTCTGGATCTCGCCGAGGAGCTCGGGACGCAGCTTGACGTTGCCCGGCTTGTAGACCCCGTGCACGTTGCCGAAGGTGAGCGCGGCGAGGTAGCGGCCCTGCTCGCCGA
>Ga0182749_1000616_pt1 | contig 31319 bp, 28 predicted proteins | sample eDN3rd37CKraftMG_FD_128875 | JGI IMG/M metagenome (GOLD analysis project Ga0182749, IMG submission 128875) | Enriched Miracle-Growth compost microbial communities from Emeryville, California, USA - eDNA 3rd pass 37_C Kraft MG (version 2) (version 2) ...
GCCGCATCGCTATCCGAAAGAAAAAGCCTGGAACTTCTAAGTCTCTCCAAAAACCGAAATCAGCTTTTTGTTGAGAGCCTCCGCCGTAAACGGCTTGAGAATGTAGACGTCGGCAAGATCCCGCTCCGAGTCGGCGATAGCCTTGGCCATGCTCTGATAATTTCCGCTCGTGAGCACAATTGCGAGAGGCGGAATGTCCCTGTCGGTCCAGATCGAGTGGATGAGATCAAGTCCGGAGATGGGGTTCATCTGCAGGTCCGTCAGCAACAAACCGTAGCGCTGGGATTTCAGTTTCAAGATGGCGTCAATGCCTTCCGACGTCGACTCGCACTGTGCAAAACCGGCCTGCTTCAGGACGCGGCACATGATCTCGCACATGAGGCGAGAGTCGTCGACAACGAGCGCCGGCAGGGTGCGGTCCAGGACTTTCATTGTGGACATCGCTTCATCGAGAACAGGCATGTTCGACAGAAGCAGATCGACCCCCGAAGGGAGCGTTCATTGCCTCCTCTGAGGAGCCCTATGCCGCAACGTGTCGTGAACATCACGGACGAACGAGGCAGACATGCGATCGAGCCCGCAACACTTGCTGGTACGATAGTGCGCTCGCAACCATTTCGGACTAGTTAATTGGGCGCACTGTCCATATCGGGGCGCGATATGTAGAATTGCATTATTATGAAAGGCGAGGAGCGGCAATGAACAGGATGGCGCTGTTGATATTCGCTCTTGTCGTCTCTTTTGGTTCGACGGCATTCGCGATGCCGGTGGCGCCTGTCGTGCCGCAGGTGACGACCGTGATTCAGGTCGGATCCGGATGCGGGCTCGGTGTTCGTGGAGGCCCTTTCGGCGACTGTGGGCCCGTCGCCGTCTACGAAGGCTATGACCCATACTATCGCGCGTATGTGCGTGGGTATTACCGCGGCTATCGTCGTGGATATCACGACGCAGTTGTCGGGACTGCTTATCCGTACGTTCGCTATTATGGGGCCGGCGATGTGGTCGCGGTCGACAGGGGGGCCTGCGGCTTTGGCTCTTACCTGTCCTGCAGCTATGGGACGTGCTGGCGGTTGTGCTATTGACGGCGATCCCGAGGACTGTCCCTCTACGATCATCGACGTGCTCAAGCCGACGGCTCCTTTTTAATCGAACGAGGCCATTGCAAGGAGCCGGCGGCTACTGACGTCGCCCGATCTGCAGCGTAGCCCGCGCAGTGCCGCGTTCTTCGATTTCATCGCCGAAGAGCATGACTCGCTGAAATCGATACCGAGCGGATAGCGCGCCCACGTCTGCGGATGGCCGATATCGGGCCTTCACCTTCTATCCGCTTAGCGCAGTTGGGGGTCGCTTGCTCGAGCCGCGCCGAGCGCCGCGCGCACCACCTCGACCAGCGCCTGCGTCTTTTCGTCGAACCTGATGCCGCGAATGCCGAAAGCGGCGGCGGCTTCGCTGTCGCCGTCGCGATCGCCGATCAGGAAGCTGCGCGCGCGATCGATGCTAAAATCGCGCGCCGCCTGCTCGAGCAGGCCGGGCTTCGGCTTGCGGCAGTCGCAGGCGATGGCGTAGCGCGCGACCGTGCCCTGCGGATGATGCGGGCAATGATAGAAGGCGTCGATGTGCGCGCCCTCGGCGCCGAGCCGCTGCGCCAGCGCGGCGTTGAAGCGCGCCACGTCGTCTTCGCCGTAGAAGCCGCGCGCGACGCCCGACTGGTTGGTGACGACGATGACCAGATAGCCGGCCTCGTTGAGGAGCCGCACGGCCTCGGCCGCGCCGGGAATGAGCGCGAGCGCGTCGAGGCGGTAGACATAGCCGTGATCGACGTTGAGCACGCCGTCGCGGTCGAGAAAGGCAGCGGGCCTTGCCGCGCTCAACTGCGGCTCTCCCCGGCGAGCGGCAGCGTCTTCGCGGCGGTGAAGGGCAGGCGCTTCACGCCGCTCGCTACCCACACCGCGCCGCCGAGCGTGCCGACGGCGAAGCTCACGAGCCCGAACAGGATCGACAGGATCAGGCCGTCGCCGGGCGCAAGTCCCGCATAACCGAATGCGACCACCATGCTGCTCTCGCGCACGCCCCAGCCGGCGATCGACACGGGCACGGTGGCGACCAGGAGCACCGGCGGCAGCAGATAGAGCACCTGCGCGAATCCGACCGGCGCGCCGACGCTCCGGGCGCAGCACCAGACCATCGCCACGGTGATGAGATGGATCGGCAGCGACGTTGCCGCGAGCACCGACGAGGAGCCGGGGCAGCGGCACAAGGTCCAGGCCATGCGCGCGGCGGCAACGAGATGGCGAAGCGGCGCCACGCGGGCGGCATACCTCACCGGCAACAAGCCGAGCGCGAGGAACAGGGCGGCGGCGGCGAGGGCGCCAAAGCCGATGACGAGCAGCACGCTGCGCGCCAGCGGGTCGTGCACGATCGACAGCGTCCACGGCAGGCAGGCGACGACGATCGCCGCCAGCATGGCGACGCCGACGATGCGGTCGATCAGCACGGAATAGGTGGCCGCGGCCCAGTCTCCCGCGTGGCGCGCCAGCAGGACGATGCGCGCGGCGTCGCCGCCGACCGTCGAGGGCAGCACCTGGCTAAAGAAGGTGCCGATGAGGTTGAACCTGAGGGCGGTGGGAAGCGGGAGGCGGACAGCGCCGGCCGGGGCGGCGTCGACGATCTCGCGCCAGCGCAGCGCCGCGAGCACAAGCTGCACGATCATCAGCGCGGCGGCGGCGAGGAGCCAGGCCGCCTTCGCGCCGGCGAGCCGCGCGGCGACGGTGTCGAGATGCACGGCGCGCAGCGAGACATAGAGCAGCGCGACGGACACGGCCGCCTTGAGCAGCAGGACGAGCGCGCGCCGCATCTTGTGTTGGATCACCTGGCCTCCGCCCCGGTCCGAATGAGCCAGTGCCTTGGCACAGGGGGAGGCCGGTGGCAATTGCAGCCCGAAGCGCGAGGCGATCGCCACGGTGGAGGTCAGGTCGTCCGGTTCCCTGCGCGCGGGCCCGCGCGGACGCCGGTCCCCGGCATGAATTCGCCGCCTTTACCCTTCTTCTGGACGGCCATTGCGCCGGTCCCGGCATCCTTTCAGAAACGAGCGGCGGGGGGGGGGCCGGCCGCGCTCGCCTCAGGTTCTATGACGCTCCCGAAGGACCAGCCGAGATGACGCTCCTGAAGCGGTGGCTCCTTGCGCTCGTCGCGACGGCCGCGGCGGTCCTGATCTCATGGGCCTTCATCGACCGGCCGCTCGCGCTGTGGCTGCACGCGCATCGCCTGTTCGAAATCGGCCGCAGCACCTTTCGCCCGCTCACGCATGTGCCGGACCCGCTCATTCCGCTCGGGGCGATCGCCTTCGTGCTGCTCGGCCTGTGGGCGATGGCCGGACGCAAGCTCAACAAGCTCGCCGCGCTCGTCGTCGTGTGCTGCTTCAGTGTCGTCACCACCGAGACGGTCAAGAACGGGCTCAAATGGCTGTTCGGCAGGCCGTGGCCGGACAACTGGCGCGGCGACGAGCCGTCGCTGATCCGCGACGGCGATTACCGATTCCACTGGTTTGCCGGCGGCGACGCCTACAGCTCGTTTCCCTCCGGCCACATGGCCGCGGCGATGGCGGTCCTGTCGGTCGTCTGGATCTATTATCCGCGCTGGCGCCCCGCCTGCGCGACGGCGGCCCTCCTGATCGCGGTGGGCCTCGTCGGCTCGAATTTCCATTTTCTCGGCGACGTCATTGCCGGCGCCTTTGTCGGGGCCTCGGTCGGCATGATGACCGTGGCGCTGTTCGACCAGTATCCGAACGGCTGGCGTTCCGACCGCGTCAGGCGTGGGGCGTGAGGGCGGCCTGACGCCGTGGCGATCAGGTGCCGCTCAGCGAACTGCGCCGTGCATGCACGTCGAACCCGCCGCGTTCGGCGCGCGCCGGCTCCGGCTCGGGAGGCTGCTCGCCCCAGAGCAGGATCGCGATCGTCTTCAACAGGATGCGGAGATCGATGCCCAGCGAGGCATTGCGCACATACCATTCATCGAGGACGTTCTTCTCTTCCGGCGTCAGCAGCGTGCCGCCGTGCACCTGCGCCCAGCCGGTGATGCCCGGGCGCACCGACAGGCGCACGACCGGGTTCGGCGGCTGATCGCGCGGCAGCAGCGGCCGCGGCCCGATCAGCGACATGTCGCCGATCAGCACGTTGAGAAGCTGCGGTAGCTCGTCGAGGCGCACCCGGCGCAGGGCCAGCCCGACCGGGCTCAGGCGTTCGCTCTCCTCCAGCGGCTGGCCCCGGCCGTCGAACGAAGGCTTGAGCGTGCGGAATTTGTGCAGCTGGAAGCTCTGGCCGTTGCGGCCGATCCGCTGCTGCCAGAAGAACACGGGCGTGCCGACGTCGAACAGAACGATGGCCGCCACGGCCAGGAAGACCGGCAGCAGCACGATCAGCAGAACGAGGCTGATGGCGACGTCGAGCACGCGCTTCACATGGTGATAGCGCGGCGGCGAGTAGGCCGCGACGACGCCGGCGGCGTCCGGCGTGTCTGCCGCGCGCGGCCGCGCGCTTTCGGCCGATCTCAGGCCGAGCAAATGCGGGATGTAGTCGAGCCGCAATTCCTGCGCGCTGCAGATGCCGCGCACCACGCCGGCCGCGTCGGCGGACAGCAGATCGGCATCGCCGCCGATCAGGATGCGGTCGGTGGAGACGCCGTGCTCCTTGAACTCCTCGATGATCGGCTGCAGGTGGTTGACCGGCCCGAGCACCCTTACGCCCGCCATGGAGCGTCCGCTCATCTCCGGCCGATCGTCCAGCAGCCCGATGACACGGAACTGATCCGGTGCGTAGGCGCGCAGGAAGGCGATATAGAGCGACGTCAGCTTGTTGGCGCCGATGACGATAATATGCTCGGGGCGCAGCGCACCGCGCGAGCGCGGCTTGTCGGTCGCGGACCGGCGCATGCGCGCGAGCGAGCGCCCGAGCACCATTGCGGCGACCAAAAGCAATGCGTGGATGATCGGCGTCGTGCGCGGGATGCCGTCGAGGCGCGTCACCGAGAAGACGACGAGGCAGGTCATCAATTCGGCAATGACCACGGCCTTCGTGAGCTCGAGCGCGTCGCCGACCGAGAACAGATGGGTCATGCTGTCGCGGGTGCGGAAGGCGACGAAGGCGATCAGAGCGAAGCCGAAGGAGATGCTCCAGTAGAGGCCGGCGACCGGCCAGTCGTGGACCGACAGCGACGGCGCGCCGCGAATCCACAAGGCGAGGATCGGCGTCGCCAGCGCGCAGACAGCGTCGAGCGCCGAGACGCGGACGGTGAGGGAGCTGCGGGAAACCGGAGAGCGGACGGACATTTTGAACTGAACATTCCATCAGCGCGCCGTGGTTTTGGCGATGCGGGTAACGCGGCTCTTATGCGGAACCTAGCATGTGAAGCGGTCGCTGTGAACGAAAACCAAATCGTCATACGATGCGCAACGACTTATGCGGTGCGATAAGCACAAATTATAAAGTCTTATAAGGAGATCGATGCAGTGACTGCATCTAGAATCATCAGCAGAATCAGATGGGCCGATCGTCAATCCGTATCGAATGGAATTGTAGATTTTCTCGATTGATGAGTTCGCGAGTGGTTGGGCCTCGCCGAGAGATGGTGTTATATATTTTTGCTGGAATTTTGAAATTTAGATCAGAGTGGTAAAATTCTACAATAATTCATGATGGCTGGAGAGCTGGCATTCGAAATAATCAGCAATGGTAACATTTTACAAAATGTTCTATGGCATCGATGTGAGATAAAGTAATTGGCAAATGGCAAACGGATATTGGTGTTTGCAAGATGGGGTGGTGGGTTTATAGTTGAACAAACTGGAGGCGATTCAATGCGGCGTGCTGCAGCCATTGCCTGTGGGCTTCTTCTGGCATTTTCTTGTTCCTCGGTGTTCGCTCAGACCCAGAACACCGGCGCCTCGTCGGCTCCGGCCGCAGCCGAGCAGCCGACGGGCAGCTCGGTGGTCAATTACGAGAGCGGTCTCGAGGCGCTTGGCCAGGCACCGCCGGCCAACCCGGGTGATGCTGTTCCCGGCGTCAGCAACAACCTCCTGCTCGGTCTCGGCCTCGCCGGCGTCGCCGGCTTGAGCGTCGCCTTGATTGCCAGTTCCTCGAATAGCAGTTCGAGCAGTCCGGTAAGCCCCTAGCCGCCGGGGCGAAATGGACCGGTCAGGCCGTCAACCCTGCGGATGGCGGTCGGCTTGTGGCCGTGATTGCCGTGGGCGCCGGTTTTGGCCGCGATGCCCGTCAGGGTCGCCTTGCTAGAAGACCCGGGGGATCAGGCGGTTCGGAACGCGTTTCCGGTAGAGATCGTAGGTCGGGTCGGCCCCGAGGACCTGCTCCTCGCGCAGCAGGCGCGCGATCTGGACAAGGAACACCGAGACATACAGCACGGCGTTGTAGGAGGACGGGTAGCCCAGCAAGAAGCCGAAATGGGTGAGGGAATAGCCGGCGTACATCGGATGCCTGACGACGCGATAAGGGCCGCGCGTTCGGATGCCGCGGTTGGCGGGGACGACGCCGAAGCTGCGGGACAATGCGAGCTTCGCCCAGATCTGCAGCGCGAGTCCGGCAAGCATCATCGTTTGCGCGGCGGCGAGTTGGCCCGCTCCGGCGGGCGCCGCCGGATGGACAAGAAGCGGCGTCGCGCTGCCGGCAAATGCCAGCGCCCAGTCGAGCGGCGAGGTGGACACGGTGAGCGTCGCCCGGCGGATGAGCACCAGGCTGACCGCGATCGCCTCGGAGGCGAGCAGCAGCAGGGCGCCGGCCGCGGCGAAGAGCGCCGGCGGAGTCAGGATCTGCCCGGCATATGGCAGCGATGCGAGGTCGAGATAGCGCGGCGTCATGGACATCGCGAAATGAATGAACAGGCCGAAGACGAGGAGCCGTTCGAAGGCGTCGAGAAGCCGCAATCGCACAATGGAAGATCGCTCGTCGGCGGTCTGTCCGCTGCGGTTATCAAGTTTCATCAAATGTCGGCCCCTGTGCCTGCGTGCCGCGTCTTTTGCAAAAATGCCCTATTCGGCCTATAGATATAGAACAAATAAAATGAATCCGAGACGCACCGGACGCCCCGATCGGCAGCGCCGCAATGGGCTCTCGATAAGCGGGGGAAGTGTCCGGGAGTGGGGGTTGCCTGAGCGGGCGGAAACGGGCCGTCAGGACCGTGCGTGCCGCGCCACTCCGGTGAGCCTGGAGGAAGCATCTTGATCGATCTGCACTGTCACATCCTGCCCGGCCTGGATGACGGCGCAAGCGATCTCGAAGCCGCGCTCGCCATGGCGAGGATCGCCTCCGCCGACGGCATCAAGGCGATCGCCTGCACGCCGCACCTCGTGCCGGGCGTGTACAACAATACCGGGCCGGTCATTCGCGCCGCCGTCGAGCGGCTGCAGGATGACATCGCCAAGACCGGCATCGCGCTCCGGCTGACCTTCGGCGCCGACATCCACATTGCGCCCGGCCTCGTCGGCCAACTGCGCAGCGGCCAGGCGCTGTCGCTGAACGGAACGCGCTATTTCCTGTTCGAGCCGACCCACCACATCGCTCCGCCGCGCATGGAAGACCAGGTGTTCGGGCTGCTCGCCGCCGGCTACGTCCCGATCCTGACGCATCCGGAACGTCTCACCTGGATCGAGAACCATTATGCGACGGTGAAGCGGCTGGCCCGCAGCGGCGTGCTCATGCAACTGACGGCGGGCTCGCTGACGGGCCGTTTCGGCTCGCGCCCGCGCTACTGGGCCGAGCGCATCCTGGATGAAGGGCTCTGCCACATCGTCGCCACCGACGCGCACGATCCGCGGCGTCGGCCGCCGCATCTCGCCGAAGCGCGTGATGTGGTGGCGCGCCGGTTTGGCGACGAGGAGGCGTTGAACACGGTTCTCACCCGGCCCCTGGGCATCCTGAACAACGTCGCGCCGGGTGAGCTGCCGGCCCTGCCGGAGCCGTTGGCGCGCGACGACAAGCCGCACAAGCGTTCGCTGTGGGGCGACCTCCTCACCCGCTTTGCAGCCGCAGGGGGGCGATAGTGTCGGACCGCGCCGGAACGGTCGCCGGACTTCTCGGGCTCGTCGGCCTGCTGGCGGTCGCGCTCGCCAACTGTGCCGGCAACGGTACGTCCTCGTCCGGGCCGGTCACCGCCGATTCGCCGGCCAGCGCACCGGCCTACGCGTCGGTCGAGCCTGCCCAGTCGGCGGCTGCACCGGCTTTGCCGGCGAGCGAACCCCGCGAATACCGCATTTCGGGGCGCGACATCCTCGAGGTGCAGGTCTTCCAGGTCCCCGATCTGAACAAGACGGTGCAGGTGAGTGAGGATGGCACCGTGACGCTGCCGCTGGTCGGCAAGCTGCAGTTCGCCGGCAAGACGACGCAAGAGGCCGAGCAGGTGCTGACGGCCAAGCTCAAGCAGAAATATCTACAGTCGCCGCAGGTGAGCGTCCTCGTCAAGCAATTCGGCCAGCGCGTCACGGTGAGCGGCGAGGTCAGGACGCCGAAAGTTCTGGCGATCGACGGATCGGTGACACTGAGCCAGGCCATCGCCAATGGCGGCGGCCTGACCGAACTGGCGGACGCCAGCCGCGTGCATGTCGCCCGCACCCGCGCCGGTCACGTCAACGACGTCGTCTACAGCCTGACCGACATCGAGGCGGGCCGCGCGACCGACCCGATCCTGTCCGGCGGCGACATCGTCGTCGCCGAGCAGTCGGGCACCAAGGTCGTGCTCAAGAACATCAAGGACCTGCTGCCCTTCGCCGTTCTCGGTTCCGTGCTCTAGGGCGGCAAAGATGAACGCACCCAGACACAGCTTCGACAACGACCGGCGGCCGGACAATCTGCCGGCGACGGCCGGCGCGGAGAGCGGCAGCCTGGTCGCCGCCGGCCCGTCGCGGATGCGCGGCTATGGTCCGGAGGAGTATTACGAGCCGGAAAGCAAGTCGGCCGAGTATCGCAGGCTGTTCTTTCTGTTCCTCGGCCTGGCGCTGAAATACCGCGTCCTGATCGGCGCGGCCTGCGCCATCGCGCTGCTGGCGGGATTTGTCGTCACCTTCATGACCACGCCGATCTACCGCGCGACGGCGACGATCCAGATCGATCTCGATGCGCCGAAGGTGGTCAAGTTCGACAGCACGCCCCAGTTCCGCGACGGCGACTCGATCCGCTTCTACCAAACGCAATACGACATCCTGAAGAGCCGCTCGCTGGCGCAGAAGGTCGCCGCGTCCCTCGATCTGGACGGCGACAACGGCCTGTTCAGCCCGCAGGCGCGATCGAGCTGGGCCAAGCTCGTTCAGTTGCTGTTCGGCGGGGCGCTCGCCCGCGACGACCGCAGCCTGGCGCAAAAGAAGGCGATCGCCACCGGCATGATCCAGGACGGGCTCACCATCGCTCCGGTCAACGGATCGCGGCTGGTGCGCATCTCCTTCGATAGCCCGAGCCCGATCTGGGCGGCGCAGATCGCCAACGGCATGGCCGACGGCTATATCGCGGCCAATCTGGAGCGCCGTTACGCGGCGACGGCCTACGCCCGCAACTTCCTCAAGGAGCGGCTGGACGAGCTCAAGCTGAAGCTCGAGGACTCGGAAAAGGCGCTCGTCGCCTACGCCGACGAGAAGCAGATCATCACCAGCGCCGACGGCAAGCAGTCGGTGGCCGACGCAGACCTCGATGCGCTCATCAGCGAGCTGCAGAAGATCTCGACCGCCAGGATCGCCGCCCAGGAGCAGTGGGAGCAGGCGGAAAGCAGCGACGGCCTCGGCCTGCCCCAGGTCCTCGGCGACGCCGCCATCAACGCGCTGCGCTCGCAACGCGTGGCGCTCGCCACCGACTATCAGAACAAGCTCGCCACCTTCAAACCGGCCTATCCGGACATGCTGCGCCTGAAGGCGCAGATCGACCAGGTCGACCGGGAGATCAAGGGGGCGGTCCGCGTCATCAAGGACTCGTTGCGGGCGCGCTACGAATCCATCCGCGACCAGGAGGAGATGCTGCGGCAGCAGATCCAGAAGGCCAAGACCGGCGTGCTCGAGACGCGCAACAAGCAGATCCAGTACAACATCCTCAAGCGCGAAGCCGACACGAACCGGACGCTCTATGACGGCCTGCTGCAGCAGTACAAGGACGTCGGCGTCGCCGGCGCGGTCGAGACCAACAACGTCGCGGTCATCGATCGGGCGCAGGTGCCCGGCGGGGCGTACAAGCCGAAACTGTCGCACAATCTCGCGCTGGCGCTGTTCTTCGGCCTGCTGGCGGCGGGCGCCGGAATCGGCATCCTCGAGGTCGTCGACGATACGTTCAAGTCGCCCGAGGAGGTCGAGGAGCAGCTCGGGCTGGCGGTGCTCGGCATCATTCCGCTCGCGGAAGGCGACGTCCTCACCGAGATCCGCGACAATCCGAGATCGGCAGTGGCCGAAGCCTACCGCTCATTCCGGACGGCGCTGCAGTTCTCCACCGACCACGGCACGCCCAAATCGCTGGTCGTGACCAGCGCCCGCCCGAGCGAGGGAAAATCGACGACCGCGCTCGCGCTCGCCTCCAATCTGGCGCAGCTCGGCATGACCGTGCTGCTGATCGACGCGGACCTGCGCAACCCCTCGCAGCATCGCAATTTGCGGAAAGAGAACAGCGTCGGCCTGGCGAACTACCTTGCGGGCGCGCCGCTCGCGCCCGGCATTTTCCAGCCGACCAGCGTCGACGGCCTGTGCTTCATTCCGTCCGGCCCGCTGCCGCCGAACCCGGCCGAGCTGCTCGGCAGCCCGAAGATGCTGTCCTTGCTGACGCTGGCGGGCGAGAAATTCGACATCGTCATCATCGACGCGCCGCCGATCATGGGGCTTGCCGATGCGCCGCTGTTGTCGAGCCTCGGCGCCGGCACCTTGCTCGTGCTGGCGGCAAAGGAGACGCGGCGCGGGCTGGTGCGCTCGGCGTTGAAACGGCTGCAGTTCGCGCGCGCGCGCGTGCTCGGGGTCGTCATGAACAAGTTCGACTTCCGCACGGCGAGCTACGGTTACGGCTATAGCTACGGCTACAGCTATGGCGCGATGGAGCATTACGGCTACGGAGGCGAGAAGCCCCGCCTCGAAGACGCATCCAAGGGATAGCGACCGGTGGCGCAGCGCGGCATCGACATTGCGCTGGATCTGAGCCGCATGCCGGCGCTGGCCCGGCATTGCGGTGTCATGCCGATCCCGGGAGACATTCTCGAGGCCATGAAGGTCGCGGCGCGCGAGGATGAGGCCTGCCGCCGCGCGGCGCTGGCGGCCGGCGCGAAAGAGGACGCGATCGTCGACGCGGCGCGCTTCTACCTGCAGCATCTTCTGTTCTCGGCCGAGGCGGATTGCTACCGCGTGCTCGGCCTCGCGCCCGGCGCGAGCCGCGCGACGGCGCGGCTGCACATGAAGCTGCTGCTCAAATGGCTGCATCCGGACCGCAATGGCGGCCTCGAGTCGATCTATGCCGAGCGTGTCATTCAGGCGTGGCGCGATCTCGCCGATCGACCCGACACCGCTGCGCCGGGTACGGCAGCGCCGGCAAGGCGACCGAGGCACAGGCTTCGTTCGCGCCCGCCGCTGCTCGAGATGCCGCCGCGCCGACGGCCCGCGGCCAAGTCGAAAGGCTTCAAGGTGCTGACGGCGGGTTTGCTGGTGGTCGTGGCCGGAGTGTCGGCGACCTACTACTTCGCGCCGCGGCTGTACGAGCCGCTCTTCGTCGGCTGGAAGCCGTGAGAGGGACCGGAACGCCAAGGTGAGACCAAATACGGCCGGTCAATTCGACGCCCGCGGATCGCACCGCGGGCATCGCTCCGGGCGCGAGAGCCCCTCGCTCGATCGCGTGCGGGCGGTGCTCGCCGTTCTGCGCGGCGACCGGCCGTTGTGGCGGCGGACGCGGGGCGCGACCCGGCCGGCGCCGCGGAAGGCGAAGGCCCCGCGCGAGCACTGGATCGCCCGCCGCGGGTTGACCGTCGGGCGATTGGCGGGCCTTGCCGTCATGGCGCTGCTCGCCTGCTGGCTCGTCTGGCGGATCGTCGCGGACACCGGCGCGCTTCTGTTGGCCGCGTCCGAGCCGGCCGTGGCCCTGCGGCTCAACGGCGACGCAGTGCCGGCGCTCAATCGGCTGGCGGCGCAGCTTCTCGCCGCCGATGACGGCGACGTCGCGCGTGCGCAGCAGATCCTGCACGAGGCGCTGCGCACCTCGCCGCTCGACCAGCAGGCCCTGTATCTGCTGGCGCAAGCCGCCCGCCGCAACGACGATCCCGAGCGTGCCGAGGCGCTGATGCGCATGGCCGGCGAGCGAAGCTGGCGCAATCTCGGCGTGCAGATCGCGCTCATCGAGAGCGATATCGGCAAGCGCCAGTTCGACGAGGCATTGACCCACATCGACGCCGCGCTGCGTCAGTCGCCGGAGCTGCAATATCGCGACAATCATCTGCTCGGCGTCCTGGCGGCTTATGTGCTCGATCCGCAAGCGCTCGAGAGCCTTCAGCGATTCCTCGCGACGGCGCCGCCGTGGCGCGAGTGGTTCCTGGAGGAGCTGGCGGCGCGGCTGGTGAAGCCGGAGCCGCTCGACTCGATCTTTGCCGCGCTCGCCGCAAGCGACCATCCGCCGACGCACAAGGAGCGCCTAATCTATGCGAACAGGCTGGTGAAGGAGCGCCGTTACGTCGAGGCGCAGCGGCTGTGGCTGACCGATCCAGCCGGCATTGCCGGCGTGCATTCCTCATACCCCTATAACCGCGACTTCAGGACCGAGCCCGACGGATCGCCGTTCGATTGGCGGGTCCTGGCGCGCCACGGCGCCGACGTGCGCCTGCAGCCCGGCGACGGCACCAATCCGGGCCTTCTGGTGGCGCAGTTCTCGGGCTCCCGCGTGGAGATGCAGGTGCAGCAACTGATGCTCCTGCGGCCGGGCCGCTACGTCTTCGCAGGCGAGATGAAAGCCCAGGATCTCCGCGCCAACCGCGGCGTGCGCTGGCGGCTGTTCTGCGCCGATAATGCCGGCGTCACGCTGGCCGAGACGGCGCTGGCGACAGACAGCATGCCGTGGACACGCTTCGCCGTGCCGTTCGAGGTGCCTCAGTCGGGCTGCACGGCGCAGTGGCTGCGCTTCGAGAATCCGGCGCGCGTTCCGTCCGAGCGGGAGATCGAAGGACAGGTCTCGTACCGTTCGCTCGCGATCGACCCGGTCGATGTGTCGAAGGGCCTGCGGCTGCTCTGGCGCTGGTCGAACTGAACGGCGGCGCTCAGTCGCCGATCGAGCGTAGTCAGGAATGGCAACATGGGTGGCCTGCTGTCGACGACGGTTTCCGTCCCGCTTCCTGTGCTCACGCGGCGGGCGCTGGTCGGCTATACGTGCGCTCTCTTCGCCCTTGCGCTGGTGCTCGGCGGCAGCACGCGTCAAGCCGCACTCGGCGACGCCGTCATCGAGATCGCCGCATTGCCGCTTCTGGGCTATGCGCTGCTCACGTTGCGCCTTGCCGACCTGCCGGTCGGCGGGCGTCTCGCGGTCGTCATGGCCTTCGCCATTATCGCGCTGCCGCTCCTGCAACTGATCCCGCTGCCGTCCACGATCTGGAGCCATCTTCCCGGCCGCGCGCAATTTGCCGGAACCTACGAAGCGCTCGGCCTGTCGCCGGCGTGGCTGCCGGTCAGCCTGGACCCGCCGGGGACATGGCGCTCGGTCATGTCGCTCATTCCCGCGCTGTCGCTGTTCCTGGTGACGGTGCGCCTGACCGGCCGCGAGAAGCGCACTTTGCTCAAGGTCGTCATCCCGATCGCCGTCGTCAGCGTCCTACTCGACTGCCTGCAGATGATGGGCGGCCCGGAGAGCGCCCTGCGCTTCTATACGATCACGAATACCGATCGGGCGACCGGCCTGTTCGCCAACTCGAACCACAACGCCACCTTCCTGTTCAGCCTGCTGCCTTTGCTGATCGGCATGGTCGCCGGCGGCGACGCCCTGTTCGGCAGCCGGCGGATGGCGAAGGCGATGGTCGCCGGCGTGTTCGTGGCGATTTTTGTCGGGCTGGCGCTGACGCAGTCCCGGGCGGGGCTGGCGCTCGGCTTCCTCGCCACCGTGCTGGCGACCCTCGGGGCCTATGCGATCGCTACGCCCGGCCGGCGCATCCGGACGTTGAAATACGGCGCCGCGGCGCTCGCGGCGGCCTTGCTGCTCGCCTTTCAGTTCGGCTTCCTGGCGCTGGCGCAGCGCGTCGAGAACCAGGAACTGATCCAGGACCTGCGCTGGCCGGTAGCGGCGGTGACCTTGAAGGCGGCTTCGGTTTTCGCCCCTGTCGGCTCGGGCCTCGGCACCTTCCAGCCGGTCTACGAAATGACGGCGCCGCGAACGCTGGTGCGCCCGGCCTACGTCAACCACGCGCACGACGACTGGCTCGAGCTATGGCTCGAGGGCGGCGTCCCGGCCGCGGTGCTGGCGGCGGCCTTCCTCGCCCTGTACGGCGCCTTGGCGGTCGCCGCCTTCCGATCCGTGCCGGAGGGGAGCGACGCTGCAGGGGCGGGGCTGGCACGGGCCGCCGCGGTCTCGATCGCGCTGATCCTTCTGCACTCGACCGTCGATTATCCGCTGCGGACGGTGGCGATCATGAGCCTGTTCGCGGTCTATGCGGCGATGCTGGTGATGCACCGCCGCACCTGACCCCGGCGCGGTTCACCGGACCCTTGCTTGCCGCGCCCGACCTTTGGCCGAGTCTCCAGCGATGCCCGTCGAACGATTTGGAAATTAACGGCGCCTGCCGTTCTCATGTTTACGGGCTATGTCGTGCTTGCTAATTTGAAATTGTAATCCAATTCGTTGTTGCTCTGGGTGCTGTCACCCGGAGTGCGGTAGCCGCTTGCAAATGTCGGATTTGATAAAATTGGGTTATAGGCCACACCTAAAGAAATTTTATGATGGCTGCGGTTCTGCGGCAAAAATGGGATTGCGGCGCCCTGTCGCTCCAAAAAGGCATGAAAGTCGGGGAATTTGCGGTGTTGGGGAGGGCGCGACGTGCAGAGGCGCCCGCGCGGGAATGCATGGGTTCGGTGAATGCGGAATTGCGGCGGCTCGGGCGCGCCGTGGTGGCGCTTCGGAAGCGGGCGCGGCGCGTTGTCGCGCCGAGGGGGCCAGCAGTCGCATGACTGATACGAAAATTTATGAATCGATTGCGAGGCGTTATGGCGTCGCTGCCAGTGCGCGCTATGCCCGTTCCGCTCTTCGGACAGAAATTTATGAGTCGGCCATCACCGCACGTTATCGCCGCTTCGCGGCGGCGCGCGGCGGCCGTCTCGCGATTTGTGGGAGCCGGTGAGTGCATCTGCAGCGCCGCATTCTGGTGACGGGAGGGGCGGGCTTCCTCGGCTCGCACCTGTGCGAACGGCTGCTGCAGGGCGGCGCCAACGTCATCTGCCTGGACAATTTCTTCACCGGCACGCGGGCCAACGTCCAGCACCTGATGGACGACAGGAATTTCGAGCTGATCCGCCACGACGTGACGTTCCCGCTCTACGTCGAGGTGGACGAGATCTATAACCTCGCCTGTCCGGCCTCGCCGATCCACTACCAGTACGATCCCGTGCAGACGACGAAGACGAGCGTTCACGGCGCCATCAACATGCTTGGCCTCGCCAAGCGGGTACGCGCCAAGATCCTCCAGGCCTCGACCTCGGAGGTGTACGGGGACCCGGACATGCACCCGCAGCGCGAGGACTATTGGGGTCACGTCAACCCGATCGGCCTGCGCTCCTGCTACGACGAGGGCAAGCGCTGCGCCGAGACGCTGTTCTTCGACTACTGGCGGCAGCACCGGCTGCGCATCAAGGTCGCGCGCATCTTCAACACCTACGGCCCGCGCATGCACCCCAACGACGGTCGCGTCGTCTCGAACTTCATCGTGCAGGCGCTGCTCGGGCGCGACATCACGATCTACGGCGACGGCACGCAGACGCGCTCGTTCTGCTACGTCGACGATTTGATCGGCGGCCTGACGCGGCTGATGCGCACCGAAGACGCGGTGACCGGCCCGGTCAATCTCGGCAATCCGGTCGAGTTCACGATGCTGAGCCTCGCGCAGATGGTGATCGAGTTGACCAATTCGCGCGCGAAGATCGTGCACCGGCCGCTGCCGGAAAACGACCCGCGGCAGCGGCAGCCGGACATTTCGCGGGCGCAGGAACTGCTGGAATGGGCGCCGACCGTCGCGCTGCGCGACGGGCTCGCGCGAACGATCGCCTATTTCGACGCCATGCTGGCCGGTTCCGCGGACCGGCTGATCCACGCCTGACCGCGCGCGGGTGGCCTGCCATCCCGCCACCAACGGCACGAACGACGCGCGCAGAAGCCTGATGTGCGGCATTAACGGACTGTTCGGCTATCGCGCATCGTCCGATGACTTGCGCGCGGATGAGCTCGTCGCCACGCGCGAGGCTATGCGCGCGCGCGGGCCGGACGGCGCCGGCGCATGGTGGAGCGGCACGCGCCGCTGCGGCCTCGGCCATCGCCGGCTGTCGGTGATCGATTTGTCCGACCGCGCCGCCCAGCCGATGCTCACCGCCGACGGACGCTTCGCCATCGTCTTCAACGGCGAGATCTACAATCACGCGGCGCTGCGCCGCGAGCTCGAAGCGCAGGGCGCCGTATTCCGCACGACCTCCGACACCGAGGTGCTGCTGCATCTGTTCGCGCGCGAGGGGGCGGGGTTCGTGTCGCGGCTGCGAGGCATGTTCGCGCTGGCGATCTACGACACGGCGGCCGAGCGGCTGTTCCTGGCGCGCGACGCCTACGGCATCAAGCCGCTCTACACCGCCGACGACGGGCGCATCTTCCGTTTCGCCTCGCAGGTGAAGGCGCTTCTCGCCGGCGGCGGCGTCTCGCGCGAGCCGGAGCCCGCCGGCTGGGTCGGCTTCCGCCTGTTCGGCAGCGTGCCGGAGCCGTTCACGCTCTACCGCGACATCCGCGCCTTGCCGGCCGGCCATACGCAATGGATCGATGCGAGCGGTCCGCAGGCGCCGGTCGCTTTCGCCGCCATCGCCGCCGTTGTCGCATCCGCCGCAGCCGCGCCGGCGTCCGCGGTGGAATTGAGTGCACGCCTGCGTCCGGCGCTGTGCGACAGCGTCCGCGCGCATCTGGTGGCGGACGTCGAGGTCGGCCTGTTCCTGTCGGCCGGCGTCGATTCCGGCAGCCTGCTCGGCCTGATGCGGGATGCCGGCGCAGCGCGCGTGCGGGCGCTGACGCTGACCTTCGACGAGTTTGCGGGCACGCGGGCGGACGAGGCTCCGCTTGCGGGCCGTCTTGCCCGCCATTACGGCGCCGAGCATGTGCTCCGCCGCGTCGGCCGCGACGAATTCGAGCGCGACCTGCCGGCGATCCTCGCGGCGATGGACCAGCCGTCGATCGATGGCGTCAACAGCTGGTTCGTGGCCAAGGCGGCGAAGGAGGCGGGGCTGAAAGTGGCTCTGTCCGGGCTCGGCGGCGACGAACTGCTTGCCGGCTATCCGAGCTTCACCGACCTGCCGCGCTGGCGCCGGCGCTACGGCCTCCTGGCGCGGGTGCCCGGACTCGGTGCGGTGCTGCGGCGGATGCTGCCGGTGCTGGCGCCGGGTCTTGCGCGCGCGCATCCGAAGGCGCTCGGCCTCATCGAACATGCCTCGAGCTGGGCCGGCGCCTATCTCGTGCGCCGCGGCCTCTATCTGCCGCATGAACTCACCGACCTCATGGATCCGGATTTCGCAGCGCAGGGCCTCGGCCGGCTGGCGCCGCTCGCGCACCTGTCAGCGGCGCTGACGCCCGACCCCGGCAGCGACATCGGGCGCGTCGCCGTGCTCGAAGCGACGCACTACATGCGCAACCAGCTCCTGCGCGACGCCGACTGGGCCGGCATGGCGCACGGCATCGAGATTCGCGTGCCGCTGGTCGATATGGACCTGCTCGCCGCCGTCGCGCCCTTCATGCCGAGGCTCGCGCCGGGCGCCGGCAAGCGCGCGCTCGCCTCTGCGCCGGCCCGGCCCTTGCCGCGTGAGGTCGTCGCGCGGGTGAAGACCGGCTTCGGCGTGCCGACCGGCGACTGGGCGCGCGCGGCAACGGCCGCTCCCCGGCGCGGCGCGCCGGAGGCCAAAGGCATCGCCGCCCGCAACTGGTCGCAGCGTGTGGGCGAAGCCTTCGCCCGCGGCGGCGGCCAGTTCTCTCGCGCTGCAGGCCTCACCGCATGACCGAAGCGACCGCATCGGGCCGGCTCGACGACGACCGGCCGGGCATCGACCAGCCTTACGTGCTTGTGCTCGAGTCCGGGCGCGCCGAGCGCAACTACTGGCGCGACCTCTGGCGCTACCGCGAGCTGTTCGCGATCCTCGCCTGGCGCGACATCAGCGTCCGCTACAAGCAGACCGTCTTCGGCATCGCCTGGGCGGTGGTGCGGCCGTTCCTCACCATGGTCGTTTTCACGATCGTGTTCGGCCGCATCGCCAAGCTCGGCTCGGAGGGCGACGCGCCCTATGCGGTCATGGTGTTCGCCGGCATGCTGCCCTGGTTCCTGTTCTCGACCATCCTCTCGGAAGGCGCGGGCAGTCTGATCGCCAATGCCAGCCTGATCGGAAAGGTCTACTTCCCGCGCGTCATCGTGCCGGCCGCGGCGGCGGCCGTCTCGCTCGTCGACTTCGCCATCAATCTCGGCATGCTGGCGCTGCTGATGGCCTGGTATGCCTTCGCGCCGAGCTGGCACATCGTATTCCTGCCGGTCTTCGTGGTGCTCACAGTCGCCGCGAGCCTCGGACCGGCGCTGCTGATCACGGCGCTGAACGTGAAGTACCGCGACTTCCGCTACATCGTGCCGTTCATCGTGCAGTTCGGGCTTTACGTCTCGCCGGTGGGCTTCTCCAGCCAGATCATCCCGGAGAAGTGGCGGCTTCTCTACAGCCTCAATCCGGTCGTCGGCATCGTCGACGGCTTCCGCTGGTGCCTGCTCGGCGGCGCCTCGCAGCTCTACGTACCCGGCTTCCTCATGAGCCTCGGCGTCATCGTCGTCCTGCTTTGGGCCGGCATCGCCTATTTCCGGCGCACCGAGCGCACCTTCGCGGACCTGATCTGATGGCCGGCGACGTCGTCATCCGCGCCGAAGGACTCGGCAAGAAGTATGTGATCGGACACGAGGTCGCGCGTGTGCGCTATCGCTCGCTGCGGGAAAGTCTCGCCGACGCGGCGGCGAAGACCTGGCGCCGCGCCGCCGGCGCGCTGCGCGGCGAGGGCCTTCTCGACCACGCCATCGCCGAGGACTTCTGGGCGCTCAGGGATATCGACTTCGAGGTGCGTCGCGGCGAGGTGCTCGGCATCATCGGTCGCAACGGCGCCGGCAAGTCGACGCTGCTCAAGGTGTTGAGCCGCATCACCGAGCCGACCTGCGGCCGCGTCACGCTCATGGGCCGCGTCGCGAGCCTGCTCGAAGTCGGCACCGGCTTTCACCCGGAGCTCACCGGCCGCGAGAACATCTTCTTGAACGGCGCCATCCTCGGCATGACGCGCGGCGAGATCCGGCGCAAGTTCGACGAGATCGTCGCCTTCGCCGAGGTCGAGCGCTTCATCGACACGCCGGTCAAGCGCTATTCCTCCGGCATGTATGTGCGGCTCGCCTTCGCGGTGGCCGCGCATCTGGAGCCGGAGATCCTCGTCGTCGACGAGGTGCTGGCGGTGGGGGATGCCGAGTTCCAGCGCAAGTCGCTGGGCAAGATGAGCGAAGTGGCGCGGGGCGGGCGAACCGTGCTGTTCGTCAGCCACAATATGCCGTCCGTCGTCTCGCTGTGCTCGCGCGCGCTCCTGCTCACCAAAGGCGCGATCGCGCTCGACGCCGCCGCCAACGATGCGGTGGTCGCCTATCTCGGCGACGGGCAGATCGCGGAGGAATTTCACGGCAACAGGCTCGACATGCGCGGCCGCGTGCAGACATCGTCGCTGCATGGCGCCGCCGCCGTCAGCCTCGAGTTCGACGTCACAGTGCGCGGGGCGCTCGACGAGCCGCACCTGGGCATCGGCATCGACGATGCGGAGGGCCGGCGCATCGCGACGCTCCATAGCGGCACCGCCGTCCATCTGCCCGGGGTCGCCCATGGGCAGTGGCGCACGGTCCGCTTCACGTCGGAGCCGGTGCGCCTCACGCCGGGAACCCTCGTGATCAATGTCACGCTGGCCGACCGCGGATTCGTGATCGAGAGCCACGACCAGGCGTTGCGGCTGATGGTGCCGCATTACATGCCGTTCCAGAAACTGCCGTATGGCTGGCCGCGCGGGCCTGTTCTGCTTACGGCGCAGGTGACGGTGGCATAACGGCATGAGTCCGGTTGACGCTCGTCGGGCGAACGGGACCCGAGCGCGGGCGATCTGCATGCGCCGCGATCATGGGTAATCTGGTCAACAACCGCTTCACGCGGCCGCTGTTCGGTCCGGCGATTCGGCTCGTCACCGGGCGCCGCCTGCCGCGGCGGATGGTGAATGCCTGTTACAATCGGCTGTCGTTCGAAGACCGTGCGAGCTTTTTCGTCTCTTTCGCGGCCGCTTACCGCGACGTGGAGGTGCCGGCGTTCGAAGACGATGCGTGGGTCGTGGGGTTTCATGAGACGACCGCCAAAGTGATGCTCAGGCGCGACCGGCTGTCGGAGCGCTGGGCGATTGCGCTCGCGATCTGCGGCCACGACTCCGAGATCAAGCAGACGTACGAAAACATCCTCGCCTCGCAGCTCAGGCCGGATGTTTTCGTGGATATCGGGGCCAATTTCGGCACCCATGGTCTCCTGTTCGCGCGCTCGGATGTACATGTCGTCGCTTTCGAGCCGAATCCCGAATGCGTCGGCTTCGCCGGCGAGTTGCAAGCGCTGAACGACGTGTCGATCGAATGGCATCAGGTCGCGATCGGCGAGGAGCGCAGAGACGTCGTGCTCAGCTATCCGGTTGACGGGACCTGGCTGGGGCAGGTCGATTCACCGCAGCCGATCGCGGCCGGTGATGACATCAGGACGCTGTCGGTGGTGCAGCGTCGTCTGGACGATTATGCGTTCAAGGCCGGCCGGATGTTGATCAAGATCGACGTCGAAGGGCACGAGCTTGCGGTGCTTCGGGGCGCCACGAGCACGCTCGCGGCGCGCCGCCCGTTGGTCCTGTTTGAAAGCCACAGAGACAGCGACAAGCGAGCGCTCCTCTGGGATGAGCTCGTTCGCGCCCGCTATGCGATTGCCGAGCTGCCCTGGCGTCCGGGCAATTCCGTTTCGGCGATGGGCCGCACGGCGTTCCTGGCTGCGGCCGGCATGAACTTCATTGCATTGCCGAACGGCGCGTTGTGAGCGCAATGCGTCGGCGAACGCCGGAATTATCGTCGTAAGCATTGCGATTGAAATGTCGGTGAAAGAATTATGACTCTTCTCGTTCGGAACATCGCACGCGCCCGGCGCGTGCTCGGCATCGGGCTGCCCTCGGTGCGGCCCGTCTTCCTGCACATCCCGAAGACCGCCGGAACGTCGATCCGCAAGGCGCTGACGGAGGTCTATTCGCCGCATTGGTTCGCGGGGGCCGACATGCCGGAAGATCTGCCGCGCATCTGGAACATGCCTGAGTGGCGGTTCCGCCGCTGCGCCTATTACGCGGGCCACTTCGGAATGGCCACCGTCGAGCGCGTGCGCTGCGAGAAGTTCGTGTTCACCTTCCTTCGCGATCCCGTCGAACGCGTCGTCTCCTACTACTATTTTTTTCGTCGCGTTCAAGGCTTGACCATGACGCCCGCGATGCTCGCCAAGAAGCTGTCGCTGCTGGACTACGTGACATGCGAGGAGCCGAGCGTGCGGCATACGGTCGAGGACCAGCAGGCGCGGGTCCTGATCGAGAGCGAGCGGGCGATTGCGGATATGGTCGTCACCGCGCCCCCGGGCGCGAGCGAGCGAGCCGCTGCCGCCATCGCGCAACTCGAATGCTTCGACTTCGTCGGCGTGACCGAGCGGCTCGCCCACGGCCTCGCCGTCGTCTCGAAGGGGATCGGCGTCGATCTCGTGATGCACCGGGAGAACATTACGGAGAAGCGGCCCGCCGTTTCCGACATCTCCATCGCCGAACGAGACGCCATCGAGGAGCGCGTTCAGGCCGATCGCATCGTCTACGCGTGGGCCTTGGGTCGGAGCGAGGCGCCTTGCGCCCTCCCGAAGGACGTGCCGTGACGACGGAGGTCGCGATCAGTGTCGTCATCCCGTGCCACAACGCGGTCGCGACGGTGGCGGAGACGATCCGCAGCGCGCTGGCGCAGGAGGTCGACAAAGAGGTGATCGTCGTCGACGACGGCTCGACCGACGGATCGGCCGCGATCGTCCGCTCGTTCGGCGAGGATATCCGGGCGTTGTTCACGCCGAACCGGGGCGCCAGTGCCGCGCGCGACAGCGGCACGCGCATGGCGCGCGGGCAATTCCTGCAATATCTCGACAGCGATGACCTGCTGGCGGCGGGTACTCTGGCGGCAAGGCTCGCGGCACTGCATGACTCCGGCGCCGACGTCGCGTTCACCGACTGGCAGAAACTCGTGCCGACCGCAGAGGCGACTTACGAAGTCGGCGACGTGGTGCACGCGAACGCGGCGGCGCTCGCCTGCGATGCCGACGTCGCGACGGCGACCTCGGAGTTCTGGCTGCCGCCGGTCGCGCTGCTCTATCGCAAGGCGATCGTGGACCGGATCGGCGGATGGAACGCGGGCCTCCCGGTCATCCAGGACGCGCGCTTCCTGTTCGATGCCGCGCGGCACGGCTCGCGCTTCGTCCACGTGCCGGGAGTGGGGGGCTATTACCGGGTACGCCCGGACAGCCTGTCGCGCCGCGACCACGGGCGCTTCATCGCCGACTGCGCGCGCAACGCCGACGAGATCGAGGCGCTCTGGCGGGCGCGCGCGCCGCTGTCGCCGCGACGGCGCGAAGCGCTCGCCGGCATGTGGCGTCACGTCGCGCTCGGCTGCCTGCTGCACGGCTATCCGGAATTCGAAACGGCGCGCGCGCGGTACAACCGGCTCGCCGCCCGGACGGCGGGCCTCGAATGCGGCCTCGTGATGCGCGCGCTTCTTGGTACGGACCGAGCCGGGCTCGTGCTGCGAGCGCTTTTCGGCGCCAAGCGGCGGCTCCGCGCGACGGCCGCTGCGGCGGATTAGGTTGGACCCGGCATGCCGCCTCCGGTCCAGGTGCTGCACGTGCCCTACACCTATTTCCCCGATGCCGCCGGCGGCACGGAAGTCTATGTGCGCGCGCTGGCGGCGCGCCTCGGCGAGCGCGGTTATGCCTCTGCAATCGCCGCTCCGGGAACGAGCACGGAGCGTTACATCTGCGACGGCATGATGGTCTACCGGTTCGAGACGGACCGCCGTCCGCGCCTGGAGCTCGCTTACGGCGCCCCCGACGATCTTGCGGCCGCCGGGTTCCGCGCGATCCTGCAGCAGGCCGCGCCGCAGATCGTGCATCTGCACGCGCGCACCGCGGCGGTGTCCGAGGCGCTTGTCGACGCGGCGCGTGGCTGCGGTGCGCGGGTCGTGTTCACCTATCACACGCCGACGGTGAGCTGCGCGCGCGGCGCGATGATGCTGTTCGGGAAGACGCCCTGCGACGGCCGCATCCAGCCGGGCCGTTGCGTCGCCTGCACGCTGCAAGGCCTCGGCGTGCCGGAGCCGGCGGCGCGGCTGGCCGGCGCTGCCACCGCCACGCTGGGCCCGCGGCTGGCCGCGCGCGCCGCGCGCCTGCCGCTGCCGAACGCGGCGCGCATTCCGCTGCTGGTGGCGGCCGGAGGCGGCGGCTTCGCAAGCTTCATGCACAAGATCGACCGGGTCGTCGCGGTGTGCGACTGGGTGCGCGACGTGCTGATCCGCAACGGCGTGCCGGCGGCCAGCATCACCGTCTCGCGTCAGGGCGTGCCGCGCGGGCGTGCGTCGGCGCAGCCCTGCGGACAGTCGCGGGATGGCGGGCCGCTCAGGATTGCCTATCTCGGCCGCATCGATCCGGCCAAGGGTCTGGACCTGCTCGTGCGCGCGCTCGCGCTCATCCCGGAGGCGCGCGTGCGTGTCGATCTCTACGCCGTGCGGCAGGGCGAGAGCGCCTACGCCGATCGGCTGACCGAACAGGTCCGCGCCGATGACCGGTTGCGGCTGCAGGCGCCGGTGCCGCCGGACACGGTCGTGCAGGTCATGGCACGCTACGACCTCATCGCCGTACCCTCGCGCTGGCTCGAAACCGGCCCGCTCGTCGTGCACGAGGCCTTCGCCGCCGGCGTGCCCGTGCTCGGGGCGCGGCTCGGCGGCATCGCCGAACTCGTTCGCGACGGCGTCGACGGCATGCTCGTCGCGCCGGACGATCCGGCGGCCTGGGCCGGAGCCATCGAACGGCTCGCCGGCGAGCCTGCCTTGCTCGCAGCCATGCGCGCGAACAGCCCGGTGCCACGGACGATGGACGATGCCGCGGACGACATGGCCGGTCTCTACGCGGAGCTGCTCGCGTGACCGCCGGTCGCGACATCCGCCGCGGCGTGCTGTTCCTGCAGATCGCCGATCCCGGCTATTACCCGCCGCTCATCCATGCCTCCTCGCTCATGGCGGAGGCCGGATGGAGCGTCGTCCTTCTCTCGGCGCCGATCACGGGAGCGGCGCTGCGCATGCCGGAGCGGGCCGGACTGACGCTGTGCCGCATCGCGGAGCGGCCCACGCATGTGGTGAGCAAACGCTATTTCGCGACCTACGCGCTGGCCGCGGCGCGGCTTGCGCGCCGGACGGCGCCGGACGTCATCTACGCATCGGACGAGATGAGCGCCGGCCCGGCGCTGCTGGCGCGGGCGCTGACCGGCGCGAAACTCGTCTATCACGAGCACGACAGCCCCGACCCGGACCGGGGCCGCTCGAAGTTCGGCGCGTTGCGCGCCATGGCGCTGCGCCGGGCCGACATCGTCGTCTTCCCGAACGCCATGCGCGCGCGCCACGTCAAAAACGATGTCGGGATGCCGGACGGCAAGGTGATCGTCGTTGCGAATGTTCCGCGCCGCTGCGAGATCGCGCGTGCCGTCGGCAGCGCAGAGGCGCCGCTCACGCTCCATTACCACGGCAACATCTCGCCCGATCTCCTGCCGATGAGCGTCGTGCGGGCGATCCTGCGCATGGAGGGCGAAGCCCGGTTGCAGTTTGCCGGCTACGAAGCGCCGGGCGCGCCCGGCTATATCGACGCGCTCGTCAATCTGCCGCGGATGCGCCGCGACACGATCGCCTATCTCGGCATGCTGCCGCGCGACCGCCTGCTCGCGCAAGCCGCGCGTGCGCATGTCGGTCTCGCGCTGATGCCTCGCCGCAGCTCCAGCATCAACCTGCGGCACGCCACGGGCGCCTCCAACAAGGCGTTCGACTACATGGCCGCGGGCCTGTCGCTGATGGTGTCGGACCTGCCGGACTGGGTCGGCATGTTCGTCGAGGCGGGTTACGGCCGCGCCGTCGATCCGGACAACGTCGATGCGGTCTACGACGCGCTGCGCTGGTTCGTCTCGCATCCGCAGGAACGGGCGGCCATGGCCGCGCGCGCCCGCGCGCGGATCGCCGCGGACTGGAACTACGACACCGCCTTCGCGCCGGTGCTGGAGCGGCTCGTCGATGGCTGAGGCTTTAATCGGGATGGCGTGCGCGCTTATCCGCTCCATTCCCGAAATGCGAGGAAAAAAGCGGCTCTCTCGCTTCATGCTGCGCATCCTTCGGCAAAATGGCCCGCTCGTGGTTATCGATCGCTTTGGCAATACAATGACATTGCCGAGTCCACGCGAGTCCATCGCCGAAGCCATCTTTGGGAGCGGCGTTTATCAGTATGAGACCATTCTGGCGGCGCTACGACGTTTGCCGCCAAACGGAACCTATGTCGATGTCGGTGCGAATGTGGGCGCGATCGGCCTGCCAATAGCGCGTATGCGGCCTGATGCGGTCATCGTATGCATCGAGGCCTCAGAAGAGATTGCAGCCGTGCTGCGTGAGAACGTGAAGCGGAACGGACTCGCCAATGTTACCGTCATCGAAGTCATCGCGGGGCCGCGCGACTCCGAAGAGGTTGCGTTCTATCCAGCGCCGAAAGAACTGTTCGGCATGGGTTCAATTGGGCCCCAATTCGGCTCGGCGGGAGTGAGGCTCCGACAGCAGCGGCTAGACGACCTGCTCGATGAGCTGGGGATCTCGACCGTGCACGTCGTCAAGATGGATGTCGAGGGTGCCGAGCTGGGCGTATTGCAAGGGTTTGCGTCCCGTTTGCAGGCGGCGCGGCCGCCCGCCGTCATTCTCGAGTTCTGCGACTGGGCCGAGAATCGAATTGAGGGCCAAGTTGCCGGAGATGCGCAGCGATGTCTTCAAGCCTACGGTTATCATTTGTTTCACTTGCGCGCTGATGGGAGCAGGGGCGCACCGATCGAAAGCCCGCTAACGTCGGGCGTATTCGATTTGCTGGCCGAACATCCGGCCGGTTGGTGCGCACCGTGAGCGTCGAGGCTGCAGCGCCCCCGCCTGCGGTGGCTGGACCGTCCGCAGAGGAGAAGCCGAAGTGCCCCGACCGGGAGCGGCCCTGGCGCATCGGGTTTGTGAACACGCATCCCATTCAATATTTCGCGCCGCTCTACGCGTATCTCAATGCGACGCGACAATTCGAGATCACCGCGTTCTACCTGTCGGATTATTCGGTGCGCGGTGCGCCGGATCGGGCCTTCGGCCAAGTTGTCAAATGGGATATCGACCTCTTGTCGGGCTATGATGCCCAATTCATTGCCGGCGCCGAGAGGCGCAACGAGCCGGCCGGCTTCCTGTCGATGATTGCCCCCCAGGTCTGGCGGACGATGAGGGACAAGCGGCTCGACGCGCTGGTCATCCACGGTCATACGCCGGCGGCGACACTCATCGCCGCGGCAAGCGCGGCGGCGGTCGGAACGCCGGTCTTCGCGCGCGGCGAAACGCATCTGGGGCTCCCGCGAGGTCGGCTGAAGCGCCGCGTGCGGCAGACGGTCATGCGCCACTTCTACCAAAGGCTCGCCGGCGTCCTCGCGATCGGTTCCGCCAACGCCGCCTTTTATCGCGCGCTGGGGGTTCCAAGCGAAAGGATTTTCTCCGTTCCGTACACCGTCGATAACGACCGGTTCACCAGGCAGGCGGCCGTGACCGAGGCCGAGCGGCGGCAAATCCGCGCCAGTGTCGGCGTTCGCGATGATCGGCCGATCGTGCTCTATGCGGCGAAGCTGCAGCGACGCAAACGCCCGCACGATCTGCTGCAAGCTGCCGCGATCCTGAGCGGGCAGGGCATCGGACATCACCTCGTCGTCGCCGGCTCCGGCGAGATGGAAGGCGAATTGCGCGCCCTCGCGCAGGCGTTGCGCCTGTCCAATATCCATTTCCAGGGATTTGTGAATCAGGCGGCGTTGCCGCAGCTCTATGCGTCCGCCGACGTGTTCGTGCTGCCGTCGGAGGCGGAGCCGTGGGGGCTGGCGGTCAACGAAGCGATGTGTGCGGGCCTGCCGGTCGTGACCTCGTCCGCGGTCGGGTGTGCGCCGGACCTGGTCCGGCCGGGCGTCAATGGCGCGACCTTCCAGGCGCGCGATGTGGCGGGGCTTGTCGAGGCGCTACGCCCTATTCTGATAGATCCCGATCTGCGTGCGCGCATGAGCGCGGCGAGCCGCGCGATCATGGTCAATTGGAGCTTTGCCGAATGTGCGGCCGGCCTCGCCGCTGCGATGACCGCGCAGGCGAGCGCGGGGCGCTTCGGGTCGGCGGCACGATGACGGGCGACATCGCTTTCGGCTTGTCCACCACCGGGAGCCGGACGGATCGGTCCCGCATTGCCGTCCTGGGCATGGGCGGCAACGAATATCTTGCCGGGAGCCTGATGCGGGCTGCCGAGCGTCTCGGACTGCAAGCCGTGATGTTCGACGCAATGGAGGCCTGGCGCGGGCGGCGCCTGATGCGCGCGTTCAACTGGCGCTTCCGCGACCGCCGGCCGCTCGCCGGCCCGTCGTATTTCAGCGACCTGCGCGACAGGCTCGCGCGTAACGGCACCGAGGTGCTGATCGCGACGGGACTCGTGCCGCTCGACCGTGGATTGCTGCGGGAGTTGCGGGCGATTGGGATCACGACGGTCAACTATTCGACCGACGATCCGTGGAATTCCGCGATGGCGAGCCGCTGGTTCCAGGACTCGCTGCCCGAGTACGACATCATCTTCACGCCGCGCCGCGCCAACATCGCGGATTTCGAACGCGCCGGCTGTCGCGACGTACGCTATCTGCCGTTCGGTTATGACGAGCGGCTGCTGGCGTTTGACGGTTTCGAGGCGCTTGCCGGCGACGTCCTCTTCGTCGGCGGTGCGGATGACGATCGCGCGGGGTTCATGCGGCAGTTCGTGCGCCACGGACCTTCGGTGGCGCTGGTCGGCGGCTACTGGAACGACTATGCCGACCTGCGCGCCCATGCGCTCGGCGTGAAGACCTGGCGCGAAGTCGCCGCGCTGACACGCGCCGCGAAAGTGAATCTGTGTCTGGTGCGGCGCGCCAATCGCGACGGGCACGTCATGCGCAGCCTGGAAATCGCGGCCTGCGGCGGCTGCATGCTGGCCGAAGACACGGCCGAGCACCGCGACCTGTTCGGAGCCGACGACGACGCGGTTCGCTATTTCACGACCGCCGAGGAGGCCGCGCAGCGTGCCCGCGCACTGATCGCCGACCGGCCGGCCCGCGAACGGCTGGCCGCACGGCTGCGTCGCCGCGTCGGTTCGGCGAACCATTCCTACGTCGACCGCGTCGCGACGATGGTCGACGCCGCATGCGCTCTGCCGCAAAGGCGCGCTGTCGCCGGGCGGGACGAGGCCGGATGCTGAGCCTTCTTCTCATCTGGTTCGGACTCGGCCTGCTGCTGGTGCTTCTGGTCGGGCGCGGGCCGAACGGGGTTCTGGCGCTGTCCTATTTTGCGGCCTTGTCGGTCATGCATGTGCCCGGCCTGCTGGCCTATATGGGCCCGTCGCCTTATCCGGTGTTCGAAGAGGAAACAAGGACCGGGTTCGAGCTGACCCTGGTCGGAATGGCGGCATTCGTCGGCGCCGTCGCCGTCGGCCGCTTGCTGCGGCGCGCGCCGAAGCGCGAGAAGCCGATTAGCTCACCGGTCGGGATCGATCGCTTCGACCGCCTGAGCAAGCGTTTCCTGCTGCTCGGTGTCGGGTCGTATTTCGTGATCATGCCCGCCGTCGCCTTCATCCCGTCGGCAACGTCCATCGTGTTCTCGTTCGGATCGCTTCTGCTTTCGGCCCTGTGGCTGCGGTTCTACGTAATCTCGCAGCAACGATCGACCAGGAGATTGATGACGACGCTCATGATCCTGCCGTTGCTGCCGCTCTCGACCCTGGTCACGGGCGGCTTCCTCGGCTTCGGAACGATCTGGCTTGTCACGGTCCTCGCCTTCCTGTTCAGCATCGCCCGCCGCAGGATCTGGTTCATTCTCGGTGCGGCGCCTGCCATCTATCTCGGCCTGTCGCTGTTCGTGACCTATATGCATGAACGGAGCGAGCTGCGCGCGTTCATCTGGAGCGACACCGGCCTGATCGCCCGCGCCGAGACGGCGGCGAATCTGATCACCAAGTTCACGCTTCTCGATCTGTCGAAGGAAGCGCATCAGGAGGCGCTTGCCGGCCGCCTCAATCAGAATTTCCTCATCGGCCTGATCATGCAGCGGCACGAGAACGGTTATTTCGAGCTTTATCGCGGCGGCACGGTGCCGCTGTGGGCTCTCGTTCCGCGCGCCGTCTGGCCGGACAAGCCGCCCGTCGGCGGCAGCGGTACGCTGGCCGCGGACACGAGCGGTCTGCATTTCGCCGCCGGCACCAGCGTCGGCATCGGTCAGGTTGCGGAGTTCTACATCAATTTCGGCCGGGAGGGCGTCGTCCTCGGGTTCTTTGTCTGGGGCCTCGTGCTGTCGCAGTTCGATGCGATAATCAGGCAGGCCTTCGCGCGGCTCGATGCGAAGATGTTCATTGCCGGGACATTGCCGGGTCTGAGCCTGGTGCAGCCGCTCAGCAGCCTGCTGGAGATTTTGGTGTCCTTTGTGGCGGCGCTCATCACCGTCAGGCTGCTGCGCTATTTCGGCCTGCTCGACGTCACGATCGTATCGCGCCGCCCGATGGCGGCGCCGCGGCGGCACCCGGTGGCGTGATGCGTCCCCTGCGCATCGCGATCGCATCGGCGGGGCGCTTCCACGTGCTCGATCTCGCGCGCGAGCTTCATGCGCTCGGCCATGACGTGGCGTTCTACTCTTATGTGCCGCGTCGGCGCACCGCCGCCTTCGGCCTGCCGGCCGCGTGTCATCGCTCGCTATTGCCGTTCGCGGCTCCGGTTCTGGCGGCGGACCGGCTGGCCTTCGGCGCGGCCGCCGATATCCGCGAATGGGCGATGATGAAGTCGTTGAATTTCGGTCTGATGCGCGTCCTCGAGCCATGCGACCTGTTCATCGGCATGTCGGGAATCTATCTCGAAGCCGCGCGCCACGCGCGCCGGCGCTTCGGCGCGGCCGTCTGGCTGGAACGGTCGAGCGTCCACATTCTGGCCCAGGACGAGATCCTGAAGGCCGCTCCCGGAGCGGCGAGGCCGTCGGCCTTCGCGATCTCGCGCGAACTTGCCGGTTACGATCTGGCGGACCGGATCGTGGTGCCGTCGCGTGTGGTGGCAGAAAGCTTTCGCCGGGAGCCACGGCTTCTCCCGAAGCTGTTCAGGACGCCGCTGGGAGTGGATATCGAGATGTTCAAGCCCGTCCGGCGGACCATGACTCGATCAGAGACGATGCTCGTTTTCGTCGGCGCCTGGTCGGTGCGGAAGGGCTGCGACCTGCTTTCGGCGGCGATCGCCGGCATCGACAACGTGCGCCTGATCCATGTGGGTCCGCTTGCGGATGCTGCATTCCCGGCGGGTCGCCGATTTGTCCATGTCGATCCGGTGCCGCAGGCGAAACTCCCGGACTATTTTGCGATGGCGGATGCATCCCTTCTTTTCTCGCGTGAGGACGGATTTGGGATCGTCCTGGCGCAAGCGCTGGCGTGCGATCTGCCGATCATATGTTCGGATCGCACCGGCGGTGCCGACCTGGCACATACGCCGGCCCTCGCCGAGCGCATCATCGTGGTGCCGAACGGTGACGTCGCGGGGTTGCAGGCGGCGATCGTCCGGCTGCGCGAGCGGCTCGCGGCGCAAGGTCCGTTCCCGCTTTTGCCGGCGGCGGATCGCGACACGCTGTCGTGGGCGGCCTATGGCCGCCGCTACGCCGCCGCGATCGATGCGGCC
>Ga0182749_1000617_pt1 | contig 31284 bp, 32 predicted proteins | sample eDN3rd37CKraftMG_FD_128875 | JGI IMG/M metagenome (GOLD analysis project Ga0182749, IMG submission 128875) | Enriched Miracle-Growth compost microbial communities from Emeryville, California, USA - eDNA 3rd pass 37_C Kraft MG (version 2) (version 2) ...
CTCCCCCTCACCGTCTCGGGCTTCGCCCGAGCCACCTCTCCCCCGCAGGCGGGGGCGAAGAATCGCGGCTGCAAGCTTAGCGCCAAGTCCTGTGGAAGGGGTTCCTCTCCCCCACGCCGTGGGGGAGAGGTGCCGAGCAAAGCGAAGGGGGGAGGAGGAAGGCGTGGTACCCAGCATCACTTCCTCGATCGCCGGTGACGCTTCGATGTTCAGGCATGGATCCCAGGGTCAAGCCCTGGGATGACGAAGGCATGGGGCGTTCCGGCTGGTCGCCAGCGCTGGAGAGTTGCGGAGACATTCCCGCATTCGTCACCTCGGGTGCTGAGCTTGTCGAAGCAGCCCGAGGTCCGTGCCTGAACAACGATTGTGGCGCCGGCGACGGTTTACCTAACGGCTGGAGGGCGCGCGTCCCTACACCTCCACGGGCTGACGCACCCGGTTGCGGCTGCCGAAGAGGCGGAGATAGCGCCGGATCTCTTCGGGACTGCCGGTCGCCTTCTCCGGATTGTCCGCGAGCTTCACGGCCGGGCGGCCGTTCGCTTCACTCACCTTGCAGACGAGCGAGATCGCCTTGAGGCTGTCGATCTTGTCGGGCGCGCAGCCTTCGAAATCATTGGTGAGATTGGTGCCCCAGCCGAAGGCCATTCGCACGCGGCCCTTGAAGTGAAGATATGTACGCTCGATGGTGTCCACATCGAGGGCGTCCGAAAAGATCAGAAGCTTCTCGCGGGGATCGCGGCCATGCTGCTTCCACCAGGAGATGATCCGCTCGCCGCCCTCGATCGGCGGAGCGCTATCGGGGCGGAAGCCCGTCCAATCCGCGACCCATTCGGGAGCATCGTCCAGGAATGCCTCGGTCCCGAACGTATCCGGCAGCACGATCAACAGATTGCCGCCATAGTAGCTCTGCCAGTCCTTGAGCACCTGGTAGGGCGAGGCTTTCAATTCCTCGTCCGAATTGGTCAGTGCGGCAAGCACCATCGGCAGCTCGTGGGCATTGGTGCCCAGCGCCTCCAGGTCCGTATCCATGGCGAGCAGGACGTTGGACGTTCCGGTAAAGGATTCCCCGATCCCTTCCTTCAGCGCTTCCACACACCAGCGCTGCCACAAATACGAGTGGCGGCGGCGCGTTCCGAAATCGGAGATGCGGATATCCGGGTATTTCTTCAGACGCTCGACCTTTTCCCAGACCTTGGCCTTGGCGCGCGCGTAGAGCACGTCGAGCTCGAAGGGGCCGAGGGAGCGCATAGCCGCCCGCGAGCGCAGCTCGTTGATGATGGCAAGCGCGGGAATCTCCCACATGGTGGTCTCGACCCAGCGGCCGTGAAAATGAAGCTCGAACTGGCCGTCACGGCGGCTGAGCTCATATTCCGGCAACTGGAAGTCGACGAGCCAGTCGAGGAATTCCGGGCTGAAGATCTGCTTGCGGCCATAAAAGGTGTTGCCGGCGAGCCAGATCATCTCCTTCTTGGAGAAGCGGATGGTTCGGGCGTGGTCAAGCTGCGCGCGCAGCTCCGCCTCGTCTATCTCGTCGGCGAGACGCACCCGCTGGCTGCGGTTTGTCAGCGTGAAGGTGGCATTCACGTCCGGGTAGAGGCCCCAGATCATCTGCAGCATCAGCAGCTTATAGAAATCCGTATCAAGCAGGCTGCGGCAGATCGGATCCAGCTTCCAGGTGTGGTTGTAGACCCGGCGTGCGATATCAGTAACGGTCATGACGCCCTTCGCGCTTGGCCAATCAAAGACCGCCGGAAGCCGCTGTCCTTTGCCTCCCGACGTTCCGCATTCGAGCGCAACCCACACCTCCACGAAGCAAATGTCAATCTGGCCGAAGGTTCCCGTAGCGGGAACAATCATTGCCGGCTGGCGTTCCTTGCCCGCATAGGTGTGCCCTGATGGTCGTCGATAACAGTCAGCCGGGATAGAGACCACGCCGGGCTAATTTTCCAACGGGGGTCACTTTAAGGAGCAGTCATGGACGGCCTGATCTCGATCCTTCCAACCGCCGGCGTTGTCGCCAGTCTCCTATTCTGCCTTTCGGTATTGCCTACCGCGAGCCTTGCGCATCAGGCGAAGTCCGGATGGACCTATCCCTATGCCTGTTGCTCGAACAATGATTGCCGCGAAGTGCCGGCCAGCGTGGTTTCCGAGCGGCCGGAAGGCTATGTCATCAAGCCGACCGGAGAAGTGGTGGCCTACACGGATCGTCGCGTGCGACAATCCCCCGACGGTGTCTATCATTGGTGCTCGGTTGCGGGCGCGGATACAACGCGCACCATTTGCCTCTTCGTACCCCCGAAATCATTCTGAGGACGCCGGGGCGCCATGTCAGGCTCCCTCGCGCGGATCTTCCGATCCGTTGGATGAGCCGTCGCGCGGCTTTTTTCCCGCGTAAGAGACGCGGTCGATGACGCCGAAATCCTGGGACTTCGCTCCCGAACCGACGCGAAGAAAACCGCCGGAGGCAAGGCCTCGCCGCAGAAGTTCGCGGACGGCGGCCGCCCGGCTGGGCATACGGTTCTCAAACCGAAAATCCTCCAGCGCCTTCAATTCCTCGGCGCTGAGCATGATCTGCAGGCGTTCTGGTCGCTCCAACTCGGCCACGTCTCATCCTCCTGACGGTTGTGGCATTTGTCAGTACATTCCGGATTCGCCATTCCTTTCAAGTACATGGTGCCGCCGCAAAATTAGTCAAGGCTGTAGAATGAGTAAGTGCAGGCAGCGACTACCTCACCACATGCACGGTAATAGCAGCCTTATACTAACTTATTGAAATTAAAAGAAAATATCCTTGCCTCTAGTGCAGGATTGGGCCTATTGTCATTCCCACAGCGCGTTGGCTGCTGTGCGCGAGCCAGGAGGCCCTCATGACCCGGTTTTCCATCAAGCTAATGCAGGAATTGCGGGCGGCGGTTCGACGGGCGCTGGAGCGCGACGGCCTGATCAATGTTCCCGCGGTAGCGTGGGAACTGAAAGCGCGCTTTCCGGCCGAAGGGGTGAGCGTCAGCGAACTGGAAGCCGAAGTCATGTCAGTCGGCATGATCATGAATGCGGCAATGTTCTTTCACCGGCCGGAGCAGCTTCCGGCCTATCCGCCCCGTTGCGAGGCGGAAGGGGCCACCCTTCATTGATCATTTGCATCTCTCGGGCAGAGCGCGTGCACTTCGCTCGCGCGTCCGTTCTGTCCTCTTCGCGCTAGCCGCCTTGTGCGGCACGGGTGATCCCACTCTAGCGGTTTGATTTAGCCGCATGATCTTGTCCAAAAAGTCTGCAACTTTTTGGGATCATGCTCTTAGAGCGGGATGTTGTCGTGCTTCTTCCAGGGGTTCTGCAGATCCTTGTGGCGGAGCATGCGCAGGGCCCGGGCCACGCGCCGGCGGGTGGAATGGGGCATGATCACCTCGTCCACATAGCCGCGCTCGGCAGCGACGAAGGGCGAGAGGAACCGCTCTTCGTAACGCCGGGTGTGCTCGGCGATCTTTTCCGCATCCGCGATGTCCTTGCGGAAGATGATCTCAACGGCCCCCTTGGCGCCCATCACGGCGATCTGCGCCGTCGGCCAGGCGTAGTTGATGTCGCCGCGCAGATGCTTCGAAGCCATGACGTCATAGGCGCCGCCGAAGGCCTTGCGGGTGATGACCGTTATCTTGGGCACGGTGGCTTCCGCATAGGCGAAGAGGAGCTTGGCGCCGTGCTTGATGAGGCCGCCATATTCCTGGGACGTGCCCGGCAGGAATCCCGGCACGTCGACGAACGTGACGATGGGGATATTGAAGCAATCGCAGAATCGCACGAAGCGCGCCGCCTTGCGCGAGGCATCGGAATCAAGCACGCCGGCGAGCACCATCGGCTGGTTGGCGACGAAGCCGACGGTGCGCCCTTCGACACGGCCGAAGCCGGTGACGATGTTCTTGGCGAAGCCTTCCTGGATCTCGAAGAAATCGCCTTCGTCCGCCGTCTTCAGTATCAGCTCCCGGATGTCGTAAGGCTTGTTGGCGTTGGCGGGGATGAGCCGGTCGAGGGAATAGTCGGCTTCGCCGGCGCCTGCATCGCAATCGATTTCGGGAATTTCCGCCGTGTTGGAGGAGGGCAGGAAATCGATCAGGCGACGCATCTGCAGCAGGGCCTCGACATCATTGTCGTAGGCGCCGTCAGCTATCGAGGATTTCGTGGTGTGGATATGGGCGCCGCCGAGCTCTTCGGCCGTGACCGATTCGTTGGTGACGGTCTTCACCACATCCGGGCCGGTGACGAACATGTAGGAGGTATCGCGGACCATGAAGATGAAATCCGTCATGGCCGGTGAATAGACGTCGCCGCCCGCGCATGGACCCATGATCACGGAAATCTGCGGGATGACGCCGGAGGCGAGGACGTTGCGCTGGAATATCTCGGCATAGCCGCCAAGCGCCGCCACGCCCTCCTGGATGCGGGCACCGCCGGCATCGTAGAAACCGATGATCGGCGCCCGGTTCTTGAGCGCCATGTCCTGGACCTTCATAACCTTTTCGGCATGCGCCTCTGAAAGCGAGCCGCCGAAGACGGTGAAGTCCTTGGCGAAGACGAAGACCGTGCGGCCATTGACGGTGCCCCAGCCGGTGACCACCCCATCGCCGGCGATCCTGGTCTTCTCCATGCCGAAATCCGTCGAGCGGTGTTCGACGAACATGTCGAACTCCTCGAAGGAGCCTTCATCCAGGAACACCTCCAGGCGCTCGCGCGCCGTGAGCTTTCCCTTGGCGTGCTGGTGCTCGATGCGCGCCTTGCCGCCGCCCTCGCGTGCCGCGGCGCGCCGCCTTTCAAGCTCTTGCAGGACGTCCTTCATGCGCTCCTCCCTGGGGGGCGAGAGCAAGGCAGTAGGGCAACAGGGCAGTAGGGAAATTCCCCTGCCAAAGGCCCCAGCCCGATTCCCTATTGCCTTACTGCCCTATTTTCCTACTGCCTTACCATGATCCCGTATTCGGCATCGACGCCCACGGCTCGGCCTTGGGCTTTGCGGGGCCCTTCTGCAGAAGCTCGATGGAGATGCCGTCGGGCGAACGCACGAAGGCCATGTTGCCGTCGCGGGGCGGGCGATTGATGGTGACGCCCCAATCCATCAGCCGCTGGCAGGTCTGGTAGATGTCGTCCACCTCATAGGCCAGATGGCCGAAATTGCGGCCGCCCTGGTAGTCTTCCGGGTCCCAATTGTAGGTAAGCTCCACGAGAGGCGCTTTCTGGCGCTCCGCCGTTTCCATGTCTTCCGGGGCGGCCAGGAAAATGAGCGTGTAGCGCCCCGCCTCGTTCTCCGAGCGGCGCACTTCCTTCAGGCCGAGCTTGTTGCAGTAAAAATCCAGCGACTGGTCGAGATCGCGGACGCGGACCATCGTATGCAGGTAACGCATTGGCCTTTCCTTTCCTTCCTTCGTCCGGCGGCGAAGATAGGGCTCTGCCGCCGAAACGGGCAATGGGCGAATCCCTCTAATCTTTTATGGCGTTATTACAGCGGACGTACAGTATTTCCGGGTGCTGTTGAAAATCCCGGGCGGGCCTTGCTAAGCCGGGAATGGAGGATGCTATCTTGATGAGGACAGAATCAATCCACCGGACTTGGGAAGGCAAGACGAAATGGAGGATAAATCCTCGACGAATCGAGGGCTTGCAGAGAACGAAGCCCGGGGGGCGGGCAATGGTGAAGACGTGTCCGAAGCAATCGAGGTTGCGGGCGCAATAAAATGGTTCGATGTGGCCAAGGGTTTTGGCTTCATCCTCCCCGATACGGCCGAATACGGCGATGTTCTCCTGCACGTGTCCTGCCTGCGGCGTGATGGGTTCCAGACCGCGTTGAGCGGCGCCCGCGTCGTCTGCCTGGCCAAACAGGGCGACAAAGGCTTGCAGGCCTTCAAGGTCGTCTCGATGGATATCTCGACCGCGGTGCATCCGGCCGAGGATCAGACGCCGCGCACGCGCATCACGGTGGCCCCCGAAAGCGGGCTCGAACGGGCGCTGGTGAAGTGGTTCAACCGCACCAAGGGCTTCGGCTTCCTGACGCGCGGCGAAGGGACGGAGGACATCTTCGTCCATATGGAGACGCTGCGCCGGTACGGCGTGACGGAGCTGAGGCCGGGGCAGGTGGTCCTGGTGCGGTTCGGGCGGGGTGACAAAGGCCTTATGGCTGCCGAAATCCATCCTGATATTGGCACCTTGCCGGTATCCCACTGACGTCCCCCGGGGCAGGCGAAGCGCCCGAAGGAAAAACCCGAATGCGTCACCTCCTGCTGATCCTGCTCCTCATTCCCTTGAGCATGAGTTTCAGCGCGCCTGCCCATGCGGAACAGCCCATGTTGCTGCAAGTCCACCCGGACCGCCTCGTTGCTCAAACGGCCGGCGGCGAGAAAAGCTTTTCCATCGAAGTGGCGGACGACAATTACGAACGCCAGCGCGGCCTCATGTTCCGCGAGACGATGGAGGATGACCGCGGCATGCTCTTCGTCTTTCCGGCAAGCCAGCAGCTCGGCTTCTGGATGCAGAACACGCCGATGCCGCTAGACCTTCTCTTCATCGGCAATGACGGAAAAGTAAAAGCCATAGAACAGGGCGTGCCGTTCTCCACCGACAGCATTTCGCCCCCGGTCGAAGCGCAATTCGTGCTTGAGCTCAAGGCGGGAACGGCGGAGAAGGCGGGGATCGCCATCGGCGATCGCCTGCGTCATCCGCTCATCGACGCGGTGGCCGGACAAGGTTAGGCGGCTTCGGGGCAGATGCAATTCTTCAACCACGAGGGTTTCGAGCTCGCCTTCATCGATGAGGGAGAGGGGGACCCGATCCTCCTGATCCATGGCTTTGCTTCCACCCATTTCGTCAACTGGGTGGCTCCCGGGTGGGTGAAGACGCTGAGAGACGCGGGCTACCGCGTCATCGCGCTCGACAATCGCGGCCATGGCCGCTCGACCAAGAGCCATGATCCGCAGGACTATACGCCGGAGAAAATGGCCGGCGATGCTGCAGCGCTTCTCGATCATCTGGGGATCGAGCGTGCGCATGTGATGGGCTACTCAATGGGCGCGCGCATTGCCGCGTTCCTGGCGCTGGCCCACCCGGAACGTGTTGCCACGCTGATCCTCGGAGGGCTCGGCATCGGCATGGTGGAAGGCGTGGGCGAGTGGGACATCATCGCGGACGCGCTTCTGGCAGAGGATCCGGAGAGCATCGATCATGCACGCGGCCGCATGTTCCGCACTTTCGCGGACCAGACGAAGAGCGACCGGCAGGCGCTTGCGGCCTGCATATCCACATCGCGAACGCTGCTCAGCCCGCGCGAGGTGGCGCGGATCCGCCAGCCGGTTCTCGTGGCGGTGGGCACCAAGGACGACATAGCGGGCAGGCCCGAGCCGCTTGCGGCCATGCTGCCGCAGGGTGAAGCATTTTCGATCGACCGCCGCGATCACATGCTCGCGGTGGGAGACAAGACGTTCAAGGCGCGTGCGCTGGATTTTCTTGCCGCGCACCCGCTATGAGAAGCACGACTTGACAATGCGCCCTGATGTCGAGGCACCGGGCGCAGCGTTGCGCCTGGACCGCAGTAGCGTCGGAGGAAGTTCATGAGCCAGAAAGTTGCCGGAACGGGCGTCGTTCAGCAGAAGCGCACACAAGGCGTCGACGATCTGATGGTGCGGCCGGGCCTTGGCTACCGGATTGGCCAGGCGATCGTCGATTGGGCGGAGCGACTGAACCTTAAATATGCGGCGGTCGGCAATCCTCCCGTGCACGACAACGCCACCTTTCCATGGGCATCGGATATCGAGCGGGAATGGACGCTGATTCGGGCGGAGCTAGACCGGGTTCTCACCCGGAAAGACGAGCTGCCCGGCTTCCATGAGATCGTCTCGGAAGTGCGTTCCATCTCGACCGACCGCGACTGGAAGTCGTTCGTCTTCTGCGGCTATGGCTCCGTTTCCGAGGATGCGGTCCGGACGTGCCCCGAGACCTGGCGCATCCTGCAGAAGATCCCGGGCCTCAAGGCGGCCATGTTCTCGATTTTCGAACCGGGCAAGCATCTGAAGCCGCATCGTGGACCCTACAATGGCGTGCTGCGGCTGCATCTCGGCCTCAAGGTGCCCGCGGAGCGCGACAAGGTGGCGATCCGGGTGGCCGACCAGGTCTGCCATTGGGAGGAGGGCAGGGTCCTGATCTTCGACGACGCCTTCGAGCACGAGGCGTGGAACCGTTCCGGCGAAACCCGGGTCGTCCTGTTCGTGGATTTCGTGAAGCCGACGCGCTTTCCGGCTAGCCTCGTCAACTGGCTCCTCCTCAACCTTGCCCCGTTCACGCCCTTTGTACGCGAAGGCTATAAGGCGCAGAAGCGCTGGGAGAAGCTGTTCTTCTCGGGCGGCCAGGGCTAATAAAATATTCTCGGCCTGGCCCGAACTCGGGGCGTTCAAATCCATTTGAAACACAAATGGAGGATTTTGCGATTTAACATCGCCGCCCAGTACCCTAGATATGGGCCACGCATTGCCGGAAATGGAGTTGACGATGACGGCCAGACAAGCGGTTCGCTCGAACGCGCCGCAGCAGATCGACCCGATTTGGTCCGAGATCCGGGCCGAGGCCCAGGAGGCGGTCGAGAAGGATCCGCTGCTCGCCGCCTTTCTCTATTCCACGATCCTCAACCAGGCGACGCTCGAGGACGCCGTCATCCATCGGATTTCCCAGCGGCTGGATCATGCCGATATCAGTGCCGACCTTCTCCAGCAGACATTCCTCGCCATGTGGGAGGACCAGCCGGAATGGAGCGACATTCTGCGGGTCGACATCCAGGCCTATTACGACCGGGATCCAGCCTGCGACCGGTTCCTGATGCCGGTGCTTTATTTCAAGGGCTTCCACGCCATCCAGACGCACCGGCTCGCCCATTGGCTTTTGAGCAAGGGCCGCAAGGATTTCGCGCTCTACCTGCAGAGCCGCTCGTCGTCGGTGTTCCAGACGGATATCAATCCGGCCGCAAAGATCGGGCGGGGCATTTTCCTCGATCATGCGACCGGACTTGTGGTGGGCGAGACGGCGGTCATCGAAGACGACGTTTCCATTCTGCAGGATGTGACGCTCGGCGGAACGGGCAAGGAAACGGGCGACCGGCATCCGAAGATCCGCCGCGGCGTGCTGATCGGGGCAGGCGCCAAGATTCTCGGGAATATCGAGATCGGCCACTGCACGAAGGTGGCGGCGGGATCGGTGGTCGTGAAGGCCGTGCCGCCTAAAAAGACCGTGGCCGGGGTTCCGGCCCGCATCATCGGAGAGGCAGGCTGCAACGAGCCGTCGCGTGCGATGGACCAGCTTTTGCGCGAGGAATAGCAGTTTTTTGGTATAGCCGGTCCGAGGGGTTTACACCCGCGCCGCGCTCATGCCAGAAGCGGGCAGCAGCCCCGAAAACGGAGAAGTTTGTTGAAGCCGGAAGAGATCAGGAAGCTCGACGCCTATTTCAAGCGCACCTTCCAAAACCCCTCCTTGCAGGTGAAGGCAAGGCCGCGCAAGGACGATTCATGCGAGCTCTATCTCGGCGACGAGTTCCTCGGCATCATCTTCAAGGATGAGGAAGAGGGGGAACTCTCCTATAATTTCTCGATGGCTATCCTGGACGTCGATCTCGACTAAAGCGCGTTCGTTCCGATTTCATCAGAACGCGCGCTTGAATTTGATATAGCCGCATGGTCTATGCAACAAGACTGCGACTTTTCGGGATAGTCTTGCTTGAGTAGGCGGCCCGATTCGGCCCGGTGTGAGACATATCTGATGCCGATTTATTCGCTCGACGGACATATCCCGCATTTCACAGATGCCGAAACCGGCTGGGTCGCACCCGATGCGGCGCTGATCGGGAAGCTCTTTCTCGGGCGAAACGTCGGCATCTGGTTTGGGGTCGTGCTGCGCGGCGACAATGAACCGATCACCATCGGCGACGACACCAATGTGCAGGAGCACACGGTGATGCACACCGATATGGGGTTTCCGCTCAGCATAGGCCGCGGCTGCACTATTGGCCATCGGGCTATGCTGCATGGCTGCACCATCGGTGACCACTCGCTGATCGGCATGGGCGCGATCGTGCTCAACGGCGCGCGGATCGGCAGGGAATGCCTGGTCGGTGCGGGGGCACTCGTGACGGAAGGCAAGGTTTTTCCGGACCGTTCCCTCATCGTCGGCTCGCCGGCCAAGGTGGTTCGAGAACTGGATGACAAGGCCGTGGCTCGCCTACACGCTTCTGCGGCTCACTATGTCGAGAACGCGAAGCGTTTCCGGCATGGGCTTGAGCCAGCCGCCTTCCGATAAATCAGCTCCTTCGATCCGGAAAACCCTCCTGTGCTGCGCGCGCAGGGCTCCCATTTGCGCCTGGAATCCCGCCTCGCCCAAAAAAAGCGGAGCCGGCCCCAGGGGAGGGGGCCGGCTCCTAACCCGGTCGATGGGGACGGGGAGGTGGGACTCGACCGGGTTTCTCGGGAACTTGTTTTCAGCGGCTGGACGATATGCTGCCGACGGCGGTCGCACGGCCGTCCGAGATGGAGACCCAGCGAGAGGCATCGCGCGCCGACTGGCGCTTCAGGAACTGATATTCGGTTTCGGACCAGGGAAGAATCCGCGACTCCATGTTGTCGAGAATGAAGTCGCCCATGCTGGTGCTTACCGTCAGAACGGCGTGACCATCACCGTTCGGCTGGCGAACGACCGTGATCAGGAGATCGGCGGCCGGAATACCAGCTTTCATCAAAAGCCGGCGCTTCTCAAGTACATAATCCTCGCAGTCGCCGTAGATGTCCGGGTAGGACCAGAATTCCTCGACGCCCCACAAATCCTGATCCGTGCTGGGCATCACCGATGTATTGACGGTGTTGTTCACTTCAACCAGCAAAGTCCAGAGTTCCCGTGTCAGCTCCACCGGCGTGGGGCGGGCACTCTTCTGACTGCACTCGCCCGGCTCGCGGCGGCAGAACTCGAAATGTCCAACCGGCTGGGAGGTGATATCTCCCGTAGGCATGAAATCCGCTGCCGAATGGGCTTTTGTCGTCAATGACGCAAGTAAAATTGCAAGCGCCGCGAAAAGCGGCATTCCTTTCTTCAATTGCATCATCCGTCTCCCCGTTATGGGAGAGACCATGACATGCCCGAATTGATACGGCGCAAAAAGAGGAAGTACAAATAAGAGTAATCTTTAAACGACTTTGAAATGTATATGTATAAAGAAGTTAATGCGGAGATTACTAAAAATTAGGCATAACATCTCCTGAATGCAGGGTCGAAATGTCCGAATGCGATGGAGTCCGCGACTTGTAGGGACCTTCCCGGTTCGCGCGGCGCGTGACCGGCCTGCAGCCCATGAGTGTGGAGCTGTGAGGATTACCCGAACTGGGCGAGAAGAGCCGCAGGGTCCTGGATGACAGAAAATTCCAGGGCAAAACCGTGCTCGAAGTGACGCGTGACGCGGCCGCGAAGATTTGCGAGAAAAACCTGCGTGCCGAGGGGAGGTCTCGCCGCCGTCTCGACCGCCGCGCCGGAGGCCGACAGATCGACGATACGGCAGGGATGTTCCCCTCCGTCGGGCATTCGAACGGTGCTCAGCGGATTTGCGGGTGCGACGCGCTCGTAGCGCCGATCTTCCGGCAGATCGAGTTCATGCCGGTTGGCAAGCCAGGTGAGCTGGGCGGCAAGCTTGTCTCGCTTCCTCACCGAGGCGTTTATCGTCATTGCAAAGCCGTCTTCGAGAATCCGGGCGATGCGGCCCTCGATGCGGCCGAGATGATCGAGATAGACGACAATTCGTTCGCCCATCCGCCCGATTTTCTCCGCCTTCAGCGCGACATTGCCGGGCGACATGTCTGTCACGCGGCAGGTATGCTCCGAACGATCGTGGAGCATGTAGCGGCCATAGATGCTCGCCTTGACGCGCTGAAAGCTGCGCCGTTCGGCACGCGGGGTCATCGGGTTTGCTGCAACGGCCATGGTCTCCCCCGCTCTTCCGGCGAACCGAACCCAGGCCGGCGAGCCGTCTGATTTTTACGAAGAACGGTTAAGATCGTGTAAGGCCCTATTCGCGGCGGCCGCCCTCTAAAACCAGAAGGTGCCGGATGCGGCGGACATTGCCGCCAAAGGCTTCCAACAGGGCCTGGCTGTCCGGCAGGAGGGAGGGGACCGGCACCGTCCTGCGGCTTGAAAGCAGCAGCGGCTCACGATCCGGATCGATAAGGCGGAAGCTTTCCAAGCGATTTTCGGTGATCGGGTCGGCACCGAGCCAGAAGGGCTTGCGCATCGGCTGCAGGGTGCCCAACGCCGTCAGATGCTCACCGTCGCCCCCGAGCGGCAGAAGCAGGAGCTCGAAGCTGTTGAGCCGACCATCGGCGGTGGCGCCCTCGAAGGTGACGTAGAGAGCGGATCTATCGCCGAGGAAGCGGCGCATGATCCTCCCTACGGCCTGCTGGTCGCCGCTCGACCAAAGAGAGGTGAACGAATTTCCCTTCAGCTCCCTGCCATAGGTGGAGCAGACCCGGGTGCCGGCGAGACGGAAATGGATGGCTCCGCGCGCCTTGCGTTCCAGGATGAACGTGTCCGGCAGGAGGGCCTTTATCTCGACGGGAGCGATCTCGGTCCTCAGAGGGGCCGGGCGGCCCGCCCGCAACCTGTTCCAATATTGGAACAAAGCAATCGATCCATCCTGCAACATTTTGAGCCGTCCCGTTTTGAGATTTTCTTTTGTCCCAGAGGTGAACAGAAGCGGCCCCCCGCTCACCTCAATGCAAGACAAGCAGGTTGCGTGCCAGCCTTAGCCGGCGTTCTTCACTGAAACGGATCGGTATGGTTGATGAAACCTTAATAGGTTGAATTTTAAACGTTTTTGCCCTATGCCGGCCTCGGGGTGATCGCTCCGTGCGGACCGTTCTTTGCCCGGCCGCGGGCTCTGGCACACCTCTTGCACCTCATGAAGGTGGGGACAGGGACTCGACCGGGGGAGCCGTCCAGCGCAAATGCTGGGCGGCTTCTGTTTTTCCGCTATGTCTGGTAGGCACGCAGCAAACGGCCAGCACCTGGACATGACTCAAAGCACCACCGAAGAACAGCCGGAAACCGAGGAAGAAAAGCCGCGACGCGAGCCGGTCTTCAACCTGGCGGGCGTTGTGGTCGCCATTATCGTCGTCTGCACGGGCATCCACCTTCTGCGGGTCTATACGCTCGGCCTCGACGCGGATGATCGGCTGCTTCTGCATTTCGCCTTCCTGCCGATTCGCTACAATGGCGATTATCCAATCGACATCTTCGCCCTCATCAGTCCGCTCACCTACTCTTTCCTGCACGGCAGCTTCGCGCATCTGGCCGTCAACATGATCGCGCTCGCCGCGTTCGGATCACCACTGGCGAACCGTATTGGCGCTACGCGTTTCCTGTTGTTCTGGCTCGCGGCGACGCTGGCTGCCGCGCTTCTCCACCTTTTCTTTTATCCCAACGACGCCTCGCCGCTCGTCGGCGCTTCCGGCGCCATCTCGGGCATGTGGGGCGCCGCGGCACGATTCGATTTCCGGGTGGACCGCACGGCCAGAAAACCAGGGTTCTTCGGCCCGGTGCTGCCGCTTTCAGCGGTCTTGCGGTCCCGCATGGCCCTCGTCTTCATCGGGGCGTGGTTCGTCACCAATATTGCGGTGGGCGTCACCTCGGGAACCAATGGCGAGCCGCAGATCGCGTGGGTCGCCCATATCGGTGGGTTCCTCTTCGGCTTGTTGGCGATCCGCCTCTTCGACAGGCGCCCGCCCGTGGAGCAACGCGCCTAAGCGCGCTCGCTTGCAAAGCGGGTGCATCGGGAGCAACATTCAACCGTTGGGAGGTTAGGGGGCCTGTTGAGCGAGGAGGAGATCGCATGACGGTCAAAGGCATACTGGATATCAAGGGCCGCGATGTGGTGACCATCGCGTCGGAGAGGACATTGAAGGAGGCTGCCGAGCTCCTGGCGGAGCGTCGGATAGGCGCCGTCGTGGTGTTGGACGACGCGGGGAGGATCAGGGGTATCCTTTCCGAACGCGACATCGTCCGGGCAATCGCGCGCGACGGTGCGTCGGCCCTCGACATGGCGGTTTCAGCGGTGATGACGCCCAAGGTGAGGACGTGCCGTGAAAGCCACACCATCAATGAGGTCATGCAGATCATGACGCAGGGCCGATTCCGTCACCTGCCCGTGGAGGAGGGTGGACGGCTGGCCGGCATCGTCTCGATCGGCGACGTGGTGAAAGGGCGAATCGAGGAAGTGGAGCGCGAGGCGGAGGAGATCCGCACCTATATAGCGACGGCCTGAGGAAGACCGCCGGCCTCGCCGGCAGCCTTCCTTAGAGCGCGATGCGTCCGATTGAATCAGAACGCGCGCTCTAACGATTTGATTTCGCCGCATGATCTTGTCCGAAAAGTCTGCAACTTTTCGGGATCATGCTCTAGCTCAGCGGTTATCGGGCTGAGAGCGGACGAGTTCGAGTCCCCGGCGGGTGATCCGATAGGGTCCGCCATCGGACGAGGCTATGGCCCGCTTGCGTTTGACCTTGCGGAAGAGGGCGAGATCGACGCCCGGAAAACGCCAACCGTCGCGGGTGATGCAGGAAAGCGCGACGATACGGCCCGCCCCGTCCTTCTCGACATGGATGGAGCCGCCCTGCGCCAAAATATGAAGAATGCGCTGTTCTGCGCGCGAGATGTCCATTTCTGATCCTGGAAAACCTGTGGCGCACTGGGCGCCAAACCTCACTACCGCACCACCTGATGGCGCGGGGTTCAGGTTCAGCCCTGGCCCGGAGGGGCTCAGGGCCTCAGCAGGTCTCCAGTTGGGTAGACATCAAAACTCCATCTGTGGCAGCGCTCATAGCGTAAGTCTCACCAAGACGGAAGTCCTTCCGCTTGCCAGGCTGGCGCGATTGTTCTAGCGAGGGCTTTGTTGAATTTGTCGAACGACAAAACACAACGACATCCAACAAACTCAAAGCCTCGATCGTACGGCCCAATGACCATTATCGATACGCGCACGCCCGACCCGAAGCGGCTCATTCCCGGCGCCACTGGCGACTGGGAGGTGATCATCGGCATGGAAATCCATGCCCAGGTGACGTCACGCGCGAAACTCTTCTCCGGCGCTTCGACGGAATTCGGCGCCGAGCCCAATGCCAATGTCAGCCTGGTGGACGCGGCCATGCCCGGCATGCTGCCGGTCATCAACGAAGAATGCGTGAAGCAGGCGATCCGCACCGGGCTCGGCCTCAAGGCCCAGATCAATCACCGCTCGGTGTTCGACCGGAAGAACTATTTCTATCCCGACCTGCCGCAGGGCTACCAGATCTCGCAATACAAGCAGCCGATCATCGGCGAGGGGATGGTGATCGTCTCCGTCGGCCCTGCGAAGGACGGCAGCTTTGAAGAAATCCAGGTGGGGATCGAGCGGCTGCACCTGGAGCAGGACGCCGGCAAGTCGCTGCACGATCAGCACCCGACAATGTCCTATGTGGATCTGAACCGCTCGGGCGTGGCGCTGATGGAGATCGTGTCGAAGCCCGATCTGCGCTCGGCGGAGGAGGCGAAGGCCTTCCTTACCAAGCTGCGCATGCTTCTGCGCTATCTCGGGACGTGCGACGGCAACATGGAGGAAGGCTCGCTCCGCGCCGATGTCAACGTCTCCGTGCGCCGTCCCGGCGAACCCTTCGGCACGCGCTGCGAAATCAAGAATGTGAACTCGATCCGCTTTGTCGGCCAGGCCATCGAATCGGAGGCCCGGCGGCAGATCGCCCTCATCGAAGATGGTGGGAAGGTGGAGCAGGAGACGCGGCTTTTCGATCCCGGCAGGGGCGAGACGCGCTCGATGCGCTCGAAGGAAGAGGCGCATGATTACCGCTACTTCCCCGATCCGGATCTCGTGCCGCTCGTCTTCGACCAGGCTTATGTGGATGCGCTCGCCGCCGATCTGCCGGAACTGCCAGACGAGATCCGCGCGCGCTTCATCAAGGATTTCGGGCTGTCGGAGTACGACGCCTCGGTTCTCGTCTCGGAAAAGGCCATTGCGGAGTATTTCGAGAAGCTCGCCGCCGGCCGCGACGGCAAGGCGGCGGCCAACTGGGTTATCAACGACTTGCTCGGCGCCTTGAACAGGAACGGACAGACTATTGAAAATACGCCTGTTTCGCCCGATCAGCTCGGCGCGATCATCGATCTGATCAAGGACGGAACGATTTCCGGCAAGATCGCAAAGGATCTGTTCGAGATCGTCTGGAACGAAGGCGGCGATCCGCTGCGGATCGTGGAGGAACGCGGCCTCAAGCAGGTGACCGATACCGGGGCCATCGAAAAGGCGGTGGACGAGGTGATCGCGGCCAATCCGGACAAGGTGGAGCAGGCAAAGGCGAAGCCGACGCTTGCGGGCTGGTTCGTCGGCCAGGTGATGAAGCAGACCGGCGGCAAGGCCAATCCGCAGGCGGTTAACGCGCTGGTGAAGCAGAAGCTCGGGATCGAGTGAACATGGGCGCGGAGGGTGTCTTCGTCCGTACTGCGATGCCTGAAGACCTGAATGCCATCCGCGCTCTTCTCGTTGAGACCTGGCACGATACCTATGACGCGCTGATCGGTCGCGACAAAGTGACCGAGATCACCAACTCGTGGCATTCCATACCGTCTCTCACAGCGCGGCTGGAGCGTCCACGCTCCGAGTTCATCGTTGCCGACGACGGCGAGCAAATTGCGGGCGTCGCCTATGCCGAAGCGGCTGATGGTGGCAAGACAGTGGTTCTGCGTCAGCTCTACATCCTGCCGCCCAGGCAGAGGCAGGGGATCGGCAGCATGCTCCTTAATAAGATCGCCGGCTGCTATCCCGAAGCTCGGCGTATGAGGCTGGAAGTGGAAAAGAAGAACGAGCAGGCGATTGCCTTTTACCAGTCTCACGGATTTCTCCAGACCGGATGTGCAACTGATCCGCTCGGAGATGAGGTGCTCGTCTATGAACGCGCAACGGCAGTCCATAGGGACCGATTGAACTGAACGGCTGGACCTTGCCACCAACTCGGATGCACGCTCACCTTTAACGGATTCGCGCCGGCCCTTGCGTTTGCGCCCCTGCACCGCCATAAGCAGGCGAACGGCCAATCATTGCCGCAAGAGGAATGCGATGAAACAATTCCTGCTCCAGTTCTTCACCTGGTGGAATGGCCAGACGCTCGGCACGCGCTTCCATACCTGGCGCAAGGGCGAGCGCGTGGGCGAGGATGAATTCGGCAATGTCTATTACCAGGGTGGCACGGACTCGGAAGGACGCACGCGCCGCTGGGTGATCTACAACGGATATGCGGAGGCTTCCGCGGTGCCTCCCGGCTGGCATGGCTGGCTGCACCACAAGGTGGACGTTCCGCCCTCGCAGGAGAACTACAAGCCGTTCGACTGGCAGAAGCCGCATGTGCCGAACCTCACCGGCACGCCTGCCGCATATCGCCCGCGGGGATCGGTGCTCACCAATGAGGGACGCCCGCGCGTGACGGGCGACTATGATGCGTGGACGCCGGGTGGCTGAGCGCATTTCTCGCCACAATTGCGCAATAACCCGGATCGAACTTTTATCCGGGCAAAGGACGGGAAGCACATGAGGGGAGCAGGGCATATCTCCCGGAATGCGATTGGGGCCGCTGCGGCGGCGATGGCGATCTTCCTGGCTTTCCCGGCCCAAGCGGAGCGAATCAAGAACCCGGTCGCGGAATTCAGCGGCGTCGACAAGATCACGGGCCGCATCACCAATTTCGACGTCTACATGGACGAGACCGTGCAGTTTGGCGCGCTGCAGGTGACGCCTCGCGTCTGCTACAGTTCTCCCGAAACGGAGGAGCCGAAGACGGACGCCTTCGTGGAGGTGAACGAGATCACCCTCGATCGGCAGATCCGGCGCATCTTCACCGGCTGGATGTTCGCAGAGAGCCCGGGTGTCAATGCCATCGAGCATGCCGTCTATGACGTGTGGCTGAAGAGCTGCAAGCAGACATCCGACGTACCGCCGCCGGCGACCAACTAGGACGCGCTTTTATTTTCCTTAGCTGCATCTGTGGCACGGCAGGCGATTCCGCCTGCCTGCGAGATGCTCCAGTGCGTCTTAAAAGAACGCACGGCGCTGTCGCGACACCGATCTTCCCGTTCAGAACCTGGCCGTCTCCTCCAGTGCTTCGGCAAGCATCTGCTCGTAGCGTCGGCGCGGGATATCAATCGCCCCGAAGCGTCTCAGGTGCTCCGTGGTGAACTGGGTGTCCAGCAGAATGAAACCATGGTCCCGGAGACGCTCGACCAGATGCACCAGGCAGATCTTCGAGGCATTGGGCTCGCGCGAAAACATGCTTTCGCCGAAGAAAGCACGCCCCAGCGACACGCCGTAGAGGCCGCCGACCAGCCTGCCTTCCCGCCAGGCCTCCACCGTGTGGCAATGGCCGCGCTTGAAGAGCTCCGTGTAGGCCTCGCGGATCGGTTCGTTGATCCAAGTATCGGCGCGCTCCGCCGACGGTTCAGCGCAGGCACGGATAACCCCGGCGAAATCCGTATCGTAACGGATTTCGAAGGGCTCGTGGCGCATGAGCTTCCTGAGGCTCTTCGGCACGTGGAACTTATCGAGCGGGATGATGCCCCGCATTTCCGGGCGAACCCAGAACACCTCCTGATCGTCGGCGTGCTCGGCCATCGGAAAGACGCCGGTGGCGTAGGCGCGCAGAAGCAGGTCCGGCGGGATATGGAAACCGGGAGCAAGAGGGCGCGACATCACGGCGCCCTAAGATTATTCGCTGGAGGCGAGATAATTCTCCAGCCAGTGAATGTCATAGTCGCCGTTCGCCACATCGACATTGCCCACAAGCTCGCGAAAGAGCGGCAATGTGGAATTGATGCCGTCAACGACGAATTCGTCAAGGGCACGGCGCAGGCGCATCATGCATTCCACGCGATTGCGGCCGTGGACGATGAGCTTTCCGATGAGGCTGTCGTAGTAAGGCGGAATGCGATAACCCGAATAGACGCCCGAATCGACGCGCACGCCCAGCCCGCCCGGCGTGTGAAAATGGGTGATCGTGCCAGGCGAGGGAACGAAAGTGCGCGGATCTTCCGCGTTGATTCGGCATTCGATGGCGTGTCCCTGGAAACGGACGTCCTCCTGACGGACCGAAAGGCCGGCGCCCGAGGCTACCCGGATCTGCTCATGGACGAGGTCGATCCCCGTGATCGCTTCCGTCACGGGGTGCTCCACCTGGAGGCGGGTGTTCATCTCGATGAAGTAGAACTCGCCATTCTCGTAGAGAAATTCGATGGTGCCCGCGCCCGAATAGCCGAGATCGGCCATCGCGCCCGCCACCGTTTCGCCGATGCGCATGCGCTGTTCCACGTTCAGGGCAGGGGAGTTCGCCTCCTCCCAGACCTTCTGGTGACGGCGCTGCAGGGAGCAGTCGCGTTCGCCGAGATGGATGGCGTTATGAGCGCCGTCCCCGACCACCTGAACCTCGATGTGGCGCGGCTTTTCCAGATATTTTTCGATGTAGACCGCGTCATCGCCAAAGGCGGCCCCCGCCTCTGCGCGAGCCGTTGCAAGCGCTTCGGCAAGGCCCGCTTCCGAACGGGCAACCTTCATACCCCGGCCGCCGCCGCCGGCGGACGCCTTGATGAGCACCGGATAGCCGATCTCCGCCGCGATCCGCTTCGCCTCGCGCTCGTCGCGCACCGCACCTTCCGAGCCCGGCACGACAGGGATGCCCAACCGCTTGGCCGTGCGCTTGGCTTCGATCTTGTCGCCCATGATGCGGATATGCTCGGCCGAGGGGCCGATGAAGGTCACGTTGTGCGCGGCCAGGATCTCGGCGAATTTGGCGTTTTCGGAAAGAAAGCCGTAACCGGGGTGAACCGCGTCCGCTCCCGTGATCTCGCAGGCGGCAAGAATCTGGTGGATGTTGAGGTAGCTTTCGCGCGAAGCGGGAGGGCCAATGCAGACGCTCTCGTCAGCAAGGCGCACATGCATCGCATCCGCATCCGCCGTGGAATGCACCGCCACGGTCTGGATGCCCAACTCCTTGCAGGCGCGCAGCACCCGGAGCGCGATCTCGCCGCGATTGGCGATGAGGATCTTTTGGAACATCGCGGTCTCTGTCCCGACCTATTCGATCACGACCAGAGGCTCGCCATATTCGACCGGCTGTCCATCCTCCACCAGGATGGACTTGACGACGCCGGCGCGAGGCGAGGGGATCTGGTTCATCGTCTTCATGGCTTCGATGATCAGAAGGGTCTGCCCCTTCTCCACCGCCTGGCCGACTTCGATGAAGGGCTGGGCGCCCGGGGCTGGGGCCCGGTAGGCGGTGCCGACCATGGGTGAGGGGATGGCGTTCTTGGCGTCCTCGAGGGCCTGTGTAGACGCCTGCTCCTGTGCGGCGGTCTGGGCAGCCGGGGCAGCGGGGCTGCCGGAGGCGAATGCCGGAACTGTGGTCTGGATCACGGAAGACTGCCGCGCAACCCGGATGCGCATTCCGTTGTCTTCCACCTCGATTTCCGTCAGGCGGGTCTCATCAAGGATGTTCGCCAATTCGCGGATGAGTTGCTGATCCACACCGTTCTTCTTCATCGACATATTATCCCCTTGGCCTCAGCGGCCAACTATTGCCTTGCCGCCAGTGCTTCAAGCGCCAGCGTGTATCCGATCGGCCCGAGACCGCATATCATCCCCACCACGACCGGAGCCGTCATCGTCCTGTGCCGGAAGGGCTCGCGTGCATGGATGTTCGACAGATGCACCTCGATGACCGGCAGCGGGCTTACCGCGCGGATCGCATCGTGGAGCGCGATCGAGGTGTGCCCATATGCTCCCGGATTGATGACGATGCCCGCCCCGCGCTCTCCCGCTTCCTGAATCCAGTCGACCAGCACACCCTCGTGGTTGGACTGGCGAAATTCGATTTCCAGTCCGAGCCTTGCAGCACCGTCACGGCAATCGGCCTCGATGTCGGCAAGGGTCTTGCCGCCATAGATGCCAGGCTCGCGATTGCCGAGCATGTTCAGGTTCGGTCCGTTGAGAACGTATACCGGTTTCGCCATCACCTATCCCCGGGGGCATCCCGCCGGCCCTCTATAATCGGCTTCGGGTGCTGCGGAAAGAGCGCAAATGCGCACTTTCCCCGTTCCAGAAGGAGGAGAGAGGCGAAAATGCGGCAAAGCCCTATTGCCGGGCCGCCGCGATCTTCTCGGTCAGGTGATCGGCCCCCATCGCGCCATACACGACTTCCTGCCCCACGACATAGGAAGGCGTGCCGCTGATCTGCAGCCTGGTTGCAAGATCGTAGGTCTCCGAGAAACTTGCCGCGATCGCCGGATCCTTCATCGCTTCGCGCAGCGCAGCTTCGTCCGCGCCCAGATCGAGTGCGATGCGGATCGCGGTTTCCTCATTGGCGCGTTCTTGCCCGCCCAGGAGGCGACGATGAAATTCGCCGTACTTCTCAGGCACCAGCTTCTGGAAGGCTTTCGAGACCACATGCGCAGCCTGGGAATCGGGGCCCAGGATCGGGAATTCCTTCAGGACGAAGCGCAGGTTCTTGTCATTGGCGACGAGCGCTTCCATGTCGCTCAGCGCGCGTTTGCAATAACCGCAATTGTAATCGAAGAACTCGACGATGGTGACGTCGCCATCCGGGTTGCCGATAAAGCCGTCACCCGTCTGGTGAAAGATCTGGTCCGCCGAGTCGGCGATCGCCTGCTGGCTTGCCGCCGTCTGCTCGGCCTTCATCTTTGCCTCGAGGGCGGACTGCACCTCCAGGAGGATCTCGGGATTGGCAAGCAGGTAGTCGCGGACGATGCCTTCGATCTGCGGGCGCGTAAGAGCCGGCTCACCAGGGGCCTGTTCCTGGGAATAAGACCGATTCGCCCCGGCGGTGGCGACGAGGACCGACGCGAGGGATGCGGCTAAAAGCAATTTCTTCATGGTCTTTCCCTTAAATGGCCTGGGACCCACCGGTCGCGACAGCCGAACCGTATGTCGTTCATCAAAAAGGATATCACTTCCTGCCGGGTTCGCGAAATTCGATGATGTCCTGGGCACGGATCCATTCCGGCGAGCCGCGTTTCAACTTCATTTGGGCGCGGGCCGCCATGATTTTCGCGTCGCGATAGGCACCGGAATGGAAATAGCCCTCCGCCGTGGCGAGTTCGGCAGGCCCGATTTCCCCCAGCTGCCCGTAGGCTTGGGCAAGGAAACGATAGCCATTCACATATTCAGGCTCGCGCGTCAGCCCCGATTCCAGCTCCGAGGCGGCGCGGCGCACGAGATCGGGCTGGCCCGTGGCAAGCAGCGCCTGGCCGTAACCAACTTCCAGGAGGCCGGAGGTCCGGGCGAGCTTGATAGCCGTCGCATAGGCTTCGGCTGCCTCGCGCGGACGGTTGGCCTTGATCAGGATTTCGCCGCGAAGCTCGTGGAAATAGGCGTTCCTGGGCTGGCTGGCGACAAGCTGGTCCACCTTGGCGAGGGCAGCGCGCGGATTGCCGTAGAGATAGCCGTTGATGGCCTCGGCGTAGAGGACGGGCAAACCGCCCGGATTCTTCCGGAAGACCCGCGCGATGGAATTTTGCCCTGCCGTGTAGGCGGCGATCTTGGCGCGCGCCAAATCATGGCGAAGCTGCAGCTCCGGCGAATCCGTCCGATCGTAGAAGCGGCTCTTCTTCACGAGCACTTCGAGATTGGCAATGCGGTCCCGCGGCATCGGATGGCTGATCTGATAAGGATCCACATTGACCCCGGCCAGGGCCAGGTCGCCCGCCATGCGTTGGAAGGTGACGAGCATGCCCCGGCCGGATTGGCCGGTGCGCTCCAGATATTCGATGGCGGAACGGTCGGCGGTGATCTCTTCCGTGCGCTGATAGGAAAGCAGGCTGCGCCGCGCCGCCTCGGTGCCACCCATGGCCAATCCCATGCCCGCTTGAGCGAGGTCGCCCTGGTTGCTGGCCGCCGCCGCCACGCCGGCGCCTATGCCAAGCAGGGTGGCGACCACCGCCATGGTCTGGGCGCGCGCCAACTGGTCGCGCAGCCGATGCTGATGCCCTCCGGCGAGATGGCCGACCTCGTGAGCGATGACGCCGATAATCTCGTTGGGGGTCTCGGCGGTAAGCAACGCGCCGGTGTGGATGAAGATGCGTCTTCCGGCCACGAAGGCGTTGAAGCGATGATCGTTGACGAGCACGATCTCGATACCGGAATGGCTGAGACCTGCCGCCTGAAGGATCGGCTCCGCGTAATCGGCCACCAAGGCCTCGATCTCGGCGTCGCGCACGATCGGCACATTGCGCTGCGCCGCAGCCGGCAATGCGTTCACAAACAAGTAGGCCGCGGCCATGACCGCAGCCAATATCCGGTAAGCGTGCGTAGCGGCACGTCGGGGCAAGATCACCATCGCCGATATGGATATTTTATTATCGTGGCGATGAGAAGGCCGCTTGTGCCGCGATCACGCAGGTCTGATTCCGCAGGGCTAACCATTTGTTTCCAAGAAAGCCCGGCACTTGCTGAAGCTTCGCGGGTAGAAAAGCCGGGCATTTCTGCCCGGCTCGTCTTGTTCATCAGAAGAAGCTCTTGCGCTGCCACCAGCCGGTCTTGCGCGGCGGCGCTTCGCCGCTTTCCCCCGTCGAGGTGACGACGGGCTCGGGCTTCTCCGAAGTGTTCGCGGCCGTCCGGCGTGCCGGCGCAGACGGTTCCTCCTCCGCCTTCTCTTCGGCAGATTCCGTCTTCTCTTCGGCAGCGGCCTCTACCACCGCAGGCATAGCGGCGGTGGATTCCTCTTCGAGCGGGACCGCGGCCGCCGGCGCGCTTTCCTCGGCAGGCGCTTCCTTCTTGGCGCGGGTCCTTTTCCGCGGCTTCTTGGCGGGCTTCTCCTCGGCTGCCGCTTCCTCGGAAACGGTTTCGGCCTCGGCCGAAGCGGCTGCCGCCTCCACCGCTGCGTCAGCTTCCGTCACGGTAGCGGCTTGTTCCTCCGCGGCTGTCGCCACGGCCTCTTCCTCGGCGGCCTCGGCATCCTCCTCACGGCGGTTGCGTTTTCCGCCCCGCTTGCCACGGTGGCGCTTCTTACGTGGACCTTCCTCTTCGGCTTCGGGGGATTCTGCCTCGACGGTGGTGGCGATTTCTGCTTCGCCCGCCTCTGCCTCTTCCGGCTCTGCGGATTGCTCCGCATGTGCTTCCGTCACCGCAGTCTGCGGCGAAGCCTGCTCGGCGGAACGATCCTTCCCTCCGCGACGACGGCGCCGGCGGCGACGCTTGCGGCCGGGTGCGCCGGGCTCTTCCGCGGTGGCCTGCTTTTCCTCCTGCTCCTCCACCTCTTCGGTATAGGCCTCATCCTCCAGCTCCGCCTCCGCTTCCGCTTCCAGCGTAGCCTGGATGGCGGTCCTCGGCGCCGGGGCGCGGGTCGAGGGCTGACCCTTTACGATCGCGTAGTGCTGGGCGCCGAGTTCCTCGTCGGTCTCTATGGTGATGTCCACCCCGAACCGGGACTCCAACTCGACCAGCGTCGCGCGTTTGTGGTTGAGGAGGTAGAGCGCCGTCGATGTGGGCGTGCGCACGGTGATGTCGTGGCGCCCGTCCTTCAGCAGATATTCCTCGATGGCGCGGACCACCATGAGCGCGACAGAGGAATCGGAGCGTACATGACCCGTTCCGCCGCAATGCGGGCAGGGCTGCATGGTGCTCTCGAGCACGCTCGAGCGGATGCGCTGGCGCGACATCTCAAGGAGGCCGAAATGCGAGATGCGCCCCACCTGGATACGGGCGCGGTCGCTCTTCAGGCACTCCTTCAGCTTCTTCTCGACCGAGCGGTTGTTGCGGTTCTCCTCCATGTCGATGAAGTCGATGACGATCAGACCCGCAAGATCGCGCAGGCGGAGCTGCCGGGCGACCTCTTCCGCCGCCTCCAAATTGGTCTGGAGCGCGGTATCCTCGATGGAGTGCTCCTTGGTCGAGCGGCCGGAGTTCACATCGATGGCGACGAGCGCTTCGGTTTGGTTGATGATGATATAGCCGCCCGACTTCAAGGTGACCTGCGGCTGAAGCATCTTGTCCAGCTGCGCCTCGATGCCGTTGCGCGCGAAGATCGGCACGCTGTCGCGATAGGGCTGTACGACCTTCGCGTGGCTCGGCATCAGCATGCGCATGAAATCCTTGGCCTCGCGATAGCCTTCCTCGCCGGCCACAAGGATCTCGTCGATGTCCTTGTTATAGAGATCGCGCACCGCGCGCTTGATGAGGCTGCCTTCCTCATAGACGAGCGCGGGGGCGATGGACTCGAGCGTCAAGGTGCGCACGCGCTCCCAAAGCCGCATCAGGTATTCGTAATCGCGCTTGACCTCCGCCTTGGTGCGGTTGGCACCCGCGGTGCGCAGGATAACGCCCATGCCTTCCGGGACATCGAGACCCTTGACGACTTCCTTGAGGCGCTTCCTGTCCTGGGGGTTCGTGATCTTGCGCGAAATACCGCCGCCGCGCGCCGTATTCGGCATGAGCACCGAATAGCGGCCGGCAAGCGAGAGATAAGTGGTGAGGGCCGCGCCCTTGCTGCCGCGCTCTTCCTTCACGACCTGAACCAGCATGATCTGCCGGCGCTTTATAACTTCCTGGATCTTGTAGTTGCGGCGCACGGGGCGGCGGCGGTTCTGCGCTTCATCAAGCGCATCCTCGGCGCCGACCGTGTCGACCTCGTCGGAACCGTTCGATTCCTCGGCCCCGTTGCTGTCAGTGGAAACAGGCTCCGAGACGACATCGTCCTTCACGGCTTCCGCCTGTGACGGCTCCTTGCTTTCCGCCGGAGCTTCGTCCGCCTTGGCGTCGCGCCGGTCGCCACGCCGGCGCTTTCGCCCACGTCCGGCCTGAGCCTCGCCTTCCTCCGCCTCGTCGGCGGCGCGCGCTTCCTCGGCTTCGGCCTGCAGAAGCGCCTGCCGATCGGCAACGGGGATCTGGTAGTAATCGGGATGAATTTCGCTGAAGGCGAGGAAGCCGTGGCGGTTTCCTCCATATTCGACGAAAGCAGCCTGCAGGGAAGGTTCAACGCGGGTCACCCGCGCAAGGTAAATGTTTCCTCTGAGTTGTTTCTTGTCTTGTGATTCGAAATCGAACTCTTCGATACGGTTACCGCGCAGAACAACAACGCGGGTTTCCTCCGGGTGGGAGGCGTCTATCAGCATCTTGTTTGGCATTAAGTCTTTTCTCCCCGGCAAGGAGCCAACGCCGGGGGGAAGCATTCCGCTTCCCTTCCACGCTTCTCGGGAATCCCATGCCGGATAATTTGAAGCCTGCCGGTCCGGGCATTGGCGCAGTAGGATGCCGGGCCGCCGCTGTAACGCTGCGGATTTTTCCGGGGCAACTCCTCACTGCGCTCAACGCCATAGCATCGCCTGGCAGGACCGTTTCAACCAAGGCCCGGAACGCCGGGCCGTCTCTTGCTCGTTTTGAGCCGGCGCGGGACAGTCCCGGCCGTTTTCCTTGCTTTAAGGGTTTCGGCCAAGCCGCAAACACCTTGAAGAAATCCTCTGAGCCATCATCCGCGCCGGTATCGCGCTCCGGGAACTCGCCGCAACCCATACTTGTTTTGGATTTGCGACTCCGTGGATCGGCGCCTGCAATGGTTCAAAACCGCTTTTATGATTTGACACGGCCCATGGCAACCCTGAAATCACATCAGGCACTGTTGCCTTGAAGCGGCCCAAAGCTTCGGCTAACCGCGCGTTTTTATCGGCTGCCAACCGAAGTGAGGATTTACGTGGCGGAACAACCGACACCGAAAACCATGCGGACGCTTCGCTCAAACAGGGCGTCGTGGCGCGGATTGTCAGGTCTGGACCGTCTCGTTCTCTTTCTTTTTTTCGTACTGGCCTTCTGCGGTCCGGCTCTCGCCCAGGCGCCGCAACCGCTCGTCGCCTATGAATATATGATGGCCGGGGATGAGAATCGAGCGCGGATCGTGCTCAATTTCGACCGTGAGCCGGAGGTGAACTGGTTTCTCCTGCGCGCTCCGCACCGGCTCGTGATCGATCTTCCCGAAACCGAGTTCGGCATCGACGAGAAGGAGACCGAGCCCAGGGGGCTGATCTCACGCGTGCGCTACGGCCGGATGGCGGCCGGCCATTCGCGAATGATCTATACGATGCCCGGCCCCTTCAAGGTCGAGGATGTGTCGGTGCTGAAAAACGAGTCCTCGCCCGGCTACCGGCTGATCGTCGATGTGGTTTCTGCCTCCGAGAGCGCCTTCGAGGCCGCCATGCGCGAGCGCATCACCGCAGCCCCCGAAGCGGGGACCGCAAAGGAGACAGAAAAAGAGAAGCCGGCGGACGACCGATTCACCATTGCGCTCGATGCGGGCCATGGCGGCATCGATGGTGGTGCGCGCGGTGTGAGCGGTACGTTCGAGAAGTCGATCACGCTTACTTTTGCCGAGGAGCTCAAAAAGAAGCTCGAGGAGACCGGCAAATACAATGTCGTGCTCACGCGAAGCGACGATGTCTTTCTGCGGCTGGATGAACGGGTGCGAATCGCCCGCGAAAGCGAGGCAGACCTGCTGATCTCCATACATGCCGATGCAATCTCGCTGCGCGATTTCCGCGGCGCCACCATTTACACGCTCTCGGACCGCGCTTCCGATGCGGAAGCGGCGGCGACTGCCGCGCGGGAAAACCTTTCGGACGAAATTGCCGGCCTGACGACGGAAGACGAGCAGGATCATGTCACCGACATCCTGTTCGACCTCATCCGTCGGGAGACGCACGCCTTTGCCATCCATTTCGCCCGCACTCTGCTCGACGAGCTCGGCGAGACCGTGCATCTCGTCGGAAATCCGCTGCGTTCGGCGGGCTTCCTCGTCCTCAAGGCGCCGGACGTTCCTTCGGTCCTGGTCGAACTCGGCTATCTTTCAAACCCCGAGGACGAAAAGCAGATGAACGATCCTGCATGGCGGGCCAAGGCCGTCGATTCGGTGCTTCAGGCGATCAACATATTCGCCGCATCGCGGGCAGGGGGATAGCCGATCGTTGCAATCTCACAACGCTCTCGATTCTTTTCACGTTGTGACAGGATAAAGACTGGCCCCTTGCCCAATTTTGCTCACAAGAGCCGGGCAGGGGATGAGGGCAGTCGTCGTGATTTCACCTCGGGGCGCTTATAGTGCTATTATTTCGCCGAGCGAGGGGTAGCCGGGTAAGCCGGTGACACTGGAGCGAGCATGTTACGTCTCTTAGGATATTTTTTTGGCATCGGCATTGTCTTCGCGCTGGTCGCTGCCGCAGGTGTGGCGCTCTATGTCGGGGATTTGGCCAAGGACGTGCCGGATTACGAGGTCCTGGCAAGGTACGAGCCGCCGGTGATGACCCGCATTCATTCATCGGACGGCTCGCTGATGGCGGAGTTTGCCCATGAACGCCGCCTTTATCTTCCCATCAAGGCCATTCCGGACCGTGTGAAGGCGGCGTTCCTCTCGGCTGAAGACAAGAGCTTCTATTCTCATCCGGGTATCGACGTTGCTGGCCTGTTCAGTGCGGTCGTGACGAACATGCAGAATTTCGGCTCGGGACGCAGGCCCGTCGGCGCCTCCACCATCACGCAGCAGGTCGCCAAGAACTTTCTGTTGAACTCCGAACAGACCATCGAACGGAAGATCAAGGAAATGATCCTCGCCTTCCGCATCGAGCAGGCTTACTCGAAGGACCGGATCCTGGAGCTCTATCTTAACGAGATCTTCTTCGGGCTTCAGGCGTATGGCATCGCCGGAGCTGCACTGGCCTATTACGACAAGCCTGTTTCAGAGCTCACCATCGCAGAGGCCGCATATCTCGCCGCTCTTCCCAAGGGGCCATCGAACTATCATCCGTTCCGCCATGCCGATCGTGCGATCGAGCGCCGGAACTACGTCATCGACCAGATGCGCGCCAACGGCTACATCACCGCGCAGGAGGCGGAGGAGGCGAAAGCAACCGACCTCAACGTCAAGCCGCGCCAGCGCGGCAACTATCTCGCCGGCTCGCAATACTTCACGGAAGAGGTCCGGCGTGAGCTTATCGCCCGCTATGGCGAGGACGCGCTTTACGAGGGCGGCCTCTACGTGCGCACGACTCTCGATCCCAAGCTGCAGATCATGGCCCAGAAAGCGCTGCGCCACGGCCTTATGAAATACGATACCCTGCGCGGCTTCCACGGCCCTGTGGAACAGATCGACATCTCCGGCGACTGGGGCGAGGCGCTGGCCGAGGTGCCCGACCTGAACGACGTGCCCGAATGGCACGTGGCGGTGGTGCTGGAAGCCTCCGGCAATGACGTCAAGATCGGCCTGAAGCCCGATCGCGAAATTTCCGGCGCGCTGTCGAAGGAGCGCGAGACCGGGACGATCGACGCCAAGGACGCGGGCTGGGTGCTTCGCCACACGGTCGACGGAAAGCTCCTCAAGGCGAAGTCACTTGAAGGCGTGCTCAAGCCCGGCGATGTCATTTACGTGGAACGCACGAGCAAGGACAGCGATACATGGTTGGTGCGGCAGGTCCCGGCGATCGGCGGCGCACTGGTGGCCATGGATCCGCACACCGGGCGTGTGCTCGCGATGGTCGGCGGCTTCTCCTACGCCGCATCGGAGTTCAACCGTGCCACGCAGGCCTATCGGCAGCCCGGTTCCTCCTTCAAGCCCTTCATCTATGCGGCGGCGCTCGACAATGGCTACACCCCTGCTTCGGTGATCATGGACGGGCCGCTCACCATCCAGATCGGCAATGAGATATGGGAGCCGAAGAATTACGGCGGCGAGTTCGGCGGGCCTTCCACTCTTCGCACCGGCATCGAACGCTCGCGAAACCTCATGACCGTCCGGCTCGCCCAGGACATGGGCATGGATCTCGTCGCCGAATACGCGGAACGTTTCGGCGTCTACGACGACATGCCGGAGCACATCGCCATGTCTCTCGGGTCGGGCGAGACCACCGTGATGCGCATGGTTTCAGCCTACGCGGTGATGGCCAATGGCGGCAAATACATCCAGCCCTCGCTGGTCGACCGCATCCAGGACCGCTACGGAAAGACGGTCTATAAGCACGACACGCGCGAATGCCAGGGCTGCCAGGCCGAGGAGTGGCAGAACCAGCCCGAGGCGGAATTGGTCGACAATCGAGAGCAGGTCCTTGACCCGATGACCGCCTACCAGATCACTTCGATGATGGAGGGGGTGGTGCAGCGGGGGACGGCGACGACGATCGCCGAGCTGGGGCGCCCTATCGCCGGCAAGACCGGCACCACCAACGATGAAAAGGATGCCTGGTTCATCGGCTACACGCCGGATCTCGTGGTCGGCGTCTTCATGGGCTACGACCAGCCGAAGCCCATGGGCAAGGGTGCCACGGGCAGCGGCCTGGCTGCGCCCATCTTCAAGGAATTCATGGGGAATGCGCTGAAGGACATGCGGCCGGTGGATTTCCAAATCCCCGAAGGCATGCAGCTCGTCGCGATCGACCGGAAGACGGGCATGCGCGCGCAGGAGGGGGCGCCAGGCACCATCCTGGAAGCCTTCAAGCCCGGAACCGGGCCGGCGGACAGCTATTGGGTGATCGGCATGGAAAGCTCCCAGGTGAGCACCGGCGCAAGCAATATCTCGCCCGAAGCGAACCGGGCCATCACGACGGGAGCGGGCGGCCTGTTCTAGATCACGACACGGAAAACCAGGCGGCCGCATCGAAAGACGCGGCCGCTTTGTCTTTACAGGCGGTGCTTCCATCCATAAGTTCCGGCCGAGCTCGGCCGAGAAGCTGATGATAATCAAAGAAAGAAGAGACATTCATGCGCGCGGAAACCGCAAATCTGATCGATGAAATCAAGCAGGCCATAAGCCTGCTGAGGAGGTATCTTTGACTGGGACGAGGCGGTAAAGCGGCTCGAATACCTCAACACGCGCGCTGAGGACGGCGGCCTCTGGAACGATCCGCAGGAGGCCCAGAAGCTGATGCGCGAGCGCCAGTCTCTCGAAGAAAACATCAATGCCATCAACGGTCTCTCGCGAGCTCTTGACGACAATGTCGAGCTGATCAAGCTCGGCGAGGAAGAAGGCGATGACGCGATTGTGGAGGAGGCGGAGGCCTCCATCCGCTCCTTGCGCGGAGAAATCGCGGCGCGTCAGATCGAGACCCTTCTTTCGGGCGAGGCGGACGCGAACGATACCTATCTGGAAATCCATGCCGGAGCGGGCGGTACGGAAAGCCAGGATTGGGCCTCGATGCTGCTGCGCATGTATACGCGCTGGGCGGAGC
>Ga0182749_1000619_pt1 | contig 31234 bp, 28 predicted proteins | sample eDN3rd37CKraftMG_FD_128875 | JGI IMG/M metagenome (GOLD analysis project Ga0182749, IMG submission 128875) | Enriched Miracle-Growth compost microbial communities from Emeryville, California, USA - eDNA 3rd pass 37_C Kraft MG (version 2) (version 2) ...
GAAGCTCGTGTACGGCGCGAAGCGCACCTGCTGCGCGAAGTTCTCCTCGGCGTCCCGCGCGTCGAACCAGCCGTTCGGACGGGCGGTCTGGGCCAGGGTCGGCGTGATCACCGCGTCGAATGGGGCGAAGCGCGCGATGGTGCTCCGCTCGAACTCCGAGGCCGCGGAGAGCGCCGTCAGCACCTCCCTGGCGCCGAGGGCGCGGCCCGCCGTGACCAGCCAGGCGGTGATCGGCTCGAGCAGGTCGAGCTCCTCGCCGTCGGCGGGAAGGGTCGCCGCTCCGGCCTTCCACAGGGTGGTGAACAGCCGGGGGTAGTCGGTGCCGTCCAGCTCGACGCCGTCGATGCCGTGACCGAGGGCGCCGAGCTCCGCGATGGCGAGCTCGACCGCCGATCGGATGCCGGCATCCAGCTCGATCTCGTGGCTCTCGTCCCACGGCGAGCCCCACATCACGCCGAGCTGGTAGCGGCCCTGGCCGCGGACCGCGGCGGCCAGGAGCGGCCCGTCGAGCGCCGGGGACCTCAGCGAGAACGGCGCGGGGCCGGACGCGACGAGCGCATCGACGAGCATGGCCGCATCGGAGACGGTTCGGGCTATCGCCCCGGCGACGGGCAGGCCGGCGAAGCGGTCGACCCCGCCGCCCACCGGGAGCAGTCCCCGGGAGGTCTTCAGGCCCACCAGCCCGGTGACGGCCGCCGGGATCCGGATCGAGCCTCCCCCGTCCGAGGCTGGGGCGAAGGGCAGCAGACCGGCCGACACCGCGGCCGCCGCTCCCCCGCTCGAACCGCCGGCGTTGGTAGTGGGATCCCACGGGTTGACCGCCGGCGGCGCCACCAGCGACTCCGTGTATCCGGTCATGCCGAACTCCGGGGTGTTGGTCTTGCCCAGACTGATCGCGCCGGCCCGGTCGAGGGCGATGGCGAGGTCGTCCGAGACCTCGGGCACGAAGTGCTCGAAGCGGCGGGAGCCGTACGCGGTGCGCACGCCGGCGCGCGCGGTGAGGTCCTTGTCGGCGAAAGGCAGCCCCCACAGGGGCTCGGGGCCCGGTCGGCCGAGCGCGACCGCCCGGTCGAGCGCGGCATCGGCGGTGACCGTGACCAGCGCCCCCAGGCCCGGGTTCAGCCGCTCGATGCGGGTCAGATAGTGGGCGACCAGGTCGAGCGGGCTGAGCTCTCCCCGGTGCAGCAGCTCCCACTGCTCGTGGGCGGTGAGGTCGTGCAGCTCTGCCATGCTCCGAGCCTAGGACTTGACATGCCCCCCTCAGCCTGGTTGGTTAGTTAGTGAAGTAACTAACCAGTGAACCGGAGGTCTCCGTGGAGGATGGCAGGCCGATCTTCGTCCAGATCGCGGAACAGATCGAGAACGACGTGATCAGCGGGGCGCTCCAGGAGGAGACCCAGATCCCCTCGACCAACGAGTTCGCCGCGTTCCTCCGGATCAATCCGGCGACAGCGGCGAAGGGTGTGAACCTCCTCGTCGACGAAGGGATCCTCTACAAGAAGAGGGGAATCGGCATGTTCGTCGCCGAGGGCGCGAAAGCCCGGGTCGTGGCCAAGCGCCGCGAGAGGTTCCAGGCCGAATACGTGCGGCCGCTGCTCGAGGAGGCGGCCAAGCTCGGCATCTCCCGGGGCCAGCTGACCGAGATGATCAGGAAAGAGGAGAGCGAATGACGACCATCGTCGAGGTCAGGGACCTCAGCAAGCGCTTCGGTCGCTTCACCGCGATCGACGACGTCAGCTTCAGCATCGAGCGGGACCGCATCTACGGGCTGCTCGGCAGGAACGGCGCGGGCAAGACCACCATGATGCAGCTGCTCACCGGGCAGGACTTTCCCACCGGCGGCGAGATCAGCGTGTTCGGCCATCGGCCGGCCGAGAACGCCTCGGTGCTGCAGAACGTGTGCTTCATCAAGGAGAGCCAGCGCTATCCCGACGACTTCACGCCGAGGCACGTCTTCCGGGCGGCGCCGTGGTTCTTCCCGCACTGGGACGCCGGCCTGGCGGAGCGGCTGATCGCCGACTTCAGGGTGCCGCTGAAGCGACGGATCAAGAAGCTCTCCCGCGGCCAGACCTCGGCGGTGGGGGTGATCGTCGGCCTCGCCTCCCGGGCGCCGCTGACCTTCTTCGACGAGCCGTACCTCGGCCTCGACGCGGTGGCACGGCAGATCTTCTACGATCGGCTGCTCGAGGACTACGCCGAGCATCCGCGCACCGTCGTGCTCTCCACCCACCTGATCGACGAGGTGAGCAACCTGCTCGAGCACGTGATCGTGATCGACGACGGCAGGATCATCATCGACTCCGAGGCCGACGCCCTGCGCGGCTCGGCCACCACCGTCGCCGGGCTCTCCGGTGCGGTCGACGCCTTCGTGGCCGGTCGAGAGGTGCTGCACCGCGAGTCGATGGGCGGCTTCGCCTCGGCCACCGTCGGTCGGCTCGACGACGCCGACCGCGACAGGGCCGCCGGGCAGGGCCTCGAGCTCAGCCCGGTCTCGCTCCAGCAGCTGATCGTCAGGACGACGACCGGCACCGACACCGAATGGGAGGACAGGTCATGACCGCCGCCGCGCTCCAGCCGAACAGGACGGCCAGCCGGGTGATCCCGGTCGTCAGGCTCCACTTCGTCAACCGAATGACCACGGTCTGGACGCCGCTGCTCGTCCTCGCCGCGATCCTGCTGGTGAACATCGCCGTCTGGGCGCTGATCCTCGCCAACACCGGCCCGGACGACCGGGCCGACGTCGCGCAGGGCCTGCAGTACAGCGGCGCGAGCTTCTGGATCTTCGTCTACATGATGGTCGTCGCAATCCAGGCGATGAACCTCACCTTCCCGTTCGCTCAGGGCTTCAGCACGACCAGGAGGGACTACTACCTGGGCACGATCCTCGCCTTCCTGATCTACTCGGTCGGCTACGGCGCGATCCTGACCCTGCTGAGCCTGATCGAGGACTGGACCGGCGGCTGGGGCCTCGGCGGGCGGATGTTCACCGCGGTCTACTTCGGCGGCGGCGAGTGGTTCCAGCGGCTGTTCGTCTTCGCCGGCGGACTGCTGTTCTTCTTCATGGTCGGGGTGGCCTTCGGCACCGTCTACGTGCGCGCCAAGGCGCGCGGCCTGATCGCCTTCAGCCTCGCCCTGGCCGTGGTCGTGCTCGGCGCGGCCTTCCTGATCGGCGTCACCGGCAGCTGGCCGGCAGTGGGCGCCTGGTTCGTCTCGGCCCAGGCGCCGGGGGTGGTCGCGGTGCTGCTGATCCCGGCTGCGCTGGCCGGCATCGCGGGCTTCTTCATCCTGCGCGGGGCGACGCCGAAGAGCTGACGGGGAGCGGATGCCCGACAACGCGTGCCGGGCATCCGCTCACTCCAGGTCGAGCCTGAGCTCCCGGAGCAGGCGCTGGAACTCGGCGGGGGCCGCGGCGATCGCCCTCCGGCCGGTCAGGCGGGCGATCCGGGGCGCGGTCCGCGCCACGGTGAAGATGCGGTGCTCGAGGTTCGACCCCCGCTCGTCGGGCACCACCCGGTACTCGCCGCGGTACCACCAGCCGCCCTGCGCGACGACGAGGAAGGCCGAGGCGTCGGCCAGGTAGAGGCCGCGCCCCGGCTCGGCCGGGCGCAGGCGCGCGTCGAGCGCCTCGAAGACCGCCCGCGGCCGCGCGGCGATGTGCCCGCCGAAGCTGCCGAGGAGCCGCGCCCCATCGGGCCTGCGACGCGGCGCGACGGCGCCCTGCTCTCGCTGCCTCATCGATCCGCCTCTCCGGATACAGCGTAGGCAGTCCCGCCGCTCGGGCGCCTCACCGGGGCCTCGGGTAGCATCGACCCCCATGCGCGAGACACACCGCCCCGAGGCCAGGCACGGCCGGCTGCGCCGGTCCCGGCCGGTGGCCACGGTGCTGCGACTGGTGGGCATCGCCCTGGCCGTCGTCGTCGTCGCCTCGGGCTCGATCGCCGCCTACGCCGTCTGGGACGTCGCGAGGACGCTCAAGCCCGGCGTCGACCTCCTCGGTCACGAGGACGAGCCCGCCCCGGAGGTCGGCGCGATCGACGGCCCGGTCACGGTGCTGATCGCCGCGAGCGACAGCGGCGGCGGCGACGTTGCCGCCTACGGCAAGCGCGGAGAGCACCTCAACGACGTCACGATGCTGCTGCACATCTCCGCCGACCACCGCAGCGCGACGGTGGTCAGCTTCCCGCGCGACCTGATCGTGCCGATCGCCTCGTGCCCCCGGGAGGACGGCAAGGGCAGCTACCCGGCCCAGACCAACAAGATCAACGTCGCGCTCACCTACGGCGGCCTGCCCTGCATCGTGAAGACCGTCGAGAACCTCACCGGAATGAGCATCCCCTACGCCGCGCTCACCGAGTTCCAGGGCGTCGTCGGGATGTCCAACGCGATCGGCGGGGTGACGGTCTGCGTCGCCACCCCCATCCACGACCGGGCGATCCCCTTCGACCTGGACGCGGGAGAGCAGACCCTGGTCGGGCAGCAGGCTGTGCAGTTCCTCCGCGTGCGGTACGGCCTCGGCGACGGCAGCGACCTCGGCCGGGTGAGCAACCAGCAGCTCTTCCTCTCCGCCCTGGTGCGCAAGGTGAAGACCCCGGAGACCCTGGGCAACCCGGTGAAGGTGTACGAGCTGGCCAAGGCGGTGGCGAGCAATATCACGCCCTCCACCAGTCTCGCCAACCTCAACACGATCGCCTCGATCGGGATCGCCGTCAAGGACATCCCCTTCGACGACGTCGCCTTCGTGCAGTACCCGGGGGCATCGGGCACCCGAGCCGGTCAGAACGGGGTGATCCCGATCACGAGCGCGGCCGACGTCCTGTTCGACGCCCTCCGCGCCGATCGCCCGATCGCCATCACCGGCACGACCTCGCCGGTCGGCGGAACGCAGCTCGATCCGAACGCGCCGCCGCCCGCCGAGCCGACCCCGACCTCGACCGCCTCCCCGCCGGGCGACGTCGTGCAGCTGCCCAGCACCATCACCGGCCAGACGGCGGCTCAGCAGACCTGCACCAGGGGCCAGCGCGCCGGCCCGTGACCGGGCGGCTGCGCCTGCGCTATTTCAGCGACTTCTGCATGAGGACGGTGCCGAGCCAGCGGCCGAACTTGAAGCCGACCTTGCCCATCCTGCCGATCTCCTTGAAGCCGAACTTCTTGTGCATTGCGATCGAGGCCTCGGCGCCCTTGTCGGCGATGACCGCGATGATCTCCTTGATCCCTGCCGCTTTCGAGCTGGCGATCAGCTCGCCCATGAGCACCGTGCCCAGGCCCTTGCCCGTGGATGCCGCTCCCAGGTAGATCGAGTTCTCCACCGTGTAGCGGTACGCGGCCTTCTCCTTCCAGGGATAGACGTAGGCGAAGCCGAGGAGCTGCCCGGTCGGACTCTGCGCGACCAGGAAGGGCATGCCGAGCTTGGTGATCCTGGCGAACTTTCCCCTCCACTCCCTGAGCGTCATCGCGTCCTCGTCGAAGGTGACAGTGGAGTTGGCCACGTAGTGGTTGTAGATCTCGCGCACGTCGGGCAGATCGGCGGCGACGGCGGCTCGCACCGTGTACTCGAACGGCACCTCCAGCGGCGGCAGGTTGCGCTGCGCGGCGACCGGCCGGTGGGTGGCCTGGTATTCCTCCTCGAGCATGGCTTAAGCCTACGCGGGCAGGGACCAGTCGACGGGGGCCCCGCCCTGATCCGCCAGGAGTGCGTTGGCCCGGCTGAACGGCCTCGAGCCGAAGAAGCCGCCGGAAGCGGAGAGGGGGCTCGGATGCACCGACTTCACCACCGGGACCGGGCCGAGCATCGGCTCGAGCGACTGGGCGTCGCGACCCCACAGGATCGCAGCCAGCGGACCGCCCCGGGCCACCAGCGCCTCGATGGCGGCCTGGGTCACCGCCTCCCAGCCCTTGCCGCGGTGCGAGCCCGATGCACCGGGGCGCACGGTGAGCACCCGGTTGAGCAGCATGACCCCCTGGTCGGCCCATGCGCTGAGGTCGCCGTGGGCGGGAGGGATCACCCCGACGTCGTCGCGCAGCTCCCGGTAGATGTTCGCGAGGCTCTTCGGGATCGGCCGCACAGAGCGCTCCACCGCGAAGGACAGCCCGATCGGGTGCCCCGGCGTCGGATACGGATCCTGACCGACGATGAGCACCTTCACCTCGGCCAGCGGCCGGGTGAAGGCCCGGAGCACGTTGCGGCCGGCCGGCAGATAGCCGCGGCCCGCCGCCGTCTCCGCGCGCAGGAAGTCGCCCATCGCGGCCACCCTGCCGGCCACCGGCGCGAGCGCGAGCGCCCAGTCGGGGGCGATGAGCTCGGAGAGCGGCTGCGGCATCGCGATCAGTGCGCCTGCTCGCCCGTCACCGGCGGCAGCGAGGACCAGGGGAACATGATCCACAGGTCGGTGCGCTTCCAGGTGAAGTCCGGCTCGAGGACGGTGTGCGACTTGGAGTAGAGGCAGCTCGTCCTGACCTCCGCGTCGGCGGCCGTGATCAGCCCGAGCACCATTTTGAGGGTCCGGCCGGAGTCGGAGACGTCGTCCACCAGCAGCACCTTCTTGCCGGCCAGCGAGACCTCGTCGAGATACGGCGCGAGGATGACCGGCTCGTCGAGGCGGGAGTCGATCCCGGTGTAGAACTCGGCGTTCAGGGCGCCGCAGCTCTTCACGTCCAGCGCGTAGGCGAGGGCCCCGGCGAGCAGCAGCCCGCCGCGGGCGATGGCGACGACGACGTCGGGCGCGAAGCCGCTCTCGTGGATCGTCGTCGCGAGCTCGCGGGACCCCTCGCCGAATTGCTGCCAGCTCAGGACCTCGCGCTCATCTGCCATACCCACACGCTACCGGCCGCCGGAGCCGGCTCACGACGCCCCAGCACCACCCGTTGTCGGCGTTCCGGTCCGATGCGCCCGCTCCGGCGGCGACATCGGACCGGAACGCCGACAACGACAATGGGGACGGGAGGGGGAGGTCAGCCCTCGCGGACCGTGAGCGGCCCCTTGGGGAACCGGTGCGGCGCCGCCTGGGCCACCGGCTTGATCGTGATCAGGTCCTGGTTGACGTACCGCGGCAGCTCGAGCGCGTGCACTATCGTCTCGGCGATGTCCTCCGCGTAGAGCGGCTCCGGCACCTCGGCGTACACCGCATCCGCCTTCTGCCGGTCGCCGCCGAAGCGCACCAGCGAGAACTCGTCGGTGTGCACCATGCCCGGGGCGACCTCCACCACCCGGATCGGCTCTCCGGCGAGCTCGAGCCGGAGCACGGCCATCAGCGCATGCGCCGCGAACTTGGCAGCGTTGTAGCCGCCTCCGCCCTCGTACGCGACGTGGCCGGCGATCGAGGTCACCGTGAGGATGTCGGCGTGCCCGCTCCGCCTGGCGCCGTCGCGCAGCAGGGGCAGCAGCGCCTCGAGCACCAGCTTGACCGAGATCACGTTCATCTCGTACATCCGCCGCCAGTCCTCGGCGTCCGAGTCCTCCACCGAGGCGAGGCCGAGCGCGCCTCCGGCGTTGTTGACCAGGGAGTGGATGCCGCCGGACTCCGCGAGGAAGTCGCGCAGGGCCTCGACCTGGCTCCCGTCGGTGAGGTCGGCGGTGAAGATCTCGCAGCCGGTCTCCGCGGCGAGCGCCTCGAGCCGCTCGGTGCGCCGGGCGACGGCGACCGCCCTCCAGCCCCGCTCACGGAACAGGCGTACCGTGGCCGCTCCGATGCCAGAACTCGCTCCCGTCACCACGACCCGTCGCTGCTCCACCGCGTGCCCTCCTTCGCCGACTTCTCTTTACCGTAGCCCGGTCGGGGGCGGCCGATGACGACGGCGATGGCCGGCGCGACGCCGCGCGCGCCGGGGCGGGCACGGCGGGTCCCGGTCTGGGACAACACCAGGTTCGTCTGCGTGACCCTGGTGGTGGTCGGGCACGGCATCCAGCGGCTCACCTCGGAGTCGGACGCCGCCCTCGGCCTCTACCTGTTCATCTACGCCTTCCACATGCCGGCCTTCGCTATCATCAGCGGCTACTTCTCCAAGGCCAGCCCGCCCGGGTCGCGGCAGATGCTCAAGATCATCACCGACATCCTGCTGCCGTACGTGATCATGCAGGCCATCTGGACCGGGGTGCAGTACCTGGTCGAGGGATCGACCAGCGTCAACCCGACCACCCCGCACTGGACCCTCTGGTTCCTGCTCGCGCTCGGGCTCTTCCGGCTGCTGCTGCCCTACCTGGCACTGCTGCGCTGGCCCCTCCTGTGGGCGGTGCTGTTCTCGGTCGGGGTCGGCTACCTGGACAACGTCGACAGCACCTTCTCGCTCTCGCGGGCCATCGGCATCCTGCCCTTCTTCCTGCTCGGCTGGAAGCTCAGGCAGTGGAGACTGGTCGAGCGCTGGCGGGCGGCGGAGACGCAGACCTGGTGGATCCGGGCGCTCGCGGTCTCGGTCTTCGTCGCCTGGGCCGCGGTGGTCGCCGTCTTCCTGGACTTCTGGAAGACGCTCGACACCCACTGGTTCTTCTACGACGACTCGTACCAGGCGCTGGGCACAGACGAGTGGTGGGCCGGCCTGTTCCGGCTCGGCTTCCTGCTGCTGGCCACCCTGCTCAGCGCCGCCCTGTTCGTGCTGATGCCGCGCCGCAACACCTGGATCACCGGCTTCGGGCAGGCGACGATGTACATCTACCTGCTGCACAGCTTCATCCTCTATCCGCTGCGCGAGACCGGGGTGCTCGAGGAGCACGCCGGTCTCTGGTTCCTGATCGCGATGGTGCTCGCCTCGATCGCGATCTCGATCGGGCTCACGGCGCCGTGGGTGCGCCGCGTATTCAGGCCGCTGATCGAGCCGAGACCGAGATGGCTGTTCATCGACCTCGGCCGGGAGCCGGCCGGGCCGTCCAGGGTGGATCCGACCGGCTCCCGCCGCGGCTGATGCCTACTCCGCTGTCCCGACCGGCGCCGGCTGCCGGCTCACCTGCTTCGGCAGCGCGAAGACCAGGCAGAAGGCGACCACGGCGAAGACCGCGCTGATCAGCAGCGCCGCGGTGGCGCTGTGCCCGAAGCCGTCGGCGACGTTCCTGGCCACGGCGGCCGCCGCCTCCGCCTTGCTGGGCTGATGGTCGAAGCTGGGCTTGTCGATCACCAGGGTGCCGAAGAACACGCTGCCGATCACGGCGATGCCGATCGCGCTGCCGATGCGCTGCATGGTGCCGACCACCCCGCTCGCCGCACCTGCCTCGGCACGGTCGACCGTCGCGACGATGAACTGGGCGTTGGGCGCGATGAACAGGCCGCTGCCGACGCCGGCCACCACGAGCGGTCCGAGCAGGTCCCAGTTGGTCAGGTCCGTCGCGGGGATCAGCAGCAGCACCAGCCAGAGCGCGATCAGCCCGATCGACACCATGCCGACGCCGACGATCAGCACCGTGCGCCCGAGGCGCCTGGCCAGGCGATCGCTCTGCGACGCCCCGACGATGCTGCCGATGGCGAAGGGGATGGAGACCAGCCCCGACTCCAGGGCGGTGTGGCCGAGACCGGCCTGCCAGAAGATCGAGATGGTGAAGAAGATGCTGGTGAACGCCGCGAAGTAGACGAGCGCGAGGATCGTGCCCCCGGTGAAGGCCGGATGGGAGAACAGGTGCGGCGGCACGAAGGGCTCGGCTCCGCGCGCCGCGACCCTGCGTTCCCAGAACGCGAAGGCGATCAGCAGCAGCACGCCGAGAGCGAGGCTGAGGTAGGTCCACAGCGGCCAGCCCTGGTCCTGTCCCTCGATCAGCGGGACCAGGATCGCCACCAGCGCGACGCTGGCCAGCAGCAGGCCGACGATGTCCGTCGACAGCCGCTTGCCCTCGCCGCCCTTCGGCAGCAGGATCGCGGCCGCGATCACCGTGATCAGCCCGATCGGCAGGTTGACGAAGAAGATGTACCGCCAGCCGGTCTCCTCGCCGATGCCCTGGATGATCAGACCGCCCACCAGCGGGCCGAGAGCCGTGGAGATGCCGATCACCGCGCCCATGATGGCGAAGGCCCTGCCGCGGGCGCGCGGCGGGAACAGCAGCTGGATGAACGCCGTGACCGGCGGGAAGAAGATGCCGCCGCCGAGGCCCTGCACCACTCGGGCGACGATGAGCTGGACGTCGTTCTGAGCCAGGCCGCAGGCCACGCTCGCCGCGGTGAACAGGGCGAGCCCGGTGAAGAACACCCACTTGTGGCCGAAGCGGTCGCCGATCCGCCCGGCCGGGATCAGCACCAGCCCGAAGGCCAGCGCGTAGCCGGAGATGATCCAGGAGAGCGTGGCCTCTGAGGCGTCGATGCTGTCGCGGATGGTGGGCAGCGCGACGTTGACGATGGTCGTGTCGAGCAGGGACATGAACATGCCGGCGAGCAGCACGACCAGCGCGACCCATGCCCTTCTCGGGATCGCTGGCGCCGGGGTGGTGGGGGCGGTCACTTCGTGCTCCTTCTGCGTCGTTCGTCCTCGATGATGCCGGGCAGGGCCGACATCAGCTCTTCGTGCCATGCGATCTCGGTCTCCTTGCGCATCCGCTGATGCCGCATGGTCATCCGCTCAGCTCGGCTCAGGTATCGCTCGACCCGGTCGTAGTGCTCGCCGAAGCGGGCGAGGCCGGCGCGCAGCCGGGCCAGGCGATCGCCAAGGACCTCCTCCAGCTCGTCCAGCGTCGCCGGATCCAGGCGGGTGATGGCGAGGTCGAAGGGGTCAGGCTTCATCACGATCGAGCCGAGCCCCTCCGAGCGCAGCTCGGCCAGCGCGCGCTGGCCGGCGTCCGTCACCCGGTAGACCTGCCGCTCGGGATAGTGGCCGTGGCGCTCGGTGCGCAGCTCCTCGATCAGGCCGTCGGCGTCCATCCGCTTGATCGCGCCGTAGATCGCCCCGCCGGTGATGTCGGTCCACATGTCGACGTGCTCCTCCTCCGCCAGCAGCCGCAGGGCATGCCCGTGCATCGGGCCGCGCTCCTCGAGCGAGCCGAGGATGAACAGGCGGATGGATGACACGAGTGAGTACTCTTGCATGACTAGTCATGCGCCCGCAAGCGATTACGTCGTGTGTCGGCCCCATTGCCGGCTCACAGGCCTCGAATCTAAGCTCGCATGCGACTGGGCGCCGTTTCCGCCCCGGAACAGAATCACCCATTCAAGGAGAACGATGAGCGACACCACCGCGAACTGGAAGTTCGAGACCAAGCAGATCCACGCCGGCGCGGCCCCCGACCCGGTCACCAACGCCAGGGCCACCCCGATCTACAAGACCACCTCCTACGTCTTCAACGACACCGAGCACGCGAAGAACCTGTTCGCCCTCGCCGAGTTCGGCAACATCTACACCCGCATCCAGAACCCGACCCAGGACGTGGTCGAGCAGCGCGTCGCCGCGCTCGAGGGCGGAACCGCGGCCCTGCTGCTCGCCTCCGGCCAGGCGGCGTCCACCTTCGCGGTGCTGAACATCGCGCAGGCCGGCGACCACATCGTCTCCTCCTCCTCGATCTACGGCGGAACCTACAACCTGTTCAAGTACACGCTGGCCAAGCTCGGCATCGAGGTCACCTTCGTCGAGAACCAGGACGACGCCGACGAGTGGGCCAGGGCGGTCCGCCCGAACACCAAGCTGTTCTTCGCCGAGACCATCGGCAACCCGAAGATCAACATCCTCGACATCGCGCTGGTCTCCGGCATCGCGCACCAGAACGGCATCCCGCTGATCGTCGACAACACCATCGCGACCCCGTACCTCATCCGGCCCTTCGAGCACGGAGCCGACATCGTCATCCACTCGGCCACCAAGTTCCTCGGCGGCCACGGCACGGTCATCGGCGGCATCATCGTCGACGGCGGCAAGTTCGAGTGGTCGAAGAACGTCGAGAAGTTCCCCGGCCTCACCGAGCCCGACCCGAGCTACCACGGCGCGAGCTACACCACCGTGCTCGGCGACGCCATCGCCTACATCATCAAGGCGCGCGTGCAGCTGCTGCGCGACCTCGGCTCCTCGATCTCGCCGGACAGCGCCTTCTCGCTGATCCAGGGCATCGAGACCCTGAGCCTGAGGGTCGAGCGCCACGTGTCGAACGCGCAGGCCGTCGCCGAGTGGCTGGACAGCCACGAGGACGTCGCCTCGGTCAACTACTCCGGCCTGCCGTCCAGCCCCTGGTACGCGAAGGCCAACGAGTACGCGCCGAAGGGCGTCGGCGCCGTGCTCTCCTTCGAGCTGAAGGGCGGAGTGGATGCCGGCCGCGCGCTGGTCAACAACGTCTCCCTGTTCAGCCACCTGGCCAACATCGGCGACGTGCGGAGCCTGATCATCCACCCGGCGTCGACCACCCACTCCCAGCTCACCCCGGAGCAGCAGCTCACCTCCGGCGTGACCCCGGGCCTGGTGCGCCTCTCGGTCGGACTCGAGAACATCGACGACATCCTCGCCGACCTCGAGAAGGGCTTCGCGGCCGCGCGCACGGTCAGCTCGGCCGCCGCCGGCGCCTGATCCACTGCGTCACCGGCGCCCGTCCCCTCGTCAGGAGGGGGCGGGCGCCGTGCTGTAACACGGGCACGGCCCGCGGTCCGGCTTGGCATACTGGCCTGGACATGGATTGGCAGACACCGGAGGACACCGTCCCCTCGAGCTTCGTCACCGAGGCCAACGCGCGGGCGATCACCGGCAAGCCTCGGGCCACCGGCGCCTGGCGCGAGGGCGACCATCCCGGCGAGCGCAGGTTCCTCTCGATCGGAGAGCGCAGCCTCGAGCGCGGCGGGGAGCTGCCGACCGCCCGCATCGCCTACGAGACCTGGGGCGAGCTCGACGCCGACCGCAGCAACGCCGTGCTGGTGCTGCACGCCCTCACCGGGGACAGCCACGTGATCGGCCCGCCCGGCCCCGGGCATCCGACAGCCGGGTGGTGGGCCGACATCGTCGGGCCGGGAAGATACATCGACACCGACCGCTGGTTCGTGGTGGCCCCGAACATGCTCGGCGGCTGCCAGGGCAGCACCGGCCCGGCCTCCGTCGCGCCGGACGGCCGCGAATGGGGCGCGCGCTTCCCCTACCTGACGATCCGGGATCAGGTGGATGCGCAGCTCGCCATGACCGAGGCCATGGGGATCGGCAGCTGGGCCGCCGTCATCGGCGGATCGATGGGCGGGATGCAGGCGCTGGAGTGGGCGATCCGCTATCCGGATCGAGTGGAGCGGGTCGGGATCCTCGCCGCCCCGGCGATGAGCAACGCCGACCAGATCGCCCTCAACTCGGTCCAGATCGAGGCGGTCCGCATGGATCCCGCCTTCGCCGACGGCGACTACTACGAGGCGGCGGACGGGGAGGGGCCGCACCGCGGGCTCGCCCTCGCCCGGCGGATGGCCCTGCTCAACTACCGCTCGCCGCACGAGCTGAACGACAGGTTCCAGCGGAGCTGGCAGTCCAGCGTGAGCCCCCTCGGTTCCGGCGGGCGGTTCGCGGTGGAGAGCTACCTCGACTTCCACGGCAACAAGTTCACCAGGCGCTTCGACGCGAACAGCTACATCACCCTGGCCGAGGCCATGAGCTCGCACGACATCGGCCGCGACCGCGGCGGCGTCGGGGCCGCGCTGTCCCGCGTGACGGCGAAGAGCCTGGTGCTCGGCATCGACAGCGACAGGCTGTTCCCGGTGCCCCAGCAGGTGGCCATCGCCCGCGGCCTTCCCCGGGGCATCGACGACGGCGCCGTGGTGATCAGCTCGGATTTCGGTCACGACGGATTCCTGATCGAGCACGAGCTCGTCGGTCCCCACCTGACGCGCCTGCTCGCTTCATGACGAAGTACTGCGCAGGGGTGGCTGAGTTCCTATCAGCTTGATACGCTGGGCAGACAGAGTGGTCTGTGAACTAGGTGAGTTTTGACCGGGCCGCTCGTTGGGGACTCCCGTGAGCATTGCATCCAACAGCGCGAACCCGAGCGCGATTCGAGTGGCGGTCGTCGACGACCACCGGCTCGTGATCGACGGAATCGAGGCTCGTCTCTCCGCCGTGCGCGGAATCGAGGTAGTGATCGGTGCCACCGACTGGCCCAGCCTGGTCTCGCACGCGAACTTCCCGGTGGACGTCGTGGTGCTCGACCTCAACCTGGACGACCACATCCCGATCGCCACGAAGGTCCGCGCGCTCAACGCGGCCGGCGTGCGCACCATCGTGATCAGCCGCCACTCCGAGGCGAGCACGATCCACGGCGCGATGAAGGCCGGGGCCCTCGCCTTCATCCCGAAGACCGACACCGCCGACGAGCTCGTGCAGGCCATCCGGACGGTGGCCACCGGCGCGATGTACGAGACCACGCCGGTGCTGGCGGCGCTGGCCCAGGCGGCGAGCGCCAAGGACCCGGGGCTCGGCAAGCAGGAGTACCGGGCGCTGGTGCTCTACGCGGGCGGGAGGTCCATCCGCGAGGTCGCGACCGAGATGGGGACCACCGACGAGACCGTGAAGTCCTACATCAAGCGGGGACGCCGCAAGTACCGCGAGATCGGGATCGACCTGGGGACCAAGATCCTGCTGAGGCGCCACGGCATCCGCGAGGGCTGGCTGAACGCGGAGTGACCGGGACGGCCCTCCGGCCGATACCGACCCGGGGGGCCACGGTCGCCCGTGGCCCCCTCGAGGTCTCGCGGGGCCGCCGCTAGGGCGGCGGCACCTGCACGGTGTGGCGGCGCGGAGATGAACGCGCCATCGCCCCTCTTCGTACGGCTCAACGCTATCGTGATCGTCGCCGCGCGGCCGGGCGGCACGGCACCCCCAGTTGGAGTGCCAGGCGTGCCACGATTGCCTGGTGGATCTCATCGCCAAGGAGCGCGATCGCCTCCTGCAGCGCTCGGCGCGCCTCGTCGGCCTGGGCTCCCTCGCGGTGGCGCTGGCCTGCCTCAGCGTTCCCGGCGTGGTGGACTGGACCACCTACCTGGCGATGCTGCCCCTGTTCGCCGTGCTGATCGCCGCGCAGGTCATGCTCGGCGTCTCCGGAGGCCTGGGCTGGATCCTGCTCGGACTGGCATCGGGGCTCGGCATCCTCGCCGTGATCCGGGTCCCGATCGAGGGCGGGCCGGGACCGGCGCTGGGCACCGCCCTGATCCCGCTGGCGGCGGGGGCGATGGCATCCTTCGCCATCGTCCTCACCACGAGCCTCCTGCGCATCTGCATCCTGGTGGTCTCCCTCGCCGCCACCGCCGCCCTCACCGAGTTCGCGCTCGACGCCGCGGCTCCGATCACCATCGAGGGCGCGTCGGTGGTGATCGGCTGGATCCTGGCGGCGGTGTTCGGGTACTGGCTCTCGGCCAGCGTCCCCCGAGCCGCCCGCCGCATCCACAGCATCGGCCGCGCTCACCGCGCCGAGCGCGCGGCCAGCGAGACCGAGGCCCAGCGCCGGCAGGGCGCGCGGCTGCTGCACGACACGGTGCTCGCCACCCTGACCCTGCTGGCCCACTCCGGCGTCGGCGTCAGCCCCTCCGCCCTCCAGCTCCAGGCCGCGGACGACGCGCGTCTGCTGCGCCAGCTCCGGCTCGGCGCGTCCCCGTCGCCTCAGTCCTCCGGCGTGTACACGCTCGAGCAGCCGGCCTTCGAGGACGATGCACTGGGAACAACGCTGGAGTCGGTCAAGCAGCGCTTCGGGCGCATGGGGCTCGAGGTGAGCTGGCACGGGACCGGCCAGGTGCTCCTGCCGAGCGACGTGCTCGACGCCTTCCTGCTGGCGCTGGCCGAGTGCCTCGAGAACGTGCGCCGCCACTCCGGGGTCACCGAGGCCCACGTCACCATCACCGACGACGAGGAGTCGGTGCGCGCCATGGTCACCGACGCCGGGGTGGGCTTCGAGATCGAGGACATCGACGAGGCCAGGCTCGGCTTCAAGGACTCGGTGGTCGGCAGGCTGAGGGAGGTCGGCGGAAACGCGCGGCTGTTCTCCTCCCCCGGCGCCGGGACCACCGTCGTGCTCGAGGTCCCGAAGTGAGCGGCTTCGGCACGCCGGAGGAGAACACCCTCGGCACCATCCTCGGGCGGCGCGGGCGCGGCGGCGTCCCGGCCGGCTCCACGGCGGGGCGAGCGATGCGCCAGGCCAGCGCCAGAGGCGCGAGCCTCGGCACCGGCTTCCTCGGGGTGGGCGCCAACGTCCTGGCGGCGATCGAGGGCGTCTACGGGCTGGCGCTGTTCCTCGGCCACGTCCGCGACTATCCGAACGTCCTGCCCGTCGCCGCGGCCTGGGCGCTCTACGTCCTGCTCATGATCGGCACCGTGATGATGCTGGCCATCCGCGGCGAGCGGATGCCCGACTGGATGTTCGCGACCTTCCTGGTCGGGCTGGCCGGCGTCGTCGCCCTCGACCTCATCGCGATCTGGCCGCTGGGAGACATCGGCGGCTTCGCCACGGCGTCCTTCTCCGCCGGCTTCGGGCTGCTGGTCGCCCTGACCCTGCGCAAGGGACGGGAGCTCGTCGCGGCGGCGATGCTGCTCGGGATCACCCTGCTGATCGCCGTCCTGCTGAGCACTCCGCTGACATCCGAGACCGCCCCGGCCCAGATCCTCGTGGTCGCGCTCGCCGTCGGCCCGTCGCTGTTCGGGCTCTACGTGGTCCGGCGGTTCCGCCGGATCGTGCAGCTGGAGCTCGACCGGGTGCTGGTGCAGAGCACCGTCGCCGCCCCCCGCTTCGCGGTCGGGATGCTCGCCTCCGACGAGCTCGCCAGGCTCGACCTGGCGGCGGAGGAGCTGCTCGACTCGGTCGCGAGCGGCAGGGTGCAGCTGCCCCTGCCGCCCAAGACGGCCTCCACCGCGGCATCCCTCGCCACCGAGCTGCGGCTGCACCTCATCGAGGGACGCCGGGAGACCTGGCTGCACCACGCGATCACCGAGTCAGAGCAGCTGGGCAGGTCGGTGACCCTGGCCGACCGGGGCAGCCTCGCCGGGCTGCTCGATCCGCAGCAGCGCGACGGCCTGCTCTCCGCGGTCTGGCTGCTGGTGACGGACAAGAAGAAGCCCACGGCCTCCGCCGAGGTGACGATCGGCCCGGTCAGCTCGACGCCCGACCCCAGGGCGAGGACCATCACCGTTCCGATAGTGCTCACCACCACGGGGGTGGCCCGCAACCGGGTCGACCCCGCGACCTGGAACGCGATCGGCAAGGTGGGTCGCTTCGTCAGCTCGACCCAGAACTCAAGCCTGCGTGTCGAGATCGAGTGCGTGGTAGCCAACCCGGCGGAGTCGTAGCATGTCCCACAACAAGGAATGGACCAGCATTGCCAGCGAATGACCCGATCCGTCTCGCAATCGTCGATGACCACAAGATGCTGCTCGGGGCGCTCACCGAGTGGATCCGGGGCGCCGCGAGCGACATCAGCATGGTCGCCGCCGTCTCCACCTGGCCGGAGCTGCTCACCAGCCCCGAGTTCCCCGTCGACGTGTGTCTGCTCGACGTCGACCTCAAGGACAACATCCCGATCTCGCTGAAGATCTCGACCCTGAAGACCACCGGCGTGAAGACGGTGCTGATGAGCACCTACTCCGAGCCGAACGTGGTGCGCGAGGCACTCGGCGCCGGCGCCCTCGGCTATCTCGTGAAGAGCGAGGAGGCGGAGATGATCGTCGAGGCGATCCGCTCCGCGGCGAAGGGCGAGTCGTACATCTCGGCCGAGCTCGACCTGGCGCTGAACGCCGACGACGTCGGCGGGGCCCCGAAGCTCAGCGCTCAGGAACGGCGGGTGATGGCGCTCTACGGCGGCGGAGAGCCGGTGAAGGCCGTGGCCTTCCAGCTCGGCATCTCGGAGGAGACCGCGAAGTCCTACCTCAAGCGGATCCGGGAGAAGTACCGGGTGGCCGGCATCGACGTCGGCACCAAGGTGGCCCTGCGCAAGCGCGCCATCCAAGACGGCATCCTCATCTCGAACGACGGTCCGGTCAGGCTCTGACCCTCCCGCACGCCCTCCCCGGCATCCGCGCTGGGCTTCCCCGCGGTGATGGCCCATGATGGGCGGGTGGCCGTCTACTTCGAGTGCATGACGCCATCGAGCAAGCCCGTAGGGACGATGTTCGACCTGGCACGCGATATCGACGTCCACATCGAATCACAGTCCACGGCGGACGAAGCGGCGGTGGCCGGTACGACCGCGGGCCTCATCGGGCCAGATCAGGAGGTCACCTGGAATGCCCGGCACCTCGGGATCCGGTTCAGGCTGACCAGCCGGGTCACGGAGTTCGATCCACCGCATCGATTCGTCGACGAACAGATCCGCGGTCCCTTCGCGGAGTTCCACCACGAACACATCTTCACCCCGGCTGGCGAAGGCTCCGTGATGGTCGATCGCGTCCGGTTCACCGCGCCGTTCGGCCCTCTCGGCCGGCTTGCGGAGGTGCTGGTGCTCTCGCGCTACCTGCGGCGCCTGATCCAGGAACGAGGACGGCACCTGGCGGAGCGCTGAGCGCATCCGCGCTGGGCTTCGTCATCGGCGCGCACGCTGCAACCGCCGCACCAATGACGGATCACGACGTGGACGGGATGGCGTCCTCGTGGGGTCGCGGCAGGGGGCGGCGGCGCTGGAGCAGCACCGCGGCGACGGTGAGCAGGATGCCGGGGACGCAGAGCACCAGCCCCACCCAGGTGGGAGACAGGTAGCCGAGGCCGGCCGCGATGGTCAGCCCGCCGAGGAAGGCGCCGAGGCTGTTCCCGATGTTGAGGGCCGCGTGGTTGGCCGCCGCGGCTAGGGTCTGGGAGTCGCCGGCGACATCCATCAGCCTGGTCTGGATCGACGGCGACAGGCCGGAGGAGGCGATGCCGGTGAGGAAGGTGAACACCAGCAGGCCGGGCACGGTGTGCGCGCTGAGCCCGAGGCCGGTGAGCGCGACCAGGAAGATCCCGAAGAAGACGAAGATCGAGCGGATGACCCCCCGGTCGGCCGCCCAGCCGCCGACGAAGTTGCCGATGGTCATGCCGGTGCCGAACAGGGCGAGCACCACCGGCACGAACCCCAGCGGAAGGCCCGCCACCTCGGTGACCACCGGCGAGATGTAGGTGTAGACGGCGAAGAAGCCGCCGAAGCCGATGGCGCCGATGAGCAGCGCGAGCCAGACCTGCGCACGGGAGAACGCCCGAAGCTCGCTGCGCATCGTCGCACCGGGATTGCCGGCCTGCAGCGGCACGAAGAAGGCGATCGCGACGAAGGAGATGGCGAAGATCGCGGCCACCGCGAGGTAGGCGCTGCGCCAGCTGGTGGCCTGCCCGAGCAGGGTGATCGACGGCACCCCGACGATGTTGGCGATGGTGAGCCCCGACATCACTATCGCGACGCCGGTGCCGCGCTTGGCCGGTCCCATCAGCTCGGCGGCGACCAGGGCCGCCACCCCGAAGTACGCACCGTGGGGCAGGCCGGCGACGAAGCGCGCCACCAGCACGAGCCCGAAGCTGGGCAGCAGCGCCGAGGCGATGGTGCCGAGGGTGAAGGCGGCGGCCAGCACGAGCAGCAGCTGCTTGCGCGGGAAGCGCGCCGACAGTGCGGCGATCGTCGGCGCGCCGATCACGACGCCGAGCGCGTAGGCGGAGACCAGCCAGCCGGCCTGCGCGTTGGCGTCCTCCTGGGAGTGCGCGAAGACGGCAGGCAGCAGGTCCTTGGCGATGTCCGGCAGCAGTCCCATGGCCACGAACTCGGTTGAGCCGATCGCGAAGCCGCCGACGGCGAGCGCGACGAGCGCCAGGCGGACCCTGGCCGGGGAGAGCGAATTCACGAAGCTGGGCCGATCGGATCAGGGATGCGGAGGGCGCGGCACGCGCGACCCTCCCACTCTAAACCGATGTGACCGTTTCGCATTCCCGCTCAGGACTGCTCGGCGATCGCCCGTTCCAGTCGCTCGACCTTGCCCGTCAGCTCGCCGCTGTGGCCGGGGCGGATGTCGGCCTTGAGCACCAGGGAGACCCGGGATCCGTACTCCCCCACCGCCTCGGTCGCGCGCTTGACCACGTCGAACACCTCGTCCCAGTCGCCCTCGATCGTGGTGAACATCGCGTCGGTGCGGTTCGCCAGCCCCGACTCCCGCACGATCCGCACCGCCGCGGCCACCGCGTCGTGCACGGAGTCTCCGCCGTCGCCACCGCTCGGTGCCACCGAGAACGCCACCAGCATCCGCTATCTCCCTCGTTCCGCGGGCTCGACCCGCTCGTCCACAGTGCCACGTCTCGCCCCGGTCGCAAAGGGCCACGGCGAGGGGAGCCGCCCTCCGCCATCGGGAACCGGATCGTCGGCGGGGCCGCGGGCCGAGCCCCACAGCGCGTGAACCGCCCAGCCGAGCAGCACGAACAGCAGGATGTCCTTCGCCGAGATCACGATCAGCATGATCACGTCGAGGCTGAGCAGCCGGAGATACAGGTAGGGATAGACGACCTGGGTGAGCGCGGCCAGCACCGCGACCAGGATCGCCGGCGTGCGGAACGGGATGCCGTGGCCGGCCCTCGCCGTGACCAGGCCGAGGATCACCGGCACCGCCAGCCAGGTCATGTACTGCGGCGAGCCGACCTTGTTGAAGGCGATGAACGCGGTGACCACGGCCAGCGCGAGGGCCGGAAGCACCTCGGAGGCGTGCGCGCGACTGCGGATCGCCAGCACGCCGAGGATCACGACGGCGATGACGGCGGCGGCCAGCAGGGGGGTCATGATCGCTGCGGCGAGGTCGACGCCGTCGCCGCGCACCTGCCAGGTGAGGATGGAGTTGTCGTAGTAGACCCCGCTGTCGGTCATCCCGGCCAGCGCACGCCACAGCCACGGGGTGGCCACCGGTGCTTCCACCTGCAGGCCGCGCCCGGTCTGCTCGGTCACGAAGCTGAACACGTTCCAGCCGGAGCCGAGCGCGAGAGCCACCGCCACGATGACCAGGCTGGTGACCGCCGCCGAGGCGAGGATCCGCCGGCGGCCGCGCACCGCCACCAGCATGGCGACCACTATGGCGGCCGGCCAGACCTTGATCCAGGCGGCGACGGTGAGGATGACCGTCGCCGCCCGCGGACGGCTCGCGATCATGAGCACTCCGACGATCGCGAGCGGGACGGTGATCGAGTCGATCCTGCCGAGGGCGATCGGGCCGAGCAGCAGGAGGAAGCCGAGCCACCACCAGGCCGCCCCCGGGCTCGCCCTGCGCCGTCCCCAGCCGATCAGCGCGGCGAAGGCGACGGCGTCGAGGACCATGACCAGGCTGAGCCACGTGCTCGCGTACAGCGCGGGGCCGAACACCCTGGCGGCGACCATCGGGACCAGCGCACCGATCGGGTAGACCCATCCGCTGTCGATGCCGACCCAGTAGTGGGCGACGAAGGCCTGGTCCATCCAGAACCTGTAGACGATGGTCACGTCGCCGAGCGGCAGGCCGGGCGCGTAGAGGCAGAGCATGCCGAGCCAGAAGTGCACGAGCACGAAGGCCGCCCAGAGCGCGATCGGGCTGACCGCGATGGCCCGGATCGCGGATGCCCGGCGTCGGGATGCTCCGCCGGGCCTGTCGCTCACCGCGTCAGCCTAACCGGGGCCCGCCTCCAGCAGCCGCGCGATGACCCCGGACACGCCCTCCGCGAGTTCGAGCACGACCAGCGGGCCGCCTCGGCCGGCTGAGCGCCCGGCCATCCCGTGCAGCACGGCGGCGCTTGCGGCGAGCCTGGCGAGCTCCGGGCCGCCGGTGGTGATGGAGCCGGAATGGGTGGCCACCAGCGCGCCGAGCACTCCCCCGAGCGCGTCGCCCGACCCGGCGGTGGCCAGCCAGGCCGGAGCGCTGGCGGCGACGAGCCGGGTCCCGTCGGGGGCGGCGACGTGGGTCGAGTGGCCCTTGAGCAGCACCGTGACCCCCAGCTCGCCAGCCGCGCGTTCCGCCGCCGACGCCGGATCGGCAGTGATCTCGGCGCGGTCGATGCCGAGCAGGCGGGAGAGCTCTCCGGCGTGCGGGGTGATCACCGCCGGCCCGCTCAGCCGGGGCAGCAGGTCGAGCGCACCGGCGTCCAGCACCGCGGGCAGGCCGGAGGAGACCGCCGTCTCGAGCAGCTCCGCGGTCGCGGCGTCGCGGGAGTCGGCGTCCATTCCCGAGCCCAGCAGCCAGGCCTGCACCCGGCCGGGGACGGCGACCGCCTCGGGGCGACGACGCAGCACGAGGTCGGTGGGGCGCTCATGGCCGAGGTAGCGGACCATGCCCACCCCCGTGCGCAGCGCGGCCTCCACCCCGAGCACCGCCGCTCCCGGGTACCGGGCGGAGCCGGTCACGACGCCGAGCACCCCGCGCGAGTACTTGTCGTCGTCCGGACCCGGCACCGCGATCTGACCGCGCGTCTCATCCGGGCCCCACAGCAGGTACTCGCTCATGTGCTCACGATAGTTTGGCCGGGTGAGCGCACTGAGGATTCCCGGCAGAGTCGTCGTCTTCGACTACGGCGAGGTGATCTCGCTCAGCCCGAGCGAACGCGACCGCTCCGACCTGCTGGCTGTGGCCGGGGTCCCGGAGTCCGAGTTCTGGGGGCCGTACTGGGCTCACCGCGACGGGCTCGACCGGGGGACGACGAGCGTCGCCGAGTACTGGCGGCTGGTCGCCGCCGATCTCGGCGTCGAGTGGGCCGAGTCGCGCATCCATCAGCTGTGGGTGGCGGATTTCACCGGCTGGCTGAGCCTGGAGCCGGCGGTCTTCGACATCCTGGCCGACCTGCACGCCGGAGGGACCAGGGTCGCGCTGCTCTCCAACGCCGGCTTCGACTTCGCCAGCCCGTTCCGCTTCTCGCCCATGGCCCGCTTCTTCGAGCGGATGTTCATCAGCGCCGAGCTGCTGACGATCAAGCCCGAGGCGGCGATCTACCTCGAGGTGGCGGACGAGCTGGGAATAACGCCCGAGCGAATGGTCTTCATCGACAACAAGCGCGTGAACGTCGCCGCAGCGCAGGCGCTCGGCATCACCGGCCACCTCTTCGAGGGCCCGGCGGTCCTGCGCGCGTTCCTCGAGTCCCTCGCAGAAAGCTGAATCCGTGGCCGTGCCCGCCCTGTTCGCCGAGTGGAGCAGCCGCTCCCTCACCGTCCGCAACCGCATCTGGGTCGCGCCCATGTGCCAGTACTCGGTGGAGGAGCGCGACGGCGTGCCGACCACCTGGCACCTCGCCCATCTCGGCTCGTTCGCCGTCGGCGGCGCGGGCCTCGTGATCGCGGAGGCGACCGCTGTCGTGCCAGAGGGGCGGATCTCGCCGCAGGACACCGGGCTCTGGAACGACGCGCAGCGCGACGCCTGGCGGCCGATCGTCGACTTCGTGCACTCGCAGGGCGCGGCGGCCGGGGTGCAGCTCGCCCACGCCGGGCGCAAGGCGTCGACCTATCGCCCCTGGGCCGGACCGCACGGCACGATCCCGGCCGCGGACGGGGGCTGGGAGACCGTCGCCCCCTCGGCGGTGGCCTTCGATGGCTACGCCGAGCCGACGGCGCTCGACCGGGACGGGATCGCCGCCGTGGTGGCCGGCTTCGCCGCGGCCGCGGTGCGCGCGGTGGAGGCCGGCTTCGACGTGCTGGAGCTGCACGCGGCGCACGGCTACCTCATCCACCAGTTCCTCTCCCCGCTCTCCAACCTCCGCGACGACGAGTACGGCGGGAGCCTGGAGAACCGGGCGCGACTGCTGCTGGAGGTGGTCTCGGCGGTCCGCGCCGCGGCGCCCGGGACTGTGCTCTTCGTGCGCCTCTCCGCGACCGACTGGGCGGATGGCGGCTGGGACCAGGAGCAGACGGCCACCGTCGCGGGCTGGGCCAGCCGGGCCGGGGCAGACTTCTTCGACATCTCCGGCGGCGGGCTGGTCGGCGGGGTCAGCATCCCGGTCGGCCCCGGCTACCAGGTGCCGTTCGCCGACTTCGTCAAGCACGAGTCCGGCGTCGAGACCAGCGCGGTCGGCCTGATCACCGAGGCGGAACAGGCCGAGCGGATCGTCGCATCGGGGCAGGCGGATGCGGTCATGCTCGCGCGCCAGTTCCTGCGCGACCCGCACTTCCCGCTCAGGGCCGCGCACGAGCTCGGCTACGAGCCGGAGTACTGGCCCCGCCAGTACGCCCGGGCCCGGCCGAGCTGAGCCTCAGCCGCGGCGCGTGGCGTCCTGCACCTCGCCCACCAGCTCCTCGATGATGTCCTCGAGGAAGACGATGCCCCGGGTGACCCCCTCCCGATCGAAGACCCTCGCCAGGTGCACCCCGGAGCGGCGCATCGCCGCGAGGGCGTCCTCGAGATCGGCGTCGCGGAAGATCGAGATGAGCTGCCTGATCCGCTTCGGGGGGACCGGCTCGTCGAACTCCTCGGGATCGTCGAGGTCGATCACGTCCTTGAGGTGGAGGTAGCCGGTCGGCTCGCCGGCGTCGTCCACCAGCACGTAGCGGGAGAAGCCGTGCTGCGCGACGGCGCGCTCGACCTCGGCCGGCGTCGCAGCCTCCGGCAGGCTGACCAGCTGGCCGACCCCGATCGCGATGTCGCTGACCCGCTTCACGCTGAACTCGAAGGCCGCGCTGAGGCTCCCTCTGCTGTCGGTGATCACGCCTTCCTTGGTTGAGGTCGCCACGATGGTCGCCACCTCCTCGACGGTGAAGGTGCTGGTCGCCTCGTTCTTCGGCTCGACCCTGAACAGCCTGAGCACGCCGTTCGCCGATGCGTTGAGCGCGACGATCACCGGCCGGAGCAGCACCGAGAGGAAGACGAGGGGCGGAGCGAGCAGGAGGGCCGCGCGGTCCGGCAGCGAGAAGGAGAGGTTCTTGGGCACCATCTCGCCGATCACCACGTGCATGAAGGAGACCACCACCAGGGCGATGACGAAGGCGATGGTGCCGATCACCTGCTCGGGCAGCCCGGTGAGCTGCAGCGGGATCTCCAGCAGATGATGGATGGCCGGCTCCGAGACGTTGAGGATCACCAGCGAGCAGACCGTGATCCCCAGCTGGCTGGTGGCCAGCATCATCGTCGCGTGCTCCATCGCGTAGAGCGTCGTCCTGGCGGCGCGTCCTCCCGCCTCCGCCTTCGGCTCGATCTGCGAGCGGCGTGCGGAGATCACGGCGAACTCGGCCCCCACGAAGAAGGCGTTGACCAGCAGCAGGATGAACAGCCAGGCGATGCCCCACCAGTCGGTCACGAGACGCCCTCGCGCTCGTCGCCGTCCGGACGGGGGGTGAACCGGACCCGGTCGATCCTCCGGCCGTCCATCCGCTCCACCCTGAACACGCCGGCCTCGATCGGCACCTCGTCCCCCACCACGGGCAGACGCCCGAGCTCGCTCATCAGGTATCCGCCGACGGTCTCGTAGGGCCCGTCCTCCGGCACCGTCACCCCGGCTCGCTCGAGCAGCTCGTCGGGCCGGAGCATTCCGGGGAAGGTCAGCCAGTCACGGGAGCGCACAACGTCGGCCCTCGAGCGGTCGTGCTCGTCGGAGACCTCGCCCACCAGCTCCTCGACCAGGTCCTCGAGGGTCGCCACCCCCGCGGTGCCGCCGTACTCGTCCACCACCACCGCCATCTGATAGCCCCGACCGCGCAGCTCGTCGAGCAGGATGTCGAGCCTCATGGTCTCCGGCACCCGCAGCGCGGCGGATTGCAGTGCCGAGACCGGGACGTCCGCCCTGCGCTCCCGGGGAACCGCGACCGCCTGTTTGAGGTGCACCAGGCCGACGACGTCGTCGATGCCCTCGTCGATCACCGGAAAGCGGGAGAAGCCGGTGCGGCGGGCCAGATCGAGCACGGTCTGGGCGGAATCGGTGCGCTCGACGGCGGCCAGCCGCGGGCGCGGGGTCATCACATCGGAGGCGACGTGCTCGCTGAAGGCGAGGGTCCTGGCCAGCAGGGTCGCGGTGTCGCGGTCGAGGCTGCCCTCCTTCGCCGAGCGGCGGACCAGCGAGGCCAGCTCCTCGGCGGTGCGCGCCGAGGAGAGCTCCTCCTTCGGCTCTATGCCGATCGCCCGAAGGATCACGTTCGCGGTGTTGTTGAGCAGCAGCACGAAGGGGCGGAAGACCCTGGTGAACAGCACCTGGAAGGGGAGCACCACCCTGGCCGCCCCGAGCGGGAGGGCCAGCGCGAAGTTCTTCGGCACGAGCTCCCCGACGATCATCGAGAACAGGGTGGCGATCACTATCGCGACGACGCTCGATACCACCGATGCCGCGGCGTCCACGATGCCGATCGCCGACAGCGGGCCGCGCAGCAGCCCGCCGATCGCCGGCTCGAGGGTGTATCCGGTGAGGAGGGTGGTGAGGGTGATCCCGAGCTGGGCGCTGGAGAGATGCGTCGAGGTGACCTTGAGCGCGCCGATCGCGGTTCCGAGACCGCGCTCGCCCCGCTCCTGCCTGGCCTCGAGGTCCGAGCGGTCGAGGTTCACCAGGGAGAACTCGCTGGCCACGAAGAAGCCCGTGCCGACGGTGAGGACCAGTCCGATCCCGAGCATGATCAGCTCGTAGGTCATGCGGGCCTAAGCTCCTGCACGCTCGGCGGGTCGTCCATCGTGCGGCGAGTCTACCGGCGGCGGCCGGAACTTCACCAGGAGACGGGGAGGGCCTTGCCCTCCTCGTATCCCGCGGCGGACTGGATGCCCACCAGAGCCCGCTCGTGGAACTCCTCGGGGTTCGAGGCCCCGGCATAGGTGAAGGAGCTGCGCACGCCCGAGGTGATCATGTCGAGCAGGTCCTCGACCGACGGCCGCAGCGGGTCGAGATAGATCCTCGAGGAGGAGATGCCCTCGGCGAAGAGCGTCTTGCGGGCGAGCTCGTAGGCGTCCAGCCTCTCGAAGCGGCCCTGCACCGCCCTGGTGGAGGCCATGCCCCAGCTCTCCTTGTAGAGCCTGCCAGCCGCATCCGCTTCGAGGGTGCCCGGCGCCTCGATGGTGCCGGCGAACCAGGATCCGATCATCACCGATGCCGCCCCCGCGGCCAGCGCCAGCGCGACGTCGCGGGGATACCTGACCCCGCCGTCCGCCCAGACGTGGGCGCCGAGCTCGCGAGCGGCGGCCGCGGTCTCCAGCACGGCGGAGAACTGCGGGCGGCCGACCGCGGTCATCATGCGCGTGGTGCACATCGCCCCGGGCCCGACGCCGACCTTGACGATGTCGGCGCCGGCGTCGACCAGGTCGCGTACGGCCGCGGTCGTGACGACGTTGCCCGCGACGATCGGCAGGCCGAGGCCGAGCGCCGCGACGGTCTCGATCGCACGCACCATCCCCTCCTGATGCCCGTGCGCGGTGTCCAGCACGAGCACGTCCACCCCGGCGGCGGCCAGCGCCTTCGCCTTCGCGGCGACGTCGCCGTTGATGCCGACCGCCGCGGCGACCCTGAGCCGCCCGGAGGCGTCGAGCGCCGGCCGGTAGAGGGTCGAACGCAGCGCGCCGGTGCGGCTCAGCGTCCCGACCGCCGCGCCGTGGCGCAGGACCGGAGCGAACTCCAGGCCGGCGGCGACCATGAGGTCGAAGGCCGCCCGGGGATCGGTCACGTCGTCGGCGTCGATCGAGGTGAGCTGGCCGTGCAGCAGGTCGCCGAGCCGCGCGTCGGGCAGCGTGCCGGCGAGCCTGGCGGCGTCGATGCAGCCGAGATAGGCGCCGTCGGAGTCGTGGATGACGATGCCGTGCCCCTCGACCGGAGGCACCAGCCGGAGTGCCTCGGCGACGGTCTGCTCCGGGCGGAGGTCGAGCGGGGTGTCGAAGGCGACCGGCTGCGCCTTCACCCAGCGGATCGCCTCGGCCAGGTCCTGCAGGTGCAGGTCCTGCGGCAGCACGCCCAGTCCGCCCCGCCTGGCGAGGGTGGCGGCGAGGCGAGGGCCGGTCACCGAGTTCATGTTCGATGACACGATCGGGATGGTGGCCCCGGTGCCGTCAGCCGGACTGAGCGAGACCCCGAGCCTGCTGCCGACATCCGAGCGACTCGGCACCAGGAAGACGTCGGAATAGGTCAGGTCGTGCCTCGGCGACGTCTCGTAAAACTCCATGTATTTAAGGGTAATCCACCGGCCCCGCGGTCACGGCTGCGGCGGTATACGGCTTAAGATTGATCGGGTATGCGACCGGGGTCATGAGGTCGCGAACACCGATTCATGACAGACATCCAGTAAGACAAATCGGATTAAGGTGGCGGTCGGCTGTGTCTAGCCAAGTAACCGGCCTCGAGGACGGTTCCTCGGGAGAGTTCGGAGCCAACGAATGGCTCGTGGACGAGATGTACGAGCGATTCCTGGTGGACAGGGAATCCGTCGACAAGTCCTGGTGGCCGGTGCTCGAGAGCTACCACCAGACGGCGGGCCAGGTGGCGGATGCCCCGGCTCCCGCGGCGGACGAGGTCGCGGCGGCGGAGGCCGCGGTGACCGCTGCGGCCACCGAGTCGGCGCCGGCAGCACCCGCGCCCTCCGCACCGGCTGCGGCGCCCGCACCGGCCTCGGCTCCCGCTGCCCCTGCCGCCGCGGCGCCGGCCGAGGCGCCATCGGCGGCGAACCCCACCACGGGCAGCACCCCGGTCGCCAGGACCACCTCGATCCAGCCGAAGCCCCAGCCGATCCCGGCCGACGCTCCGGCTGCTGCCGATCCCGCTGCATCGGCCGATTCCGCGGCCGCGGCGGAGCCGGTCGAGCAGGTCTCGGCGCTGAAGGGGATGGCCAAGTCGCTCGCGACCAACATGGACGCCAGCCTCAGCGTGCCGACCGCGACCAGCGTGCGCACCGTTCCGGCCAAGCTCATGATCGACAACCGGATCGTGATCAACAACCACCTCAACCGCGCCCGCGGCGGCAAGGTGTCGTTCACCCACATCCTGGCCTGGGCCCTCGTGCGCGCCCTGCAAGAGTTCCCGAGCATGAACGTCTACTACGACGAGCCCGAGGGCAAGCCCTCGGTGGTGGTCCCGCCGCACATCAACCTCGGCATCGCCATCGACCTCCCGAAGCCCGACGGCTCCCGGGCGCTCCTCGTCCCCGGGATCAAGCGCGCGGAGACCATGGGCTTCGGCGACTTCCTCGCCGCGTACGAGGACGTGGTCGCGCGGGCGAGGGCGAACAAGCTCACCCCCGCCGACTTCCAGGGCAACACCATCTCGCTGACCAACCCCGGCGGCATCGGAACCGAGCACTCGGTGCCGCGTCTGATGAAGGGCGCGGGAGTCATCATCGGCGCCGGGGCGCTCGAGTACCCGGCGGAGTTCCAGGGCATGTCGGCGGCCACCCTCGCCGACCTGGGCATCGGCAAGACGATGACCCTCACCTCCACCTACGACCACCGGGTCATCCAGGGCGCCGGCTCGGGCGAGTTCCTCAAGAAGGTGCACGAGCTCCTCATCGGCGAGCGCGGCTTCTACGAGGGGATCTTCGCCGACCTGCGCATCCCCTACGACCCGATCCACTGGGGCACCGACATCCACGTCGACCTCGCCAGCCAGGTCGGCAAGGTCGCCAGGGTGCAGGAGCTGATCAACTCGTTCCGGGTGCGCGGCCACCTGATGGCCGACATCGACCCGCTCGAGTACAAGCAGCGCTCGCACCCCGACCTGGAGATCTCCAGCCACGGCCTGAGCTTCTGGGACCTCGACCGGGAGTTCGTCACCGGCGGCTTCGGCGGCAAGAGGTCGGCGCTGCTGCGCGACATCCTCGGCGTGCTGCGCGACTCGTACTGCCGCACCATCGGCATCGAGTACATGCACATCCAGGACCCGGCGCAGCGCCGCTGGATCCAGGAGCACGTCGAGCGCCCGTACACGAAGCCGAGCAAGGAGGAGCAGCTCCGCATCCTCGGCAAGCTCAACGAGGCTGAGGCCTTCGAGACCTTCCTGCAGACCAAGTACGTCGGCCAGAAGCGGTTCAGCCTGGAGGGCGGGGAGTCCTACATCGCCCTGCTGGACGCGCTGCTGCAGGAGGCCGCGGTCGCCGAGCTCGACGAGGCGGTGATCGGCATGGCCCACCGCGGCAGGCTGAACACGCTCACCAACATCGCCGGCAAGACCTACGGCCAGGTGTTCCGCGAGTTCGAGGGCACACAGGACCCGCGCACCGTCCAGGGCTCGGGCGACGTGAAGTACCACCTCGGGACCGAGGGGACCTTCACCAGCCTCAGCGGCAAGGAGATCCCGGTCTACCTCGCCGCCAACCCCTCCCACCTCGAGGCCGTCGACGGCGTGATGGAGGGCATCGTCAGGGCCAAGCAGGACCGCAGGCCGGTCGGAACCTTCGGCGTGCTGCCGATCATGGTCCACGGCGACGCGGCGATGGCCGGCCAGGGCATCGTGGCCGAGGTGCTGCAGATGTCCCAGCTGCGGGCCTACCGCACCGGCGGCACGGTGCACGTCAACATCAACAACCAGGTCGGCTTCACCACCCCGCCCACCGAGGGCCGCAGCTCGGTCTACTCGACCGACGTCGCCAAGACCATCCAGGCGCCGATCTTCCACGTGAACGGCGACGACCCGGAGGCGGTGGTGCGCGTGGCGGAGCTCGCCTTCGCCTACCGCCAGGAGTTCAAGCGCGACGTGGTCATCGACCTGATCTGCTACCGCCGTCGCGGCCACAACGAGGGCGACGACCCCTCGATGACCCAGCCGCTGATGTACAACCTGATCGAGGCGAAGCGCTCGGTGCGCACCCTGTACGTCGAGGCGCTGATCGGCCGCGGCGACATCACCCAGGAGGAGTACGAGGCGGCGCACGCCGACTTCCAGGACCGCCTGGAGCGCGCCTTCGCCGAGACCCACGCCGCGCAGACCGGGTCGATCCCGATCGTCGTGCAGGACGGCAACGCCGTCGCCGACCTGGAGCGGCCGGACTCCCAGCAGGACGACCGCTCGGGAGAGCCGGAGACCACCGCCGTCCCGCAGAGCGTGATCGAGCTGATCGGCGACGCCCACGACAACCCCCCGGCCGGCTTCACCGTGCACCCCAAGCTCCAGCAGCTGCTCAAGAAGCGGGTCGAGATGAGCCGCAACGGCGGCATCGACTGGGCGATGGGCGAGCTGTTCGCCCTCGGCTCGCTGCTGGTCGAGGGCACGCCGGTGCGCATGGTCGGGCAGGACACCCGGCGCGGCACCTTCGTGCAGCGCCACGCGGTGCTCCACGACCGGGTCAACGGGCAGGAGTGGCTGCCGCTGGCCAATCTCACCGACAACCAGGCCAGGTTCTGGATCTACGACTCGCTGCTCAGCGAGTACGCGGCGATGGGCTTCGAGTACGGGTACTCGGTCGAGCGGGCCGATGCGCTCGTGCTCTGGGAGGCGCAGTTCGGCGACTTCGCCAACGGCGCCCAGAGCGTGATCGACGAGTTCATCTCGGCGGCGGAGCAGAAGTGGGGC
>Ga0182749_1000620_pt1 | contig 31225 bp, 24 predicted proteins | sample eDN3rd37CKraftMG_FD_128875 | JGI IMG/M metagenome (GOLD analysis project Ga0182749, IMG submission 128875) | Enriched Miracle-Growth compost microbial communities from Emeryville, California, USA - eDNA 3rd pass 37_C Kraft MG (version 2) (version 2) ...
AACGACTGGGTCTCGGGCATGTTCCGCGTCCAGCGCAACTTCTATCCGTGATCGGCTGAGCTGATCGCAGATGAGACCCCCGGCGGGAAACCGCCGGGGGTTTTCCGCTGAAAGCGTCCCTCGAGTTCCCGAGTTGTCAGATGCATGTCGAAGCCGATGCTTCGCGTGATCTCGTCGAGCTGATCCGGCTCGAACGGCTCGCCTTTGCCGCCAAGCTGCGCATGTCGCGGGCGGTGCTGGGCTGGAGCCAGAGCGAGCTCGGTTTCCGCGTCGGCCTGAGCCAGCGCGCCATTCACAAGATCGAGCAGGGCGATACCGAGCCGCGCCGCGTGACCGTTCGCGCGATCGAGCAGATCTGGCGCGACGAAGGCGTCGCCTTCGAGGACATCGACGGCGGGGGCTTCCGCGTCACCGTGCATGCGTCGGTGCTCGCCCGGCCGGTAACCCTGAAGGAGCGGCGCGAACGCCGCGCCCGCAGCGAGCTCGGCATTACCTCCGTCGCGCGACGCGCGGTCGGCCGCGCCTGAAATCTTCACATCGGCGGGTGGCGCGGCCGATTGCCAGCGCCGGGGCTTTTGCCTATAGGACTCGCGCGTTTCAACCGGCGACCATTCATGACCGCGCGCATCTACAAACCCGCCAGGACCGCCATGCAGTCCGGCGTGGCCAATACCAAGGACTGGATCCTCGAGTTCGAGCCGGAGGTGGCGCGCCAGGTCGAGCCGCTGATGGGCTGGACCTCGTCCTTCGACACCAAGGCGCAGGTCAAGCTGCGCTTCGAGACCAAGGAAGAGGCGATCGCCTATTGCGAGCGCAACGGCATCGTCTACCAGGTGGCGGAAGACAAGCCGGCGGCGCGCCGCGTCATGTCCTATTCGGACAATTTCGCCTTCCGCCGCCGCGACGCCTGGACGCACTGAGCGCCGGCCTCGTCCCCGAAGGGGCAGAAAGGCTGGCGACCCCGCCTGGATTCGAACCAGGGACCCTCAGCTTAGAAGGCTGATGCTCTATCCGGCTGAGCTACGGGGTCGTCGCGCCCTTGGTTTAGCCGCGCCGCATGACGATTGAAAGCGGCGCCTTGCGGCCGTCCCGCGTCGCTTGGGGAGCCCGCATCTCCCATTCCGATCAGTACGTTAACGGCGCCTCCTGACGTGGCTCAACACCAACTTCAGGCGCCTCTGTCAGCCCATTGATCCGCCGAACGTTTCGCCTCGACCGCGGCCCGCCGCCGAAACTGGGTTCCGCCGTCATCGCCCGGCCATGCGCTCGACACCGTTCCGGCGTGAGATGATAGTTGCGATTCTGTGCCGCCCTCGGGAGGTTCTTCGCGATGCTCACGCTCATCCGCGCCGGCCTTGCTGCCGCGCTCGTCGCCCTTGCGATCGCACCGGCGGCGGCCCAGCCCGCGCAAGGCGCACCGGAGAAGGCGTTCCAGCTCGCCCCGCTCGACGAGGCCGCGGTCAAGCTCGAGGCCCAGATCAAGTCCGACGCCGGCAAGGTGACGAAGCCGGCCGCGCAATTGCGCAAGGACGCCGACGCCGCCTTCGACAAGAAGGACTTCCGCGCCGGCATGGTGGTGCTGGGGCAGCTCGTCACCGTGGCACCGGACGACGGCGGCAACTGGCTCAAGCTCGCGCGCACCATCCGCCAGATCAAGCCGCGCGACGACAAGGAGCGGGCGTTCCTGTTCGACCGCGCCGCGACCTCCGCCTATATCGCTTACCAGCGCGCCAAGGATCGCGCCGTCGAGGCCGACAGCCTGACGGTGCTCGGCGACACGCTCGCCGACCAGCGCCAGTGGCGGCCGGCGCTCGACGCGATGCGCATCGCGCTCGAGGCGCGCGAGAGCGCCGACCTGCGCGGCCGCTACGAACGGCTGCGCCTCGAGCACGGCTTCCGCATGCTCGATTATTCCGTCGATTCCGATGCGGCTTCGCCGCGCGCCTGCTTCCAGTTCTCGGAAGCGCTCCCGGGCAAGGGCACGGATTTCTCGCCCTTCGTCGCGGTGCTCGGCCAGGACCGCCCGGCGATCTCGGTGACGGAGAAGCAGCTTTGCGTCGACGGCCTCAAGCACGGCGAGCGCTATCAGATCACGCTGCGCGCTGGCCTGCCTTCAACCGTTTCCGAGACTTTGCCGAAATCGTCCGAATTCACGATTTTCGTGCGCGACCGCAAGCCCTTCGTGCGCTTCTCCGGCAAGGCCTATGTCCTGCCGCGCACCGGCCAGCGCGGCATCCCGGTGCTCAGCGTCAACACCAAGGCGGTGACGGTCGCGGTCTATCGCATCGGCGACCGCAATCTCATCGACACCGTGCTCGGCTACGATTTCCAGCGCAACCTGTCGCGCTACCAGGCGGAGCAGATCGCGGCGGAGCGCGGAGCCAAAGTGTGGAACGGCGAGCTCGCCGTCGAGCCGAAGCTCAACACCGAGGTGACCACCGCCTTCCCGGTGGACGAGGCGCTCAAGGACATCGGCCCCGGCGTCTACGCGATGATCGCGTCGCCGAAGGACGCGCTCGCCGACAACGACTACGACCAGCAGGCGACGCAGTGGTTCATCGTCTCCGATCTCGGGCTCACCGCCTACAGCGCGCATGACGGCATCGACGTCTTCGTGCATTCGCTGGCGTCGGCGCAGCCGAAGGAGCGGACCGAGGTCCGCCTCATCGCGCGCAACAACGAGGTGCTCGCCGTGCGCCAGACCGACCAGTTCGGCCACGCGCATTTCGAGGCCGGGCTCGCGCGCGGCGAGGGCGGGCAGTCCCCGGCCGCGGTGGTGGCGAGCGAGAAGGCCGACTACGCCTTCCTGAGCCTGAAGACGCCGGCCTTCGATCTGTCCGACCGCGGCGTCGCCGGCCGCCCGGTGCCGGTCGGGCTCGACGCCTTCGTCTATACCGAGCGCGGCGTCTACCGCACCGGCGAGACCGTCAACATCACGACGCTGCTGCGCGACGCGCGGGGCGCCGCCGCCCTCAACGTGCCGCTGACGCTCGTCGTCGAGCGCCCGGACGGCGTCGATTATCGGCGCGCGCTGGTCTCCGATCAGGGCCTCGGCGGCCGTGCGCTCGCCGTGCCGATCGTCGCCTCGGCGGCGACCGGCACCTGGCGCGTGCGCGCCTACACCGATCCGAAGCGGCCGCCGGTCGGCGAAACCACCTTCATGGTGGAAGACTACGTGCCCGACCGCATCGAATTCGATCTGACCTCGCAGGCAACGGCGATCTCCACCGACAAGCCGGCCGCGCTCGCGGTCGATGGCCATTTCCTCTACGGCGCGCCGGCCTCCGAGCTCGACCTGTCCGGCGCCGTCGTGATCGGTCCCGCCAACGAGCGGGCCGGGTTTCCCGGCTATGCCTTCGGCCTGTCGGACGACGACGTGACGCCGATCCGCCAGGAGCTTGCCGATTTGCCGGCAACCGACGCCAGCGGCAAGGCGACCTTCGAGATCGCCCTCGACAGCGTGCCGGACACGTCGCGCCCGCTGGAAGCGCAGATCGCCATCACCATGGCGGAATCCGGCGGCCGCGGCGTCGAGCGCAAAGTGACGCTGCCGGTCACGCCGTCCGGGCCGATGATCGGCGTCAAGCCGGCCTTCTCCGGCCGATCTCTCGACGACGGCGCCAATGCCGACTTCGACGTCGTCATGGTCGCGCCCGACGGCAAGACGCTGGCGCAGAAGGGCCTGCGCTACGAGCTGTTGAAGATCGAGACCAGCTATCAGTGGTACCGGCAGAACGGGCAGTGGGAGTTCGAGCCCGTCAAGCGCACGACGCGCGTCGCCAACGGCACCGTCGACACCGTCGCCGACAAGCCGGCGCGGCTGTCGCTGCCGGTCAGGTGGGGCCGCTACCGCCTCGAAGTGTCGAACGGCGATGCCACCGTCACGTCGCTCGCCTTCGACGCCGGCTTCTATGCCGAGTCGAGCGCCGACACGCCGGATCTGCTCGAGCTCGCGCTCGACAAGCCGTCTTACAGCGGCGGCGACACCATGAACGTCGCCGTCACCGCGCGCAGCGCCGGCCGGCTGACGCTCAACGTGTTCACCGACCGCCTCGTCGCCAGCCAGTCGCAGGACGTCACCGCCGGCACGGCGAATTTGAAGATGGTGGTCGGCCGCGACTGGGGCACCGGCGCCTATATGGTCGCGACGTTGCGGCGTCCGCTGGATGCGCCGGCCGAACGCATGCCCGGCCGCGCCATCGGCGTGCAGTGGTTCTCGATCGACAAGGCCTCGCATCTGCTGTCGGTCGGACTCAAGCCGGCCGCGACCATGCGGCCGAATTCCACCATGACCGTGCCGATCGAGATCGGCGGCCTGGCGCCGAACGAGGACGCGCGCATCGTCGTCGCCGCGGTCGATGTCGGCATTCTCAACCTCACCAATTACAAGCCGCCGGCGCCGGACGACTATTACCTCGGCCAGCGGCGGCTGACCGCCGAGATCCGCGATCTCTACGGGCAGCTCATCGACGGCATGCAGGGCGCGCGCGGCGCGATCCGCTCCGGCGGCGACATGGGCGGCGCCGAGCTCTCCGGCTCGCCGCCGGCCCAGGCTCCCCTGTCGCTCTACTCGGGCATCGTCACCGTCGGCCCCGACGGCAAGGCGCAGGTTTCCTTCGACATCCCGGCCTTCGCCGGCACGGTGCGCGTGATGGCGGTCGCGTGGAGCAAGGACAAGGTCGGCAAGGCCTCGACCGACGTCGTCGTGAGCGATTCCGTGGTGCTGACGGCGACGCTGCCGCGCTTCCTGCGCACCGGCGACAGCGGCGCGGTGCAGCTCGAGCTCGACAATGTCGAGGGCGCGGCCGGCGACTACAGCATCAGCGTGTCGGCCGACGGCCCGCTGACGCTCGGCGACGCCAAGCCGCGCGTGCTCGCGCTGACGCAGAAACAGCGCAACCGCGTCTCGCTGCCGGTGTCGGCCGCGGGCGCGGGGGCAGGGCACGTCGATGTCACGGTGAGCGGGCCGAACGGCTTCACGCTGGCGCGCTCCTACATGCTCGACGTCCGGCCGGCCTACGAGATCCTGTCGCGACGCACATTGAAGACGCTCGCCAAGGGCGACACGTTCACGCTCGACAAGAGCCTGTTTGCCGACTTCGTGCCGGGCACGGGACGGGCGGCGGTGTCGGTCGCCATCTCCACCTCGCTCGACGCGGCGAGCCTGTTCAACGCGCTCGACCGCTATCCCTTCGCCTGCTCGGAGCAACTCGCCAGCAAGGCGATGGCGATGCTCTATCTCAACGATCTTGCCGGCGAGGCGCGTCTCGCCCCGGCCGGCGAGATCGATGCGCGCATCAAGGACGCGATCCCGCGGCTGCTGGCGCGGCAGGCGTCGAACGGCTCGTTCGGCCTGTGGAGCGTCGGCGGCGAAGACGTCTGGCTCGATGCCTATGTCACCGACGTCCTGACGCGGGCGCGCGAGAAGGGCTTCGAGGTGCCGCAGACGGCCTTCACGCTCGCCGTCGACCGCCTGCGCAATTACGTCGCCACCGCGCCTGAGCCGACCAAGAACGGCGGCCGCGAGCTGGCTTATGCGCTCTACGTGCTGGCGCGCAACGGCGCCGCGCCGATCGGCGACCTGCGCTATTACGCCGACACCAGGATCGCGGATTTCGCGACGCCCATCGCCAAGGCGCAGATCGCCGCCGCGCTCGCCATGCTCGGCGACCGCAACCGCGCCGACCGGGCCTATACGGCGGCGCTGAACGCGCTCGGCCCGCAGCCGAAGCCGGCGCTCGATATCGGCCGCACCGACTACAGCTCGCAACTGCGCGACGCCGCGGCGCTGGTGACGCTGGCGTCGGAAGGGCGGGCGCCGCAGGCGACGATCGACGACGCGGTGTTGCGCATCGACGCCTCGCGGCAGGCCTTCAGCGCGACCTCGACCCAGGAGAACGCCTGGCTGGTGCTGGCGGCACGCGCGCTCGCCAAACAGCTCTCCGCCATCTCGCTGACGATCGGCGGCGACACGCACCAGGGCGCCTATTACCGCAGCTTCACGCCGGCGGGGCTCGATCGGCCGGTGACGCTGAGCAATGCCGGCGACGGCAAGGTGCAGGCGGTGGTGTCGGTGTCCGGCGCGCCGGAGAAGCCGGAACCGGCGGCCGAACACGGCTTCAAGCTCGAGCGCAAGTTCTACACGCTCTCGGGCGAACCGGCCGATCCGGCCAAGGCGAAGCAGAACGATCGCTTCGTCGTGGTGTTGACCATGACCGAGCCGCAGCCGCAATTCGGCCGCGTCATCCTCGCCGATTACCTGCCGGCCGGATTCGAGATCGACAATCCGCATCTCGTCTCGTCCGGCGACACCGGCGCGCTGTCCTGGATCGCGAATGCCGCGCAGCCTGTGTATTCCGAGTTCCGCGACGACCGCTTCACGGCGGCGTTCGACCGCGCGCAGGATTCCACGCCGGTCTTTGCGGTCGCCTATGTCGTGCGCGCGGTGTCGCCCGGCCGCTACGTGCTGCCGCAGGCGAAGGTCGAGGACATGTACCGTCCCGACCGTTTCGCACGCACGGGTACCGGAACGATCGAGGTGACCGCCGCCAAATGAACAGCGCGTTCGGCAGAGTCTTTCTTTCTTTACCTCTCCCCTTGGGGGAGAGGTCGACGCGCGTTTGCGCGTCGGGTGAGGGGGATGCGCCGTGAAACTCCTGCGACGCCTGTTCCCCCTCGCCCCAGCCCTCTCCCCTGAGGGGAGAGGGAGCGCGCCGCATCGTCGGCGGCGCCTGCATGTCGCACTCGCGGCTATCGGCGGCGCCGTCGCGCTGATCGCGGTCGGCTGCGGGTCGTGGGTCTATGCGCTGGGCCCGGCGCCGATGGGCGAGGACCTCGACTACTCGCACGTCGTGCTCGACCGCAACGGCCACCTGCTGCGCGCCTACGCCACCAAGGAGGGCCGCTGGCGGCTGCCCGAGACGCCGGAGGCGGTCGATCCCTTGTTCCTGAAGATGCTGTTCGCCTACGAGGACAGGCGCTTCTACGAGCATCACGGCGTCGATCTTCTGGCCATGACGCGGGCGGCATTTCAGCTTGTTACCGAAGGACATATCGTTTCGGGCGGAAGTACTTTGACAATGCAGGTCGCCAGGCTCCTGGAGCCGCGGCGGCAGCGCAGCTTCACCGCCAAGCTGCGGCAGGTCACGCGCGCCCTGCAGCTCGAACAAAAGCTGAGTAAATCCAAGATATTGTCGCTCTATCTTACACTGGCGCCTTATGGCGGCAATCTGGAGGGCGTCCGCGCCGCCTCGCTCGCTTATTTCGGCAAGGAGCCGCGGCGCCTGTCGGTCGCCGAGGCGGCGCTGCTGGTGGCGCTGCCGCAGTCGCCGGAGGCGCGCCGGCCCGACCGCCATCCGGAGGCGGCCCAGGCCGCGCGCGACCGCGTGCTCGACCGCGTCGCCGAGGACGGCGTCATTCCGGCCGACGAGGTCGCCTCCGCCAAGCGCAAGCCGGTGCCGCATGCGCGCAAGGAGCTTCCCGTCCTGGCGCCGCACGCCGCCGACGAGGTGGTTTCGCGCGAGCCCGATGCGCGCGTGCATCGGCTGACGCTCGACGCGCACCTGCAGGCGTCGTTCGAGGCGCTCGCGCGCGACCGCGCGCATGCGCTCGGCCCGCAGATCTCGGTCGCCATCGTCGCCGTCGACAATGCGAGCAACGAGGTGCGCGCCCGCGTCGCCTCCGCCGATTATTTCGATGCCCGGCGCTCCGGCCAGGTCGACATGTCGCAATCGCTGCGCTCGCCGGGCTCGACGCTCAAGCCGTTCATCTACGGGCTCGGCTTCGAGGACGGACTGATCCACCCCGAGACGTTGATCGACGACCGGCCGGCGCGCTACGGCAGCTACACGCCGGAGAATTTCGACCTGAGTTTCCAGGGCACCGTCACGGTGCGACGCGCGCTGCAGTTCTCGCTCAACGTGCCGGCCATCGCCGTGCTCGACAGAGTCGGCGTCAACCGCCTGGCGGCGCGGCTCACCGAGGCGGGTGCGGGGCTGGTGCTGCCCAAGGGCGAGGCGCCCGGGCTCGCCATGGGCCTCGGCGGCGTCGGTATCACGCTGTCCGATCTGACGATGCTCTATGCGGGGCTGGCGCGGCTCGGCAATGCCGCGCCGCTGATCGAGCGGCAGGGCACGACGGCAGGCGAGGGGCGGCGCCTGCTCGATCCGGTGGCCGCCTGGTACGTCGGCAACGTGCTGATCGGCGCGCCGCCGCCGGACAATGCGCCCCCCGGCCGCATCGCCTTCAAGACCGGCACCTCCTACGGCTACCGCGACGCCTGGGCGGTCGGCTACGACGGCCGCATGACGATCGGCGTCTGGGTCGGGCGGCCGGACGGCTCGCCGGTGCCGGGCCTCGTCGGGCGCGCGAGCGCCGCGCCGATCCTGTTCGACGCCTTCGCCCGCAGCGGCCTGACACCGACGCCGCTGGCGCCGGCGCCCCGCGGCGTGCTGCACTCGACCACCGCGCGGCTGCCGCCGCCCTTGCAGCGGTTCAGCCCGGCCGCCGCCGCGTCGGCCCGCGGCGAGCCGCCCCGGATCATGTTCCCGCCGAACGGCGCCCGGCTCGAGCTCGCCGGCCATCGCCCCGAGGGCCTGCCGCTCAAGATCGCCGGCGGCCGCGCGCCTTTGACCGTCATGGTCAACGGCGTGCCTCTGAAAGGCCGCGAAACGCGGCGGACGGTGTTCTTCCACCCGGACGGTCCGGGTTTCGTCCGGCTGACCGTGATGGACGCCCGCGGCGCCGCGGACACAGTCACCGTCCGATTGCAGTAGACGCGGTGACAGGCCGCGCGTTTTCGCCTATCTCCGGCGCGCAACGATCGAACTCGACCGTATTCGGGCCATGAGCACGACCTTCCGAGATGCCAGCGCCACGGCGCCGCAGCCCCGCGGGCTGGCGGCCGCGCTCGACTGGGCGACCGCGTCGCATCTGCGCGCGCTCGTCCTGCTGCTCGGATTCGCCGTTCTCGCCTTCCTGCCGGGCTTCTTCCAGATCCCGCCGGTCGACCGCGACGAGGCCCGCTTCGCCCAGGCCACCAAGCAGATGCTGGAGACGGGCGAATATGTCGACATCCGCTTCCAGGACGAGGTCCGCTACAAGAAGCCGGTCGGCATCTACTGGCTGCAGGCCGCGGCGGTGACGGCGGGCAGCGCGCTTGGGGTCTCCGAGGCGCGCACCACCATCTGGCTCTACCGCCTGCCGTCGCTGATCGGCGCGAGCGGCGCGGTCCTGCTCACCTACTGGACCGCGCTCGCCTTCGTCACACGGCGCTCGGCGCTGCTCGCCGGCCTGATGATGGCGAGTTCCGTGCTGCTCGGGGTCGAGGCGCGGCTCGCCAAGACCGACGCCTTCCTGCTGCTCACCTGCCTCACCGTGATGGGGGTGATGGCGCGCCTCTATCTCGGCGCGCGGCGGCAGCCGGAGGAGGATACCGGCTGGGCCTTGCCGGCGCTCCTGTGGACCGCGGCCGCGGTCAGCGTCCTGATCAAGGGGCCGCTGATCCTGATGTTCATGGGGCTGACGACGCTTGTCCTCGCGATCGCCGACCGCTCCGGCCGCTGGATCTGGCGGATGAAGCCGCTCGCCGGCATCGCCTGGATGCTGCTCCTCGTGCTGCCCTGGTTCCTGGCGATCGTCGCCAAATCCGGCGGCAGTTTCTTCGTGCAGGCGGTCGGGCACGACATGCTCGACAAGGTCACCAGCGGGCAGGAGGCGCACGGCGCGCCGCCGGGATATTACCTGCTGCTCTTCTTCATCACCTTCTGGCCGGCCTCGGTGCTGGCGGCGCCGGCGGTGCCGGCGATATGGCAGGCGCGGCGCGAGGCGGGCGCGCGCTTCCTGCTCGCCTGGCTGGTGCCGTCCTGGATCGTGTTCGAAATCGTCATGACCAAGCTGCCGCACTATGTGCTGCCGCTTTATCCGGCGATCGCGATCCTGATTGCCGGCATCCTCGACGCCGGCGCGCTGGCCAAATTCCGCTGGATGATCCGCGGCACGGTCGGCTGGTTCGTGTTCCCGAGCGTCATTGCGGTCGTCACGGTCGCCGCGTTCATCGTGTTCAATCGCGAGCTCGGTCTCCTGGCCTGGCCGAGCGCGGCGGTGGCGGTGATCCTGGCGCTGTTCGCGTGGTGGCTCTACGAGGCGGACGGGCCGGAGCGGGCGCTGCTGCGCGCGATGATGGCCTCGGTGTTCGTCGCCATCACCGTGTATGCCGTCATGTTCCCGTCGATCCCGGCGCTGTTTCCGAGCGAGCTGATCGCCAGCCAGGTGCGCGAGAGCGGCTGCCGCGATCCGCACGTCGCCTCGAACTTCTCGTATCAAGAGCCGAGCCTCGTGTTCCTGCTCGGCACGCATACGCGCTTCACCGACGGCGCCGGCGCCGCCGAATTCCTGCGCGCTGGTTCCTGCCACTTCGCGCTGATCGATCCGCGCGACGAGCGCAGCTTCGTGCAGCGCGCCAACGCGATCGGCCTGCGCTATACGCTGGTGCAGCGGATCGAGGGCTACAACATCAGCATCGGCAAGCAGGTGTCGATGGCGCTGTTCCGTTCGGCAGTCACGCCATGAGCGCGCAGGACGTCGCCGCGCCTCTGGCCGTGTGGCGCCGCTGCCTCGGCAATGTCGGCATTGCGCTTAAGACGCTCACGCGCAAGCCGCGCCTCGATCCGAAGACGCCGTGGCTGTGGCCGCCGCGACAGCTCGCGATCGCCGCCGCGGCGGCGATCGTCGTGTTCGTGCTCGGCATGCTGTTTGTCGACGCGCCGACGACGCGCGCGGTGCAGCGCCTGCCGCACTGGATCGTGTCGTTCTTCGATTCCATCACCGATTACGGCAAGTCCGGCTACGTGTTGTGGCCGCTGGGCCTCGCCTTCCTCGCGCTCGCCGCTCTGCCGACTTTCACCTCGCGCATCGAGCAGCGCGTGCTCGCCGCGATCATGGTGCGGGTCGGCTTCGTCTTCACGGCGGTGGCGCTGCCGGGCCTGTTCGTCACCACGATCAAGCGCCTGATTGGGCGGGCGCGCCCGCTCGTCGGCGGCAGCCTCGATCCGACCCTGTTCCAGCCTTTCGCCTGGCGCAGCGAATATGCGAGCCTGCCGTCGGGCCACGCCACGACATCCTTCGCGCTGATGGTCGCGGTCGCGAGCCTGTGGCCGCGCGCGCGCACTTACGTCCTGATCTACGCGCTGATGATCGCGGTCAGCCGCGTCGTGGTGACGGCGCATTACCCGACCGATGTCGCGGCCGGCGCGGTCGTCGGTATCGTCGGCGCGTTGATGGTCCGCCGCTGGTTTGCCATGCGCCGGCTCGGCTTCTCGTTCGGCCCGGACGCGGTGCCGTACCCGTATCCGGGGCCATCGCCGCGGCGGATCAAAGCGGTTGCCCGCGCCGCGCTGGCTGACTAAAGAACCACGCACGGCCGGGGGGCCACGGAACCAGCGATCATGACGACGAACGAACCGGCGGTCTCCGTCGTGGTGCCGGTCCGCAATGAGGCGGGCAACATCGCGCCGCTCGTCGGCGAGATCGCCCGCGCCCTCGACGGGCAGTGGAGCTTCGAGGTCGTCTACGTCAATGACGGCTCCAGCGACGGCACCGAGGCCGAGCTCAAGCGGCTGATGGCGCAACATGCCTGGCTTCGTCGCGTGCATCACAGGCAGTCCTGCGGCCAGTCGGCGGCGGTGTGCACCGGCGTTGCCGCCGCGCGCGGCGCGATGGTCGCCACCATCGACGGCGATGGACAGAACGACCCGGCCTTCATCCCGGCGATGCTGCGCGCGCTCGAGGCGGGCGCGCCGCGCGTCGCGCTGATCGCGGGCCAGCGCGTCGGCCGCAAGGCGAGCGGCTTCAAGAAGATGCAGTCGCGCATCGCCAACAGCGTGCGCAGCACGGTGCTGCGCGACGGCACGCGCGACACCGGCTGCGGCCTCAAGGCATTCCGCCGCGACGTGTTTCTGCGGCTGCCTTATTTCGACGGTCTGCATCGCTTCCTGCCGGCGCTGATCAAGCGCGAAGGCTTCGCCGTCGGCTATGTCGACGTCGTCGACCGCCCGCGCGGCGCCGGCGTGTCGAATTACGGCATGTGGGACCGCCTGTGGGTCGGCATTCTCGATCTCGCAGGCGTCTGGTGGCTCATCCGCCGCAGGAAGCGCGTCCCCGAGATCGTTGAAGATTAGCGCGCGGCCGTCGCCGGCCCGCAAGCGCGGCGGCCCGAGTCAGAGGAAGAATCCATGCTGGTCGATATCGCAAACGCCGTCGGCGGTTATCTGCACGACGTGTTCCTCGGCAACGTCGATTGGGGCATCCTGATCGGCTACGTGGCGCAGGGGATGTTCGCGATGCGCTTCGTCGTGCAGTGGATCGCCTCCGAGCGCGCCGGCCGCAGCGTCGTGCCGACCGCGTTCTGGGTGTTCTCGATCGGCGGCGGCTTCATGCTGCTCGGCTATGCGCTCTACCGCAAGGACCCGGTGTTCATACTCGGTCAGGCTTTCGGCGTGTTCGTCTACCTGCGCAATTTGCAATTCGTGCTGCGCAACGGCGGGCAGGGCGCGCCGGCCTGACGCGCGCACGCATCGCCGCGGGCGCGATCAGCTCGCGCCGAGCTCGGGGAAGTCCTCTTCCCAGAACTCGGCCTTGCCGCGGCGGCTGGCATTGCGGGCGGCGGCCTCGTTGACGCGCAATTCGGCGCGCCTGATCTTGCCCGATATCGTCTTCGGCAGCTCGGCGAATTCGATCCGGCGCACGCGCTTGAACGGCGCGAGGCTGCTGCGCAGATGGCGGAAGATGGCGAGCGCGGTGTCGCGGTCGGGCGCGTGGCCGGGGGCGAGCGCGATGAAGGCCTTGGGCACGGCGGCGCGGATCGGATCGGGCGAGGGCACCACCGCTGCTTCGGCGACCGCCGCATATTCGATGAGCACGCTCTCGAGCTCGAACGGGCTGATGCGGTAGTCGGAGGCTTTGAAGACGTCGTCGGCGCGCCCGACATAAGTCAGGTAGCCGTCGTCGTCGCGCAGCGCCACATCGCCGGTGCGGTAGACGCGTCCCGAGAGCGGCTGCAGCGCCCCGTCGTCGCCCTGATAGCCCTGCATCAGCCCGGTCGGCGGCGGGTCGAGGCGGAGGCAGATCTCGCCTTCGACCTGTTCCTCGCCGGCGCTGTCGAGGAGCGCGACGCGGAAGCCGGGGAGCGGACGCCCCATCGCGCCGGCTTTCAGGCGCTGGCCCGGCGGATTGCCGATCTGCGCCGAGGTCTCGGTCTGGCCGTAGCCGTCGCGGATGGTCAGCCCCCAGGCCGATTTCACCCGGGCGATGATCTCGGGGTTGAGCGGCTCGCCGGCGCCGACCAGTTCGCGCAGCGCGGTCTTCCAGGCAGACAGGTCCTCCTGCACCAGCATGCGCCACACGGTCGGCGGCGCGCAGAAGGTGGTGACGCCGGCGCGGACCATCGCGTCGAGCAGGCCGCGCGCATTGAAGCGCGGCTGGTTGAGCATGAACACGCAAGCGCCGGCGTTCCAGGGCGCGAAGAAGCAGCTCCAGGCATGCTTCGCCCAGCCGGGCGACGAGATATTGAGATGAATGTCGCCGGGCTTGAGCCCGATCCAGTACATGGTCGAGAGATGGCCGACCGGATAGCTCTGGTGGCTGTGCAGGACGAGCTTCGGCTTCGCCGTGGTGCCCGAGGTGAAGTAGAGCAGCATCGGATCGCTGGCGCGCGTTTCGCCGTCCGGCTTGAACTCGGCCGCGGCGTCGTAGGCATCCTCGTAGCGGCGCCAGCCGGCGACCGCGCCGCCCACGGCGATGCGCGTGTAGTCGCCCGGCAGGTCGGCGAACTTCGCCGCCGCGTCGACGCCGGCGATGACATGGCGGATGCGGCCGCGGGCGAAGCGGTCGGCAAGATCGTCGCGGGTCAGAAGCGTGGTCGCGGGAATGACGACCGCGCCGAGCTTGATCGCGGCGAGCATCGTCTCCCACAGCGGCACCACGTTGCCGAGCATCAGCAGGATGCGGTCGCCGCGCGCGATGCCGAGCGACCGCAGATAATTGGCGACGCGATTGCTGCGCTCCGACATGGCGGCGAAGCCGAGCTTCGTCTCCTCGCCGCGCTCGTTGACGATCCACAGCGCCGGCCCATCGTTGCCGCGCGCCAGCGCGTCGAAGTGGTCGAGCGCCCAATTGAAGCGATCGAGCTGCGGCCAGCGGAAGTCGCGATAGGCGGTGTCGTAATCGTCGCGGTGCCGCAGCAGAAAATCGCGCGCCTCGATGAATCGCGCTGCGTCTTCGGACATGCGGCTCCTCCCGGGCAGGTCTGCTTTTTCCGCCAGAATAAGGAGCGGCTGGGGGTGGTCAATACGCCATAAGTGCGGGCCCCGGGCGCGCCGCTCAGGTTTGCGCCGCTTGCCGAGCGGTCGGAGGCCCGCGTTCGTTTTAGCGCGCCGCCGCCATCGCCGCGAAGCCGGACTCGAGATCGGCGATCAGGTCGTCCGGATCTTCCAGCCCGATATGGATGCGCAAAGTCGGCCCGCCCGGCGCCCATTCGGTCGCCGTGCGGTATTCGGCGCAGTCGAACAGGATGACGAGGCTCTCGAAGCCGCCCCAGGAATAGCCCATGCCGAACAAAGTGAGCTCGTTCATGAGGGCATAGACCGCCTGTTCGGCGCAGGGCTTGAGCACGATCGAGAACAGGCCGCAGGCGCCGGTGAAGTCGCGCTTCCACAACGCATGCCCCGGATCGCTCTCGAGGGCCGGATGCATGACGCGCAGCACCTCCGGCCGCCGTTCGAGCCAGCGCGCGACCTTCAGGCCCGACTCCATGTGGCGGGCGAGCCGCACCTCCATCGTGCGCAGGCCGCGCAGCGCGAGGAAGATGTCGTCGGGTCCGACGCAGAGGCCGAGCTGGTGATAGGCTTCCTTGAGCCTGTCGTGCGTCGCCGCGTTCGCCGAGACGCAGCCGAACATGATGTCGGAATGACCGCCGATATATTTGGTGCCGGCCTGGATCGACAGGTCGACGCCGTGCTCGAGCGCCTTGAAATAGAGCGGCGTGCCCCAGGTGTTGTCGGTCAGCACGACGGCGCCGCGGTCGTGCGCGACCTTGGCGATGGCTGGGATGTCCTGCATCTCGAAGCTCTGCGAGCCCGGCGCCTCGGTGAACACCGCGCGCGTGTTCGGCTTGAACAGCGCGGCGATACCGTCGCCGAGCGTCGGATCGTAGTAGGTCGTCTCGATTCCCATGCGGCGCAGCAGGCCGTCGCAGAGATTGCGCGTCGGGCGGTAAACGCTGTCGGTGACGAGGATGTGGTCGCCGCTGCCGGCGACCGCCAGGAGCGCGGTCGAGATCGCCGCGAGGCCCGACGGCACGAGCGCGACGCCGGCGCAGGCCTCGCCTTCCATCTCGCGCAGCGCATTCTCCATCGCCTCGATCGTCGGCGTGCCGCGGCGGCCGTACTGATAGCGCGCGCGATGCGCGACCTGATCTTGCGCGGTCGGATAGAGCACGGTCGAGGCGTGATAGACCGGCGGATTGACGAAGCCGAAATAGGACTGCGGATCGCGGCCGGCATTGACCAGGCGCGTTGCCGGTCGGATCGGGCCCCTGGGCGCTTTGGTCATGTGAATGCGTGTCCGTAAAGGTGAGGAAATGCGGGTGACATATGACGCGGGCGATATACGGCGGCTAATGCCGCGGCCGTCAACCCCTTGACCTTGCGCCGCGTTCGTTCTGTGATGTGAAAAGAGAGGCTTTCTGGATGGGGCTGGATTGTCGTCTCCGTCGAGCCGCCGGCGCTCGGCAGGCGGCTCGGTCGGTTATGACCGTGATCACCGAATTTTCAAGTCCACTGGTCCCGTCCGCCAACGACCGGCACACGCTGTGCAGAAGGGGAGATCAGATGAAAAGACTAACCGCATTAGTCGCCTTTGCGCTGCTCTTGGTGGCGCAGGGCGCATCCGCCCAGACGCTGAAGGCGGTCAAGGACCGCGGCATGCTCAACTGCGGCTCGAACGGCACGCTCGCCGGCTTCGGCCTGCCGGACGCGCAGGGCAACTGGACCGGCCTCGACGTCGACTTCTGCCGCGCGGTCGCGGCCGCGGTGCTCGGCGACGCCAAGAAGGTGAAGTTCGTGCCGCTGACGGCAAAGGACCGCTTCACTGCGCTGCAGTCCGGCGAAGTGGACGTCCTCGCGCGCAACACGACCTGGAGTTCCTCGCGCGATACCTCGCTCGGCCTGAACTTCGTCGGCGTCAACTATTACGACGGCCAGGGCTTCATGGTGCGCAAGGCGCTGAAGGTGAACTCGGCGCTCGAGCTCAACGGCGCCTCGGTGTGCGTGCAGCAGGGCACCACGACCGAGCTCAACCTCGCGGACTACTTCCGCGCCCACAACATGCAGCTCAAGACCGTCACCTTCGCCACGGCGAACGAGGCGCTCAAGGCCTATGACGCCGGCCGCTGCGATTCCTACACGACCGACGCGTCCGGTCTCGCCGCCGAACGCCTGCGCGTCGCCAATCCCGACGACCACATCGTGCTGCCCGAGATCATCTCCAAGGAGCCGCTGGCTCCGGCCGTGCGTCACGGCGACGACCAGTGGTTCGATGTCGTCAAGTGGACGCTGTTCGCCATGCTCAACGGCGAGGAGCTCGGCCTGACGCAGAAGAACATCGACCAGCAGATGGGCTCCACCAACCCGGAGATCAAGCGCTTCGTCGGCACCGAGGGCAATTACGGCGAGCAGCTCGGCCTGTCGAAGGACTGGGCGGTGCAGATCATCAAGCAGGTCGGCAATTACGGCGAGGTGTTCGAGCGCAACGTCGGTCAGGGCTCGCCGCTGAAGATCGCCCGTGGCCTCAATCGACTGTGGACCCAGGGCGGCATCCAGTACGCCCCGCCGATCCGCTGAGACTTCGGCACGGCAAATGCGCGCCGGCGGTCTGGGGGGCCGCCGGCGTGACCGACCGGTAACGACCGGTGCGGCAGCGGAGTGAGGGGCCGATGTCGAGTGAGCAAGTCACGGGGACGCGGCCGCCGCGCGTTCCCCTCTACAACGATCCGAGGGTGCGCAGCGTCATCTATCAGCTGGCGCTTGCGGCGATCATTGCCTTCCTGGTCTATAGCGCGACCAACAACGCCATCGAGCACCTGCGGCGCGCCAACATCGCCTCGGGCTTCGGCTTCTGGAACCAGACGGCCGGCTTCGACATCAGCCAGTCGCTGATCCCGTATTCCTCGACGCTCTCGACCTACGGCACGGCCTTCTGGGTCGGCCTGCTCAACACGCTGCTGGTCGCCGTCCTCGGCATCGTCCTGGCGACCATCCTCGGCTTCGTCGTCGGCATCTCGCGTCTGTCGAAGAACTGGCTCGTCGCGCGGGTGGCGGGCGGCTATGTCGAGACGATCCGCAACATCCCGCTGCTGCTGCAACTGCTGTTCTGGTACAACGGCGTGCTCAAGGCGCTGCCGGACCTGCGGGACAGCTACGTGGTCGCCGGCGGCATCTATATCAACAATCGCGGCTTCTACGTTCCGGAGCCGGTGGCCCGGCCGGGCTTCGGCTGGGTCGAACTCGCCTTCGTCGTCGGCATCGTCGCGGCGATCGCGTATTCGGTGTGGGCGCGGCGGCGGCAGATGCGCACCGGCCAGCAGGCCCCCGTCCTCTGGGTGAGCCTCGCCCTCGTCATCGTCCTGCCCGTCGCCGTGCTGGTGCTGGCGGGCATGCCGATCCATTTCGAGTCGCCGCAGGCCGGCCGTTTCAACATTTCCGGCGGCCTCGAAGTGGTGCCGGAATTTGCCGCCTTGCTGTTCGGCCTGACGATCTATACCGCGGCCTTCATCGCCGAGGTCGTCCGCGCCGGCATTCTGGCCGTGTCGCACGGCCAGGTGGAGGCGGCCTATTCGCTCGGCGTCAAGCCGGGGCCGACCTTGCGGCTCATCGTCGTGCCGCAGGCGATGCGCGTCATCATTCCGCCGCTCACCAGCCAGTACCTCAACCTGATCAAGAACTCGTCGCTTGCGGTGGCGATCGGCTATCCGGACCTGGTGCAGATCTTCACCGGCACGGTGCTCAACCAGACCGGCCAGGCGATGGAGGTCGTGGCCATTACCATGGCGGTGTATCTGACGATCAGCCTCGTCACCTCGGGATTGATGAACATCTACAACCGGCGCATGGCGCTGGTGGAGAGGTGAGGGCTTAAGCCATGACCATGGCCGAAGGCGATCTTGCCGTCACCAAACTCCACTTCGTGCGCGATCTGCACCTGCCGCCGAAGCCGGCTCCCCAGCGTCTGACCGGCCCGATCGGCTGGGTCCGCGCCAATCTCTTGTCGACGCCGACGAACATGGTCCTGACCGTGATCGTCGCGCTGTTGCTGTTCTGGGTCGTGCGCGGGCTTCTGGACTTCCTCATCCTCGACGCGGTGTGGACCGGTACCGACCGCGAGGCCTGCCTGATGTCGACGCAGCATCGGGAGATCGGGGCCTGCTGGCCGTTCGTGTGGGAGCGCCTGCCGTATTTCACCTACGGCTCCTATCCGATCCCGGAGCGCTGGCGCGTGGACGCGTTCTTCGTGCTCCTCGCCATCGGCGTTGCCTGGCTGTTGTGGCTGAAGGCGCCGCGGCGCGATCTCGGCGCGTTCTATTTCTTCGTCGTGCTGCCGATCGTCTCGTACATCCTGCTGCACGGCTTCGAGGCGATCGGCCTGCCGGTCGTCGATACGGTGCTGTGGGGCGGCGTGCTGGTGACCATCGTCGTCGCCACGGTCGGCATCGTCGTGTCGCTGCCGATCGGCATCCTGCTCGCGCTCGGCCGGCGCTCGCGCATGCCCACGGTGCGCTTCTTCTCGACCTTGTTCATCGAGTTCGTGCGCGGCGTGCCGCTCATCACCGTGCTGTTCATGGCGAGCGTGATGCTGCCGCTGTTCGTGCCGCGGCAGTTCGAGCCGGACAAGCTCCTGCGGGCGCTGATCGGCATCGCGCTGTTCGCGTCCGCCTATATGGCGGAGGTGGTGCGCGCGGGGCTGCAGGCGATCCCCAAGGGCCAGTACGAAGGCGCGATGGCGGTGGGCCTGAGCTACTCGCCGATGATGCGGCTGATCGTGCTGCCGCAGGCGCTGCGCATCACCATTCCCAATATCGTCAACACCTATATCGGCCTGTTCAAGGACACGACGCTCGTCACCATCATCGGCATTTTCGACCTTCTGCACACGGTCGAAGTGGCGCGCATCGACCCGAAATGGGCCACACCGGTGACCTCGACCACCGGCTACGCCGTGGCGGCGATGTTCTACCTGGTCTTCTGTTACGGCATGTCGCGCTACGCGCGCGCGACCGAGGCGCGTCTGCGCAAGGGCGACAAACGATGAGGCTGACCCATGAGCACCGCTGAGCTATCGGCCGTCGGCAAGCCGGCCCGCCTCGCCAATCCGATCGCCGTCGACATCGTCAAGTTGAACAAGTGGTACGGCGATTTCCACGTGCTGCGCGACATCGACCTGCGGGTCATGGGCGGCGAGCGCATCGTCATCTGCGGACCCTCCGGCTCCGGCAAATCGACGATGATCCGCTGCATCAACCGGCTCGAGGAGCATCAGAGCGGGCGGATCGTCGTCGACGGCGTGGAGCTGACCAACGACCTGAAGAAGATCGACGAGGTGCGTCGCGAGGTCGGCATGGTGTTCCAGCACTTCAACCTGTTCCCGCATCTGACCGTGCTGGAGAACTGCACACTGGCGCCGATCTGGGTGCGCAAGATGCCGAAGAAGGAGGCGGACGAGATCGCGCTGCATTACCTGACGCGCGTGAAGATCCCCGAGCAGGCGAACAAATATCCGGGCCAGCTCTCCGGCGGCCAGCAGCAGCGCGTGGCGATCGCGCGCGCGCTGTGCATGAACCCGAAGATCATGCTGTTCGACGAGCCGACCTCGGCGCTCGACCCGGAGATGGTCAAGGAGGTGCTCGACACCATGGTCTCGCTCGCCAATGACGGCATGACCATGCTGTGCGTGACGCACGAGATGGGCTTCGCCCGCGAGGTGGCCAACCGCATCGTCTTCATGGACGAGGGGCAGATCGTGGAGATGAACGAGCCCGAGGCCTTCTTCAAGAATCCGCAGCACCAGCGGACCAAGCTGTTCCTGAGCCAGATCCTGCGCTGACGGGCGGCGACGCTAGTCCTTGACGACCGGCACGTCCGGCCGCGCGCCCCATTCGCTCCAGGAGCCGTCGTAGATGCGCGGCAACGGCTTGCCGAGCGCCTCGAGGCCGAGCGCGAGGATGACCGCCGTGACGCCGGAGCCGCAGGTGGTGATCGTCGGTTTGTCGAGGTCGACGCCGGCTTTCTCGAACGCCGCGGCGATGCGCGCGGGCGCGACCAGCCGGCCGTTCTCGATGAGCTCGGAGGAGGGCACGTTCTTCGCCCCCGGCATGTGGCCGCCGCGCAGGCCCGGCCGCGGCTCGGGATCGCGTCCGGCGAAACGGCCGGCGGGCCGCGCGTCGACGATCTGCACGCTGCCGTCGTTCAGCGCCATCATCACGTCGGTGTCCATCGCCACGGCTTCGGTTTGCATGGTGGCGTTGAACGTGCGCGGCGCGCGCTTGACTTCGCCGCTCTCGGTCTTGCGGCCTTCTCCGGTCCAGGCCGGCAGGCCGCCGTCGAGGATGTAGACGTTCTTCACGCCGAAGATGCGGAAGGTCCACCACACGCGCGGTGCGCCCGCGAGGCCGAGCCCGTCATAGACGACGATGGTGTCGGTCTCGGCAATGCCGAGCGCGCCGACCATGTCGCCGAACTGCTTCGGCCCCGGCAGCATGTGCGGCAGGTCGGTCGAATGATCGGCGATGGCGTCGATATCGAAGAACACCGCGCCCGGGATATGCGCCGCGCGATATTCGGCCTTCGCGTCGCGCTTCATCGCCGGCAGGTAGAACGAACCGTCGACGACGACGACATTGTCCTTGCCGAGCTCGCCGGCGAGCCATTCGGTCGAGCGCAGCCAGCGGCTGGGGAGGGGGGAGGTCATGTGACGGTCCTGTCTTCGTTCCCGTTCGCCCCCGCGCAGGCGGGGACCCGGTTATACCCGTTGGGAGACTCGCGTCTTCGGCATTGGGTTCCCGCTTGCGCGGCAACGAACGGTGTGCCGCCCGCCGCTCACGCAAACGCGATGCGCACCCGGCGGTTCTGCTTGCCCTTCTTCTCGATGCCGCTGACCCGCACGGCGCCGATCTCGCCGACCTTGCGGACATGCGTGCCGCCGCAGGGCTGCAGGTCGAGGCCTTCGATCTCGATCAGCCGCACGCGGCCGGTGCCCATCGGCGGCTTGACCGACATGGTTTTCACAAGGCCGGGATTGGCCTCGAGTTCCGCGTCGCTGATCCAGCGGCTGGTCACGGCCGCGTCGGTCGCGATCATCTCGGCAAGCTTCGCCGCGATCGCATCCTTGTCGAGGCCGGCCTCGGGGATGTCGAAGTCGAGCCGGCCGTCGGCGTCGCCGACCGAGCCGCCGGTCACCGCATAGGGCAGTACGGCCGACAACAGGTGCAGCGCCGTGTGCATGCGCATGCGCGCGTAGCGCTTGTCCCAGTCGATCTCGGCGGTGACCGCGTCGCCGACAGTGAGTGCCGGAGCGCCGGGTGCCGGCACGTGGGCGATCTCGCTCTTGGCGGCGTCGGTGTAGACGGCGTTATCGATGCCGATGCGGCGGCCGTCGGCGGTGACGAGCGCGCCGGTGTCGCCCGGCTGCCCGCCGGAATTGGCGTAGAAGACCGTGCGGTCGAGCACGACGCCGCCCCGGTCGGTGACGGCGACGACCTGCGCTGCGCAGCTTTTCAGGTAGGAGTCCTCGCGGAACAGGCAGTCGGTCGCCATGATTCACCTGCCCACGAACGGCGGCTTGATGCCGGACGGGCGCTCGAGCCAGCCGGGCACCGGCAGCTTCTTCGCGCGCAGGAAATCGGGGTTGAACAGCTTCGACTGGTAGCGCGTGCCGTAATCGGCGAGCACCGTTACGATCGTGTGGCCGGGGCCGAGATCGCGGGCGAGGCGGATCGCGCCGGCGATGTTGATGCCGGAGGAGCCGCCGACGCACAGGCCCTCGTGCTCGAGCAGGTCGAACACCAGCGGCACCGCTTCCTCGTCGGGGATCAGATAGGCCTTGTCGACGATCATCTCCTCGACGATGGCCGTGACGCGGCCGAGGCCGATGCCCTCGGTGATCGAGCCGCCCTCGGTCGACTGAGCCTTGCCGTCCTTGAAGTAGTGATACATCGCGGCCCCGCGCGGATCGGCGACGCCGATGGTGACCGCCTTGTTCTTCTCCTTGAGATAGCGCGAGACGCCGGCGAGCGTGCCGCCGGAGCCGACGGCGCAGATGAAGCCGTCGACCTTGCCGCCTGTCTCCTCCCAGATCTCGGGTCCAGTGGAGACGTAATGCGCCTTGCTGTTGTCGAGGTTGTTCCACTGGTCGGCGAAGATGACGCCGTTCGTCTCGGTCGCCTTCAGCGACTCGGCGAGGCGGCGGCCGACGTGCTGATAGTTGTCCGGATTGGAGTAGGGCAGCGCCGGCACCTCGACCAGCTCGGCACCGAACAGACGCAGTGCGTCCTTCTTCTCCTGGCTCTGGGTCTCGGGGATGACGATGATCGTGCGGTAGCCGCGCGCATTGGCGACCAGCGCGAGCCCGATGCCGGTGTTGCCGGCGGTCGCCTCGACCACCAGGCCGCCGGTTTTGAGTTCGCCACGCGCCTCCGCCTCGAGGATCATCTGCCGGCCGGCCCGATCCTTGACCGAGCCGCCGGGGTTCATGAACTCGGCCTTGCCGAGGATGGTGCAGCCGGTGGCTGCCGATGCCCGCTCGAGCTTGATGAGCGGCGTATGGCCAATGGCCTCGATGATACCGTCGCGAACGGTCATGCCCCGGTTCCGGCTCCGAAAAGTGACCTGCGGAACCTAGTGGACGCTCCCGGGCGTCACAAGGCCCGCCCGCGTGATGCGCATAGGTGGCTTTCCGGAAAGGGTCCCGAAACCATAACGGCGCTTATGCCAGGTGGTAACCCGGGACATTCACCAGTTCTTACCCCGCGAGGGTCACCGTGTCGCGCAAAAGGGTGCATGGGTGACGAGCCCCCGGCGGGGGCTATTGGGTGGCTGCGGCGATGAAGCTCGACGTCAATACGCTATTTATGGTCACGATCTACGTCGAGGCCATCCTGGGCCTGTTGCTGCTGTTCGCCTGGGCCCAGAACATGTCGATCCGCGCCGTCTGCTGGTGGGGGTTCGCCCACCTCATTCGCGCCGCTTCGGTCGTCCTGTTCGGCATGTACGGCTCGGCGCCCGACATCGTCACCATCGATCTCGCCAATGCCATGCTGTTCACGGCCTTCGCCGTGACCTGGACCGGCGCGCGCGTCTTCGACGGCCGCCCGGTCGAGCCGGTCTATCTGGTCACCGGTGCGGTGCTGTGGCTGCTGATCTGCCGCCTGCCGGTGCTCGCCAACGCGATCGAGCTGCGTGCGCTGATCGCCTCCGGCATCATCACCGCCTACACTTGGCTCACCGCCTACGAATTCTGGCGCGGCCGCAGCGAGCAGCTCGTCTCGCGCTGGCCGGCGGTCTTCATGCTGTTCTCGCACGGCGCGCTGTTCCTGCTGCGCACGCCGCTCGTGTCGCTCCTGCCGTGGACGCCGGCGAATGCCGAGATGTTCGGCAGCGTGTGGCTGACGGTGCTCTCGTTCGAGGCGCTGCTGTTCACGATCTCGGTCGCCTTCATCCTGCTGGCCATGGCCAAGGAGCGGACCGAGCTGCGCCACCGCACCGCGGCGATGGTCGACCCGCTGACGGGCATCGCCAACCGCCGCGCCTTCCTCGCCGACGCCGCCGCGCTCGCCAAGCGTCACAACGGCAGCCCGAAGCCGTCGTCGATGCTGCTCATCGATCTCGATCATTTCAAATCGATCAACGACCGCTTCGGCCATGCGCTCGGCGATCGCGTGCTCGAGGTGTTCTCGGCGACCGCGCGCCAGGCGCTGCGCGGCTCCGACCTCGTCGGCCGGCTCGGCGGCGAGGAGTTCGCGGCGCTGCTGTATGACTGCAATCGCGACCAGACGGTCGCGCTCGCCGAGCGGCTGCGCGAAAGGTTCGCCGCGGCGACCGCGGTCGTCGACGGCCATGCCGTCGCCGCGACGGTGAGCATCGGCGTCGCCCACTGCGACGGCGCCGCCCTGGAAGTGTCGGAGTTGCTGGCGCAGGCGGACCGCGCGCTCTATTTCGCCAAGGAGCACGGCCGCAACCGCGTCGAGGTCGCCTCGCTCGACATGCTGCTGGCCCGCACCGCCGCCGCCGCCAAGCCGAGGGCGATCGCCCGTCCGGCGGCGTAGCCGGACCAGCCTTTCGCCGGGCCCATCGCGGCCCGATCGCCGCGAATTGCGCGTGCAGGTGCGCACCACGACCCTTCATGCACTCAATGCATGAATGCCGACATTCTATTCATTTGATTGATCGATCCCGGACCGGCATCTTTTGCCGTCGACGGCAGCGCGATGCATTGTGTCGTCCTCCGCGCTGTCGATGTAAATTGTCGGGGGCGGAACGGAGCGCGTCCGCCCGTTGAAATGCCCGGACGGAACGGGCAAGAAGGACGAGACCCCGTGAAGAACGACGACGAGCCGGCGCGACGGCATCCTTTGGCCCCCGCCGATCGTTGGATACCCAACGAACCAGGAAAAGGGAGGACACGATGCGAATGATCAGTTGCCTGGGAGCGGCCGTCCTGGCGCTCTCGCTCGGCGGGGCGGCCAATGCCGCCACGGTCAAGATCGGCGTCGTGCTGCCGTTCTCCGGCGCCAATGCCGATCTCGGCCACCAGATGGACAAGGCCTTCGACCTCTACATGAAGCTGCACGCGAACGACATCGCGCCGCACAAGGTCGAACTGGTCAAGCGCGACGAAGGCCCGCCGACCGGCGCGCAGGCCAAGACCGTCGGCACCGAGCTGATCACCAACGACAAGGTGCAGATGCTCACCGGCTTCTCGTTCTCGCCGTCGGCCATCGCGCTGGCGCCGGTCGTGACGCAGGCGAAGGTGCCGATGCTGATCTCCAATGCCGGCACGGCCTGGATCACCAACCTGTCGCCCTACATCGCCCGCCTGTCGTTCAGCATGTGGCATCCGGGCTATGCGATGGGCTCCTACGCCTTCGACAAGATCGGCTGCAAGACCACCGCGGTCGCCTACACCGACTTCCCGCCGGGCAAGGACTCCTCCGAGGCGTTCGAGACCGCGTACAAGAAGGCCGGCGGCAAGGTCGTTCTGTCGGTGCCGCTCGGCTCGCCGGTGCAGGTGCCGGACTTCACGCCGTTCTTCCAGAAGATCAAGGACGCGAAACCCGACTGCATGTACGTCTTCATCCCCTCCGGCGCGCACGCGACCGGCGTGATGAAGGCCTATGGCGAGCTCGGCATGCGCAAGGCCGGCATCAAGCTCATCGGCCCGATGGACCTGATCCCCGACAACAAGCTGCAGGACATGGGTGACGCCGCCATCGGCACCATCGTCATGGGCCACTACGCGGTCGATCTCCAGAACGCGGAGAACAAGAAGTTCAACGAGGAGTGGCACAAGGCCTACGGCCCCGACTCCTATCCGGACTTCATGTCGGCGGCGGCCTGGGACACGATGCACGCCATCTTCGACACCGTGAAGAAGCTCAATGGCGACTTCAGCGACGGCGCCAAGGTCATCGACGCGCTCAAGGGCTGGTCGACGAACGGTCCGCGCGGCCTCGTCTCGATCGACCCGCAGACGCGCGACGTCATCCAGGACGAGCATGCGATGGAGGTCTATCGCAAGCCCGACGGCAAGCTCGGGGAGCGCATCCTCGGCACCGTCAAGCAGGTCAAGGACGAGTGCAAGGAGCTCAAGATCGGCCGTTGCGGCTCCTGATGAGGGGTGTCGTCGTTCCGCGCGCGCCGGAATGACAGGTCAACGTGTTTGACAGCAATTGGCGCCGCCGCGCATAAAGGCGCGGCGGCGTTTCCGTAAAGCACACGGGGTGGGGCCTGTGCCGCATCTGTTGACGATCGCCGTCAGCATTCTGTTCGACGGCCTGGCGTATGCCATGTTCCTGTTCATCACCTCCGTCGGCCTCTCGGTCACGATGGGGTTGATGGGCTTCGTGAACCTGGCGCACGGCGCCTTCGCCATGGCCGGCGGCTACATCGTCGTGTCGCTGACGCGCTCGCTCGGCATCGGTTTCGTTCCCTCGCTTCTCATCTCGGCCGTGATCGTGGCGGTGGCCAGCGTGCCGTTCGAGCGCGGCCTCTACCGGCGTTTGTACAAATCGACCGACCTCGAACAGGTGCTGCTGACGATCGGTCTCGCCTTCATGGCGATCGCCGCCTTCACTTTCTTCTATGGGCCGATCCCGAAATCGGTGCCGCTGCCGTCGTGGCTCGAGGGCGACGTCAATCTCGGCTTCCGCTCCTTCCCGAGCTATCGCGCCTTCCTGATCCTGATCGGCGCCGTGCTCATCACCGTTCTCTGGTACGCGTTCGAGCGCACCAATATCGGCGCCAAGATCCGCGCCGCGGTCGACAACCGCCGCATGGCGGAGTCGGTCGGCATCAATGTCGACCGCCTGTTCACGCTCACCTTCGCGCTCGGTTCGGGGCTCGCCGCGCTCGGCGGCGGCTTTGCCATCCAGTTGTTCGGCCTGACGCCGTATTTCGCCGTGCTGTATCTCGTGCTGTTCCTCATCGTCGTCGCGGTCGGCGGCCTCGGCAGCCTGAAGGGCACGCTGCTCGCCGCGCTCGTCATCGGCATCATCGACACCGGCGGCAAATACATGTTCCCGCAGGCGGGCAACTTCTTCATCTACGCCATCACGGTCATCGTCCTCCTGATCAAGCCAGCGGGATTCTATGGCCGCGAATGAGACCATGACGCGCAGCACGGCAGACGAGGCGGCGCGGGAGCGGGCCGCCGACTATCTGCTGCGCCGCCATTACGTGCGCTGGCCGGAGGTGCTGCCCTGGCTGATCGCCATCGGCTGCTACTTCGCATTCCCCGACCGCATGACCTTCGGCAGCCAGGTGCTGATCATGGTCATGTTCGCGCTCTCGCTCGACCTGATCCTGGGCTATGCGGGCATCGTCAGCCTCGGTCATGCGGCCTTCTTCGGCCTCGGCGCCTACACGGTCGCGCTCGCCGCGATGAAGCTCGGCTGGACCGAGCCGGTGAGCGGCATCCTGGCGGCCGGGGTCGTCGCGGCGCTGGTCGGCGTCGCGGTCGGCTGGTTCATCCTGCGCTATCGCGGCCTGACCCTGCTGATGCTGACCATCGCCTTCGCCGCCATGCTGCAGGAGGCCGGCAACATCCGGTCCGACTTCACCGGCGGCTATGACGGGCTGCCGGGGCTGACCTTCGATCCGCTGCTCGGGCACTTCCAGTACGACCTCTACGGCCACACCAACTACGTCTACGTCCTGGTCGTGCTGGCGGTCGTCTTCTATTTCGTGCGCCGCATCGTCTACTCGCCGTTCGGGCAGGCGCTGACCGGCATCCGCGAGAACGTGCGCCGCATGCACGCGATCGGCTCGCCGGTGCACCGCCGCCTCGTCACGGTCTACGCGATCTCCGCCGGCATCGCCGGGATCGCGGGCGCGCTGTTCACGCAGACCAACGCCTACGTCACCCTGACCGTGTTCGATTTCGACGTCTCGGCCAAGGTCATGGTGATGCTCATCCTCGGCGGCACCGGACGACTCTACGGCGCCTTTCTCGGTGCCGCGGTCTACATGATCTTCGAGGACAAGCTGTCGAAGCTGAGCCCGACCTTCTGGCAGTTCGGCATCGGCCTCCTGCTGGTGCTGGCGGTGATGTTCGCGCGCCGCGGCCTGCTCGGGCTCGCCGACACGGCCTGGCGCAGGATCGTCAAGCGGGGCGCGCCATGACCGCCGCTCTCGACGTCAAGGGCCTCAACCGCAGTTTCGGCGCGCTGCACGTGACGCGCGACGTCGACCTGACGCTGGCGGCGGGCGCGCGGCACGCGCTGATCGGCCCGAACGGCGCCGGCAAGACCACGCTCGTCAACCTCATCACCGGCGTGCTCAGGCCGTCCTCGGGCGAGGTCGTGCTCAACGGCGAGGACATCACGTCCTGGTCGCAGGCGGAGCGGGCGCGACGCGGGCTCGCGCGCACCTTCCAGATCAACCAGCTCTTCCGCGGCCTGACCGTGCTCGAAAACCTGTGCATGACGATCGGCGAGCGCGACGGCAACTGCAACAATATGTGGCGCTCGGCCGGCGCCAAGCGCGCGGTGATCGACGAGGCGCTCGACCATCTCGAGGCGCTGCGGCTCGTCGACGACGCGCTCAAACCGGTGCGCGAATTGCCCTACGGCCGCCAGCGGCTGGTCGAGATCGCGATGGCGCTGGCGCAGCGTCCGCGCGTGCTGCTGCTCGACGAGCCGGCGGCCGGCGTGCCGTCCTCCGAGACTCATCTCATCCTCGACGTCGTCGCCGCGCTCGATCCCGACATCGCCGTGCTGATCATCGAGCACGACATGGACGTCGTCTTCCGTTTTGCCCGCGAGATCACGGTGCTGGTGCAGGGCGCGGTGTTCACGCAAGGGACGCCGGAGGAGATCCGCCGCAACGAAAAGGTGCGCGAGGTCTATCTGGGCCAGGAACACGGCCATGGCTGAGCCCGCGCTCCAACTCGACGACGTGCGCGCCGGCTATGGCGAGACCGTGGTGCTGGAAGACGTGCGCCTCGCGCTGGCGCCGGGCGAGACCCTGTCGATCATCGGCCGCAACGGCGTCGGCAAGTCGACGCTGCTCGCCACCGTCATGGGCCACACGACGCTGCACGGCGGCCGCATCCTGCTGCACGGGAAGGACATCTCGACCGTCGTGACCTACAGGCGCGTCCACGCCGGGCTCGGCTACGTGCCGCAGGAGCGCGAGATTTTCCCGTCGCTGACCCTGCGCGAGAACCTCGAAGTGGCGGCGCGGCCGGGCTTCTGGACCTTCAAGACCGTGTGCGACCTGTTCCCGCGGCTCGCCGAGCGCGCCGGCAATATGGGCAACCAGCTCTCCGGCGGCGAGCAGCAGATGCTGGCCATCGGCCGCGCGCTGATCGGCAACCCGTCGGTGCTGCTGATGGACGAGCCGTCGGAGGGGCTGGCGCCGGTGATCGTCGAGGAACTCGCCCGCGCCATCAAGCGGCTCGCCGCGGCCGGCGAGCTGGCGATGATCGTGGTCGAGCAGAACTCGCGGCTGGCGCTGTCGATCGCGCCGCGCGCCGTGGTGATGGATCGCGGCCGCATCGTCTATGACGGCGCGAGCGAGACCCTGCGCAGCGATCCTGCGAGGCTCGAGGCCTTCATCGGCGTGGTGAAAGGGTAGGGGGCGTGCCCCGGGCGCGGTGCAGCGTGAGTGAAACGAACGGTGCGCCGCAGATCCGGGGCCGTCACGAAGATTGAGCCCGCGACGGTCTTGGGTCTGCAGCGCGCCACTTCGTGCTGCGCTGCGCCCGGGACACGCTGCACATCGCCCACCGTCGCCCACGGATTGCGTCGCCTCGCGGGCTCGCTTAGCAATGGCGGCATGAAACACTCGACCGATCGCATCCTCACCACCCATGTCGGCAGCCTGATACGGCCGGCGGATCTGCAGGACTTCCTGCGCGCGCGGCAGTCCGGCAAGCCCTATGACGAAAAGGCCTTCGACGCCTGCCTGACGCGCTCGGTCGCCGAGGTCGTGCAGCGGCAGGCGCAAGCCGGCATCGACGTCGTGTCGGACGGCGAGTTCGGCAAGTCGATCTCCTGGGCTCAATACGCGCTGACGCGGCTGTCCGGCTTCGAGCGGCGGCCGATCAGGGACGAGGGCGCCAATCCGTTCAAGCGCGGCGCCGACCGCACGAAATTCGCCGACTTCTACGCCGAGCTCGACGCCAAGGAGGCGGTGTCGACGACGATGGAGGCGATCTGCACCGGCCCCATCTCGTACGTCGGCAACGACGAGCTCACGCGCGACATCGCCAATTTCAAGGCGGCGCTCGGCGCGGCCAAGGTGGAAGAGGCCTTCATGCCGGTCGCCGCGCCGGCGAGCGTCATCCCCGACCGCAAGAACGAATATTACAAGAACGACGAGGAGCTGCAGGTGGCGATCGCCGCCGCCATGCGCACCGAGTACAAGACCATCATCGACGCCGGCTTCGTGGTGCAGCTCGACGATGCGCGCAGCGCCGTCACCTACGACCGCATGGTGCCGCCGGGCGCGTTCGCCGATTACAAGACGTGGCTCGAGAAGCAGATCGACATCCTCAACCACGCGATCGAAGGCCTGCCGCAGGATCGCATCCGCTATCACGTCTGCTGGGGCTCGTGGCCGGGACCGCATACGAGCGACGTGCCGCTCAAGGACATCGTCGACGTCATCCTCAAGGCCAAGGTCGGCGCCTTCGTCATCGAGGGCGCCAATCCGCGCCACGAGCACGAATGGCAGGTGTGGAAGACGGCCAAGCTCGGGGCAGGGCAGGTGCTCATCCCCGGCGTCATCAGCCACGCCACCAATGTCGTCGAGCATCCCGAGCTCGTGGCCGAGCGCATCGTGCGGCTGGCCAGGATCGTCGGCCGCGAGAACGTCATCGCCGGCACCGACTGCGGCTTCGCGCAGGGGCCGTTCTATCGCCGCGTCCACCCGCAGATCATGTGGGCCAAGCTCGAGGCGCTGGCCGAAGGCGCGCGGATCGCGTCGAAGGAATTGTGGTCCAAGGCCGCGGCGTAACCGACGCCTGCAATTATGCGCCGTTCGTCCCCGCGACAGCGGGACCCAGCGCTGAAGGGCCCGGCAGGATTCCCGCTTTCGCGGGAATGAACGGAGAATGGTGTACGCGCCATCATCTCTCAGCGCCGTCATCCAAAAAGACATGAGGGTTCGCCCGCATTCTTTGATCGGCGCCGGGTACGCCGCAGTCCGAATTGCAATTCCCGGCTCCCTCGAGGGGAGCGGAGCGCCGGCAGACGCGGAGGCTTGCGAGGCCCCCGGTGGGTGGTGTGCGAGGCCACCCGGTGGGACGCTTTGCGAAGGCGTCCCCTCGTTCCGGTGAAGGAACGAGGCGCCTCCCGGCGCTCCACGTGCGGCGTTCTGTCGATGTGCGGGCCGCGCTTTCAAGAACGTGGACCAGCCACGCCTGTCAGCCAGCTCCTGGCGGCAGGTCTTATTGCCTGCGA
>Ga0182749_1000622_pt1 | contig 31164 bp, 31 predicted proteins | sample eDN3rd37CKraftMG_FD_128875 | JGI IMG/M metagenome (GOLD analysis project Ga0182749, IMG submission 128875) | Enriched Miracle-Growth compost microbial communities from Emeryville, California, USA - eDNA 3rd pass 37_C Kraft MG (version 2) (version 2) ...
AAATACTAGTGGTTTCCATAGGTTGACTACGCCTGGGCAAGTGCGCATCATCGTAGTGTTCTGTTTGCTTGGAAGTACCACGAGTGCCAGAATCCGCAGGCTAAAGGTAACCCTTGTAGTCGAGTTTCAATTTAACACTATAGTCGAGAGGCAGTCCGATGTCTGATTCAACCGCAACCTCCGCACCCGGGGATACCCAGAAGCTGACCGGTACGGTCAAGTGGTTCAACGATGCAAAAGGGTTCGGGTTCATCACCCCCGACAACGGCGGTGAAGACCTTTTCGCGCATTTCTCGTCCATCCAGATGAACGGTTTCAAGACGCTGAAGGAAGGCCAGAAAGTGGCCTTTGAAATCGCACAGGGGCCCAAAGGCAAGCAAGCACTCAATATCACGGCAGCTTGATCATGTTAAAAGAGGCTGAATTGCAGCCTCTGTCGTTTTAATAATAATGTATAACGCTACACGAACCTCAGGGCTTTCAAGCCCTGTTTTTTTTTCGCCACGCGGGCGTCTTGCCGGCATGGCGGCCGCCCTTGCAATATCCGCCCTGCCTGCGCACCAGGCTGGCGCACAGGCCATGCTGCTGCCCACCACACAGTTGTCCGTCGGCAGCCATATGATCCAGGCCGAAATTGCCGCCACCGAGGAAAGCCGCAGCTACGGGCTGATGAACCGCAGCGCGCTGCCGCCCGACCACGGCATGCTGTTCGTCTTCGACGCCCCCGCCCAGGCCTGCTTCTGGATGAAAAACACCCTGCTGCCCCTGTCAGTCGCCTTCATCGGAGACGATGGCAGGATCGTAAACATTGAAGCGATGCAGCCCCAGACCCTGGAATCGCACTGCCCGTTGCGGCCGGTCCGCTACGCCCTGGAAATGCCGCAGGGCTGGTTTGCCGAGCGGCAGCTAGGCAGCGGCACGCTGGTGACGCCGCTGCCTGGCGCCAAAAAATAAACAGCCGCCCCGGACCCCGAGGCGGCTGCGAGGCAAGGCGCCCGGTGTCCGGGCGCCTTCTTTCCAGCGTCAGACCTTTTCAAGAATGACGGCAATCCCCTGCCCCACGCCGATGCACATCGTGCATAGCGCGTAGCGCCCGCCCTTGCTGTGCAGCTGGTTGACCGCTGTGAGGGCCAGCCGGGCGCCGCTCGCACCCAGGGGATGGCCGAGCGAGATGGCGCCGCCGTTGGGGTTGACGCGCGGATCGTTGTCGGCGACCCCAAGCGTGCGCAGCACAGCAAGCCCCTGAGCCGCAAATGCCTCGTTGAGCTCGATGACATCCATCTGGCCGATATCCAGGCCTGCAAGCGCCAGCGCCTTGACCGATGCCGGCGCCGGGCCCATACCCATGATGCGCGGCTCGACGCCTGCCGTTGCCATCGCAACGATGCGGGCGCGCGGCGTCAGGCCATGCTTTGCCGCCGCCTCTTCCGAGGCAACCAGCATGGCGCAAGCGCCATCGTTCACGCCCGAGGCATTGCCAGCCGTGACCGTCCCGTCAGGCCGCACAATGGGCTTGAGCTTGGCCAAGGCTTCGAGCGAGGTTTCCCGAGGATGCTCGTCACGATTCACCACCAAGGGGTCGCCCTTGCGCTGAGGGATGATCACAGGCGTGATTTCAGCATCGAAGAAACCCGCCTTCTGGGCGGCGGCCGTCTTCTGCTGACTGGCCAGGGCAAACGCATCCTGGTCGGCCCTGCTCACCTTGTATTGATCCGCAACGTTTTCAGCCGTTTCAGGCATGGAATCCACGCCGTATTGCTGCTTGAGCTGGCGGTTCACAAAACGCCAGCCTATCGTGGTGTCATAAATGGACGCGCTGCGGGAAAAGGCAGTTTCAGCCTTGCCCATGACGAATGGCGCGCGGGACATGCTCTCAACCCCGCCAGCCAGAATCAACCCCGCATCACCGGCACGGATGGCGCGCGCCGCGGAACCGACGGCATCCAGCCCCGAACCGCACAGGCGGTTGATCGTCGCGCCAGGCACATCAACCGGCAGGCCCGCAAGCAGCGTAGCCATGCGCGCCACATTGCGGTTGTCTTCACCAGCCTGGTTTGCGCAGCCCATCAGCGCGTCATCCAGCGCGGCCCAGTCCACACCCGAATTGCGCTCTGCCAGCGCCCGGATGGGTATTGCGGCCAGGTCATCGGCCCGTACCGAAGAAAGTGCGCCGCCGTAGCGGCCAAAAGGGGTGCGAATTGCGTCGCAGATATATGCTTGTCTCGTCATGAAAGAAACCTCCGCCCGGTTTTCCGGACGGCGCCGTAAAGTGTTGTATGGAAATTTCTCCTGCCTGGCGGAACACATGCCGCGATGCCAGCCAGGGTCATGTTATCCCAGCGCCCGGATTTTTAGAGGAATCAAAGCCAATACTGTCCACGCAATGGGCAGTCAATACAGGCCGTACATGCCTGGGCAAGAAATGCCTGGCGTTTTCGTTCCAGGCGTACATCTGGCGGACAATCCATTCGCCACCGCACAGCGGAATTCATATCGCAAAAATGAAATCACCCCGGCACAGGCCGAGGTGAGCCGCGACGCAAAACCGTCACGGAATCCGCAGTGCGGGACCTGCCTGCAGGCAGGTCCGCGCGCAAACAGGCATCAGCCCAGATTGCTGGCGGCAAATTCCCAGTTAACCAGGCTCCAGAAGCTTTCCAGATACTTGGGACGGGCGTTGCGGTAGTCAATGTAGTAGGCGTGTTCCCACACATCACAGGTCAGCAGCGGCACGTCCTGCGTGGTCAGCGGCGTGGCGGCATTGCTGGTGTTGACGATATCCAGCGAGCCATCGGGTTTCTTGACCAGCCAGGTCCAGCCCGAGCCGAAGTTGCCTGCGGCGGAGGCATTGAAGGCGGTTTTGAACGCGTCGACACTGCCCCATTTGGCGTTGATGGCCTCAAGCAGCTTGCCGGTCGGCTCGCCGCTCTTGGGGGTCAGGCAGTTCCAGTAAAACGTGTGGTTCCAGACCTGCGCCGCGTTGTTGAACACGCCGCCGGAAGCCTTCTTGATGATGTCTTCAAGCGAAGCGGATTCGAATTCAGTGCCTTCGATCTGCTTGTTGAGGTTGGTGACATATGCCTGGTGGTGCTTGCCGTAGTGATACTCAAGCGTTTCCTTGGAGATTGTGGGCGCCAGGGCGTCGAGGGCATATGGAAGCGGGGGGAGCGTGAAAGCCATGTGTTGATTCCTTCTAAAAAGCTGTTAGAGAGTACCGAAAAACCATGTTCAGCGTCCAGATGGCGAAACGCGGGCGCCGCGCCATCGAGAGATGTTTCTATAGCAAGCCGTGCGCCTGCAGGACGCGCACCTGCAGCCCGCCCTGGCCTAACTCGACATCGAGCTGGTCGCCAATGTTCAAGTCTAACGCATTTTTTACAATTCCCCCCTCGGGAGTACGCACGATCGCATAGCCGCGCTCGAGCACAGTATGGGGGTCAAGCGCACGCAAAGTCTGCGTTGCCGCATTGAGCCTGTGACGGGCGTGATCCAGCTGGCGCCGGGTGTTCGCGGCAAGGCCCAGGCGCTGGCGCTGCAACCGGTCCTGCAACACCTCCAGAGCCGGCGCGGCCCGTCCAAGCCGCCCCAGCGCAGCCGCCAGCCGCGTCATCCGTGCCTGGGCCGGCTGGCCTGCGGCACGCACCATCCTGGAACGCAACACAGCAAGGCGCTCCGCCTGCCTGAGCAGACGCTGCTGCGGCGAAACCAGCAGGGCGACGGCTCTGTCCAGGCGCAGAGAGGCCAGCTCCAGCGATCGGGCCAGACGCGCATCCAGCGCGCGCGTCACCGCCGAGAGCTGATCAAGGCAGGAAGCGCGACTGCGGCAGCAAAGCTCCGCAGCCGCCGTCGGCGTGGGCGCGCGCAAATCCGCCACAAAATCGGCAATCGTGAAATCGGTCTCGTGGCCCACCCCGCTGATCACCGGAATGGGGCTCGCCGCGATCTCGCGCGCGAGCGTTTCGTCATTGAAGCTCCACAAGTCTTCCAGGCTGCCGCCTCCCCGCACAAGCAGCAGAACATCCGCCTCCTGGCGGGCAATGGCGTCGCGCAATGCCTGACAAAGCTGGCCGGCCGCGGCGGCGCCCTGCACCGGCGCCGGATAAATGACGACCCGCACATGCGGCGCGCGGCGCGCCAGCGCCGACAGCACATCGCGCAAAGCCGCCGCCGCCAGCGAAGTGACTACGCCCACCACGCTGGGCATGGTGGGCAGCGTCCGCTTGCGGCCGGGCTCGAACAGCCCTTCACGGCCGAGCTTTTCCTTCAGGGCAAGAAAAGCCTCATGCAGATCGCCCCGGCCCGCCCGGCGCATGCCCTCCACCTGCAGCTGGTAGTCGCCGCGCGGCTCATATAGCGTCACATTGACCCGGAATTCAAATTTTTCTCCAGGCCGGGGCACAAAACCCACCGACTGCGCCCGCCCCCGGAACATGACAGCCTTGACTGCGGCGCCCTCATCCTTGATCGAGAAGTACCAGTGTCCTGACGCTGCCTGGGTAAAGTTGGAAATCTCACCCCTTACCCAGATGCGGCTGAAGGCGCCCTGAAGCAACTGGCTGACGCGCCGGTTCAACTGCGTGACAGTCCAGACCTCCGTACCGGGAAGACTCGATTCCGGCCCGGAAAACTCATCACTTGCCATCATTCTTTCCACAGAGAAATTGTTCTTGTCAAATCAGTGAAATATCAATCAAATTGGGCCAAATCATTAGCTCACGCTTTAATTAAACTTCATAACCATTTGATTTTTATAGATTAATAAAAAATACATGAAATGAATGGAAATTAGCCACTGAACCTCCAGAGCCGATAAAACAAGCCTGTGCGGGAAGTTCTACACAGAATTATCCACAGTTTCTGTGGATACTCGGGCGAGAGCCAGCAACGACGCCAATCCATACGCATTTGATAAGGAAATACATGGCTCTCAGGCGCCCCGCCCCGTCGAACTGCGCACCATAGCGTGCTTTCCAAATCCAAACAGCCCACAAGCCACGCCTCATGCCGATATCAACCATTTAGTCTAGGGAATACGGACGATTGCGAGTACCTGGCCAGCGATGCGTTCCGGCGGCAACAGGCCTTTCTTCCCCATACCGCAATTGTAGTGCGCAAGCTCCCATGCCCGGCACCCAAGCGGGTAAAATGCCGTCTTGCCGACCCCCTTCCCTGCAACGGAGAACACCTTGCTCGACATCATCCACGCGGCCGGATGGCCAATATGGCTGCTGGTAGCCACTTCCGTGGCAGGCCTGGCCCTGGTAATCGAACGGTTCATGTCGCTGCGCAGCAGCCAGGTGTTTCCTGCGCGCCTTCCCGGACAGGCGCTTGAGGTGCTGCGCCAGGGTCCGATCAGCAGCGAAGCCCTGGTGCGGCTTTCAGACCAGGCTCCGCTGGGCCACGTGCTGGCCGAGGTCTTGATGAACAGGGACGAAAGCAATGCCTACCGGGTCGCCGCGGCGGAGGATGCCGGCAAGGATGTCGCCTACCAGCTCAACCGCTACCTGCCGGCGCTTGCGACAATTGCCGTCGTTGCGCCGCTGATGGGCCTGTTCGGCACGGTGGTGGGCATGATCGATATTTTTTCCTCCTATACGCCACAGGGCGGCGACCCGGCGCTGCTGGCGCGCGGCATTTCCGTTGCGCTCTACAACACGGGCTTTGGCATTATCATCGCCATCCCAGCTTTGATCTTCCATCGTTACTTCCGCTCGCGCGTCGACCATTTCCTGCACCGGATGGAACGCGAAGCCAGCGCCCTGAACCGCATCATCAACCGTGGTGCAGGGCGATGAATTTCCGCCGCCGCATGCCGGGCGATGAGCCGGAGATCAACCTGATCCCCCTGATCGACGTCCTGCTGGTCATCCTCATCTTCCTGGCCGCCACGACCTCCTTCACCCGCTACACGCAGCTCAGGGTCGCCCTCCCCGAAGCCAGTGCGGACGCAACGGAGAACAGCACGCTTGACCTGGCCATCAGCCGCGAAGGGCTGTATGCCCTGAACGGCCAATTGCTGTCCGGCGCAGACGAGCATGAAATGGCGCAAGCCATGCGTGCCGCCGCAGCGTCGAACAAGCAGGCCGTGCTGGTGATCAATGCAGACGCCCAGGCCACGCACGCCGCTGTGGTGCATGCCATGGAAGCGGCGCGGCTGGCCGGCATCGCCCGCGTCAATTTCGCCACGCGCAGCCCTCAATGAGGCGGGGAACACAATGAAACACGGAACCCCATGCCACTCATGGCAAGCCCCAGGCGCGCAGCCCTCAGTCAAGCGGGGACCACAATGAAGCTGACCGCTGCCCTGCATGCGGCGCTGCAACGCGCCTGGCAACGCAAAGGCATGGCAAGCGCGCTGCTGCTGCCGCTGTCCGCGCTTGCGCGGCTGGCCGTTGCGCGCAAGCAGGCGCGCTACCGGAAAAACCCTTCCCTGTCCTATCGCGCAAGCCTGCCCGTCATTGTGGTGGGCAATGTATACGTCGGCGGCACGGGAAAAACACCGGTCGTCATCGAGCTGGCGCGCGCACTGCGGGCACGGGGCTGGAATCCCGGCATCATCAGCCGCGGCTACGGCGCCAAGATAGGAGATGCGCCGCGAACCGGCCAGGGAACGCTGCCGGCAACCGAGTTCGGCGATGAACCTGCCCTGATCGCCGCATCCACACAGGTCCCTATCGCCGTCCACCCGAATCGGCCTCGAGCGCTGCAAGCGCTGCAAAAGGCATACCCCGAGGTCGACGTGATCATCGCGGATGACGGCCTGCAGCATCTGGCGCTCGCGCGCGACATCGAAATCGTGGTCCAGGACGCCCGTGGCATCGGCAATGGCCGCATGCTGCCTGCGGGGCCGCTGAGGGAACCGCCCCGCCGCCTGCGCAGAACCGACTTCCTGATCACCAATCTTGCCCCAGGCGAAACACCGCCGCCAGCCATGGCAACGCGCGGCCGCCAGATCGTCATGCAATTGCATCCTGGCACGCTGGAGCAACTGGAGACAGGCGAGACGCAGCCCTGGGAAGACTGGCTTGCGCGGCACGACACGGCATCTGTTGCCGCAGTGGCCGCCATAGGCCGGCCTGAGCGATTCTTCGCCATGCTCAGGCACGCGGGCCTGACGCCAGATCCATCCCTGCCCTTGCCTGATCATTACGCTTACAAGGGGGCTGGGCCGTTCACCGACATCGCGGCGGACGCCATTCTCATCACCGCCAAAGACGCCGTCAAATGCGCCCGCTTCCATGACCCCAGGCTTTGGGTGGTCCACGCCGCGACCCGCTTTTCAGACCCCCACTGGGTCAAGGAAATCGACCGGCGCCTGCGGATTCTCGCGACAGCGCCCGTCAGGCATTAAACTCTTTCTTTTTATTCCGATGTACTTCTGGAGCTCGGCATGGAATCACGCCTGCTAGAAATCCTGGTCTGCCCGCTGTGCAAGGGTCCGCTGAAATACGACCGCGCACAGCAGGAGCTGATCTGCCAGCCAGACAGGCTGGCATTCCCCATACGCGACGGCATTCCCGTCATGCTGCCCGACGAGGCGCGCAAGATCCCGCCGGCAAGCACGCCCCCCGCCCAGGACGGCAGCCCGGCAAGCGAAGCCGACCCTTCATGAGCTTTATCGCTGTCGTCCCCGCGCGCGCCGCATCCACCCGCCTTCCCGACAAGCCGCTGCTGGATATCGCCGGGAAACCCATGGTGGTACGCACGGCGGAGCAGGCTGCCCGCTCTGGCGCAACCCGTGTCATCATCGCGACAGACGACGAACGCATTTGTCGGGCGGCGGCAGACCACGGCATGCAGGCCATGCTGACCCGCGCAGATCACCCCACGGGCACCGACCGGCTGGCAGAGGTCTGCGACCGGCTACAGCTGGATGCGGACACCATCGTGGTCAACGTGCAGGGCGACGAACCCCTGATCGATCCACAGCACATTGACCATGTGGCGCAACTGCTGCGGGCATCCCCCGAAGCGGCCATCGCCACCTGCGCCGCGCCCATAAAAGATGTCCAGGTGCTGTTCAACCCCAATGCGGTCAAGGTCGTCTGCGGAACCGATGGACGCGCGCTGTATTTCTCGCGGGCGCCCATCCCCTGGGCGCGCGATGCGCTGGCTGGTGGCGGGCATGTGCTGGCAGCCGGGCTCCCGGCCCTGCACCATATCGGGCTGTATGCCTATCGCGCCGGGTTTCTGTCGCGCTTTCCCGCGCTGCCCCAGGGGCCGCTGGAAAGGTTTGAATCGCTCGAACAGCTGCGCGCCCTGGAACATGGCTACAGCATCGTGGTACGCACCACGGAGACCCTGCCTGCGGCGGGGGTCGACACGCCCGAAGACCTGGCCCGCGTGCGTACGGCATTCGCAAATCGGTTATAAAGCAATGTTCGGCTCGCGCCATCCACGCTGCGGGCCCTGCAGAATTTGCTGCATTGCGGCATAATTCCAGCTTAAAAAAGAATACAACACTCCAGGAGAAACCTACATGCGACTGATACTTCTCGGTCCTCCCGGTGCGGGAAAAGGCACACAGGCAGCATTCATCACCCAGAAATACGGCATTCCCCAGATTTCCACGGGCGACATGCTGCGCGCGGCTGTCAAGGCGGGCACGCCCCTTGGCATCGAGGCCAAGAAAATCATGGATACGGGCGGCCTGGTATCCGACGACATCATCATCGGGCTGGTCAAGGATCGCCTGGAGCAGCCTGACTGCGCCAATGGCTATCTGTTCGATGGCTTTCCCCGCACCATTCCACAGGCCGACGCGCTCAAGCACGCCGGCGTCAAGCTGGATTACGTGGTCGAGATATCGGTGCCCGAGGAAAACATCATCGAGCGCATGAGCGGGCGCCGCGTCCATCCGGCCAGCGGCCGCAGCTATCACACCACATTCAATCCGCCCAAGACGGCTGATGTGGATGATGTCACGGGCGAGCCGCTGGTACAGCGCGACGACGACCGCGAGGAAACCGTGCGTCATCGCCTGTCGGTCTACCGCGACCAGACCCGTCCGCTGGTTGACTATTATTCGCAGTGGGCCGCCTCGGGCGAAGCCAACGCGCCGGCGTATCGCCAGCTGTCAGGCCTGGGGTCGGTCGACGAAATCAAAGCCCGTATCTTTCAGGCGCTCGAATCCTGAACTAACGCCGACGGGCAGCGCACAGGCATGACACCCTGAGCGCCGCCCCGGACCAGGACACAACATCAATCCGAGACAAGGCAGACATGGAAATCAAAGACAAAGTATTCATCGTCACCGGCGGCGCTTCGGGCCTGGGTGCGGGCACGGCGCGCATGCTGGTCGAACAGGGGGCCAAGGTGATTCTGGCCGACCTGCAGGACGAGGCGGGCGAGAAACTGGCCCAGGAGCTGGGCCAGACCTATGTACACTGCGACGTAACCCAGGAAGCCGACGGCCAGGCTGCGGTGGCCGCCGCGCTCAAGGCCGGCAAGCTGTTTGGCCTGGTCAACTGCGCGGGCGTTGCGCCAGCCACCCGCACCGTAGGCCGCAACGGCCCACACCCTCTGGACATGTTCCAGAAAGTCGTGATGATCAACCTTGTGGGCACCTTCAACATGTGCCGGCTGGCTGCCCAGGCCATGAGCGAAAATGCGCCGGAGCCGACAGGCGAGCGTGGCGTGCTGATCAACACAGCATCCGTGGCCGCCTATGACGGCCAGATCGGGCAGGCTGCCTATGCCTCTTCCAAGGCAGGCGTGGTCGGACTCACCCTGCCGCTGGCGCGCGACCTGTCCAAGCTGGGCATTCGGTGCGTTACCATTGCGCCGGGCATCTTCGGCACCCCCATGGTGTTTGGCATGCCGCAGGAGGTTCAGGACAGCCTGGCCGCCAGCATCCCCTTCCCCTCGCGCCTGGGCCGTCCCGACGATTACGCCAAGCTCGTCCACAGCATCGTGACAAACGAAATGCTGAACGGCGAAACCATCCGCCTGGATGGCGCCATCCGGATGGCGCCAAAATAAGCCAGCGCGATGAGTCTCTTCAGGTCGGCCGCAACGGTCAGCAGCTTCACGCTGGTTTCGCGAATCACCGGCCTGTTCCGGGATGTTCTCATTGCGGGCGCATTCGGCGCAGGGCCGCTCACCGATGCCTTCTGGGTGGCCTTTCGCATTCCCAACCTGCTGCGCCGCCTGTTCGCGGAAGGCGCATTCTCCCAGGCATTTGTGCCCATTCTTGGCCAGGCCCGCTCGCGGCAGGATCACGATGAAGTGCGTGTCCTGCTGGACCGGGTAGCGCTGCTGCTCACCGGCGCATTGATGCTGGTGACCTTGCTCGGCATTCTGGCCGCGCCCTGGGTCGTCAGCGCCATGGCAAGCGGCCTGCGGGCAGCCGAACGGCAGGAAGACTTCCACGCCGCCATCTGGATGACGCGGGTGATGTTCCCCTACATCGTCTGCATGTCCCTGGTGGCTTTCGCATCCGGCGTCCTCAATACCTGGAGCCGATTCGCCGTGCCGGCCTTCACGCCCGTACTGCTGAATCTTTCCATGATAGGCGCCGCGCTTTTCCTGGTTCCCTTTTTCGACGTGCCCATCTACGCCCTAGCTGCCGGCGTGATGATAGGCGGCCTGGCGCAACTGGCCGTGCAATGGGCCGCGCTCGCGCGCCTGGGCCTGTTGCCGCGCTTCTCGCTGCGCTTCCGGCAGGCGTGGGAAGACCCGCTGGTCAAGCGCATCATGCGGCAGATGCTGCCCGCCATACTCGGCGTATCGGTGGCGCAGATTTCGCTGCTCATCAACACCAATATCGCTACCTGGCTGGCCCCCGGCAGCGTAACCTGGCTGTCATTCGCCGACCGCCTGATGGAATTCCCCACCGCGCTGCTGGGCGTGGCCCTGGGCACGGTATTGCTCCCCAGCCTGTCCGCGGCGCACGCGCGCGAGGATCACGAGGGCTATAGCGCCTTGCTGGACTGGGGGCTGCGCCTGGTCATGCTGCTGGGCCTGCCGGCGGCTGTGGGGCTGGCCCTACTTTCCGACGGGCTGGTTGCAACGCTGTTCAACTACGGCGCCTTCAACGCCCGCGATGTCGGCCAGACACAGCTGGCAGTCAGCGCCTATGCCATCGGCCTGCTCGGCCTGCTCGCGATCAAGATCCTGGCCCCAGGCTTCTACGCAAGGCAGAACATTCGCACGCCTGTGAAAATTGCCATGCTGGTGCTGGTGCTGACGCAGTGCTTCAACCTGATCTTCGTCCCCCTGTTCGCCCACGCTGGCCTGGCCCTGTCCATTGGCCTGGGCGCCAGCGTCAACGCCCTGCTGCTCATTTTCCTGCTGCGGCGGCATGGCCTGTACACGCCGAGGCCGGGATGGATCAGCTTTGCGCTGCGCATGCTGCCCGCCCTGCTCGCCATGGGCGGCCTGCTGTGGCTGGCCGGAAACCGGCTTGACTGGGTGGCGCTGGGCGCCTATCCGGGTTTGCGCGCAGCCTGGCTGGGCGGCGTCATCGCGGCCGCCGGCGCAGTATATTTCGCCCTGCTTTTCCTGTGCGGCTTTAGGCCCGTAGACTTTACAAGACGGCGAAAATAAACTAGAATAGCGGTCTTTGCCGAATCTAACCTTAGCAGGACAAGCAAAACATGGCCAATACCGCCCAAGCACGCAAGCGCGCCCGTCAATCGGTTGAGCGCAACAAACACAACGCCAGCATGCGCTCCATGCTGCGCACCTCCATCAAGCGCGTTCGCCAGGCTATCGAAGCCGGCGATAAGGCTGCCGCCGCCGAAGTTTTCCAGAAAGCCACCAGCGTCATCGATCGCGTGGCCGACAAGAACATCATCCACAAGAACAAGGCTGCTCGCCACAAGAGCCGTCTTGCTGCCGCCGTCAAGGCGCTCGCCTGAAACCGCACTGAGGGCTGATTCGGCATACGCGGCACCCGGTTGATCCGGCTAAAAAAGGAACGCACCAGGCGTTCCTTTTTTTTGTCCAGCCTGCCTGCTTCGCCACCTGCTGGTATAGTTGCAGACTATGCGCCCCGCAGGCGGCTGCGCCGGGCGCATGAAAATAAATCATAAAAGGCAACTCCATACAGGCATCGAGATCCTCATGACAACGGCACGACCCGCACTGCTTCAGCTGATTCCGCTCAATCTACCCGAGGCGCCCGAGCGGCTCGCCACGCATTTCGATGTGGTCGAGCGATGGACGGCTCAAGATCGCGAGGCGGCCATGGACAGCCGCCGCGACGATGTCACTGTGCTTGTCACCAGCGCCACAACCGCCACGCCGGCGGCGCTGATAGACCGCTTCCCCGCCTTGAAGGCCATTTGCAGTTTCGGCGTTGGATACGACTCCATAGACGTGCGCCATGCCCAGCAAAAAGGCATACAGGTGAGCAATACGCCTGATGTGCTCAATGACTGTGTCGCAGACCATGCCATGGGCTTGCTGCTGGCCACCGCGCGGCGCCTGGGTCAAGCGGAGCGCTATGCGCGCGCCGACCAATGGGGCAGCCGCAACCCTTTCCCCCTCGGCACCAAGGTCAGCGGCAAAAAGCTCGGCATTGTCGGCCTGGGCCGCATAGGCATGGCTATCGCGCGGCGCGCCGCCGGCTTCGACATGGAGATCCGCTACCACAACCGCAATCCGCGCAAAGACACCGAGCTTGCCTATGAGCCTTCGCTGCATGAGCTCGCCAACTGGGCCGATTTCCTGGTCATCGCCACAGTGGGCGGGCCTGATACCCAGCACCTGATCGACGAGCGCATTATCCGCGCCCTGGGCCCGCAAGGAATACTGGTCAATATCGCCAGAGGTTCCGTCATTGACGAAGATGCCATGGTCAAGGCGCTCGAAGACGGGGGGCTGGGCGGCGCCGGGCTGGATGTGTATGCCCACGAGCCACGCATACCTGAAGCGCTCAAGACGATGGACAACGTTGTGATCGTGCCCCACATTGCCAGCGCCACACAGGAAACGCGCCGCGCCATGATCGAACTGGTGCTGGACAACGTCGACGCCTACGCAACCAGGGGCCAGGTGCTTACCCCGATCGCGCCCCTGGCCTGAGACCGGCCAGCAGCCAGACAGCACAGCCATCATATTTTCCCGGGAGACAGCCATGGGGGAAATACCTGAACAGGATGAGGGCGGCGCATCGCGCCCAGGGCGCATGCCGCGCCTCTTTCCGCCGGAGCGGGACGAGGCGCCGCCCCCCATGGTGTCACTGCCCGCCACGACAGGCGCGGAGCGCAAGGAAATCGCGCTCATCATCCTGGCGGTCATCGCCATCATTTTTGCACTCCAATGGGCGCGCGATTTTTTCATACCGCTGGTGTTTGGCATCCTCATCGCCTACACACTGAATCCCATTGTGTCCTGGCTGGAACGGATACGCATTCCCCGTATGGCGGGAACCAGCCTGGTGATGCTGTGCCTGCTGGCTTCCGCCGCGATGATGGCCACGACGGTATACCGCGAGGGGCAGTCTATCGTCGACGAGCTTCCCCTGGTCACCTACAAGATCACGCGCGCTGTGCGCGACATGCGCGGCAACGAAATGGGCACCTTTGACAAGCTCCAGCGCATGGCCGACGAGCTGAAAAAAGCCGCCAACCCTGAACTGCCGGCCAGCCCCTCAGGTGAACCGTCCGCACAGCAAAAGGTGCCCGAAGTCGTCATCAAGCGGGACGAGCCGGGCCTGGGCGACTGGCTTTGGGCTGGCTCCCTGGGCGCCGCCAGTTTCATGGGCCAGATGGTCATGGTGCTGTTCCTGGTGTTCTTCGCCCTGCTGTCGGGCGACACATTCAAGCGCAAGCTGGTAAAGGTCACCGGCCCATCGCTTAGCACCAAGAAAATTACGGTGCAGATTCTGGATGACATCAATATGTCGATCCAGAAATACATGTTCATGCTGCTGGTCACCAACGCACTGCTTGGGCTGCTGGCCTGGGTCGCGCTGCGCATGATCGGGCTGGACAACCCCGGCGCATGGGCTGTTGCGACGGCCTTCCTGCACATCATTCCCTATTTTGGCGTGCTGATCGCCGCGACGGCCACCGGCCTGGCGGCATTCCTGCAATTTGAATCCTTTTCAATGATGCTGCTGGTGATGGCGGTCACGCTGGGCATTTCCTCGTTGGTCGGCACCCTCGTCACCACATGGATGACCGGCCGCATCGCAAAAATGAATGCCACTGCCGTGTTCGTTGCCCTGCTTTTCGGCGGTTGGCTGTGGGGCGTGTGGGGCATGCTTTTATGCGTGCCGATTATCGTCGTGCTCAAGGTGGTGGCCGAGCACATCGACGGCATGCAGTCTATCGCCGAACTGCTGAGTGAATGAAGGGTGTGCCATCGGAGGGCTGGAAATGCTCGCCAAGGAAGTCCAGGAATGATCGCACGGCTGGCACCATGCCGCGCCTTGAGCTATAGACTGCGTGCACGATCCCTGGCACGGTGGACCATTCGGCCAAGGGCTCGACCAGGCGCCCATCGGCGATTTCATCCACACACATATAGTGTGGCAGCAAACCCGCGCCGACGCCTCCCATGATGGCGAACTTGAGTGTCAGCAAATCGTCCGCAATCAGGCAAGGACGATGCGTCAGTTGATACTGTGCGCCGTTGGGCCCGTTCAACGTCCAGACGGCCTTGCCTTCGCGCGCTGACATCGCCACCGAATCGAGCAGGGTCAGATCGCTCGGCTGAGTGGGCACCCCCTGCCGCTCAAGCTGGCCGGGGCTCGCGACCAGAATCTCATGCGACATGCCCAGATGCTTGACCACCAGGCTACCCGTGTCGGCCAACGTGCGCCGGACACGCAAGGCGATATCAACGCCTTCTTCCACCACATCCACCACCCGGTTGCTGACCGCCATATTGATCTCGACTAGCGGAAAACGCCTCAGGTATTCCGGCAAAAGAGGCCCGACCACGGTCTGGGCGACTGTCACCGGGCAGGCAACGCGGATGACGCCTCTCGGTTCAGCCTGCATCTGCGCCACCACGGCAGTGGCCGCCTGCGCCTCATCACACATGGCTTCGCAATGCCGATGGAACAGCTCGCCCGCTGTGGTCAGGGAAAGCTTGCGTGTGGTGCGTTGCAGCAGCCTGACACCCAGCTCATCCTCCAGCCTGGCGACGCGGCGCGACAGGCGAGACTTGGGTATGCCCAGCGCTCTGCCCGCTGCGGCAAAGCTGCCCTGATTCACCACTTCAGCAAAGTACATCATGTCATTAAGGTCGTGCATGCCAGTCCCTCCAGCCAGTAGCACCCGCAAGGGCTTGCTATTAACACCATCAGCAGGACAATCTATCGCATTTTGCGGGGCTTATCAATCTTAGTGAGCCAATGCACAATACAACTATTGCGGCGCCGCAAAAGGCCCAGCACAGGAGCTTGCAGAGCCCGAAGCATGCGCGCTGCCGTTTGCCTAACCCTATTTCGATCACAGGAGCATTTATGAAACTTTTGCACATTGACTCAAGCATCAACGGCGCCAACTCTGTTTCCCGCAAGCTGACTGGCAGTATCGTCGCCAAATGGCTGTCAGCCCACCCTGACACCGAGGTGGAATACCTTGACCTGGCCACGGATACGCCCAACCATTTTTCCAGCGATGCCATGGGTTTTCGCCTTCCGCCCTCCGATGCGGTGCTGAGCGACGCCCAGAAGCGGGAAAACGCCTTGTCCGAAGCGCTGGTGAGCCAGTTCCTGGCCGCTGATGTCGTAGTCATTGGCGCTCCGCTGTACAACTTCTCGATCCCCAGCCAGCTTAAAGCATGGATCGACCGTGTAGCCCAGGCGGGCCGCACCTTCCGCTACACGGAAAACGGCCCGGTTGGCCTTGCCGGTGACAAGACGGTTTTCATCGCCCTGTCGCGCGGCGGCGTCTATTCCACCAGCGAGGCAGGCCAGGCCATGGAACATCAGGAATCGTATCTGAAAACCATACTGGGTTTCTTTGGCGTGACCGATGTGCGCATCGTACGGGCCGAAGGCACCAACCTGGGCGCCGACGCGCTGGAAAACGCGATGAGCAACGCGGCTGCGCGTATCGATGAGATCGTTGCAACGCCCGCCGAAGAAGCCGCGGCCTGATCGATACCGCTGCAACACCTCGGGCTTGAACCCATCAATGCGCCGCCTGCCCCGAGCTGGCGGCGCATTGCTTGTCAGGACTTGTTCCCTAGCCAGTGCCCGAGCTTTTCCGCCTTTGTGCTCAGATAGCCTTCGTTGTGAGGGTTGCGGTTGACCTGCAGGGGGATGCGCTCGGCGACCTGCACGCCGATTCTTTCCATGGCCGCAACCTTGCGCGGATTGTTGGTCATGAGCCGCAACGAGTGAATGCCACAGTAATCCAGCATTGGCTTGCATAGATCATAGCGGCGCGCATCTGCCGGGAAACCCAGCCGCACATTGGCCTCTACGGTGTCCGCCCCCTCATCCTGCAGCTTATAAGCCTTTATCTTGTTGACCAGCCCGATGCCGCGCCCTTCCTGGCGCAGGTATAGCAAGGCGCCGCGCCCTTCCTCGGCAATCGCCCGCAGCGCGGCCTCAAGCTGCGCCCCGCAGTCGCATCGCTGGCTGAACAGCGCATCGCCCGTCAGGCATTCGGAATGAACACGCGCCAGCACAGGCTGGCCATCATCCACAGCCCCCAGCGAAAGCAGCAAATGCTCCTTGGCCGTGGCCGGATCGACAAATATGTGTATCTGGAAAGTGGCCCATGGGGTGGGCAGCTTGCTGGACGCAATGTAATCAAGCCGATAACCTGCGGCCTTTTCACTGACTGCGGCGGTCTGCTGGTGGTCGATCAGATCGGATTCTTCGCCAATTCTGGGCGGCATATACGGAACCTCGGGATGGAAAGCGCACGAATACAGGCACGCGCGCCCGGAAGCGCTGTCGCGGAATGCGGCAGCGCTTCCTACTTCCGTATCATACTTCGGTACGGCCCCGCATGGTTGTCGTACTAGACCTTGACGCCGAGGTATTTCTCGATCACCGACTTGTCGTTCTGCAACTGCTCGGGCGTGCCCTCGAATACGACGTGGCCATTGTTGAGCAGGTAGCAGCGGTCAGCCAGCGAAAGCGCCGCCCGCACGTTCTGCTCCACAATCACAATCGTGTGTCCGCTGTCTGCCAGCTTGCGGCATACCTCGATCAGGTCTTGCACAATCAGCGGGGCCAGGCCTTCAAACGGCTCATCCAGCATAATGATATTGGCATTGCGTATCATGGCCCTGGCAATGGCCACCATCTGCTGCTCGCCCCCCGAAAGCTGCTTGCCACGGTTGCGCCGGCGCTCCGCCAGTCGGGGAAAGGTTTCGTAGATTTCCTCCAGCGAGCGCGGCGACTTGGCAGTCATCGCAGCCAGTTGAAGGTTCTCCTGAACCGTGATCGAGCCGAATACGCGCCGTTCCTCGGGCACCAGCTGTATGCCGCGCCGCGCCAGCATATAGGGCGGCAAGTGCTGCACTGCCTCGCCCTGATGGCGTATGGTGCCGCTCTTGGGCTGTACCATACCCATCAGAGACTTGAGCGTCGTGCTCTTGCCCGCCCCGTTGCGTCCCAGCAGGGCCACCACTTCGTTTTCCTCCACTCGCATGGAAACATCGAAAAGGATGTGGGAGTCCCCGTAGTAACTGTTGATTTTGTCTACCTCAAGCAGGCTCATGCTCTTCCATCCCTCCCAGATAGGCAGTCTGCACTGCCGGATTCGACCGGATTTCGTCTGGAGTTCCCTCTGCCAGCTTGCGGCCTTCATACAGCACCGTTATCCGCTCGGCGAGCTCGAACATCGCGTCCATGTCATGCTCCACGATAACCATGCTGCGGCCATTGCGGATCGACTTGAGCAGCGCCACGACATGAACACGCTCTTCCGGCCCCAGGCCAGCCAGCGGCTCGTCAAAGAGCAGAACATTCGCCCCGGTTGCCAGCGCCAGGCCTATCTCCAGCCTGCGCTTCTCTCCATATGAAAGCTCGGAGACGCGGGTATCCGCCTGGCGCGACAGGTCGACCAGCGCGATAGCCGCATTGACCTGCTCATCCAGCCCATGTGAATGATGCAGCCCACGGAGCAAGTCGACGCGGAACTTGCCCCGGCTGCGGGCCAGCACCGCAATCATCACGTTGTGCCGCACCGACAGCGCCTCAAACAACTGGTTGATCTGGTAGCTCTTGCTCATACCCAGCTGACATACCGCCGTCACGCCTATGCCGGTTATCTCCTGGCCACGGAAAAACACAGTGCCGCTGGAGGTTTCCAGCTCGCCCGCAAGCATTGCGAAGAAGGTGGACTTGCCTGCACCGTTGGGCCCGATGACCCCACGGATCTCCCCTTCATCCAGCGAGAAGGTGACGTCGCTCACAGCCTTGAGCCCGCCATACTGCTTGCTGATGCCACGCGCCTCAAGCACGGGACCGCCCTTGCCCGCGCCATCACCGGGCGGCACGATCTGCAGTTCGGCAATGGCTCGGTCGTCGGCTTCCTCATCGATCACCTTGGCTGACTTGCCGCGCTTTCCAAACCATTCCAGCACAGCGCCTGCAACGCCATGACGGAACAGGGTAACCAGCACGACAAACACAATGCCAAGAATCAGCTTCCAGTACGAGCCAATATTGGCAAGCTGCTGCAGCCCCTCATAGAGATAGAGCCAGATCGTTGCGCCAATGATAGGCCCCAGCAGCGTTCCCGCTCCCCCCATCACCGTCTGGATGACCAGTTGCGCCGAGGTGTCCAGCGCAAAGGCATCCGGCGGCATATAGGACTGGAACATGCCCAGCAGCCCACCTGCGAGCCCGGCATACGCCGCCGCAATCACAAAGACAGACAGCTTGTAGCCATTGATGGAATGGCCGAGCGCCAGGGCACGCCGCGGATTGCCCCGTATGGCCTTGAGCACCGCGCCGAATGGCGAGCGCACGATACGCCTGGCGATGACATAGCCCAGGAAAAAGAAGATCGCAACGAACCAGTACATCGGCCATCCACTGGAGATGTGAATGGTCGTGAAGCCCAGCGCGATTTCCGGCGGTGGCACACCCGCAATGCCATTTTCCCCGCCGGTATATTCCTTGAAGGCAGAGTTTTCCAGGAAGTAGAACATTTCCCCAAAGGCCAGCGTGCTCATGGCGAAGTAGATGCCGGTACGCCGCAGCGTGAGATAGCCGATGACCAGGCCCGCAAGCGCGGCAACGACCGTGCCGATCAGCAAGGCCAGCAACATGTGCGGCACAATGCCCGAAGTCAGCAAGTAGGCAGACACGAAGCCGCCCGTGCCGTAAAACGCCGCCTGACCAAAGGACAACAGGCCGGTGTAGCCAAACAGCAGATCAAAGCCCAACCCAAACAGGCCCCATATCAGGATGCGAGTCAGGAGATCAGCGCTCATCCCCAGCGACGGGAGCACAAAGGGTGCGGCGAGCAGACACAGGCCAACCACCAGTTCGGGAAGCTGTCTGCGTGCAAAGGAAGGAGTATGCGTGCTCATTCGCGGCCCTCCTGTCCCATCAGGCCCTGCGGCCGGAATATCAGCACCAGCGCCATCACCACGAAAAGCATGACATGAGAATATGCGGGATTGAACATGGATGTAAGACTCAGTATTTCGCCCGCGATGATGCCGCCGACAATGGCTCCCGGAAACGAACCGACGCCACCGATCACGACAACAACGAAAGAATCGACCAGCACGCGATGCCCCATGTCGGGAGACAATGTGACAATGGGCGAATCAATGACGCCCGCATAGCCAGCCGCCATCGCGCCGATCCCGAAGACCAGCAGGAAGGTGCGCTTCACATTGATACCCAATGCATTGACCATCTCGGAGTCTTCAATACCGGCCCGGACGATCAGGCCCAGGCTTGTGCGATAGAGCACGTAATACAGTACCGCCAGCGTGGCAGCCGCGATGCCCAGCGCCTGCAACCGGTACAAGGGATAGATCAGCGAACCAATCCTGGCAATGCCCTGCCCCCATTCGGGGGTGGGCACGGACAGACTGATACCGCCATAGATGGAGCGCACTATTTCCACCAGGATGATCCCGATGCCGAAGGTCACCAGAATCTGGTCTTCGGGCGGGCGGCTGTAGTACATGCGCATCAGGCCGCGTTCAACAACCAGCCCGATGACCAGGGAGACGGCTGAGCCGACGGCGATGGCCACCAGGAAAGACTCGGTCATTGTGTACGCTGAATATCCCGCATAGGCGCCCACCACAAGGAGGGCGCCATGCGCGAAATTCACCACGCCGAGCGTGCCGTAGATAATGGTAAGGCCGGTACTGATCAGGGCCAGAAGCAGCCCCATGGCCAGCCCGTTGAACAGCTGGGAAAAAAATAACGACATGCTCGGCATTCGGGCTCCCTCCTCTCAGGTTATGTGCCAACAAGCGATGTCATTGCTTCAGACATAGTCTCCCAGCTTGCAGCCCAGCACACCCAGTTCGGGCAAGGCGGCCCGGCCATCAACCACTTCGATGATCTCGAAATAATCGTCCTCATTGGCCATGTCAGCCTTCTTCTTGCCTCGCACAATGGGGAAGTTGATGATGCCCTGGTGGTCTTCCGCCCGGAAGCTCACATCCCCAATCGGACCCTGGCGCACCTCGCCCGCCTCGTAGGCCTTGATCACATCCGGCGGATAGAAGGAGCCGGCGCGCTCGCACGCATCCGCCCAAAGCACCGTCGTCAGATACGCGATATAAGCCGAATCGCGCGGCTTGGCCTTGTACTTGGCCTCGAAGGCTGAAACGAAATCCTTGGAGATTGGGTATTTGTCCTGCAGCGTCCACCAGAAGCCGGTCGCCGCATACACGCCCTGCATGATGTCCGCGCCGATTTCCTTTTCCAGGAAGGCTGACATGTACGGCACCACGATCTGCATCTTGTCGAGCAGCCCGAACTGCTTGGCCTGCTTGATGGAGTTCGCGGCATCGGCGCCATAGGCGATGACCACCAGGGTATCGGCGCCGCTGTTGGCGATATTGATCAGGAAAGAGCTGTAGTCCTTGGCGCCCAGCGGATGCACCTGCTCGCCCACAGTGGTCCAGCCTTCTTTCTCGGTGAACTCCTTCATCGAGTCATAGGTGGTATGGCCATAGGTGTAATCAGGCACCAGGTAAATGGCCTTCCGGTCCTTGCCCATATTCTTGGCCAGCACCGGGGCAATGGCCTTGCACGCGGTGTAGGCGAAGTAGCACAGGCGGAAACCATAACGCTGGCAATCCACGCCCGTGGTTTCGTTCGACCCGCTGATGGCGGGCAGGTAAATTGTGTGCTCGCGGTTGCAAACCTTTTGAAGGGCGATGGCGACCGCGCTGCTGGTGCTGCCGGATACCACCATGGCTTTGTTGTCATGGATAAAGCGCGTGGCTGCCTGGACGGCGGTGTTGGGCTTGGTTTCGGCATCCGCAACACCGAACTTGACGGTCTTGCCCAGAACCCCTTTCTTGGTCAGCGGAGATATTTTCTTGACTTCGTCCGCACCGGCATTGAGCTGCTCGATCGCCAGCTCATACCCTTTCTGCTGGTCGGCGCCCTGCGCCGAATAAGGCCCCGTCAGGTCGAGCGTCAGGCCGATAAACACCGAATCCCCATCGACACCCGCGGGGAAATTGCCGACCGGCTGCTTCTGGTCCGCAGCAAAGGCTGGCGCCGCAGGCAGCAACATGCTGCCCGCCGCCCCGGCCACGCCCATTTTCAGCAGCGCGCGCCGATCGATTACCGCCTCATGGACCTTGCCTGTCTTCTTGTCTTCCATCCTGCTCTCCTTTTGCTTTTCATGGCTGGTTTTGGCTTGCCCGGCCAGATCCAGGAGCGCCGCTCTACGCCGGCTGACATCCCCTGACCAGACACCCATTGCATGGAATCTGCCGCTCCAGCGGGTCAGAATCCCTTGCGGGCATATAAGAAATACGACCTGAAACTTACGTAAAACTTACGCACATCGTCAGGCAGCCACCAGGAAAGATGCATCCAGGGCCATGTCATACCCCTGGCCCACTTGCGTGGATGAAGAAAATGAAATGTAATTGAACTTACAATATATGCATTCGTTGCTGCTATTTGTAACGTCGCAATATTCTTTATTTAGTTCGGAATTATGGGCTCTACCATGAACGGTTACTTACGCCCTCTGATCGCAGTTGCCCTGGCCGCCATCGTCGGCTGCGCACACGCGAGCTCGCCCGTCACCTGGCCTGTCAGCCCTTCGCGCATGGAGCTGTCCACCCCCTACGGCAGGCTGCATGTCAGCGCGAGCGAATATGTGTATGAATCCCGCCTGCTCATCGACAATGATGAGGTCAAACCAACCATACGGGGCATCCTCAACATCACTTATGCCTTCAGGCGCGCCGACGAGCTTGTGGCGCTCATTTCCATCAACAACGGCAATAATCTCTGCCCCATCGTTTATCGCTGGGTCATCCTCGACAAGAGCGGCTATACGCTTTCGCCGGAATTCGGCTCGTGCTCTGAGCACATTGCCGTGTCGGCAAATGGGCGTGTACTGACCATGCGCACACCCAGCCCCCAAAAGCCGGATAAAATCGACGTGTATACCTACGACGGCCGCACTGTCCGCCGTTCCACCGCATCGAAGTAACCGACCAAAAGCACAACTTGACTACATCCAGCAACGACACCACGGGCCCCTACGGCGACAGGCCCTGGGGTTTTCTCCATCCGGAATGCCATGGCCGGAATGCGCTGATGTTCTTCAGCTGGGATCTCGCACGCGCCATCGAAGAGCAATTCCGCCTGCACGCACAGGCGCCGATCGACAGCCGGCTTGCCGAGGCCCAGAAGGCAGTCGACCGCCTGCTCAAGCAGTATGTCCAGATACAGGCCAACCCGGATGCCTTCGAGGGGCAGAGCATTACGCTGAGCTTCGAGGTCGACGAAGAAAACCCCGACACGCCAGTCCTGGCCCTGCATACCACGCCCCACCTTGAGCAGTTGATCATCGAGGTCCAGGCGGAACAAACCCCGCGCAGCCTCAACTAGACGGCCGCCCGCGCGTGGGCGCGGTTACACTTGGGTTTTCCGTTACTGCGAATATGCCAACGGGGGATATCGCTTATGCCTGCATTGAGCCGCATCAGGGTGTGGGATCTGCCCACGCGCCTATTCCATTGGGCACTGGTCATCTGTGTCGTGGGCGCTTATGTAACCGTCAAGCTGGGGGGCCTCTGGATGGACTGGCACACACGCTTCGGCATGGCGGCCCTGGCGCTGATTGCCTTTCGACTCATCTGGGGCCTGCTCGGCCCCCGCTATGCACGCTTTTCGCAGTTCGTGCGCGGCCCGCGCACAGTACTCCGATACCTGCGCAACGATCTTCCGCCAGCCGCGGGACATAATCCACTGGGTGCCTGTTCGGTCATCGCCCTGCTGCTGGTCATCGGCGTACAGGCATCGAGCGGGCTTTTCGCCAATGACGACGTGCTTACCGCAGGTCCGCTGGCCTTCTTGAGCGATGCCTGGTCCAGTCGTATGACCTGGCTGCACAACGCCAATGAATGGGTCATCATCACCCTGGTTGGCCTGCACGTTGCCGCCATCGCCTGGTATCAGCTGGTGCTGCGGAAAAACCTTGTCGGGCCCATGATTCACGGCGATGTTCCCGCAGACGCGCTTGAGGGATCACCTCCCGCGCAAGACTCGTGGACCCTGCGTCTTGCGGCATTGATCCTGTTCGCCGCGCTGTGCGGGCTTGTGTGGTGGCTGACCACGCTGGCGCCGGCGGACGATTTTTCCTTCATGTAGGCGGGCGGGTATTTACCGCCCGAAAACGCGCACGGACCGACGCCCCGCCCGGCCCGCCATCGAAGCCCGGCCCCAAGCAGCATCGGCGGGTCTCCCGCCCCCCCCTGGATGTTAGAATTCAGGCTGTTTTTTCCCTACAGACAGCCATGAACATCACCTCTGAACTCAGCCATCTCAACGCCCTCTCGCCGCTCGACGGCCGCTATGCCGCCAAGGGCCAGGTTCTGCGAGCCACGCTATCCGAGGCCGGCTTCATGGCGCACCGCGTCGAAGTCGAAATCGCCTGGCTGATTGGCCTGTCTGACGCGGGCCTGCCCGAATTGCAGCCTTTTTCGGCGCAGGCGCGCGCCGCGCTCAAAACACTGGTGGACGAGTTCTCGGAAGAAGACGCCGCCCGCATCAAGGAAATCGAGAAAACCACCAACCATGACGTCAAGGCGGTCGAATACTGGCTCAAGGAGCGCGTGGCCGGCAACGCCGAGCTGGCCTCGGCAGCAGAATTCATTCATTTCGCCTGCACGTCTGAAGATATCAACAACACATCGCACGCGCTCATGCTGACCCGCGCACGATCAGGCTTCGTATTGCCACGCCTGGGCGAGCTCTGTGAAAACCTCAAGACTCTGGCGCGCCAGTTTGCCGACCAGCCGATGCTGTCGCGCACGCACGGCCAGCCAGCCAGCCCCACTACGCTGGGCAAGGAGTTCGCCAACGTCGCGGCCCGGCTCGAGCGTGCTATCTCGGCCATCGCGGCAGTGCAGCCACTGGCCAAAATGAATGGCGCTACCGGCAACTACAACGCCCACCTGTCGGCCTACCCGGATATCGACTGGCCCGCATTCAGCGAACAAGTCCTGTCCGGCCTCGGGCTGGTGCAGAACCCGTATTCAATTCAGATTGAACCGCACGACTGGATGGCGGAACTCTTCGATGCCATCGCCCGCGCCAATGTCATTGTGCTTGATCTGAACCGGGACATCTGGGGCTATATCTCGCTGGGCTACTTCAAGCAGCGCCTCAAGGAAGGCGAGGTCGGCTCTTCCACCATGCCTCACAAGGTCAACCCTATCGACTTCGAGAACTCCGAAGGCAACATCGGCCTGGCCAATGCCATGTTGCGCCATCTGTCCGAAAAGCTGCCCGTGTCGCGCTGGCAGCGAGACCTTACGGACTCCACCGTGCTGCGCAATCTCGGTGTCGCGCTCGGCTACTGCGCCGTAGCCTACGACGCCTGCCTGCGCGGCCTGGGCAAACTGGAGCTGAACGCCGCCGCCATCGACAGTGATATCGATAATTGCTGGGAGGTGCTGGCCGAACCCGTACAGACAGTCATGCGCCGCTACGGCCTGCCCCAGCCTTATGAACAGCTCAAGGCGCTGACCCGTGGCAAGGGCATCAACCGTGAAGGCCTGGCCGAATTCATCGCCGGCCTCGACCTGCCTGCCGAGCCCAAGGCTCGCCTGATGGCCATGACACCACGCAGCTATATCGGTCTTGCGGGCGAGCTGGCCAGAAAGATCTGAAACCTTTCTCGCGGGGGCCGGGTTGCGCCGCCAGCGGCGCCTCCGCCTCCATTCAACGCTACCCTGGAGGTTCCATGAAACAACGTATTGCCCTGTTCGCCGCAGCCGCCCTGCTTGGGGTCGCTGCCACGCCAGCCCATGCCCAGTTCAAGGATGCCGATGCCGCCAAGGACTACCGCGAGGCGGTCATGACGCTCATGGGTTCCCACTTCGGCCGTATGGGGCCTGTGGCCAAAAAGGAAGCCCCTTTCGACAAGGAAGCCATTCGCGCCAACGTGGCCGTGCTCAACACCTTGGCGGACCTGCCCTGGGTTGCCTTCGGCCCAGGCACCGAAGGCGGCGAGTCCAAGCCCGCTATCTGGAAAGATCCCGAAGGGTTCAAACAGGCCCAGGATAAGTTTCATACAGGCATGAAAAAGCTCAATGCCGCGGCAGAGGCGGGCGACTTCGACGCATTCCGGGTCGCCTTCGGCGAAGTTGGCAAAAGCTGTAAATCCTGTCACGACTCTTATCGCGAAAAAGACTGAAGCGCTTCCTCGCCCGGCCATCAATAAATGCCGGGCGCCCACCTGGCGTTAATCCCTGACGTTAACTTGCGCGGCAAAATTTTTATCGCTATAATCTTTTTCTTCGCAGGAAACGGGCTGTTAGCTCAGTTGGTAGAGCAGCGGACTCTTAATCCGTAGGTCGAGTGTTCGAGCCACTCACAGCCCACCAAGAAATACCAAGTAAATCAAGCAGTTAGGCAAAAGCCTAGCTGCTTTTTTTTTATGGGCTCTTCCGGCTCTTGGCTCTTCCCCATTTGGCTACTAAGGCCAGGGAAAAAGCCCGTGAGGTGGATGATCAGATCGACGCGGGATGATGCCGCGCAGCTGGGGGGCGCCGCCCACGCCCGTCGTGCGTCAGATCATGGCCCATAACGAGCGGTACAAAGCGGTGTGTTCGCGACAGACTCGGCCATCAACAAAAATCAGTCAATGGCTGCAATAGCCTTGCTTAGTTTTTCGGCTGGGGACATGAAGAATATTTAACGTGAAAGTAAATATTAAAAGCCCGTCTATTTAATATTTTTCGATAGCCAGTCCATAATTACTTTCGCTGAACTCTGGTTATTCAACTCTAACATAAGCATGTGCGAGTTTCCCTTGACTCCCTTATCTTCCAGTCTAATATGTGTATGACTGACTCCAGCTTGGGTAAGAAATTTAGACGTGCAATGATCGTATGTAGCGCGAAATGATGCTTCTCCGGTAAGGATTAGAATTGGTATATGCTTGAGTACAGGAAGCGCTCGGGCGGGTTCCTTTTGTAACAGGCAAGTTATTGCGCCAGGGAAATCGACTTGCTTTTCTTCGACAAAAGCCAATCCATTTTGACCTGCCTGTGGCTCAAAAGTCAACGGCAATCGTGTCAATCCGTATGGCCTGGAAACGCCAGATCTAAATACAAACCAAGGATCGCCACCGGGGAAAGATACGTCGCGAAACGGAGGTCCATTTGGTTCAATTGCAACAAGCCCCTTGACTAAATCAGGACGTGAGTCCGCCAATTTCCATCCGAACGCGCCTGATTGGGAATGTGAGAGGTATATTGCTGGCCCGATTTTCTTAAACAATGCTAAATTTGCATCTAAGTTTAATTCCTCTGTTTTTTTAGAATCACCTAAGAACGGAACTTGGGAAGCCATAAATTGATCGAATGCAGCGTTTCCAGGTTCAGGTTCTCCGCCCGGCCACTGAGAATGTAGCTTTGCTTGGGGAAATGCGGCTTTGCTCAGCAAATACTGGATAGTCGGAATTGGGAATGTTTTGTAGTCTCCATACGAGGGTGAAGTACTTGATCGCGCCCGTGCAGGCTGGTCAACAACATAGACGTCAAAACCATTTTCGACGAAATATTTCACCCATCCTGGGCGCCCGTCAGGTGTTCCTAGAAAGCCGACACCACTCTGTCCTGTTCCATGTACCATAACAACGGGATATGGGAAACGCTTGGTTCCAGCTTTGAAGTGCTGAACATACATTTGACCTGAGTAGCTTTTGGTTCCATTAACTTCTTCATATTTCCCTCCTACGTAAAAGTATTCTCCCGGAATGCTCGAAGTCGCACCGTATGCCAGGGAGCAAATTGCTAGCGTCATAGGCACCGAAGTGATCATACAAAATTTATTTATAGTACTTTTAAATGTAATCATCAATTTCTCTCTGCCCCTGATTAAGTTTTTGTTGAGTTTCATCTCACGAACTCCAGTCATCTATGGCTGAATCTTCAAGCTCACAAACAGGCCGCCTCTTAATAGTAGAAAGAGTCTACTAAATCATCTCCAACGCGTAAAATTAATTTATCTGATTTTTATATCAAAAAAATTTATTAATCAGCTTTCATTTTTCAACGTGTCATTCAGGGGATGACTCCAGCTCAGAAAGCTGGGAACATTCATTTCCTGCAGCGGGGTGCGTTCGATTTGGGTAAGAAATAATCTGGAGAACTTCAAAAAACGGCTCAAAACCTTGGAAGAACGAGTGACTCGGGATGGGATTATTCTGTCTGATGGCCAGGTCGCTGCGCTAGAACGCAAGCATTAAGATGATGTAGCCTGCGGAGAAATTGAAACCGAACATCCTGGCTATCTGTGCTCTCAAGATACATTTTATGTCGGGAATCTAAAAGAAGTTGGCCGAATTGATCTTTCATCATGACGCACAAATGCACACGCGGATGCTTTTCATCCAAATGTTGTACAAAGACATATTGATCCCCATCCTGGTTCTCAATATCCAGTTGCCCATTGCGACTAATATAATCCAAATGATTGTGAACAGCGCCAATTCCATATGAGGCCCATTTTCGCTGTGGAATTTTCACCATCATCTCGATTTTTTAGTGCTGCAGATTGGATTTTTCAAACCTGCGCCGCGTTTTAAAGGCTGGTACATTGCACCCCTACCCTCAGCACCTTTTTTTTGGTCGGGTCGATCGGGTATTGCACTCCAGAAACTACTTATCCACGCACCGCTCTAACTGCGTCATTGCTGCCTCTCCTCGTTGCGACAATCAGCCCCCGTACTTTATGCATATGGTTCCCAATAGCCTTCATAACGTCGTTAATTTTCTGACTAATTAAATCCACTGGCTCGTGTCATCAAAGTAATCATAATAGCGGCCACTCGAATCGTATTGATTAGGACGGCCTAGGACTCTTCCTCATTTCGGGGAATCTGGGCATTCCTCAAACTCGGTTAACCACACCATTCCAGCCGCACAGGACCAACCAACAGCATTCTTCGCCAGCCTGGATATCTCGCATGCTACAACCTCCGCTTGGCCAGTTTCCAATCAGGTGTAGATATGAAGAGCAAAGAAAAGGCAAAAAATGAATGGGATTTTCTCGGGATAAAGACCGATCGAATTAGCTGGTATGCATCAATCCTGGCTTATTTTGCGATTGCACTGACGCTGGCCGTCTATCTGTTCAAATTCGGCCCCGCATCGGGTTTCAGCCTTTCCAGTCAGCAATCGGTGTGGGCGGAGTTCGGCGATTTTTTTTGGCGGCACAGCCGGCCCGTTTATTGGGTTCGCCTCAATCATGCTTCTGATAACCACCCTCCACCATCAGAGAAAACAGCTTGATGAACAAAGCAAATTGCTGGCCCTGCAAAACTTTGAACAAACATTCTTCAGGCGGCTCGACGGCTATCAGCGACAAATCGATGAATTCGAGTTTCCAGTGAAACTGCTAAAGCAGCATGCCAAGAGCGAAACGATTCTGCGTGGGCGTTCGGCATTAAGACAGGCCGCGCTGTTTGCGTTCAAGGGAAGCGATGAGCGCGAATGCGTTTCCGCAGACCAGGTTAAGCCCTTGCTAAAGAAGGACTGGGATGCCCTCTATGTGAGCAGGTCCGACTGGCTGGGCAGAATCTTGCGCACCCTTTGCGGCATATACGAATGGATTGATGCCTCCGACCTCTTGACGGTAGATCAGCAATGGGAATATTGCCGCATAATTCGAGCACAGCTTTCCGATGCGGAGCTATACCTGCTTTTCGCCAACGGCTACGCGGAGGCTGGACTGCCGTTCAAACGGTATATTGAAAAGTATGCGCTATTTGACAATATGAATATATCGCCCAGCCTTGGCTCGCTCCAATACCTTCTCGAGCACGAGAATATTTATGCAGAGTCTGCATTTTCTTCCGAGCAAGCCAAGTTAAACTTGCAACGCCGCTGAAATACTCACGGAGCCATATATTCACGGAACACCAGGCGCTCCCGATAATCGAGAGTTCACCGTACCTCGCTCCGAGCCAAAAAAAACCCCGCGGAGCGTCCTCAGCGGGAAGTGTATAGCTTCAACTGCATCGCAGGGAATGCCTTCCCGCAGTGGATACCATACCTCAGTTGCCGCCGTTTGCCCAGTGCAAAAAAAACCCTCTGGCCAGCCGACTATTTGTCCAGAGGGTCCTGCTGTATTCCCACGAACCAGCATGATCGATTCTATCCCGATAACGAAAAAAATCTTGTGAAAAACGCGTAGATAAGAACCCCAAACGATCAGGATTTTCCCTCTTGGTCCGAGGACCTAGGCTTCTTGGCGTAGGCCATCAGACCAGGGAACAGGGGCACACGAAATCATCCCTTGCGAAAGACCATTTCTGCCCTTTCCTGTCATTGCAAACCCATCCAATAATTGAAGGGATCGCTTGCCTCGCAAAGTCAAACCCTGGCGCGCTGCTGGTCAGCCTCTCGCACCTGCTGCCTGAACCTGCTGGCGGAGAAATGATAAAACGGCAGCGGCGAAAACAGGCGGGAAATAATGGATGCCGATAGGGAGCAGACCAATAACCAGAACAGCATGGGCTGGCTGCCCGTCATTTCCATCACAATGGCGCTCGCAGTCAATGGGGATTGTGTTGCTGCGGCAAGGAATGCGGCCATGCATAGCAGCACCAGGACCTTTTGGTCGGCAATGCCACCCGCGAGCTGGGCAATCTCCGCACCTATGCCCGCGCCCGTGGTCAGTGCGGGTGTAAAGATGCCTCCCGGTATTCCTGCCCAGTAGGATGCCACTGTTGCAAACAGCTTGGCGATGCCGAATCCACCCGACTCCAGCGGTTTCCCGGCCAGCGCTGTCGAGGCCACGTCATAACCGGTGCCAAAAACCGTCCCGTGAGTCAGCAGACCAATCAGCGCGACGATAACGCCCATGATAAGAGCAAGCATTACAGGATGCCTGCGGATCCAGCCGCGCCATCTGGACGGGGTAAACGAGGCCGCGCCTTTGCTCAACAACCAGGAAAACAGCCCACCCGCGACGCCGCATACCGCACCACATAGCAAAACCCAGCCCAGCATGCCAGAGTCCAAGGCCTGCCCTGTAAAAGCGCCAAAGTAAGGATTATTTCCGGCAAACGCCACAACGAAAAAGCCTGCCGCGAGCACACCGATCAATACCAGGCGCTGCCAGCGCAAGGCCGTGCCGCGGCCCAACTCTTCAATGGCGAAGATAACGCCGGCAAGCGGTGCGTTAAACGCAGCGGCCAACCCGCCAGCCGCGCCTGTGGCAATCAACTCGTTGGTATGTATATTCTTCAGAGGCACCCCAAACCACTTGCAGGCTCTTCCCCAGGCCAGCATCAGCGCAGCGCCCACCTGCACAGACGGGCCTTCACGGCCAATCGATGCGCCAATGACGAGGCCGAGAAAGGTCAGCGGGATTTTCCAGATCGCCTGGACGAGCGACACTAGGCTTCGGTAGCCTGAATCTGGCGGCAGAGACAAGGCGGCAATGACTTGAGGAATACCACTGCCCGCCGCATTGGGTGCTGCCCGAAGCGTTACCCATCGAATCAGTGCAAAGCCAAACGGCAGGACAAGCCAGATCGCCCAGGGCGCTTC
>Ga0182749_1000623_pt1 | contig 31154 bp, 32 predicted proteins | sample eDN3rd37CKraftMG_FD_128875 | JGI IMG/M metagenome (GOLD analysis project Ga0182749, IMG submission 128875) | Enriched Miracle-Growth compost microbial communities from Emeryville, California, USA - eDNA 3rd pass 37_C Kraft MG (version 2) (version 2) ...
GTCCGGGAGCCATTCGGGGAAGCCGGAGAGAGGTGTGGGGCGTGCCATGCCCCGATCTTCCCAGATCCGGACGGGTCGCCGACGCCGGGCCCGGCTGCCGGACCGCGCGTCGTGCCGCGTCCGCGCCTCAGCCCCGCGACCGCAGGAACGGGTTGGTGGCGAGCTCGCGCGCGACGGTCGTCGCCGGGCCGTGCCCGGGGAGCACCGTCAGGGCCGGGTCGAGGCTCCCGACGACGTCGGCGAGCGTCCGCGCCATGGCCGCCGGGTCGCCGCCGGGGAGGTCCGTCCGCCCGACGCTGCCCGCGAACACGACGTCACCGCTGAGCACGACGCCGTCCGCGACGTACAGCGTCGACCCGGGTGTGTGGCCGGGCGCGTGCAGGGCGCGGAGCCGCAGCCCGCCGTACTCCAGCAGCGCCGCACCGCCCGGCGTGGCGAAGGGGGCGACGTGGTCCGGCACGACGGCCGACGCGACGCCCGACGCCTCGATCGCCGCCCGCAGCGCGCCCCCGACTCCCGCCGACGCCGGCGTTCCGCCGCCCAGCGCGTCGAGCACCGCGCCGGGGTCCGCCGCCGACGCCGCGTCGTCCTCGTGCACCACGAACGGGACCCCGAGAGCCCCGCAGAGCCGCCCCGCGTCCCAGGTGTGGTCGGGGTGCCCGTGCGTCGCGAGCACGGCGTGGACGGTGAGGCCGCGCTCGGCCACCTCTGCGGTCACGGCCTCCGTGACGCCGGCCCCGGGGTCCACGACGACGGCGTCCCTGCCCACGGCGAGGACGTGGCAGGCGGCCCCGAACACCGGGGACAGGATGGTACGGACGGTCGGATCAGGCATGCCGCCGAGGGTAGTCGTGACCGGATCGTAATGACACGAACCGCCCCGCGGCCCGAAATAGCCCGGGTCGAAGGTGTCGCGGCTGCCTAGACTGGCAGACGACTACGCCTCAGCCGTCGGGCCGGCGTCGTCGGGTCCCTGGTCCGGTACCGTCCGGACGGTCGTTGACGCGGGGCCGGCTCCCGTCGGGACGCCGCGTCACCATCGAAGGAGTTGAGTCGTGAGCGAGACGCCCCCGAGCACCCCGCCCGCACCGCGTCCCACGCCGCGCCCCGTGCCTCGCCCGGCACCACGGCCCGCACCCCCCGCGGGCGGCGCCACGCCGGCTCCCGCACCGGCCCCGACGACGCACGACGTCGCGCCGATCCCGGTCCCCGACGACGCCAAGGCCGTCGCCGAGGCGTCGACCTTCGGTCGCGTCGACGAGGAAGGCAACGTCTACGTGCGCGAGGCCGCCGGCGAGCGCGTCGTCGGCCAGTTCCCCGGCGTGCCGGACGAGCAGGCGCTGTCCCTCTACGTCCGCCGCTACCTGGACCTCCAGGCCAAGGTGGCGCTGTTCGAGGCACGGCTCACGCAGACGGACCTGTCCGTCCGCGAGATCGACACGACGCTGACGCACCTGACGGAGGACCTGGCCGAGCCCGCCGCCGTCGGCGACCTCGACACGCTCCGTAGCCGGCTGGAGTCGGCGCGCGCGACCGCGCAGGAGCAGCGCAGCCGCATCGAGGCCGAGCGCGCGGCCGCCAAGGAGCAGGCGCTCCAGGCCCGCACGCAGATCGTCGAGAGGGCCGAGGCGCTCGCCGCGACCGACCCGTCGCGGGTCCAGTGGAAGTCCGCGGGTGAGGAGCTCCGCGCCCTGCTCGACGAGTGGAAGAAGGCGCAGCACGACGGCCCGCGCCTCGACCGCCCGAGCGAGGACGCCCTCTGGAAGCGGTTCAGCCACGCACGCACGGCGTTCGACCGCGCCCGGCGGCACTTCTTCGCCGAGCTCGAGCAGCGCAACGCCGGCGCCCGTGCCGCCAAGGAGGCCATCGTCGTCGAGGCCGAGCAGCTCGCGGGCAGCACGGACTGGGGCGCGACCGCCGCCCAGTACCGCGACCTCATGGCCCGGTGGAAGGCCGCCGGCCGGGCCAACCGCAAGGACGACGACGCCCTGTGGGCGCGGTTCCGGGCCGCGCAGGACACGTTCTTCCACGCGCGCGACGAGGCGAACGCCGTCGTCGACGCGGAGTACGCCGCGAACCTCGAGGTCAAGGAGCAGATCCTCGCCGAGGCCGAGGCGCTCGTCCCGGTGACGGACCTCGCGCGGGCCAAGGCGGCGCTCCGGGACATCCAGGACCGCTGGGAGGCAGCGGGCAAGGTCCCGCGCGCCGACGTCCAGCGCGTCGAGGGCCGGCTCCGCGCCGTCGAGAACGCCGTCCGGGGCGCGGAGGACGCCGAGTGGCGCCGGTCCAACCCGGAGACGCGCGCCCGTGCGGAGGGCGCGCTGAGCCAGCTCGAGACGGCGATCGCCGGCCTCGAGGCCGAGCTCGCCGACGCGCAGGCCGCGGGCGACAGCCGCAAGGCGTCCGAGCTCGAGGCTGCTCTCGACGCCCGTCGCGCGTGGCTCGAGCAGGTCTCCCGCGCCGCCGAGGAGGCGCGCGGCTGATCCGCCGCACCGCCGTCCTCGGGAGCCGACGGGACGACGACCCGTCGTCCACAGCCTGAGCGCCGAGCGTGCGCGAACCGCGCACGCTCGGCGAGGCTGGTCCCGTGCTGCCCGAGCTCATCTCCCCCGCCGACGTGGGCGGTGTCGTGCCCTGGCGGGCGCTGTGCCGCGACGGGGCGCTCGTCCCGCTCTGGAACCTCGTCGCCCACCGCGCGACCGTGCCCGCCTCCCCGGGCCTGCGGGCGCGCGCTCTCGCGACGGTGCTCCGCGGCCAGGTCGTCGTGGGCGGAGCGTCCGCCGCGTGGGTGCACTGCGACGGTCCGCCCCCGCGTCGGGTCACCGCGGTCCACCAGGCCCGCGCTCACCGGCCGTGGCCGGACCCGGCCGTGCACCTCGTCCAGGCGTCGCTGCTCGCGGACGAGGTCGTGGACGTCGGTGGGGTGCGCGTCACGTCGGTCCGCCGGACGGGGCTCGACGTCGCGCGCGAGGACCTCCCGGTCGCGCTGGCCTGGCTCGCACGCCTCACGGCCGTCGGGTTCGACGTGCGGGCGGCTCGGCTCGCGCTCGAGCGCCGGCCGCGGTGGCACGAGCGCAACCGGATCCGCGCGACGCTCGACGCTTTCGAGCGAGCCCTCGCCGACGACGCCGCGGCGGCAGCGGTCCCGCCCGTCAGACCGGAAGCTGCGGCGTCTGCTCGGCCCGGGCCCCGGTGATCCGGTAGACGTCGAAGACGCCGTCGACCTTGCGGACCGCGGACAGCACGTTCGCGAGGTGCGCCGGCTCGGCCATCTCGAACACGAAGCGCGACAGCGCGACGCGGTCGTTCGACGTCGAGACGGTCGCCGACAGGATGTTCACGTGGTTGTCCGACAGGACGCGTGTCACGTCGGACAGCAGGCGCGAGCGGTCGAGCGCCTCGACCTGGATCTGGACGAGGAAGAGCGTGTTCGAGCCGGTCGTCCACGACACGTCGACCATCCGCTCGGGCTGCGAGCGGAGGCTGCCGACGTTCGCGCAGTCGGTGCGGTGCACGCTGACCCCCTGGCCGCGCGTGATGAAGCCGACGATGTCGTCGCCCGGGACGGGGGTGCAGCACTTCGCGAGCTTGACCCACACGTCCTCGACGCCCTTGACGATGACGCCCGGGTCGCCGGTGCGGACCCGGCGCGCCGTGTGACCGGGCAGCGCGACCTCGGCGACGTCCTCGGTGGTGCCGTCCTCGCCGCCGAGCGCGTGCACGAGACGCTGCACGACCGTGGCGGCCGAGACCTGCCCCTCGCCGACAGCGGCGTAGAGCGCCGACACGTCGGGGTACCGCATCTCGGAGGCCAGCACGACGAGCGACTCGTGCGACAGCAGGCGCTGGATCGGGAGGTTCTGCTTGCGCATCGCCTTCGCGATCGCGTCCTTGCCGTGCTCGACGGCCTCCTCGCGGCGCTCCTTGGAGAACCACTGGCGGATCTTGTTGCGGGCGCGGGGGCTCTTGACGAACGCGAGCCAGTCGCGGCTCGGGCCCGCACCCTCCGCCTTCGAGGTGAGGACCTCGACGACGTCGCCGTTGTCGAGCTGGGAGTCGAGCGGGACCAGGCGCCCGTTGACGCGCGCGCCCATGGTGCGGTGTCCGACCTCGGTGTGGACCGAGTAGGCGAAGTCGACCGGCGTCGAGCCGGACGGGAGCGCCTGGACCTCACCCTTGGGCGTGAAGACGTAGACCTCCGACCCCGCGATCTCGAACCGGAGCGAGTCGAGGAACTCCGTCGGGTCGGCGGTCTCCTTCTGCCAGTCGACGAGCTGCCGGAGCCACTGCATCTCCGTGTTCTCGGACGAGCCGCCGCCCAAGCCCTTGCCCATCTCCTTGTACTTCCAGTGGGCCGCGACGCCGTACTCGGCACGGCGGTGCATCTCGTGGGTCCGGATCTGGATCTCCACGGGCTTGCCGCCGGGGCCGATGACCGTCGTGTGGAGCGACTGGTACATGTTGAACTTCGGCATCGCGATGTAGTCCTTGAACCGGCCGGGGACCGGGTTCCACCGCGCGTGCAGCGCGCCGAGCGCCGCGTAGCAGTCGCGCACCGTCTCCACGAGGACGCGCGTGCCGACCAGGTCGTAGATGTCCGCGAAGTCGTGCCCGCGGACGATCATCTTCTGGTAGATCGAGTAGTAGTGCTTCGGCCGGCCCGTGACGGTCGCCTTGATCTTGGCGCTCCGCAGGTCGGACCCGATCTGCTCGCGCACCACGCCGAGGTACTCCTCGCGCGCCGGGGCTCGCTCGGCGACGAGGTGCACGATCTCCTCGTACACCTTCGGGTAGAGAGTCGAGAACGAGAGGTCCTCGAGCTCCCACTTGATGGTGTTCATGCCCAGGCGGTGCGCGAGCGGGGCGTAGATCTCGAGGGTCTCGCGCGCCTTGCGCTCAGCCGACGACGACGGCACGAACTTCCACGTGCGGGCGTTGTGCAGGCGGTCGGCGAGCTTGATGACCAGCACGCGGATGTCGCGCGCCATGGCGACGATCATCTTGCGGACGGTCTCGGCCTGTGCGGCCTCGCCGTAGGTCACCTTGTCGAGCTTCGTGACGCCGTCGACGAGCATCGCGATCTCGTCGCCGTAGTCGGCCCGGAGCTGGTCGAGCGAGTAGTCCGTGTCCTCGACGGTGTCGTGGAGCAGCGCGGCCGCGAGGGTCGACGGGGTCATGCCGAGCTCGGCGAGGATGGTCGCGACCGCGACGGGGTGCGTGATGTACGGGTCGCCGCTCTTGCGGAACTGCCCCCGGTGGGCCTTCTCCGCCGTGACGTACGCGCGCTCGATAACGCTGACGTCGGCGCGCGGATGGTTGGTGCGCACGGACTGCAGCAGGGGCTCGAGCGCGGGGACGCTTCCGCTGCCGCGCGAGCCGAACCGGACCAGACGCGACCGGACGCGGGCGCCCGCCGACTCCTCGGCCGTCTGCGCGCCTCGCGTCTCGGGGCTCGTGCTGCTCATGCGCGCCTCCCGTCCGCTCCGGAACCTCCCGGTCCGTTCCCGCTGCCCCGCGTCGTGCGGGGCGGCAGGGTCCACCAATCCTACGACCCGGTGGTGAGCAGCGAGTCCACCACCAGGCCTGACAGCGCGTCGCGGCCGCCGAGCCCGTCGAGCTCGAGCAGGAACGCTGCGCCGACGACGTCGCCCCCGCACGCCTCGACGAGACGGACCGCCGCGGCAGCCGTCCCGCCTGTCGCGAGGACGTCGTCGACGATGAGAACGCGCGAACCCGGGGTCACTGTTCCCGTGCGGACCTCGAGCGTCGCCGTCCCGTACTCGAGGTCGTACGTCACGGACTCGACGGGCGGTGGCAGCTTGCCGGCCTTGCGCAGCGGGACGAACCCGACGCCGAGCCGGACGGCGAGGGCCGCGCCGAGCACGAAGCCCCGCGCCTCCATCCCCGTCACGGTGTCGACAGGGCCGTGGTGGGCGACCAGGTCGGCCAGCGAGGCGACCGCCTCGTTGAACGCGGGCCCGTCCGCCAGGAGCGGCGTGATGTCGCGGAACGTGACACCGGGCGTCGGGTAGTCGGGCACGGCGCGCACGAGCGCGCCGAGCCCGTCCAGCGCCCCGGGGTCGGGCGTCGTCACCGCTTCCGCCGCGGCTGCGCCTTGACGCCCTGGTGCGCGCCCGGCTGGAGCTGTGCCGAGCCGACCGTCGCGACGAGGTCGGGGTCCTCACCCTGCGCGGCGGCCTGGGCCCGGGCGGCCAGGATCTTGGCGGTGTTCTCCTTGATCGCGGGCTCACGCTCGCGCAGCGTCACCTCGAGCGGCGTCGCCAGGAAGATCGACGAGACCGTGCCGACCGCGATACCGACGAACAGCGACAGCGCGATGTCACGCAGCGTGCCGGCGCCGAGCAGGAAGCCACCGACGAAGAGGATGCCACCGACGGGCAGCAGCGCCACGACACCGGTGTTGATCGAGCGGACGAGGGTCTGGTTGACCGCGAGGTTCGCGCGCTCCGCGTAGGTCGCGCGCGTCTGGTCGACGATCCCCGCGGTGTTCTCGCGGACCTTGTCGAAGACCACGACCTTGTCGTAGAGCGAGTAGCCGAGGATCGTCAGGAAGCCGATCACCGTGGACGGCGTGACCTCCCACCCGACGACGGCGTAGACACCGGCCGAGATCACGAGGTCCGCGATCAGCGCGATGATCGCGGCGAGCGACATCCGCCAGTTGCGGAAGTAGATCGCCATGAACGTCGCGACGAGCACCACGAACGCGATGACGCCCTGGATGGCCTTCTTGGAGACGTCCGATCCCCAGGTCGGGCCGATGAACTCGGCGCCGACGTCCTTGGCCGGGTCGACGCCGAAGGTCGTCGCGAGCTTCGTCTTGATCTCGTCCGTCTGGTCCTTCGACAGCGTCGAGGTGCGGACCTGGAGGGCGTTGCTCCCGACGTTGACGACCTCGGGCTGCTCGGCCGGAGCGACCGACTGCACCGCGGCCACGGCCTTGTCCTGCGACGGGTTGTCGATGTTGGTGACGGTGAACTCCGAGCCGCCCTCGAAGTCGATGCCGAGGTTGAAGCCCTTGGTGCCGAGCACCAGGAGGGACAGCGCCACGAGGGCGCCCGTGATCCAGAACCACAGCGCGCGGCGCTGGACGATCTTGTACGAGCGACGACCGGTGTACAGGTCGTTGCCCCACTGGGCCATGCTCCCCGCGGCCATCAGCGGTTCTCCTCGGTGGTCGAGTCCTGCGTGGGGGCGTCCGTGCCGGCCGCGGCCGCGCGCTCGGCGGCGCGCCGCTCCGCGATCGTCATGCGGCGGCCGTCGGCGGTGGTCGTGGGGGCCGGCCCGCTCGCGGACCGCGTGCTGCGCTCAGGCCCGGCCGGGACGAGAGCGCCCTCGTCGGGCTCCTCCTCGACGTCCGCACCCGACTCGGGCGGCGGCGCCGTGGCCGCGGCGGCAGCGGCGGCCGTCTCGAACTTGCCGGCGCCCTTGTACCGCGCCCCGCGCTGCACCTGATAGGTCTCGGGCGAGAGGCCCGACCCCTTGTGGCCGTCACGGAAGTACGGCACGCGGGCGAGCAGCTCCATCATCGGGTGCGTGAACCAGAACACCACGATGACGTCGATGATCGTCGTGAGCCCGAGGGTGAACGCGAAGCCCTGGACACCGCCGACTGCCAGGTAGTACAGCACCACGGCGGAGATCAGGTTGACGGTCTTGGCCGCGAGGACCGTGCGTCGCGCACGCTCCCAGCCGCGCTCGACGGCACCCACCAGCGGTCTGCCGTCGCGCAGCTCGTCCCTGATGCGTTCGAAGTAGACGATGAACGAGTCCGCTGTGAAGCCGATGGCCACGATCAGACCCGCGACGCCGGGCAGCGAGAGCCGGTAGCCCATCCGCCACGAGAGCAGCGTGATCACGCCGTACGTCAGGATGCCGGCGACGACCAGCGACGCGATCGTCAGCAGGCCCAGCATGCGGTACTGGAACATCGAGTAGATGACGACGAGCACCATGCCGATGAGGCCGGCGAGCAGGCCCTTCTGGAGCTGCTCGGAGCCGAGCGTCGCGGAGATCTGCTCCTGGCTCTGAACCTCGAAGGTCAGCGGCAGCGCACCGAAGTTGAGCTGGTTCGCGAGCGTCGCCGCGCTCTGGCGCGTGAAGCTGCCGGAGATCTGCGACGAGTCGCCCGTGATGCCCGTGCTCGCGTACTGCGAGTCGACGCTCGGCGCCTCGATCACGAGGCCGTCGAGGACCATCCCGAACTGGTTGCGCGGCGCCTGGCCGGCCTGGTCGAGCTGGGCGAGCCGCTTGGTCATCGCCGTCTGCTTCTTGGCGCCCTCGGACGTGAACTTGATGTTCACGACCCAGTTGTTGGTCGTGACGCCCTGCGACGTGGTCTCGAGGCCCGAGGTCGCGCTCTTGATCTCGGTGCCCTCGATCTCGACCGGGCCGAGGATGTACTTGGCCGAGCCGTCCTGCGAGCAGGTCACGAGCGGCTTGTCGGGGTCGTCCCCGCCACCGCCCTTGAGGTTGTTCTTGTCCGTGCAGTCGAGGTCGTCGTACTTCTTCTGGTCGGCGTCCGTGATCTGCGAGAGCGAGCTGAGGCCGTCACCGCCGCTGAGCGAGTCCGAGCTGGAGCCCGAGTCGGACGTCGCCGTCGGGCTGGGCGTCGGCGTGGCGGCCGCGTTGACGACCTTGGCGCTGTTCTTCACGTACGTGGCGTTCCCGACGTGAGCCGTCGGGCCGCTCTCGTAGGCGGAGTTCTTGTTCGTCGCGGTCGGCGTCGACTTCGGCGTGGACGTCGACGTGGGCGCCGGGGTGCTCGTCTCCGTGGGCGTGGAGGCTGCCGCCGTCTGCTGGGCCGCCGTGAGCGGGCTGCCGATCACGAGGACCGGACGGATCCGCATCTGTGCGGACTTGCTCACGAGGTCGATCGTGTCCTGCGACGGGTTGCCCGGCATCGCGACGACGATCTGCTTGTTGCCCTGCTTGCTGATCTGGGCCTCGGACACACCCGACGAGTCGATGCGCTGCCGGATGACGTCGATGGCCTGGTCCATCGCCTCGGGCGTGACCTTCGAGCCGTCCGTGGTCGCGGGCTTGAGGATGATCTGCGTGCCACCCTCGAGGTCGAGCGCCAGCTTCGGCGTCCACGACGCGTTCGAGACCGCCGCGCCCACGCCGATGGTGCCGAACAGCGCGACGGTGACGATCAGCAGGATCAGCAGGATGCGGCCCGGGTGGGACTTCGCGTGGTTGGTGGTAGCCAACGGTGTGTCTCTTCTCGTGCGCGCCGCCGGGGCGACGTCGATGGCGGGGAGTCGAGCGGGACCGCGCAGCCGCGCGGTCCGGTGGTGCTCCGGGCGGGCTACTTGGCCCCGTCGCCCTTGCCGGAGTCGTCGGGACGACCGGTCTCGTCCTTGTTCTTGAGCGAGCCGTCGTCGGCGAGACCCGACAGGTCGTCCGGGACCTCGAGGACGTCGTCGCCCTGCGCCTCCGCGGCGGTCACCGCGGGGGCGTCGGTCGCGACGGCCGGCTCGACGACCTTGGCGATCGCTGCGCGCACCCAGCGCGAGCGGGTGCCCGGGGTCGACTCGATGGTGATCTCGTCGCCGTCGACCTCGACGATGCGACCGAGCATGCCCGACGCCGTCATGACGTCCTGGCCCGGCGTGAGGTTCGCGCGGAACGACTGAGCGTCCTTCTGGCGCTTCTGGGTACGGCGCGACAGGAAGAACAGGCCGACGAGCAGCACCAGGAGGATGATCAGGAACGTGTAGTTGCTGCCGCCGCCGTTGCTGTTCGCAGCGGCCTCGTTGGCTGCCTGGATGTGCTGCATGTGTCGCTGCTCCTCGCGGGCGTGCGGCTCTCACCGCACCAGGGTTTGGCCCGGCGCCCCCGCGCGCTCGCACCGCCCGGCGCGGTCGTCGCCTCGAGGGGCGCACCGCAGCACGGTCGACGCCGGCACGCGTCTGCGCCGACAGGTCCGGATCAGTCTAGGCCCTGAAAAGGGCAGGCTGGTCCGCCGGTGGCTCGAGGCCGAGATGACGCCAGGCCGCGGGCGTCGCGACCCGTCCGCGCGGCGTCCGCGCCACGTAACCCTCGCGCACGAGGTAGGGCTCCGCGACGGTCTCGACCGTCTCCGCCTCCTCGCCCACGGTCATGGCGAGCGTGCCGAGCCCCACGGGCCCTCCCCCGAACCGGCGGCAGAGCGCGTCGAGCACCGCGCGGTCGAGGCGGTCGAGGCCCACCGGGTCGACCTCGTAGACCTCGAGCGCGGCCTTCGCGGCAGGCAGGTCGAGCCGGCCGTCGCCCCGCACCTGCGCCCAGTCGCGCACGCGCCTGAGCAGGCGGTTCGCGATGCGCGGCGTGCCGCGCGAGCGGCGCGCGATCTCGGCGGCGGCGTCGGCCGAGAGCGGGACGTCGAGCAGCCGGGCCGAGCGGTGCAGCACCTTCTCGAGCTCGGTCGCGTCGTAGTAGTCGAGGTGCCCGGTGAAGCCGAACCGGTCGCGCAGCGGCGCCGGCAGGAGCCCCGCGCGCGTCGTCGCCCCGACGACCGTGAACGGCGGGAGGGCGAGCGGGATCGCGCTGGCCCCCGCCCCCTTGCCGACGACGACGTCGACCCGGAAGTCCTCCATCGCCACGTACAGCAGCTCCTCGGCCGGCCGCGCGAGGCGGTGGATCTCGTCGAGGAACAGGACCTCCCCCTCCTCGAGCGAGCTGAGGACCGCGGCGAGGTCGCCCGCGTGCTGGATCGCGGGACCGCTGGTGACGCGCAGCGACGAGCCGAGCTCGGCGGCGACGATCATCGCGAGGGTCGTCTTGCCGAGCCCGGGCGGCCCCGACAGGAGCACGTGGTCCGGCGGCGCCCCGCGGGAGGTCGCGGCCTCGAGGACGAGCGAGAGCTGCTCGCGCACGACGTGCTGCCCGACGAACTCGTCGAGCCGCCGCGGGCGGAGGGCTGCCTCCGCGGCGCGCTCGACGTCGTCGGCCGAGGCGGTGACCAGGCGCTCGGTCCCGAGGTCCCGCTCGTCGTCCCGGGCGAGCTCAGCCACGCCTGCCCCCGAGGAGTCTCAGCGCGGCACGGAGCGTCGCCGCCACCTGCTCCGACGGCGTGCCCGTCGCTGCGGCGTCGTCGGTGTCCGCCCCGCCCTCGCTGACCGCGTCGACGGCGTCCTCGGCGACCTTCTGCGTCCAGCCGAGGCCGACGAGCGCGGCGACGACCTCGTCGCGCCGGGCGTCGGCGCTGCCTGCCGCGGCGCCCGCAGCGGCGGCGGCACCGGTCCCCACCGGGGCGCCGAGCTTGCCGCTGAGCTCGAGGACGATGCGCTGCGCGGACTTGCGGCCGATGCCGGGCACGCGCTCGAGGGCCTTGAGGTCCTCCCCCGCGACGGCGGCCCGGAGCGCCTCCGGGCTGTGGACGGCGAGCATCGCGAGGGCGAGCCGCGGTCCGACGCCGGAGACGGACTGCACGGTCTCGAACACGGCGCGCTCGTCGTCGTCGGCGAACCCGAACACCGTCAGGGAGTCCTCGCGGACGACGAGCGAGGTGAAGAGCGTGACGGTCGCTCCGTGGCGCAGCGTGCCCAGCGTCCCGGGGGTCGCGTGCACGAGGTAGCCGACGCCGTTCACGTCGAGGACGGCGGAGTCGAGGCGGATCCCTGCGACGGTCCCGGTCAGGTGTGCGATCACCGCTGGCTGGCCCCTCTACGAACACGTGTACGAACGGCCACCACCCTAACGTCCCTGCACCCCCGACGGCGTCCGACGCGCCGCCTGCTCGGCGGCGGCCCAGGCGCGCTGCGCGGGGGTGAGCTCGTGGCGGTCGCCGCCCTGCAGCGCACCCGCCGGTCGCCACAGGTGGCAGATCGCGAGGGCGAGGGCGTCGGCGGCGTCCGCGGGGCGCGGCAGGTCGGCGAGCCCGAGGAGCCGCGCGACCATGCGCTGGACCTGCTCCTTGCCGGCGCGCCCGTTCCCGGTCACCGCGGCCTTGACCTCGCTGGGGGTGTGCAGCGCCACAGGGACCTTCCGCCGGGCGGCGGCCACCATGGCCAGCCCCGCGACCTGCGCGGTCCCCATCACGGTCCCCACGTTGTGCTGCGCGAACACGCGCTCGATGGCGACGACGTCGGGCACGTGCGCGTCCATCCACCGCTCGAGGGAGTCGGCGACCTCGGCGAGCCGCAGGTCGACGGTCACGGTCGGCGCGGTCGTGATGACGCCGACGTCGACGAGCACGGCCTTCCGGCTGCCGGCGGAGTCGACCACCCCGACGCCACACCGGGTCAGGCCGGGGTCCACTCCGAGTACGCGCACCGACTCACCCTCTCACCGCCCACGGACGAAAACCGGGACCCACACCGCACGGCCGAGGCAACACGCCCCCCTCCGGCGGCATGAACCCAGCCCGCCCGACTCGCCGGAAGGCAGTCGCCCGGGGACTACTCCGCCCTCACCCGCGGCACCAAGCCGAGAGGGAAGCTGCCCGCGGAGACCCGACCCGCGGCCCCCGCTCCCCCAGCGGCGAGGGCATCCTGCGTCGCGCCGGGGCGACGCGGTGCACGAAGGCGGGTGGCGGGGAGGGCGCGCACGGTCGTGGTCGGGTGGGCGGGAGGCCGCGAGGGACGAGCGGCCGGATGGGAGACCGCGCGCGCCCTCCCCGCCGCCCGCCGACCGAGCCACGAAGAGTCAGGCGAAGAAGGGTCAGTCCTCGTCGAGCTCCGCCATGACCTCGTCGCTCGCCGAGAAGTTCGCGTAGACGTTCTGCACGTCGTCGCTGTCCTCGAGCGCGTCGATGAGGCGCAGGATCTTGCGCGCGCCGTCGGCGTCGACCTCGACCTCCATGGAGGGGTGCCAGATGGAGTCCGCGGAGTCGTACTCGATCCCGGCCTCCTGGATGGCGGTGCGCACGGCGACGAGGTCCGTGGCCTCGCACAGCACCTCGATGACGTCGCCCTCGTCGGTGACCTCGTCGGCGCCGGCGTCGAGCGCGGCGAGCATGACGTCGTCCTCGGTGACGCCGCCGGTCTTGGGCACGACGACGAGGCCCTTGCGGGAGAACAGGTACGACACCGACCCGGGGTCGGCGAGGTTGCCGCCGTTGCGGGAGAACGCGAGGCGCACCTCGGAGGCGGCGCGGTTCTTGTTGTCGGTGAGGCACTCGACGAGGACCGCGATGCCTCCGGCGCCGTAGCCCTCGTACATGATCGTCTGGTAGTCGACGGCGTCGGCGCCCTCACCGGAGCCGCGCTTCACCGCGCGGTCGATGTTGTCGTTGGGGACCGAGGTCTTCTTGGCCTTCTGGATGGCGTCGAAGAGCGTCGGGTTGCCCGCGGGGTCACCGCCGCCGGTGCGCGCGGCGACCTCGATGTTCTTGATGAGCTTGGCGAAGAGCTTGCCGCGCTTCGCGTCGATCACGGCCTTCTTGTGCTTGGTCGTGGCCCACTTGGAGTGACCTGACATCGACTACGACTCCTTGACGATCTGGACGAAGTGTTCGTGCACGCGCCGGTCCCCCGAGATCTCGGGGTGGAACGAGGTGGCGAGCAGCGAGCCCTGGCGAACTGCCACGATCTTACCGGCGACCGGTTCGGGGTAGGCGTCGGGGATGCGGGCGAGCACGTCGACGTCGTCGCCGACCTGCTCGATCCAGGGGGCGCGGATGAAGACGGCGTGCACGGGACCGCCGTCGAGGTGCGCGAACGGGAGGTCGGCCTCGAACGAGTCCACCTGCCGCCCGAACGCATTGCGGCGGACGGTGGCGTGGAGCCCGCCGAGCGTCTGCTGGTCGCTGGTGCCGCCGAGCACGCGGTCCGCGAGGAGGATCATCCCGGCGCACGAGCCGTACACGGGCAGGCCGTCGGCGATGCGCGCCCGCAGCGGCTCGTACAGCTCGAAGATGCGCAGGAGCTTGTCGATGGTCGTCGACTCGCCGCCGGGCAGCACGAGGCCGTCGACGGCGGCGAGCTCGCCGGGGCGTCGCACGGCGACGGTGCGGGCGCCGGAGGCCTCGAGGGCCGCGCGGTGCTCGCGGACGTCGCCCTGGAGCGCGAGGACGCCGATGGTCGGGGTGCTGCTCACTGCGGGTGGTGCTCCTTCGTGCTCGGGACGCTCGTGCTCAGTCGTCGTGCTCGGTGCCGAGGTGCAGGACGGTCCCGTCCCAGCCGCCCGCGAGCCGCTCGACGACGTCGGGCAGGGCCGTCGGGAAGTACTCGAGGGGCTGGGCGCGGAGCTCCTCGGGGGTGAGCCAGGCGAGCTCATCGAGCAGCTCGCGCTCCACGTCGGTCCAGCCGGCGGTGTCGGGGCCGACGTGCGGGACGACCGCCGCGTAGAACACCTCGTCCTGGCGGCACGTCTCCTTGAAGAAGTCGAAGATCCCGACCCGCGTGAGCACGGGCCCGACGAGCTGGCCGGGCTCGAGGACGATGCCGGTCTCCTCGCGGACCTCGCGCAGCGCCGCCTCGGCGGGCGTCTCGTTCCCGTCGATCCCGCCGCCGACCGTGAACCACCAGGAGCGCTCGGGCTGGTCGGCGTCGTGGCCGCGGACGAGGAGCGCGCGCCCGGCGTCGTCGAGCAGGATCACGCGCGCGGCCCGCCGGGAGCGGACGCCGTCGGGCCCGACGGTCCAGTCCGCGCCGAGCGACGACGCGCGCGGGGTCTCCTCCGTGGTCACCAGCCGCGCTCGGCCAGGCGGTGCGGGACGGGGATGTCGTCGACGTTGATGCCGACCATGGCCTCGCCGAGGCCGCGGGACACGTTCGCGATGACGTCGGGGTCGTCGTAGAACGTGGTGGCCTTGACGATCGCCGACGCACGCTGGGCAGGGTTGCCGGACTTGAAGATGCCCGAGCCGACGAACACGCCCTCGGCGCCGAGCTGCATCATCATGGCGGCGTCGGCGGGCGTCGCGATCCCGCCCGCGGTGAACATGACGACGGGCAGCTTGCCGGTCGCGGCCACCTCCTTGACGAGCTCGTACGGCGCCTGGAGCTCCTTGGCGGCGACGAAGAGCTCGTCCTCGGGCAGCGACGTGAGCCGCTTGATCTCGGCGCGGATGGTCCGCATGTGCGTGGTCGCGTTCGAGACGTCGCCCGTGCCGGCCTCGCCCTTGGAGCGGATCATGGCCGCACCCTCGGTGATGCGGCGCAGGGCCTCGCCGAGGTTCGTCGCGCCGCACACGAACGGCACGGTGAACTGCCACTTGTCGATGTGGTTGGCGTAGTCCGCCGGGGTCAGCACCTCGGACTCGTCGACGTAGTCGACGCCGAGGCTCTGCAGCACCTGCGCCTCGACGAAGTGGCCGATCCGGGCCTTCGCCATCACCGGGATGGAGACGGCCGCGATGATCCCGTCGATCATGTCGGGGTCGCTCATCCGGGACACGCCACCCTGCGCGCGGATGTCCGCGGGGACCCGCTCGAGCGCCATGACGGCGACGGCGCCCGCGTCCTCGGCGATCTTGGCCTGCTCGGGCGTGACGACGTCCATGATGACACCGCCCTTGAGCATCTCCGCCATGCCGCGCTTGACGCGGGCCGTCCCGACCGTGGCCGCGGACGCGCCCTGCTGGTCGGCCTGCGGGGCGGACGACGGGGAGGAAGAGGACGGCACAGACGACACGGTGGAACCTCGCGGTGTGGGGCGGGATGCGGCTGGACTGCCAGGGCTCACTCTACGCCGAGCGCGCCCTCGCCCGACGCGGGTGTCTGCGTCTCGAGCGCGCGCAACGTCGCAGGTGAGGCGTCGTCGAGCTCGGCGGTCTGCGGCATCGCCGCGTGCCCGGCGAGCCGCAGCAGGCGGACGTACCAGCGACGCCGGCGACGCTGCGTCTGGTCGACGGCCTCGTTGTGGAACCGGCGCGCGAGCTGCGCCCGGTACCAGGCGCCCGCGAGCTCCCCGAGGACGACGTCGCCGTCGGGCTCCTGGCGCCACCGGCGCACGTCGTCGGGGTCGTCGAGGACGGCGCGCAGGGTCGCGGACAGGTCGCTCTCGGCGCGCTCGCGGTCGAGGTCGGGCAGCTCCCCCGCCTCGAGCACGCGGTACGCGGCCGTCGCGACGAGCACGGAGCTCGCCGGGTCCAGCAGCCCCGACGACGCGAGGTCTCGGGCGGCGGCGGCCCGCCGGACGAGCTGGGCGTCGAGCGCGAGGCGCGACGAGTAGACCTTGCGGTGCAGCCGGTCGATGTGCGACGCCCCGGCCCACGCGAGCCAGAGCACGAGGAACAGGACGAGCGCGCCGACGATCAGCATGTCGCTCCACCTCATCGGGCACCTCCGTCACGACGAGAGTCCCCGACGAGCCGGGGCCACAGGCCCGGCCTGCCGTCGTGCAGCGCGCCCGGGTCCTCCTGCACGCGGCCCGCGGCCACCTCGGCGGCCAGCACCATGTCGTAGACGGCCAGGACCTGGCCGGCGACGGTCGCCCAGTCGTACTGGCGCACCCACTCGTGGGCGTGCGCGACGAGGCCCGCCCGTCGCTCGGCGTCCTCGAGGACACCGACCACGGCCCGCCCGAGCGCGGCCGGGTCGCCGACGCCGAACAGCACGCCCGCGCGGCCGTCGTCGAGCACGCGGCGGAACGCGCCCAGGTCGCTCGCGACCACGCACGAGCCCGCGCTCATGGCCTCGACGAGGACGATCCCGAAGCTCTCGCCGCCGGTCTGCGGGGCGACGTACACGTCGGCGGACGAGAGCAGGGCGGCCTTCTCCTCGTCCGACACCCCGCCGAGGAACTCGAGCGCGGACGCCTGGGCCCCGAGCGTCTCGATCGCGTCCGCCTTGCCCTGGTCGCCGCGGCCCGCGACGAGGATCCGTGCGCCCGGGAAGCGCTCGAGGATCGTCGGCACGGCGCGCGCGAGGACCTCGAGGCCCTTGCGGGGCTCGTCGAGGCGTCCCAGGAACGCGACCGTCGGGGCGTCCGGCGTCCCGGTCCAGCGCGGGTCCGTCGGCGCGGACTCGAACGCGTCCACGTACACGCCGTTCGGGATGACGACGGCATCCCCGCCGAGGTGCTCGGTGAGGGTCCGGCGGGCGTCCTCGGAGACCGCGATGCGCGCGGAGAGCTTCTCCAGGCTCTGCCGCACGAGCGGGTAGGCGGCCTGCAGCGCGCGGGACCGCACGACCGACGAGTGGAACGTCGCGACGATCGGGCCCTGCGCCAGCCAGAGCGCGAGCATGCTGAGCGACGGCGTGGCCGGCTCGTGCAGGTGCAGGACGTCGAACTCCCCCGCCGCGAGCCAGCGCCGCACGCGCGCCGCGGTCCGGGGCCCGAACGTGAGCCGGGCGACCGACCCGTTGTACGGCACGGGGACGGCCTTGCCCGCCGACGTGACGTAGTCGGGGATCGGCGTGTCGTCGTCCGCCGGCGCCAGGACCGAGACCTCGTGCCCGCGGGCCATGAGCGCCTCGGCGAGGTCCCGCACGTGGAACTGCACTCCCCCGGGTGCGTCGAACGAGTACGGACAGACGATCCCGACCCTCACCTGGTGCCCCCCTCGGCCGCCGCCGCCCTCTCCTTCGCGACCGTCCGCGCGTAGCGGTCGGCGTCGAGGTCGGCGACGAACACCTTCTGCAGCATGTGCCAGTCCTCGGGCTTGCGCCGGATCTCCGAGGCCAGGAAGTCGACCCACTGCTGCGTGCCCTGGGCGATGCGCTCGCGCCGCGACAGGGTCGGGTCGGTCTCGACCGGCGGCCCGAAGGTGACGACGACGCCCCACGGCGTCCCCGCGGCCCGGCGGCGCTCGCCCTCGAGCCGCTCGTACGTCAGCGACGTCCCGAACAGCGGCGCGCCCGTCATGACCGACAGCGCGGCCGGGCCGGCCGCGACGCGCACGCGCTCCCCGAACATGTCGACCTCGACGCCCTGAGAGCTCAGGTCGCGGTCGGCGAGGAGCGGCACGAGCCGGCCGCCCTCCTGCGTGCCGCGGACGAGCGAGCGGAACACGCCGTCGTCCCCGAAGGCGAGGATCTTCATCCCGAGCGACTCGCGGAACGAGACGAACTCCTCGAACAGGCTCGGCGGCTCGAGCCGCTCCGCGACGGTCAGCACCGGGGCGAGGTTGCGGGTGCCCCAGGCTCCGGCGAGGTCCCAGTTGCCCAGGTGCCCGAGGGCCAGGAGGACCGAGCGCCCCTCGTCGAAGTAGGGCTGGACGACCTCACGGTTCGCGATCCTCATGCGCGCCTGGATCTGGTCGGGCGTCGCGCCGCTGAGCGTGAACGCCTCGCGGAAGTAGCGCATGTACGAGCGCATGCCCGCCCGCGACAGGCGCCGCAGGTCGCGGCGGTCGATCCCCGGGGCGACGCGCTCGAGGTTCCGCTCGAGCTGGTCGACCCCGCCCTTGCGCAGCGCCCACGACGTGTCCGCGACCGCCGTGAACGCGCCGCGCAGCACGGGTTCGGGCACCTTCGGAGCGAGGCGCCAGGCGGTGGCGTACAGCTTCCCGACGTCGATCCCCATGCGGTGCGTCACGCTCCTTCGTCGGGTCCGGCCGCCGGGGCCCCGGCGGCCGCGGCCTCCGCGCGCGTCTGCCGGCGCACCGCGGCCATGCGCTGGACGACCGTCACCGCGCTCGCGGCGGCCAGCAGGTAGAGGACGACGACGAGCACGACCTGGGGCAGCCCGAGGCCGACGAGACCGGCGGCGGTGAGCGAGACGACGAGGCGCTCGCCGCGCTCCGCGATCCCGACGTTCGCGTCGTAGCCGAGCGACTCGGCCTTGGCCCGCGCGTAGGGCACGACGCCGCCGATGGCGAGGCACGCCAGCGCCGCGACGACCCCCCACATCGACAGCGAGGGGTCCGCCTGCCGGACGAACCAGATCGTCATCCCCGCGAAGATCGCGCCGTCGACGACGCGGTCGAGCGTGGAGTCGAGGAACGCGCCCCACGGCCCGACCCGGTTCGCGAGCCGCGCCATCGTGCCGTCGAGCGCGTCGGAGAGCGTGAGGATGCCGATGACGATGCCCGCCGCCACGAGGTGCCCGGTCGGGTAGAGCCACAGCGCGGCGACGACGGCGCCGAACGCGCCCACGAACGTCACCGCGTCCGGGCTGACCCCGTGGTCCAGGAGGAACTGGGCGACGGGCCGGAACAGGCGTCCGAACCCGGCGCGGAGCTTGCTGATCACAGGGTGTCCCCCTCCTGGGGCTCGTGCGGCGCCGCGCCCGCGCCGGGAGCCGCGGAGCCGGGCGTCGTCGTCGTGCCGGGAGCGAGCGGCCAGGCCGCGGCGAGCCGGGCGCGGGTGTCGGCGAGCAGCTCGGGCACCGCCTTGGTCTGCGCGACGATCGGCAGGAAGTTCGCGTCGCCCACCCACCGCGGCACGACGTGCTGGTGCAGGTGCGCGGCGATGCCCGCTCCGGCGGCGACCCCGAGGTTCGTCCCCAGGTTGAAGCCGCCCGGCCGGTACACCGCGCGCAGCGTCTCGATCGCGGTCCGCGTCCACGCGCTCAGCTCGTCCTGCTCCTCGGCCGTGAGCTCCGTGTAGTCGGAGACGTGCCGGTACGGCAGCAGCATGAGGTGCCCGGCGTTGTACGGGTACAGGTTGAGGATCGCGAACACGGTCCGGCCGCGTGCGACGATCAGCCCCTCCTCGTCGCTGCCCTGCTGGGCACGGCAGAACGGGCACTGCTCGCTCGTGCCGTCGGCGGGCTTGTCCTGGCCGCCGATGTACACCATGCGGTGCGGCGTCCACAGGCGCTGGAAGCCGTCGGGGTCGCCCGGGTGCTCGGCGACGTCGTCGACGCGGGGGGCGTCGTCGGGGGCGCCCACGCCTCAGACCTGCGCGTGGTCGCGGACGGCGGCGACGATCCGTTCGACGGCCTCCGCCACGGGGATGCCGTTCTCCTGGTGCCCGTCGCGGTACCGGAACGACACCGCGCCGGCCTCCGCGTCCTCGCCGCCCGCGATCAGCACGAACGGCACCTTCTGGGTGCTCGCGGTGCGGATCTTCTTCGCGAAGCGGTCGGAGGAGTCGTCGAGCTCGGCCCGGATGCCCTGCGCCTTGAGCTGCTCGACGACGCCCGCGAGGTAGTCGTTGAAGGGCTCGGCGACCGGCACCGCCACGACCTGGACGGGCGCGAGCCACGCCGGGAAAGCGCCCGCGTAGTGCTCGACGAGGATCCCGAAGAACCGCTCGATCGAGCCGAACAGCGCGCGGTGGATCATGACCGGGCGCTTGCGGGTGCCGTCCGAGGCCGTGTACTCGAGCTCGAAGAGCTCGGGCTCGAAGAAGTCGAGCTGGATCGTCGAGAGCTGCCACGTGCGCCCGATCGCGTCCTTGACCTGGACGGAGATCTTCGGCCCGTAGAACGCCGCACCGCCCGGGTCGGCGACGAGGTCGAGGCCCGACGCCGTCGCGACCTCGCGCAGGGTCTCGGTCGCGATCTCCCAGGTCGCGTCGTCGCCCACCGACTTCTCCGGGTCGCGGGTGGACAGCTCGAGGTAGAAGTCGTCGAGGCCGTAGTCGCGCAGCAGGTCGAGCACGAACGTCAGCAGCGACGCGAGCTCGTCGCGCATCTGCTCCTGGGTCGTGTAGATGTGGGCGTCGTCCTGCGTGAAGCCGCGGGCACGGGTGAGCCCGTGCACGACGCCCGACTTCTCGTACCGGTACACGGTCCCGAACTCGAACAGGCGCAGGGGCAGCTCGCGGTACGAGCGGCCGCGCGACCGGAAGATCAGGTTGTGCATCGGGCAGTTCATGGGCTTGAGGTAGTAGTCCTGCCCGGCCCGCTTGACGTTGCCCTCGTCGTCGAGCTCCTCGTCGAGGTGCATCGCCGGGTACATGCCGTCCTTGTACCACTCGAGGTGCTTGGAGGTCTCGAACAGGTTGGCCTTGGTGATGTGCGGCGTGCTCACGAACGAGTAGCCCGCCTCGACGTGCCGCTTACGGGAGTACTCCTCCATCTGCATGCGGATCATCGCGCCCTTGGGGTGGAACACCGGCAGGCCCGAGCCGATCTCGTCCGGGAACGAGAAGAGGTCGAGCTCGTTGCCGAGCCGCCGGTGGTCGCGGCGCTCGGCCTCGGCCAGGCGGTCGGTGTAGGCGACGAGCTCGTCCTTGCTCGGCCACGCGGTGCCGTAGATGCGCTGGAGCTGCGGGTTCTTCTCGCTCCCCCGCCAGTACGCGGCGGCGGACCGCATGAGCTTGAACGCGTTCGGGACGATGGAGCGGGTGCTCGGCAGGTGCGGGCCGCGGCACAGGTCCTTCCACGCGACCGTCCCGTCGCGGCGGACGTTGTCGTAGATGGTGAGCTCGCCCTCGCCCACCTCGACGGCGGCGCCCTCGGCGGCTGCGGCGGTCGCCTCACCCTTGCCCTTGAGGCCGATGAGCTCGAGCTTGAAGGGCTCGGTCGCGAGCTCGTCGCTAGCCTCTTCGTCGGTGACGACGCGGCGGCGGAAGGTCTGGCCCTCCTTGATGATCCGCTGCATCGCCTTCTCGAGCGCCTTGAGGTCCTCAGGGGTGAACGGGGTGTCGACGTCGAAGTCGTAGTAGAAGCCGTCGGTGATCGGCGGGCCGATGCCGAGCTTCGCGTCGGGGTTGACCTGCTGGACCGCCTGCGCGAGCACGTGCGCGGCGGAGTGCCGCAGGACGGACAGGCCGTCGGGCTCGGAGACCGTCACGCCTTCGACGACGTCGCCGTCCGCGACCTCGGCGGACAGGTCCTTGAGCGTGCCGTTGACGCGCTGCACGACGACGTCGCGGCGGTCGGAGAAGAGGTCGAGGCCCGTCGTGCCCGTCGTGACCTCGCGCTGCTCCCCGTCGACGGTGATGGTCAGCTGCGACACGGGCACGGAGGTCACGTCAGGTCTCCTCTAGGGATCGGGGGGCCGCCGCCTGCTGGCAGCGACCCCCCGATGGTACCGACAGACCGACGGGCGTGGCCGCCGCATTCCCGCGCGTCCCCCGGTCGGACGGTGTCCGGCGCCCTTCCGGGCGCCGCCGTCAGCCGTTGAGCCTCTTGGCCTGCTCGGCGGCCTTGTCGACGAACGAGTCGACCGAGTCCGGCGTGAGGCCCTTGAGCTTCTCCGCCGCGCCGTCGACGTTCTCGTCCGTCAGGAACTCCTTGGCCTTGTCGAGCAGCCCGCCGATGCCTTCCTTGGCCTTCTCGGCGGCGCCCTCGAGCTCTTCCTTCGCCTTGTCGGCGGCGCCCTCGCCGGCGCTCTGCGCCCGGCCCGCCTGGTCCTCGATGCCCATCTCGCTCCTCCTGCCGCTGCGTGCCAGCACCTGGTGCCGGGGCACGGATCCGCCCCACGACGACGCTACCGAGCGGGGGCGCCCGCGCAACCGCGACCGTGGCACGGCGCTCGGAGGCCCGGGGCACGCGTCAGCGCAGGAGCACCAGGGAGCCGCGACGCAGGACCACCAGGAGCGCGCCGGCGACGAGGTGGTCGTCGCCCGACGTGGCACGCGCCTTGCGGACCTCGTCGCGCAGGTCGTCCACCGCGGCGCCGAACTGCTCCTCGGGGCTCGGGTCGGGACCGTCCTCGGCGGCCCGCAGGTCGTCGTAACCGGGGGCGCGCAGCGCGGCGGCGAAGGCGCGGAGCGCCGTGGCGAGCTCCGGACGCAGCCGCGGCCCCAGGGCGGGGTCCTCGCGGCCCTCGGACTCCCAGCCCACCAGAGCCGCACGAGCTCGTCGACCACCTGCGCCGACGTCACGAGCACGTCGGCGCGGCGCGTCAGCATCGTCACGCGCTCCCCGTGCCGCCGCGCCCGCACGTTGCCACGCCTGGCCTCGGCGGTGCGGGCCACGGCCCGGCGCGCCGCCTCGACCGTCGGCCAGAGCGCCCGACGACGCCGCTCCCACTCCTCGGGCTCGAGCGGCCCCTTGTGCTCGAGCCAGTCGGCGAGGTCGTCGAGCTGCCCGACGAGGGCGTCACGCAGCTCGTCCAGGGCGGCGTCGGACGGCGTGAGCGGCAGGGGCGGGAGCACGGAGTTGACCCCGATCCCGATCAGGGCCCCGACGAACACCAGCCCGACGTAGGCCCCGATGTACTCGGTGCTGTTCCCCTGCCCGAGGACGAGCACGAAGATCGCCGAGTTGGCCACCCAGGAGCCCCGGTCGCCGAGGACCCGCCACCCCCCCGCACAGCAGGGCCAGCCCCACGACGACGGCGACCGAGACGGCGTCCGGCGCCAGCACCGCGTCCGTCACGACGGCGATGACGGCACCGATCAGCAGCGCTCCGACCGTCTGGAGGGACTCCCGCACCGACCGTGCGAGCGTGCTCGTCGTGGCGACGACGGCGCCGAGCGGTGCGTAGTAGGGGAAGTCCGACCACGGCGCCGGCGCGAGGTTGCCCACGACCCACGCGAGGGCCGCCGCGATCGCGCCCCGGGTCGCGAGCGACCAGCGCGGGTGCAGCAGCCAGGCGCGCCGGAGCCGGCCACGCAGGTGGCGCGTCGACGTCATGCGCGGGCCTCCTCCGGCAGCGGGCGGTCCCCGGCCTGCCTGGGTCGCCGCGGCGGTGCGGTCCACGAGGTGCGCTGGTGCATGGGCCCCTTTCGTCCGGCCGGTCGCCGCCCGCCGGCCGGCACGGAGCGCCTCGGTCGGCGGGAGCGAGATGCACGAAGGGGCGTCCCCCTGGACCTGGAGACGCCCCTGACGTGCCGTGACGCGCTCGGTACGGCGTCAGGCTCGACGCTACCGAGCGGCCACCCGCTCGCAACCGCGGCGGTTCAACGGCTGGTGTACCCGGCGTCGACGTGCAGCGTCGTCCCGGTGACGTACGACGAGAGGTCGGAGACGAGCCACAGGCTGGCCTGGGCGATCTCGCGCGGCTGACCGAACCGGTTGAGCAGGCTGAGCTGCGGTGCGTACTCGGCCGGGTCGAAACCGAACTGCTCGAGCGCGCCCCGCAGCATCGGGGTGTCGATCGCGCCGGGCGCCACCGAGTTCACGCGGATGCCGTGCGGGCCGTTCTCCATCGCCGCGACCTTCGTCATACCGACGACGCCGTGCTTCGCCGCGACGTACGCGATGTTCTCCGGCTGGGGACGGAACCCGGACACCGACGAGATGTTGACGATCGAGCCGCCGCCGCCCTGAGCGAGGAGCTGTCGCAGCTCGTACTTCATGCTCAGGGCGGTGCCCTTGAGGTCCACGGCCATGAGCCGGTCCCAGTAGTCCTCGTCGAACTCGCTGGCGAGCTTGTCGTCGGGGGTGAGGGCCGCGTTGTTCACGGCCCCGTCGAGCCGGCCGAAGGCCTCGACGGTCTGCGCGACCATGGCCTCGACCTGGTCGGCCTTCGAGATGTCGACCTTGACGAAGCGAGCCGTGTCGCCGATCGACTCCGCGACCGCGCGGCCCTTCTCCTCGTTGAAGTCCGCGACGACCACACGGGCGCCCGCCTCCGCGAACAGGCGTGCCGTCGCCTCCCCCATGCCCATCGCCGCGCCGGTCACGATGACGACCTTCCCGTCGAGGACGGGGTAGGTCGCGAGGTCTGTCGTCATGGTGTGTCTCCGCTCTGCTGACAGGGTCCGGTGGGCCCGGACCGGGCTCCGGGCGTCGCTGCCGGCGCGAGAAGCACATCAAGGCTACACCTGTAGCGGCTACAGGTGTAGCGAGTGACGACCGGGCGCGAGACACTGGACGCCCACCGCACCAGGGAGACGACATGACGGACACCGACGACCCGGGCCCCACCCGGGACCGACTCCTCGCCGCTGTCCGTGCAGCGATCTTCGAGCGCCCCCTCGCCGAGCTCACGCCCAGCGAGGTCGCGAGGCGCGCCGGCGTCCACCGCGTCACCTTCTACCGTCACTGGCCCGACCTCGACGCCGCCACCCTCGACGCGTTCGCCGAGGAGCTCGACCGTCTCTCCGCCGTCGACGACGACGCCGTCGCAGGACGCACCGACCCCGCCGGGCTCGCCGAGGTCTACGACGGCACCCTCGAGGGCGCCCTCACCACGATCCTGCGCGAGCGCGCCGCCTACCGGCGCCTGTTCACCTGGCCCGCCTTCGCCGAACGCGCCCGCGCCACCCTGCGTTCGCGCGCCCAGCGCATGGTCGACACCCTCACGGCCGCCGGGCACGACGTCCCCGGCGCCGACGGCGTCGCCGCCGAGGTCCTCGCAGGCGCGTCCGCCGCGGCGCTCGCGGGCTGGGCGGCGAGCGACGACGACGATGTGGTCCGACGCCGGGACGAGATCGTCGCCCAGCTGCCGTCGTGGTGGCCGCGGGCCGGAACGCACTGATCGTCTCGCGTGCAGCCCGGCCCGCCGGCCGGGCTCAGCGGCTCGAGGCGAAGACCACGGGCAGCCACCCCTCGGACGCCGCGGGCGTTCCCGTGGGCGGCGTGGGGACGTCGAGCGCGGTCGTCCGCTCGGCCGGGCGTTCCGCCGCCTCCCGATAGATCTCGTGACGGCGGTGGGACAGCTCGGAGAACATCGGCAGACCGTCGACCGGGCCGGCGGCGACGAGCCGGGTGAGGATCTGGCTCTCCAGATGGTCGAGCTCCGCGAGCCGCCGACGGTCCGTCGCGTCCAGCAGCGTGTACACCTGGGCCAGCGTCACGGTCTCCGGCATCGGTTCTCCTCGGGGCTCGGGGTCGGTGGACCGAGCCTGCACGCGCTCCCTGGGTCTCACCTCGGAATCCGTGGTCCCGACCCTGTGGGCGCGCGTACCGTGGGACGTGCGACGCACGCCGCCTCGGCGTGCCCGCGCTGGCGAGAAGGTGAGCACGATGGCTCGGAGCATCGTCCGGTTCGAGTCGAGCACCCGCGTCGAGCAGCCGGTGGGCGCAGTCTTCGATCTGCTTGCCGACCTCCCGAGGTACGCCGACTGGATGCACCACGACGGGCTCTTCCGGCGCTGCACCCCGACGTCCGAGCCGCCGGTCCACCAGGGCACGACGTACCGCGACAGCACTCGGATGGGTACGTTCGAGGGTGAGGTCACGGTCTACGAGGCACCGACGAGGCTCGCGTTCCACGAGACCCTCCGGTGGTTCGGCTCCCCGATGTCGGAGGCGCGCCCGGAGTACCTCCTCGAGCCCGACGGCGAGGCGACGATCGTGCACCACGTCGCCGTCGGCGAGCTGCACGGGCCGATGCGGCTCATGAAGCCGGTCGCCGGTCGGATGGCGCGCCGCGAGAGGTCCCGCACCCTCCGCTCGCTCGAGCAGGCATGGGATACCGCCGCACGCTGAGCGGTCGTCGCGCCGCCGTCAGGGCGTCCGCGGCACCGTCACGCCGGGGAACAGGAGCCGGTACTGCTTCTCGAACTGGCGCCGGCCGAAGAGCCGATACATCACGCGCACGGCTCGGGGCATCCCCTCGACGAACCCGGGACGTTCCTGCGCCGGCGTGCTCGCGAGGAGCATGCCAAGCTGGGGCATGAGGCGCGAGCGCGGGATCGCGCCGAGGCCGTGCTCGGCGAGCTGCTCCCACTCCTGCTGCGACACGACCTTCTCAGCGACCGGCACCACCTCGACGACCTCGCGCCGCAGGTGGTTGGAGAGCACGCCGAGGAGGTTCTCGTACGCGGTGGCCAGGGACTTGCCGATCTCCGCGTCGGCCGTGCGCGTCCAGGCGACGAGCATCGGCGCGGCCTGGCGAAGGAGCTCTTGGACCTGCGCGTGCTGCGCGCGCATCTGCCCGACGTGCAGCGCGCACGCCGGCGCCCTCTGCTCCAGCTTGTCCCACAGGAGCTGGTCCTCGCCCTCGTGGTGCACGTGGAGCGTCGCGTCGAGGTCGCCGAGCCACCGCCCGACGAACGCGCTCCGCTCGGTGTCGCCCGGTGCGACGTCGCGGACGAGCACCGGAGCCTGCTGGTATCCCCACAGGAACGCGTTGTGCACGATCCGCATGTCCCGTCCGTCGCACAGCAACGGGCCCTGAGGCACCTGGGGCGCGGACTCGCCCGGTGCCGCCACGTAGAAGTCGTCCATCTCGCCCTCCGCTGAGTCGCAGCGGGGGAACCGGCCGGATCCCTCGCCCACCCACGGAGAGCCCGCGACGGGCCACCTGATACCCGCGGCGGGGAGCAAAAATGCCCCTGCCCGGCGTCTCCGCTGGTCAGGGGCACTTCTCGGGGGTGGGCGATACTGGGTTCGAACCAGTGACCTCTTCGGTGTGAACGAAGCGCGCTACCACTGCGCCAATCGCCCGAGCCACACGCTGGACCTCACCGACAGGGTCGGTGCACCAGGTGCGCGCTCAAGAATAGCGGCTCGCACGCGTGGTGCGAAACCGACACCCCTCACGGATCGACGTGCTGCCTCCGGCGACGCAGGAACAGGTCCGCGGCGCGCTCGCTGAGCGGCCCGGCGGCGACGTCGACGCCGTCGAGGCGGACCACGGGCGTCACGTTGCGGACGCTGCCCGTGACCAGGAGGTGCGCGCGGCCCGCGGTGACGTCGTCGAGCACGGAGAAGCGGAGCTCGCCCGGGTCGGCCTCGCGCACGGGCAGCCCCTCGGCGGCGCCCCACTCGAGCAGGAGCTCGCGGGTGATGCCCGCGAGGCAGCCGCTGCTGAGCGGCGGGGTGACGAGCTCGCCGTCACGCTCGACGAACACGTTCGCGCCCGTCCCCTCGCACAGCTCCCCCACCGTGTTCGCGAGGATCGCCTCGTCCGCGCCGCGCTCGGTCGCGTGGGCGAGCGCGACGACGTTCTCCGCGTATGACGTCGTCTTGAGGCCGGCGACGGCGGAGCGCTCGTTGCGCACCCACGGCGACCGCACGACCGAGGACGTCACGTGGTGCAGCCCCGGCGACGCCGCGACGACCAGCGTCTGGGCCCCGGGCGTCCGGCCCGACCCGAGCGGCCCACGGCCCGCGGTGACGGTGATCCGCAGCCGGGCCGCCTCCGGCCCGGCGGCCTCCAGCACCTGCCCGACGGCGTCGCGCACCCGAGCCTCGTCCGGCGCCTCCAGCCCGAGGCCCGCGGCCGAGCGGGCGAGCCGGCGCAGGTGCCGGGTCAGCGCGAACGCCTGCCCGTCCTGCACGCCGCACGTCTCGAAGACCCCGTCCCCGACCGTCAGCCCGTGGTCGAGCGCGCCGACCGCCGCCTCGTCGGGCCCGACGAGCCTGCCGTCCACCCATACCGTCGCCGTCATCCGTCCTCCTTGCTCCGCCACACGTCCGACGACGCCAGCCCCACCAGGCGCCGCGCCTTCAGCTCCGTCTCGTCCCACTCGCGCGCGGGGTCGGAACCCCACGTGATCCCGGCCCCGGTCCCGAACCGCAGCACGCCGTCGGACCACCAGAACGTCCGGATGCCCACCGCGAGCTCGGCGCGGCCCCGCGCGGGGTCCACCCAGCCGACGGCCCCGCAGTACGGTCCACGGGGCGTGGGCTCGAGCCTACGGATCGCGCGCAGCGCGGACGACTTCGGCGCGCCCGACACCGACGCCGGCGGGAACGTCGCCGCGAGCACCTCCGCCCAGCCGGCGCCGCGACGCAGACGCCCCGCGACCCGGGAGACCAGGTGCACGAGCCCCGGGTGCTCCTCCTGCGCGAGGAGGTCGACGACCTCGACCGTGCCCGGCTCGCACACCCGCTGCAGGTCGTTGCGGACGAGGTCGGTGATCATGACGTTCTCGGCCCGGTCCTTCGCGGTGAGACCGCCCGGCGTCGCAGCCGTCCCCTTGATGGGTCCCGACGTGAGCATGCCGTCGCGCAGGGACAGGAACAGCTCGGGCGACGCCGAGACCACCCAGACCGGTGCATGCCCTGCGCTCGCCGGGACGTGGACGTAGCCGCCGTACGGCGCGGGGTTTCCCGCGGCGAGGACCCCTGCGAGCGCGCGGGCGTCGGGCTCGCGGGCGCCCTCGGCGGGCAGCGGGGCCTCGAGGACCCGGCAGACGTTCACCTGGTAGACCTCGCCGTCGCGGATCTGCGCGCGGACCTCCGCGACCGCGTCCCGGTACGCACGCTCGTCCAGCGACGTGCGCCAGGCGTCGGGCCGGGGCCCCGACCAGGCCGCGCGTGGGCCGTCGGGCGCGGGCGCCGGGGTCGTGGCGACGTCGCGGAAGCGCCACGCCCTCCCCCCGCCCTCGAAGGGCACGACGACGAACCACGGCCCCCCCGCGTCGAGCGCGTGCGGGGCGTCCGCCAGGTCCACGGATTCGACGACGTCGCGCCCCCTGAGACCCGCGAAGGCCGCACTTCCCCGGGCGTCGTGCTGGTCCTCGGTCACGGCGCCACGGTAGCGACGACGTCGCAGCAGCGGCAGGCATGGTCCAGGATCCGCAGGATTCCGCGCCTGAAGCGCCCCCAGCCGCGTCACCTGCGGACACATCCGGGAGCCGGTTTGGCTCCGGGGCCGAAAGTCGTCTAAAGTTCTGAACGCGCCGAGAGGCCGGGGAAAACCCCCGGAACTCAAGCAGCGTGCGGACGTGGCTCAGTTGGTAGAGCATCACCTTGCCAAGGTGAGGGTCGCGGGTTCGAGTCCCGTCGTCCGCTCGGAGGAACGAATCCTCGTGGCTCCAGGGCCTGTGGGTACGAGTCTCAAGGTGGAGTGGCCGAGAGGCGAGGCAGCGGCCTGCAAAGCCGTATACACGGGTTCGAATCCCGTCTCCACCTCGCAGCAATCGGATGCTCCGCATCCCTGGGCGATTGGCGCAGCGGTAGCGCGCTTCCCTGACACGGAAGAGGTCACTGGTTCGATCCCAGTATCGCCCACCAGCTTCACCACGAGAGGCGCTTCCCGGAAACGGGAAGCGCCTCTCGTGCTTTGCGGAGGCGGGCGCCGCTGCCGACCGAGAGCCTGTGGCGGTGGCGACGACGAGCGTCGCCACCGCCACAGGCTCGCAGACCGGACCCGGCAGCTCAGTAGAGCGTCGACGCCTTGCCCTTCGGCCACGCGAGGGTCGCGTAGAGCTGCACGACCGCGGCCTGGTCGAGCAGCGTGGTGGCGGTCCCGCCGACGGGGAACAGGTCGGTCGCCGGGTCTCGTACGTCGGACCACAGGCCGTCCGCGTAGGCCTGCTGCGCGTCGCGATACGTGTGCCCGCCGGTGACGGACTCGAGCAGCTGCAGGTTCTTGAAGTAGATCGAGTTGAAGTAGATCGGCTGCGCCTCGAGCCGTCCGTCCTCGAGGTAGTAGGCGAGCGACGCAGCCGCGATCGCTTGCGCCTTCTTCAGGTACGAGCGGTCCCCGGTCGCCTCGTACAGCAGCGTGTAGGTGCCGATCGGCGTGCCCTGGTTGTAGGACCACTGGGTCTTGTCGATCGTGCCGTCGAGCTTGACGTTGTCCCAGTACAGGCCGTTCGGGGCGAGCAGGTTGGCGTCCGTCCACGCGACGCTGCGCTTCGCCCACTCGAGGTAGGACCGGTCCTTCGTGATGAGGTAGAGCCGGACCGCGAGCTCAGCACCCGGGATGGTCGAGACCGTGTTGCGGTCGGTGCTCCAGGGCGCCTGCGTCCAGAAGACGCCGCCAGGGGCGGCGTGCGTCGTGTCGGTGTCCCAGGCCGTCTCCACGAGCGAGAAGATCTGCTTGGCGCGCTTCAGGGCCTCACGGTCCCCGGTCTGCAGGTACTCCTGCACCTTGGCGAGGGCGACCCACTCGTTGTCGTCGTAGAACATGTCGCCCCCGTCACCGTAGGGCGCGCGGGCGTAGGAGTCGTAGCCAGGCTTGCCCGTGGTCCCGCCCGCCGCGTTCCAGTAGCGCTCCTGGCCGGCCTTCCGGTCGGCGAGGTCGTCCTGGAAGCTCCGGCCGACCCGACCCGGGATGCCCGTCAGGTCGAGGGTGGCGACGTGCGCCTGCGAGAACGGCCACTCGAACGAGTAGGGGCGGTCGTCCGCGGTGGGCACCGTGCGCTCGAGATAGAGCTGGGAGCCGTCGCCGACGTACAGGTGCTCCTGCATCGCCCGATAGGCGGCCACCGCGCGCTCGACGTCGCGCGCGTGAGTTCCGGCGTCCCGGGCGTCGGCCTGTCCGTCGTGCTGCCCGAGCGCGATCGCTGGGACCGCCCCCAAGGTCAGTGCGACCGCGGCGCTCGTGAGGACCGTGGCGGTCCGAGTAAGTCGTGTCAGCTTCATTGCTCCACTTCCGCTCGTGCTCCGATGGAGGCCTCAGCATATCCACCCGCCTCAATATGCCAAGCGCGCACTACTGACGGATGTGCTAGGTATACCCAGGGACGCGGCGCCGCCGCCCGAGGCGAGGAGCCCGAACGTGAATGCACCGTTGTACGCCCAGGTCTTCGACGGGCTGCGCGAGCGGATCGAGCGCGGCGACCTCGCCGTCGGTA
>Ga0182749_1000624_pt1 | contig 31123 bp, 28 predicted proteins | sample eDN3rd37CKraftMG_FD_128875 | JGI IMG/M metagenome (GOLD analysis project Ga0182749, IMG submission 128875) | Enriched Miracle-Growth compost microbial communities from Emeryville, California, USA - eDNA 3rd pass 37_C Kraft MG (version 2) (version 2) ...
CTCGTCCGGCGAGACGATCCACGCGGAGGGCGGCGCAGCGCGATGCGGGACATCGGGCAAGCCGGCCGACAAAGTGGGCGTCCGCCGGACGGAAACCCGGAGGGCTGGGCCGGTTTGGCCCAATTCCAGCGGGCTTCGGCTCGACCGTATGCCCGATACGGCCTTCGCCAAACCCCTTGATCTTGAGCCAAACCGGCTCCGGCAGAATGCTTCAATCTAGCCATGAAAGGCTCTAATCCCGATCAAACGGTGGCGATCGGAGTCAGCGGTGATCCAATCGCCCCCGGCAGGCGCAGCGGCGGAGCGGTCAACAGAAAACGGCTTCGCCCATTCTGTCTCAGCCATCGGGCAAGCTCGTCGAGATACCAGAGTTCGCCGAGCGGAATGCCAAGCTTGAACAGACAATGCTCATGCAAGGGCAGATAGGAGCAACAGGCGTGCTGGTCGCGCCCAGGGTTCAGCTCCACTGCGTAATTGTCCGCAGCAATGGCGACAAGGCCGCTATCGGTCACCCATTGCAGCAATTTCTCGTCGCGGCCGTCCAGCACCGGGCAGGACCGCAGCAACAAGGGCCCATCCGGCTGCTTCTGCATTTCCAGGATCATCGTGGAGAGTCCGGTGTGGAAACAGACCATATCGCCCTGCTCCACCTCGACCTTGTCCGTCTCCATGACGCGCATCATCGCGTCATAACCGACCACCACCCGCTCCCGGCCGAAATGATGCGCAAGGTCGATCATGACGCCGCGCCCCTGCATGCAGCGCTCGGCCAAACGCTCTATGCCAAGAGCTTTTGCCGAGACGGTCGACTCGCCCTTGCTTTCATCCGCATCGTCCGGACCCAGGAGATCGCCCCCCGCGCGAAAGCCGTTGTAGAAGACTATCTCCGCCTCTCCGTCGCCATCGGCATCGAAAGTCGAGCCGACATGGCCAAGAGCATCCCACTGCGTTGAATATTGCAATGTAAGGATAGCAATGTCGTCGTTTAAGACATCCGTCATCGTGGGATCCTCGCAAACCATGCGGTACCCGTAGCAGGGCTTTCCCTTACGCATGGTGTGCTTGAGGACTGGGGCGCGACGGCTCGGATTGAGCCCCGCGCCTCCGGGGTAATCCAAGGGGAGCGATAGGCAGAAGGACAGACCTGCCTTCACCTCGGCGATCCCCTTGAGCACAACGTCGCTGGTGAGAAGGTTTGTCCGGCCGAATTGGTCGTCAGGCCCGAAGTCGCCCCAGTTCGACCCCTCCGGCCGCTGTTTCCAGCGAGCTTGCGATGTCATCAGATAATCCTTCGTCACGATGCATTTGCGCCGCCGCCGAGATAGGCGTTCACCACCTCGCTGCGGGCAAGAAGATCACTGGAGGGGCCTTCCATCCGGACTTCACCGACGTTGAGGACGATGGTCCGCTCGGCAAACTCAAGGGCTTGCGCCGCATTCTGCTCCACCAGCAGAATCGTTTGCCCGCTGCGGCGCAACATGTCGAGAAGGGAAAAGACCGTCTCCACGATCTGCGGAGCAAGGCCCATCGACGGCTCGTCCAGCATGAGGATTTTCGGCTCCCCGATCAACGCTCGCCCGATAACGAGCATCTGCTGCTCGCCGCCTGAAAGGCTGCCGGCCTTCTGCTGACGGCGCTCCTTCAATTTCGGCATGATCGCATAGATGCGCTCCAGGCGCTCCGCCGGCTTGCCCGAGCCAAGACGGGAGCAGCCGAGGAGAAGATTGTCCTCCACGCTCAGCGGCCCAAAGACATGTCGGCCCTCCGGCACCTCAGCAATGCCAAGGCGCGCGATTTCATGCGCGGGTAACCCGTGGATGCGGCGTCCCTCGAACTCGATGGATCCGGAACTCACCGGTGCAAGCCCGGATATCGCGCGCAATGTGGAGGATTTCCCGGCACCGTTCGGGCCGATGATTGCGACGCATTCCCCGGCGCTGACGGAGAACGATACATTTCTTACCGCGACGATGCCGCCATAGTGGACTGCGAGTGATTGGACCTTCAGCATCACGTCTTCCGTTTGCCGAGATAGGCTGAAATCACAGCTTCATTTCCGCGGACATCCTCAGGCGAGCCGACGGCGATCAACTGTCCATGATCGAGAACTGCAACCGTCCTCGCCAACTCCATGACGAAATGGACATTGTGCTCGATCAGCAGAACAGAAATACCGCGCGAAGGTAGAGTCCGTATAAAGTCTGCCAGCTCCGCCGTTTCCTGGGAATTAAGCCCGGACGCCGCTTCATCGAGGAGCAACAAATCGGGTTCGGAGGCCAGCGCCCGGGCAATCTCCAAAAGACGCACTCGCCCAAGCGGCAATATGCCGGCTGGCTGATCGCGCAGCTCCCAAAGTCGCGTATCCTTGAGAATAGCTTCGACCCGATCGTGTGCCTCGTGCTCCCGCCGGGCGCTCGCCCCAACGTTCAACAGCTGTGAAAAAAGGTTGCCGCCAATGTGCCGGTGCGCACCCACAAGCACATTATCCTGCACGGACATTTCGTGGCAGATTTCGGGGATTTGGAACGTGCGGCCAATCCCCTCGCCCGCTACTCTCTCCGGCGCCAGGCCGGAAATCCGCCGCCCGCGCAGCCGCACTTCCCCCGTTGTGGGCTTGATGAAGCCGGTGATGACGTTGAAGAGAGTGGATTTCCCCGCACCGTTCGGTCCGATCACCGCAGTGATGGAAGGCCCTTCAAAACTGAAGCTGACGTTCTTGTTGGCCCAAAGGCCCCCGAAGCGGACGCCGACGTCGTCGATCTCGACTTTCATGGATTCTCCCGTCATGCCGGCGCCACCTGCCGTCGCTTTTCGAGGAGAGCCCGAAGGCGCAGCAAGATGCCCCAGAGCCCGCGTGGCTCGAGTGTCAGCATGACGACGACCACCGCGCCGAGGACCAGCCCATAGGCATTCTGCAGCTCATGGAACCATTCCGGCATGAAGGTCAGCAAGAAAGCGCCGAAAGCTGCGCCCCACAGTGAGCTGACTCCGCCGACGGCAAGAGCGAGAAGCAGGTTGATCGACGCATCGATGGTGAAGCTTTCGGGACTGACGAATCCGACATATTGCGCATAAAGCGCGCCGGCGAGGCCGGACATGCCGGCGGAAAGCGCGAAGACCTCCGCCTTGAGTTTGGACGTAGGGATGCCGCAGGCTCGCGCTGCCATGTCGGATTCGCGCATGGTGCGCATCGCGCGGCCATAGGCCGTGTCGACTAGGCGGAGCGCCAGCCCCATGACCATGAACGCCACCGCACCGCTCAGGTAGTACATGATCAGCGGCGAGCGCGCCGTCAGTGAACCAATGGACAAGGCAGGGATGCCCGTGATGCCGGAATACCCCCCGGTCACATCCACCCATTCGACGAAGATGGTATGAAGAATAAGCCCCAATGCCGCCGTGACCATGGCAAGATAATAGCCGCGCAGCCTGAGAACCGGCCTGCCTATGACGTAACCGACCGCCGCGGGCACGATGATTGCGGCAATCAACCCGATGAACGGCGGCAATTCCATGCGGGTCGACAGGATCGCCGCCATATAGGCGCCGATTCCATAAAATCCCGCCTGCCCGAGCGAGATCTGACCCGCGTAACCGAACAGAAGTGCAAGGCCGACGACGAGCACGAGGTTGATGAAGGCGAAGATGAAGAGGTTGAATGTTCCTCCCGTTTGGATCGCGAGGGGAGCCAGCAGCCATGCCACAAGCAGCGCCAGCAGAACGTGAAACTGCCGCATGATCAGCCTCTCATCACATGGCCTGGGTGTGCCGGCGTTCTTCGCGCCCGCCCAGAAGACCAGCCGGACGGATGATAAGCGCCAGAATGAGAACGGAAAGCGCGACCGAATCCTTGAGGCCCGACGGGAGCACCGCCACCGAAGCTGCTTCGATGAGACCGAGAGCAAAACCACCCAGGATCGCGGAACTTGCGCGACCAAATCCTCCAAGGGCGCAAGCAGCAAAACCCTTCAGAGCAAGTGTGAAGCCCTGGTCATAGGTGGCGTTCGTCAGCGGAGTGATCAGCACGCCCGCAAGCGCTCCCAGCGCCCCGGAAAGAATGAAGCTCCACCGCACCGTCGCGCGGACGTTGATCCCCATGAGCTGGGCGGCCTCTCGGTCGATCGCGCAAGCCAGCATCTCCCGACCCATCCGAGAATGGGAAAAGAAGAATTTCAGCGCGATCATCACCAGCACGCCGACGCCGATCACCCAGATCGCCTGCAGTTGCAGGACCGCGCCTAAAATCCGGATGGGCGGTCCCGGCGTAAAGGGATCGAAGTAAAGCGGATCAGGGCCGACCCACAAAAGCAGCGATGTCTTCACGATAACCGCCAACCCAAGCGTGATCATCGCGAGCGTCATGACACTGCCGCGCTTCACCCTTGATATTGCGGCAAAATCGATCAATGCGCCGAGCGCCGCCACCAGGACGATAGCGACTATCGCCGCGAGCCAGAGCGGCAAACCGACGGTCCCGATCGCGACCGCCGTCAGGATTCCGCCCAGGACGACGAACTCGCCCTGCGCGAAATTGATGACATCGGTCGCGTTGAAGATCAGGTTGAAGCCCAAACCGACAAGCGCGTAAATGCTTCCGACCGTCAGCCCGGTGATGACGAGCTGCAGGATCTCGGCAGAAGACATTAAATCCTCCAGATCAGAAGCCTTTTTGAACGCCGACCATCTCGCCGTCCTTCACCTGGACGATCCAGACCGAATCCGAACCAAGGCCTTCATGGCTGTCAGGTGCGTAATTATAGGTGCCGCCGGCCAGCTTCAGGCCTTGGGTCTTTTCCAACCCTTCGACAACCTTCGACCTATCCTCACCTGCATATTTGATTGCTTCAGCGAAAATATGCACCGCGTCCCATCCGATGATGTCGTAGATGGTCAGCTTGTAGTCCTCGCCATTGCGTTCCTTATAGATGTCACTCAAAGGCTTCTGTTCCGGCGACACCTGATCAGGCGCATTGAGGGTCACCATATAGACCCCCTCCGCGGCCGCGCCCGCACTTTCGATAATGGCTGCGGCTGCAACGCCCTGCGCACCTATGATCGGAGCCGTGTTGCCAAGCTGCGAGCCGTTGCGTAGCGCGACGGACATGGTGGACCCCGACCCCCAGAGGATCACCGCTTCAGGCTGCGCACCCAGAATTTTCGTCCATTCCGCCGTGGTGTCGCTGGCGCCGTAGTTGAGCTTTTCAGCGGCAACGATCGGAATGTTCATTTCCTTCGCTTCCGCTTCGAGCGCCGCAAACGCTTCAGTGCCATAGGCGTCGCCCGTATAAAGCACCGCCACATTCTTCGCCCCAAGTTTCTCGGATGCGAACTTCAGCGCTGCGCGGGTGTTGTCGGAATCGCTGGTCTGGCAACGGAAGATATAGGGGTTCCCAAGCTTTGTAATGGAGATGGTGTTCTGGAAACCGCACATCGGCACTTTGGTTTCCAGGAGCACCGGAGCCACTGCCAATGCGTTGCTGCCCTGGTTGGGGCCGATCACTCCATAGACACCCTCTTCGGCAAGCCTCCGAAAATTTTGGACCGCCACATCGGCCCGGCTTTGGTCATCGCGTATGACCAACTCGATCTTTCGGCCGTCGATGCCGCCATTGTTGTTGATGAATTCGGCAGCAGTCTTGATGCTCTCTACAACTGGGACGCCGAGAGAACTCGCAGGCCCGCTCAGCGGCTCTGACACGCCGATCTTGACGGAATCTTCTTGTGACTGAGCCCAGCCCGCCGAGATCAGCAACCCCGCCAGCAGGCAGCCGGACCGCAAAATGGACAGTGTTTTCATTCCAACCTCCCATTTGGAATTTGTTTAGTCTTGCACGGTGAAATGCCGATGATGCACTCCCGTGACGTCAGAACAGAATGTGTGATATGTGATCACAAGTCAAGCGGACTGCTCTCCTCCTGCGGCATGCCCACCACGTAAAAAATAGCTTGCGAGTTAAAATGAATTGCGCCACTCTGTGATCACAGATCGCAGTTCGGGAGGGAGTAGGTGCCGATCCGCTTACCTGAAGAAGTCGTCCAGATTCGTGATACCGTTCGCGGGTTCATCAATGAAGTAGTTGAGCCATACGCGCAACAAATTGATCGGACGAATGAAATCCCCGAAGTCATCTTCGAGAAGGCCCGTGAACTGGGGTTATTTGGCTTCTCTATTCCAGAGGAATATGGCGGCCTTGGTACAAGCGAGCTGGTGTCTTCGGTCGCCGTGGAGACCATGAGCTATGGCCCCGGCGGTGTCACCTTCTTCGTTGCGCCCAGCGCGCCGGCGGCGGCGATCAACCTTGTCGGACGCGAAGACCAGCGCTCCAAATATCTGCCCGGGCTGGCTGCGGGTGAGCGTTTTGCCGCTTTCTGTTTAAGCGAAGCAGGCGCGGGTTCCGATGCCGCTGGCATTAAGACCAGAGCCGTTCGCGAGAACGGCAAATGGAAGATCAGCGGCACCAAGCTTTGGATCAGCCGCGCGGTAAAGGCGGATGTATTCTTCGTATCCGCGGTAACCGCCCCCGGCAAGGGCGCAAAGGGCGGCATTACCATCTTCGTGGTCGATAAGCGCAAGGGCATCAATGTCGGCAAGCCCGAGTGGCAGCTCGGGGGGCGTGGCTCCGGCAGCGCCGAGGTCAATTTCGACGAGGTGGAAGCCGCCGATGACGAGGTGCTGGGTGAAATCGGCTATGGCTTCGATTCATTGAAGTTCATTCTGGGACGCGCTCGCTTGTGGGCTGCTGCGCGTGCCGTAGGCGTCATCGGCCGCTCGCTCGAGCTCAGCCTTCAGCACGCGGAAAGCAGGGTTCAGTTCGGAAAGAAGATCGGCGAGTTCCAGGCGATAAAGCACAAGATCGCCGATATGTCGGCCGACCTCTACACGGCGCGGCTTCTTCTCTACCAGGCTGCCGAGCTCTTCGACGAGGGCAAGGATGCTGCCCAGGAGGCGGCATACGCGAAACTCTTCTGCAGCGAGGCCGCCGGCCGCGCCGCCGATGCGGCCATTCAGATCCATGGCGCCATGGGCGTTTCGCAGGAATTCGGCGTGGAGCGCCTGTTCCGCGACGCTCGTTCCTACCGCATCCTGGATGGGACCTCAGACATACAGCGCGGAATGATCTCCAGCCGCGTTCAGAGAGTGGGCATGGGTGCTGGCCTGGCGCCAGGTGGTCTTTCATGACCCCCGACAGAGAGGTCATCGAGGTCGACGTTTGCGTCGTAGGCGCCGGCGGAGCAGGTTTGCGCGCGGCCTACGAGGCGGCGATATCCGGCGCCAGGACTCTCGTCATGACGAAGGGTCGCATAGCGGTGTCCGGTGCAACGGCCGTCGGCCTTGCGTCTTCCGCCGGCTTCGCGGTTCCCGATGGCGCGGGCGATCCGGAAGACAACGAAGACGTCCATTACAATGACATCATGACTGCGGCCCAGGGTTGCGCGGACCCGAAGCTGGTGCGGATACTGGTCAGCGAGGCGGTCGATGCCGTAGCCGGCCTCGATAGCTGGGACATCGATTTCATTCGCGATCCGGAAAGCGGCAAACCCTTGGTCGCGCAAGGCGATTTCGCTTCCCGCCCCCGCAATCGGAAAATCTACCACCATGGAAAGCCGATTACGGTAGCGCTTAAGCGGGAGACGGCCCGGCTGGGGGTTCAAGCGCTGGAGCAGACGGCCGTGCTGACGCTCATTCATGGACCGCGCGGCGTCGAGGGCGTAATTGCCGTCACGAAGAACGGAAAATTCCTGGAGATCCGCGCGGGCGCAACCGTTCTGACGACCGGAGGCGCCGGTCAGCTTTTCAAGCATAGCCTGATGCCTCCGGATATCACCGGCGATGGCTACGCGCTGGGTTATCGGGCAGGCGCGCCGCTTGCCAACATGGAGTTCATGCAGGCTGGCTTCGGCACCGTCAAACCAGCGCTCAACATGCTCTACACATGGTTCTGGGCGGGACTGCCGGTCTTCCTGGACCATGAAGGCAAGCCGGTCACAGATGGCACCGTCCCGGCGACGGCCGATATCAAAGCCGCCATGCTCAAAAAGGTCGAGCACTATCCGTTCAGTTCGTCCGACGCGTCGCGATGGCTGGAGATCGGCGCGAAGAACGCCATGCGGCAGGGCCGCGCGGATGAGCATGACGGCTTCTTCCTGGATCTGCGCGGCACCAGGCCGGATCAGATTCCGCAAAAGGGGTTCGCACAGCTTTGGAACGTGTCGAAAGACTGGCTCCTGAAAAAGAACATCGACGTTGAAGCAGAGCCGCTTCGCGTCGGGCTTTTCGGTCATGCGATCAATGGCGGTCTGGTCATCGACGAGCATGGGCAAACGGCAATACCTGGCCTTCTCTCCGCCGGCGAAAACGCAGCGGGACCGTACGGAGCGGACCGGCTTGGCGGCAACATGCTGCTGAACTGTCTTGTCTTTGGCAAACGCGCCGGCAGGCACGCCGCCGAGGTGGCTAAGTCGCGGGGACGCATCGCCAGTCAAGAAGCCGAGGCGCTTCTCGCTGAAGTCTCGAGCCGGCAGGGCCGCGGGGGCAAACGGCCGATCAAGGAAATCCATAGGGAAATCAAGCAGACGATGAGCGACAACGCGCTTGTTGTCAGAAATGCGAAGGGACTTGCCCAAGCTGAGGAAAAGCTCAGTGAACTCACGGGCGCTATGGAATCCGGCGAATTTTCCGTGCAAAGCACGAAGGACCTCGTGGATTTTTACGAAGCCCGCAATCTCATCGATGTCGGCCGTGCCATGTGCGCTGCAGCTCTCTTGCGAAAAGAGACGCGCGGCAGCCACTACCGCGAAGACGCTCCTCAATCGGACCCGGAGATGGCGCGGCCCATCTTCGTACGCCTGTCGAAAAATGGCGCGCCCGAGGCGCGATTTGACGGTTTCGCACAATGAACGAGGCCTGCATTCGATGGACGGTCGACGGCCCGATCGCGCGCATCAGCCTCAATCGCCCAAAAGTCCTGAACGCACTGAACGAAGACAGCTATCACGGGCTCGTTGCGGCTTTCGATGCGATAGAGCGGCAAGATCAGGCAGCGCTCGCCGTGATCGACAGCGGCGGGTGCCGCGCATTTTCGGCCGGCGCCGATCTCAAATTCATGCGAAGCCTCTCCGGCGCAACGTTGCGGCGCTTTATCGAATTGAGCTGGTGGATAGGCCAGCGGATATCCAGTTGCCGTCTGCTGACCGTTGCACGACTGAACGGGTATACGCTCGGCGGCGGGGCGGAGCTGGCATTGGCCTGCGATCTGCGCATCGCCGCTCCTGATACGATTATTGGTTTCCCGGAAATGACCTACGGCAGCGTGCCTGGTTCTGGTGCCGCCCAGCGTCTGCAGAAGCTTATCGGCCCCGCACGGGCCTTGGAGATGATCGTCAACGGGCGACGTGTCCAGGCTCACGAAGCAGCTTCTATCGGGCTCGTCAACTTCGTCTTCAGCGATGAAGTGGCCGTTGGAGAATGGATGGCCTTGCTCTCGTCGCGCCCAGCCGAAGCGATCGGCTATTTGAAGGCAGCGATGCGAATGGGTGGCGACCCGATGGCCGCCTCGGCATTCCATGGACTCGTCAGCGCGACCCGACAGGCGGACCCTGATTATCGCGCGCGGACGCAAACCTTCGCGTTATCGCACCCGTCGGCGCAAGCGTAAGGGAGGTCAGCTGATTACCATGAGCAAGATCATGCCGGCCGGCGATGCCGTTGGCCTCGTTTCTTCAGGTATGACGCTCGCGGTCGGCGGTGCAGGTGGGGTGCAGGAGCCTGACGCCCTTATCGAAGCGCTGGTGGACCGCTTTCGGCGCACGGGAGAGCCACGCGATCTTGTAGAGATCCACGCCATTCGGACGGGTGAAATCGAGGGCCGCGGCACCAGCCTCTTCGGTATCCCCGGACTTGTGCGCCGGATGATCGGCGGTTCCTTCTGGCCTGTTGGCGTGCCGGAGCTCATCAGGCGGATCAACGCCAACGAGATGGAAGCATACAATTTCTCGATCGGCGTCATCTACGCCATGCTGGAAGCTGCGGCAGGCAAGCGCCCCGGCGTCGTCTCACGCGTCGGCCTGGGCACGTTTGAGGACCCGGAGAACGGCGGCGGTGCCCTCAATGCGATCTCCCGCGAAAAGCTTGTGCAGGCCATCGAGATCGATGGGGAGCGCCTCCTCTATTACAAGGCACCTGCCATCGATGTTGCGTTCATTCGCGCGACCTCGGCCGATGCGGAGGGAAATCTGAGCTTCGAGGAGGAGCCTGCCTTGATAGGCGGGCTTCTGCTGGCGCAGGCCGCGCGCGCGAATGGCGGCAAGGTGATCGCCCAGGTCAAGCGGATCGTACCGAGCGGTTCGCTGCGTCCGCACGACGTCCGGGTTCCCGGCGTGCTGGTCGATGCCGTCGTCGTCAGCGAAACTCAGCGGCAGATCACGCATTGCGTTTTCGATCCCACTCTTGTCGGAGCCGAACAGCTACCGCTGTCGGCCGTGCCCCCACGGCGGATGGACGCCAACAAGGTTGTCATGCGGCGCGCCTTTCTGGAAACGAAGAAAGGAGACCTGCTCGCGATCGGCTTCGGCATTGCTGGATATTTGCCGGCCATCGCGATCGAGGAAGGTGTCTTCGACCTCGTCTCCTTCACGATAGAGCACGGCGTCTTCGGTGGCATCAACGGATACGCAGCGGGGGGCAAGACATTTCCGGTCGCGCACAATCCGGTATCGATCCTTGAAGCGCCGGATCAGCTGCGCTTCTTCGCGGGCGGCGGCATCAGCCGAGCCTTCCTCGGCGTCGGCGAAGTGGATTCGGCAGGCAACGTGAACGTCAGCCGGTTCGGGGAAAGGATCCCTGGCGCGGGCGGCTTCGTCGAAATGACCCAGGGCATCGGCGATATCGTCTTCTGTATGGTGCTGGGCGACAGGGCCGCGCGGAAGGTGGTCAGGCAGGTCCAGGACCTCACCTTCAACGCGTCGGAGGCGCGCAGGCGCAATCAAAGAATTCTCTATGTCAGCGAGAAGGCTGTGTTCCGCCTGACGGAAAAGGGCTTGACGCTGACCGAGATCGCGCCCGGCCTTGATGTCCAGCGCGATATTCTCGATCCCATTGGAACAGACATCGCCATCGCCGAGGGCGTCCGGGTGATGCCTGCCGAATGTTTCAAGGAACAACCAATGGGATTGCGGTCGCAGTGGCTGTCTCGCGAAGAGCTGCGCAACGAGGGCACTTCATGACCAAGATTCGATCGGCCGAAGACGCCATTGCGATGATTGCCGATGGAGCAACGGTGGCCGTCGCCGGAACCGGCCCGGTCCTGGAGCCGGACCTTCTCCTATCCACGCTGGAAAAGCGCTTTCTTGCCGAAGGGCATCCAAGAGACCTTTTTTTGTTCAGCCCTATGCTGCCGGGAGACAGGCCCGGAGACGGCGGACTCAATTGCTTTGCGCATCCCGGCATGTTGCGCAAGGTGTTCGGCGCATCCTTCGCCAGATCGCGTCACCCGGCCCTTCTCGATCTCCTCCGCGGCGGCTCTGTGGAAGGCTACATCACCGGGATGGGGATCATGATCCAGCTCTTGACGGCGATCGGATCGGGAAAGCCCGGTGTCATCACCAAAGTCGGTCTCGGCACGTTCATCGATCCTCGCTACGGCGGCGGCGCAATGAACACGAACTCGAAGAGCCCTCCGGTAAAGATCGCCCAGCTGGGAGGCGAGGACTACCTTTTCTATCCAAGCCAGAAGATCGATGTTGCGCTCATCCGCGGCACGACCGCCGATGAGAACGGCTATATCAGCTTCGAGGAAGAGCCGAATACGCTCGGTGCCGCCGAGATGGCCCTGGCATGCAAGGCCTCGGGCGGAAAGGTCATCGTTCAGGTCAAGCGCGTCGCGCGCGCCAACAGCCTCGACCCTCGCCTGGTCCGAATTCCCGGAACATTGGTGGATGCTATTGTCGTTCATCCTACCCAGACGCAACTTTCACCCGCCATGGCCGATCCCGGCCACGGCTGGAACCCATTCCTGGCCGGCGCGCTGAAGCATCCTCTTTCGGATATCAAGCCGCTGCCGCTTTCTCCCGAGAAAGCGATGTTGCGACGGGCGGCCATGCAACTGCGGCAGGGAGATGTGATCAACCTCGGCGCTGGCGTGGCCACCCGCTTGCCGATCGTCGCCCTTGAGGAAGACGTCCTCGACGATGTGACGTTTACAAACGAGCACGGCATCTTCGGCGGCCTTATGGCAACTGCGATCGGCGGCTCGTTCGTGCCCGCCCTCAACGCGGACGCGATCATGGATTCGGTGTTCCAGTTCAACTACTACGACGGCGGCGGTCTCGACATCACATTCCTCGGAATTGGGGAAGTGGACCGTACCGGCAATCTGAACGTGAGTCGCTTCGGCCCCGAACTCAACGGACCCGGCGGGTTCATCAACATCACGTCGAAAACGAAGCGGATTGTCTTCTGCGGCAGTCTTACCAGCGGCAAGCTTCGCAGCGAGATCGATTCCGGCCGGATGAAAATCACGCAGGAAGGCAAATTCCGCAAGTTCGTGCCCGAGGTCGAAGAGGTTACGTTCAACGCGCAGATGGCGCTCGATCATGGCCAGGAGGTTCTGTACATCACCGACCGCGCCGTCTTTCGCCTGGAGCGGAATGGCCCCGTGCTCGTGGAAATCATGCCCGGGATCGATATCGACCGCGATATCAGGGCGCAGATCGGTTTCGAGCTGACCGTCTCGCCGGATTTGCGCGAGACGCCGCAAGATCTTTTGGCAGAGGGGCCCTTCGGCCTCAAAACCCTTTGGGAGAAGACGAATGATTGAAGCGCCTGAACAGGCTGTCCTGGGCTGCTGGTTCGAGGATTTCGTAGTTGGCGAGGAGCGGCTTTCGCCGGGCCGTACGATCGGAGAGTCGGACATCAATGGCTTCGCCGGCCTGACCGGCGACTATAGCCAGGTTCATACGGACGAGGAGTTTTGCAAGAAGACCGAATTCGGCACGCGCATCGCGCATGGCCTTTTCGGTCTCGCCATCGCTCAGGGCCTGATGTGGCGGACCAACTACACGCAGGGCACCGGCGTCGCTTCGGTCGGCTGGGACAAGTATGCGTTCAAGGCGCCGATAAAGATCGGCGACACGGTCCGCGTTCGCTGGAAGGTAACCCAGAAGCGGGAAAGCAAAAGCAAGCCGAACATGGGCCTGATCACCGAATTCGTGGAACTGATCAACCAGCGCGGCGAGGTCGTGCAATGCGGCGAGCACATCACGCTGATCCGGAGACGGCCGAATGAACGCGCCTGAGTTCCGCTATCTCAAAGTCGAGACTGAGGGTGCCGTCGCCGTCATCACCCTCAACCGCCCGGAAGTGCTCAACGCCTGCAGTCCGGACATGCATCGCGAGGTGCAGTCGTCCATGGATTGGGTCGACCAGGATGATACCATCAAGGTGGCGATCATCACCGGCGCCGGGCGAGCCTTCTGTTCCGGCTCGGATTTGCGCGTGGTCTCGAAGTTCCAGGGCGTTGAGGCACAGCGCTATCTGCAGCTTGACTTCACGACGAAAAACCGCGTGGCTGCCTGCACCAAGCCGGTCATCGCAGCGGCGCATGGGCACGCTGCGGGCGGCGGTTTCGAATTGGCACTTGCCTGCGATATGCGCTTCGTCGCCGAGAACGTGATCTTCTCGCTCCCGGAAATCAATATCGGCACCATTCCGGGCTCGGGCGGCCTGCAACGCTTGCCGCAGATCGTGGGGCTCGGCATCGCAAAGGAATGGGCGCTGACGGGACGGCGTATCGACGCGGCGGAAGCTTATCGCACCGGATTGGCGAACCGCGTTTATCCGCTGGACAGCTTCCTGGAGGAGACAAGGACCTTCGCGCACGATCTCGCCAAGCGAAGCGCGAAAGCGTTGTTCCTTTCGAAGGTCGCGCTTGATCCGACACCTCCGGCAAGCGCCGGAATGATCGGCGTCTATCACATGCTTGCATCGGAGGCCTGCCACGACGATCCCGTTTATCGGGAGAAAGCAGGCGGGTTCGGTTGGAAGGCAGGCTGATCCAGGATCAGCCCCTCCCCTCATTGCGGTGGAAGTGCCTTGATCTCGGCCACCGTTGAGCAAATGGCCGCGCCGATAATCGACGTCGTGGAATAAACGGCGATATCGATGCCGCGGCTGCGCATCGATATGACTTCTTCCTTGCTCTTCGTGAAGATCATCGGACGGCGTCCAGCACTCCTGATATCCCGCACGACACCGTCGATGGCCGACACCACATCAGGATGTCCTGGGTTTCCAGGGTGTCCTAGCGACATGGATAGATCCGCGGGGCCGATGAAGAGCGCATCGACTCCGTCCACGTCAGCAATCGCTTTCACATTCGGGAGAGCTTCTGCGTCCTCTATCTGGGGAATAACGAGTGTGCGCTCCGCCGCATTAGCAATGTGTTCGGCAACGCTCACCATGCCGTGGCGCCCCGCCCGGGCGGTTGTGGCCATTCCGCGAATACCCCTCGGCGGATAATGTGACGCCGCAACGATCGCCGACGCATCCGCTCTCGTCTTCACATGGGGGACGACAATCCCCTCTGCACCAGCATCAAGAACACGAAGGATTTCACCGGCTGTCATTCCAACCGTCCGGACCAGCGGCGAAATGCCTGACGCTTCGGCCGCGCGAATTTGGTTCTCGATGGCTTCCAGGCTTGACGCCCCGTGCTCGCTGTCAATGATAGCGAAATCGAATCCGGCATAGCCCAGCATTTCGACCACGGCCGGCGAGGATATCATGACGAACGCGCCCAGGAGAGTCTCTCCATTCCGGATGCGTGTTCTCAGATAGGGTCTCATAATTTCCTCCCGATAGACTTGCTTAATCCGTGATCTGTGATCACATATAGATGCCAAGGCTGACCGTTGTCCAGCGATATGTCGGCTTGTTCTGGAGGATAATCATGGAGATGTTCAACCTGCGCGGGAAGACGGCGATCGTAACCGGCGGGAATGGCGGAATCGGGTTAGCCATGGCATCCGCCCTGGGTGAAGCCGGAGCGATGGTCGCGCTGGTAGGCCGGGATAACCGTAAGGGAGAAGCAGCCGCGGCCAAACTCGTAGACGAGGGGATCGATGCGGCCTTCTTCTCGGCCGATGTCACCGTCGAGCATTCGGTGCGAACGACCCTGAAGGCGGTCGCATCCCGCTTCGGCGGTGTCGAGATCCTGATCAACAATGCCGGAATAGCCATTCGCAAGCGTCCGGAAGATTACACGCTGCAGGAATGGCATCGCGTCCTCGACACAAACCTCACCAGCGCCTTTCTCATGTCACAAGCGGCCTATCCTTTCATGTGCCGTTCCGGGGGAGGCAAAATCGTCAACATCGCCTCGATCATGGCGCATCTGGCTGCCCCCTTCACCGTCGCCTATTCGTCCAGCAAGGGTGGCCTCGTTCAATTCACGAAGGCGCTTGCGACGGCTTGGGCCGCGGATAACATTCAGGTCAATGCAATCCTGCCCGGATGGGTGAATACGGAACTGACGGTTTCCGCGCGCCAGGAAGTCGAAGGTCTGAACGACACGGTCATGCGTAGAACACCGGCGCAGAGATGGGGATCGCCGGACGACTTTCGCGGCGCAGCGGTTTTCCTGTGCTCGCAAGCGTCCAATTTCGTGACGGGAGCACAACTGCTGGTCGACGGCGGATATTCGGCCCTCGCGTAACCGTTCCCCCTAATTTGGCTCGGCACCTTGTCTAGCCGTGCCATTTCCATTACTGTGATCACAGATATAAGATTTCAGTTTGCATGGCAGGCTTTCATCGTGGAGGAGAAAATGATGAAGACAGGCAGCTTGACGAAAACAATATGGGCGGCGTTCGCGCTTTCAGCCCTCTTTGGATCGGCCGCGTTTTCACAAGAAGCAGTCGCTGATGTCGACGCGGTCTGCGCCAATCCCACACAAGCCAAGGGCTTCAAGACCTGCGCCGACATTGCGAAGGCGGAAGCCGAAGGCGAACTTGTCTTTTATGCAACGGACATTGAAAGCGGCACGGTCAAGGTCCTTCAGGACTTTGAAAAGCTCTACCCTAAGATCAAGACCAGCTACGTTAGGCTTCAGGCGGGCGCGCTGTATTCGCGCTTGCTCGCGGAGCGCCAGGGCCAGAGTTACCTCGCCGATGTATTCCAGATCGGCGATGTCGGCCTGGTGATGGATTTCCAAAAGCGCGGCGGTTACGCCCGCTATCTCTCTCCGGAAATGGCCGCATACAAAGCCGAGTACAAAAGCAATCCCGAGGGATATTGGACCTGGGCCGTGCTCATGCCGGCCGGCTTGGCCTACAATCCCAACGTGACGTCGGAAGCGGAAGCACCCAAGGACTGGAATGACCTGCTCGACCCGAAATGGCAGAACGTCGTCAGCATGAAATCGGCTAATTCCGGCATGCAGCACGTCACGTGGTATATGATCAAGGAAAACGTGGCGCCTGATTACTGGGACAAGTTCGCCGAGCTCAAGCCTCGCGCCTTCGACTCCATGGTCCAGCAGTTCGATCGTCTGGTCAACGGCGAGGACAAGGTCGCGATGACCGCCCAGTATGCGGCGTATCTCGAATACAAGGCGAAGGGTGCCCCGATTGCTTTTGTCGCGCCAAGTTCCGGCCTTCCGTCCGGCCCCGAGGTCGTTGGCGTCGTCAAGGAAGCGCCTCATCCCAATGCTGCCCGCCTTTTCCTCGATTGGTACCTCTCTACCGGGGGGCAGAAATCATCGGTTGCCCATTGGTACTTCCACTCGCCGCGCGAAGATGTGGAGCCGCCCGTCGGCGCCCTGCCCCTGAGCCAAATGAAACTTTTGTTCCCCGCTGACTGGGAGGCCTACGCCGCTTCGCGACAGGACTTCCTGCGGGGTATGCGCGCCATGTCAGGCCTTCAATAAGCCGGAGGCCTTTCCTTGGCTGTTCAAGCAATCGACGACGGTGACGTCGCCCCTGTCCGCCGTGGCATGGGGCCGACGTCCCAGGGGATCATTACGGCGATTATACTGCTGATCTGCGGTGCGCTCGTCATATACCCGCTGTTCTTCCTGTTTGCGGAATCGCTGAATATCGGCGATCCGCAAACGTTCCCGCCCGAAACAATCGGTTTCGGCAACTATGCCGATATGCTCTTCGATTGGCGCATCATTGGAAACACGCTGAAAGTCGCGCTGTTCTCCACCGGCATCGCGGTGACGATCGGATTCATTCTCGCTTGGATTTTGACGCGCACCGAGATTCCAGGACGCGCAATCCTTGAACGCCTCATGGAGATCCCATTTTACGTGACGCCGCTGGTCGGTGCTCTGTCCTGGAGCATCCTGGCGGCGCCTCAAAGCGGCTTTCTCAACCAGGCTTGGGCCTATCTCGGCGGTTCGGGCAGCATTGTCGACATCTACACGCCGATGGGCGTCGCATGGGTGATGGCCCTGTTCGAAGGCAGTGTTGCCTTCGTCATGATTTCAGCCGCAATGAAGTCGATGGATCCCGCGCTTGAAGAAGGGTCGAGGGTCCTTGGTGCGAGCAAGCTTCGCACGATGCTGCGGGTCACCCTGCCGCTCGTCGCACCCGGCGTGCTCGGCGCAGCGATCTTCGTCTTTGCGGAGATGCTCGGCTCCTTTGCCGCCGCGCTCGTCCTGGGAATTCCAGGCCACTTCTATGTCATCACGACGGCGATCTGGGAGCTAACGCTTTCCTATCCGCCGGATTACGGCCGGGCCTCGGCCTTGGGCATTTCGCTGTTCGTCATCATGTTCATCACGCTTGCCGCGTATCGGTGGCTTGTAAGCAAGGGTGCTTACTCGACGATCTCCGGCAAGGCATTCCGCCCACGGCGCATGGAAATGGGCCGCTGGACATGGGTGCTTGCCGCGTTCTGCTGGTTATACGTGCTGGTGTCGGTTCTTTTGCCGCTTGGCGCGCTGCTGCTTACATCCTTCCAGCGCTTCGCGACGGTGCTCATGCACCAAGCACAGTTCACCATGCAAAACTACGTCACCGCGTTCAGCCTTGCCTCGATCCGCGACGCGATCGTCAACAGCCTCGTCCTCGGCGTCGGCACCGCCAGTATCGGTGTGTTCGTCATGGTGCTACTCGTCTGGATCATTTACCGGTCGCGCTTACCCGGCGCTGGCGTCATCGAATACGTCATCATGTTTCCGCAGGCCGTGCCGCGGATGGTGTTTGGCCTGGCGATCCTTTGGGCCTGGCTCAACATGCCGGTTTCGCTCTACGGAACGTTGTGGCTGCTCGGGATCGGCTATTTCACCGTGCTGTTGCCGCTCGGGGTCAGGACGCTTGCGGGCGTGGTGCTGCAAGTTGACAAGAGCCTGGAGGAATGCGCGCGGGTTTGCGGCGCTTCCTGGACCCACCAGCTGCGCACCGTCACCCTGCCGCTCTTGAAACCCGGCATTCTCGCCGCTTGGCTGCTCCTCTTCATCGCCAGCGTCCGCGAGCTGGGCGTGTCCATCTATCTCATGGGCCCGAATTCGAAGGTCATCGCGCCGGCCATCGTGAGCTCTTGGTCAAGCGCCGGTACGGAGCTCACAGCCGCCATGGCCGTCATCCAGACACTGACGATCTTCATCTGCGTCATGCTGATGTTCTGGGCGACGGCGCGTCTCACAAATCAGGGAAAGAGCACATGAAGCAGGCCGAACGTATTGCGCCCGCTCCGCAAGGGGCTGCCGCGGCAAAGCGGTCGACCACGGTTCCACAACCCCGCCCGCAGCCGCACATCGTCATCTCCGACCTGGTGGTAAAGTACCATGCTTATACCGCCGTTCACGGCGTAAGCTTCGAGGTGCCCAAGGGAGAGCATCTAACGCTTCTCGGCCCGTCCGGCTGTGGCAAGACCACCACGTTGCGTTCGATCGCAGGTCTGGAGCAGCCCTTCAGCGGCGAGATCGTCATCGACGGCGAACCCGTCTTCTCCTCTCGACGCCGCATCAACGTGCCGACCGAGAAGAGAGGCGTCTCGATGGTGTTCCAATCCTACGCCATCTGGCCGCATATGAGCGTCTTCGAAAATGTCGCCTATGGTTTACGCGTGCGCAAGATGCCCACAGAGGCCATGCGCGCGGCGGTGGAGAAGTCGCTCGATCTCGTCCAGATGAAGCGGTATGCCGACCGTCCCGCGGCTCAGCTTTCCGGCGGCCAGCAGCAGCGTGTCGCACTTGCTCGCGCCATCGCCTTCGAACCCAGCGTCATTCTCTTCGATGAGCCGCTTTCCAATCTCGACGCCAAGCTGCGCGGAGAAATGCGCGTCGAGTTGAAGGACCTGCAACGCACGCTTGGCATCAGCTCGGTCTACGTGACCCACGACCAGGAGGAGGCGTTCGCGATTTCGGATCGCGTGGTCATCATGAACGAAGGCCGGATCGAGCAGATCGGCAGCCCGCGGGATATCTACGACCGCCCGCGCAACAGTTTCGTCGCCGATTTCGTCGGCTCTGCAAATCTGATCAAGGGGCAGGTGGAAGGCTCCCCTTCCGCGGATGGAAACTTCCTCTTCCGCACGGCGGATGGTCTTACGCTCAAGGCGTTTTCACCGCGGCCGCCGCGTGGAAACGAGACGCAAGTGGCGATCCGCACAGCCTATATCGGTGTTGGCGCAACAGCCGTCAGCCAGGCGAACCGCATAGAAGGGCGTGTAGCGAGGCGGATGTTCCACGGCGATTTCGTTCAGTACCTCATCGATTGGTCGCCGGGGCAACTCGTGGTCCGCCGCCCCCCCGCGGAGATTATCGAAGAAGGAGAGGATGTGATCATCGCCTTCGAGGCCGAGCACTGCGTCCTGCTTGAAGCGGAATCAGCGTGAATTGAACTCAGGGAGGAGAGAGACATGAATCGAACAGCGGCAACAGGACTCCTGCTTGCAGCCTCATTGCTCGCAAGCCCGGCACTTGCGCAGGATGACCCCCGCGCTTCTCGTTGCGAAAATCCGACGGAAGTCCAGGGATTTACCACCTGCGCCGATTTGGCGAAAGCGAAGGAGGAGGGAGCGCTGGTGCTGTATTCCCCGGCTCCTGAGCCGGACACCGTGAAAATCCTCGAGGAGTTCAACAAGCTCTTTCCTGAAATCGAGACGAGCTACGTAAGGCTGCAGACTGGCGCCCTTTATGCTCGCCTGATGGCGGAAAGGCAGGCCGGAAGCTATCTCGCGGATGTCCTGCACATGTCGGACCAGACACTGGTGCATGATTTCCAGGCCAAGGATGGCTTCGCTCCCTACGCCTCCCCGCAACTTTCCCATTATGAGCCGCAGTACAAGAGCAAGCCGGAAGGCCTTTGGACATGGGGCGCGGTCATCATGGCGGGCTTTGCTTATAACCCCGCCTTCCTGAAGCCCGAGGAAGCTCCGAAAACATGGGCCGAGATCATCAATCCCCTTTGGGAGAATTCCGTCAGCGTCAAATCCAGCAATTCCGGCCTTCAATTCCTGACATGGGAACTGGTCGGTCGCGCCAATGGCGGTGACGAATTCTGGGAAAAGTTCGGGGAATTGAAGCCGAAGGCGTTCGATTCCTACGTCCAACAATTCGACCGCCTCGTGAACGGCGACGATAAGCTCGCCGTAACGGCGCAATATTCCGGCTACCTCCTCTACCATCAAAAAGGAGCGCCCATGGAATTCGTCGCGCCTTCCGACGGGTTGCCCGCTGGTCCGGAGATTTGGGGCGTTACCACCCAAGCGCCCCATCCAGAAGCGGCCAGGCTTTTCCTTGACTGGTTCCTCTCTCCGCTCGGGCAAAAGATTCAGGCCGAGAATATCTTCCTCCATTCGCCCCGCACGGATGTCGCTCCGCCGCCCGGCGGTGAGCCGATCGCCAATTTGAAGCTGATGTTCCTGGAAGAGACGCCGGAACTTCTCGACCGGCGCCAGGAATTCGTGCGTATGTGGAGCAGGATGAGCGGTCTGCGGTGATAACGAAACCGGTCACCTGAACCATCTCGCAGCCGGCCCGGCGACAGGCGGGCCGCGGGTACATACATACCGCCCAATGGCGGATCCACCCTGGGCTGACCATTTCGTCGTTTGTGAAAACGGCGAAATGGTCTGACTTCTGTCCTTAGGTGATCCCGTGGGATCGGCCGTTCCCCCTCCCCGGGGACGCCGTCAGTCTCGGCTGCCGTTGAGCAGCGGCACGAAATCCTTCTCCGCAAACTGCAGTACGCCCTGCCGGTTCATGTGATCCGTATCGTAGTAGTATTCGTCCCCTTCGAGCGATCCGGAGAAGTCATGGAAGCTGATGCCTTCCTGCTGCAGAAGGGGCTTGATTGCCGCATCGAACTCCGCCTCCCCCGGTAGTTTGTCGCGATACCGCGCCGGCGTCGGCGGCTTAACGACCGTCAGCCTCGCACCGCTTTCACGCACCTTGGCTGCAAGAAGCCGGAACTCCTCCAGGTAGCGGGAAAACTGCCGGTCCCGGTCCTCCACATTATAGAGATAAGCGATCCGCTGCGCGTCGATCCTCGGATTGGGACGATACGCCCGTTCGAATTTTGTGAGCTCCGCCTCCGGAATGTCGCGCTCTCGCCGGTCGGGGTTGTTGATCTTGCCGAAGCCGCTCAGATAATTGGGCAGCACCGGCCAAGCCCAGCGGTGGCTGAGAGCCGCCATGACCAGGGCGGGATCAAGGGGAGCATAGGCGAACAGACCGGCATCGCGCAGCCGTTCCTCGTTCCAGGCCGGAGAATAAAAGGCGAAGGAATCGAGGATATAGATGACATTTTCCGCTTCGTGCCGCCTGAGGAAGTAGTCGAGGACAAGGCGGTTGGGAAGTATCCCGGCGCCCTCGTTGGAAAGGTTGATGATCGATTTCCCGGTCGCTTTCTCCAGGCGTTCCTCCATGTCGGCAAAGCCAAGGGGCATGGCGTGCGAGGCGCCAAGGATGACATGGTCGAAGCGCTGCGGCTCGGCGGTGGCGATCATGAAGAAGCGGTTCTTCTCGCCCGTGCGATAGACGCGCGCCTCGGCCCAGGCATAAAGGACCGCATAGAGCGCCAGCCCGATGGCGACGAACAGGGCCCAACGCCGCCAGATCGGCTTCGATACATCGCTGGCCAGAGCATCGGCATTCTTCGTGATCTGCAACATGGCTCAAAACTGCATATAGACGAACTCGGTCATGCCCCATTGGCCGATGACGATCAGGCATCCCAGCAGAGCATAGTAGACCCCCCACCGCACCGGCGTGGGCTGCCCCGCGAGCCGCACCCACATCGATCGCATCTCATCCAGGCACTCGATCAGGAGCAGCAATGCGATCAGAACCACCGCGATCCAGAAGGAGACGGACCAGTTGTAGCTGCCGACAAGCATCGGAAGAAGCGGGAGGGAGCTGAAGATGCGGGTGAGCACCTTCCAGGCGGCGGTGATGCTCTCGGCCCTGAAGAACACCCATGAGATGAGAATGAGATGGAAGGTGAGGAGTACCCCCATCGTGTTCCAGAGCCACGACGGCAGTGTGGCTCCCAGGGCTTTGCGTGGCGCGCCAAGAACGTAATAGAGCACCTGGTAAAGCCCGTTCAGCGCGCCCCAGACGACGAAGGTCCAATTCGCGCCATGCCACAGCCCGCTTACCGCGAACACGGCCATCTGATTGAAATACCAACGCTGCTTGGAAACACGGTTGCCGCCGAGCGGAATATAGAGGTAGTCGCGGAACCAGGCGGCGAGCGAGATGTGCCAGCGCTGCGCCCAGAACTCGGGGACCGAGCGGGAAAGGTAAGGCCGCCGGAAATTTTCCATGAGCCGATACCCCAGGATCGCCGAAAGCCCCGTCGCCATGTCCGAATAGCCCGAAAAATCGCAGTAGATCTGAAACGCGTAGAAATAGACGGCAATAAGAAGCGTTATCGGCGACTGGAAATCGGGGTTGCTGAAGCCCGCATCGACGAATTCCGCCAGCCGGTCCGCGATGACCACCTTCTTGAACAGACCCCAAAGGAGAAGCTGCAGACCAAAGGTGACGAGTTCCGGCTCGAAACGAGTCCCCCGTTCCAGCTGCGGCAGAAAGGTGCTTGCGCGCTCGATCGGGCCGGCGATCAGCTTCGGAAAGAACGCGACGTAGACGGCGAGACGGCCGAGATGGCGTTCAGCCGGAATCGTGCCGCGATAGCAATCCACGAGATAGCTGACGCAGGAAAACGTAAAGAAGGAGAGGCCGGCAGGCAGGATCCACTCGAGCCGCGGCAGGGTGAAGGGCTCGGCTGCCTCGCTGATGGGCGCCAGGACGGATTCTGCCGAGCTGAGCAGAAAATCCGCATATTTGAACAAAACGAGCACCGCCAGGGATGCCACGATGCCGAAAGCGAGCAGCACCTTCCCCTGGCGCGTACCCTTCCGTCCTTCAAGCAGCCGGCCGAACAGATAGGCGACGACGGTCGCATAGACCAGGAGAAGTGTGAAGCGGGGATCGAAAGAGCCGTAGAAATAATAGCTCGCCACCAGTAGCAGCACCCAGCGCCAGCGCATCGGAGCCGCGTAGTGGAGCACCGCGACAAGGGCGAAGAACCCCAGGAAAAAGAACGAATTGAACAGCATCGCAGGCTCGCTCGTTCGTCCTCACACGTGCGGCCGCAGAACGATATCCCGGCCGCCGACGGTCAATAGGAGGTCCAGGTCTCCAAAAGCTCCGGCGGCAGATCAGGCGGCGGCTGCTCGGCGTTGAAATTGGCGGCGAGATAGTCTCGGATCTTGCCCACCTGTTCCGGCGAAAGCTGGTCGACACGCCCGCCGCCCACGTGACGGTCCAGCAGGCTCTGCCACCCGCCCTGGTCGAATTGCTGCATGACGATCGGCACGAAGGTGTGGCACACCGTGCAATTGTTCAGGATAAGTTCCCGCGCTTCCTGGCAGTTCGCCTTGCCGGCGTCGTCACCGGCCGAGCAGCGGAAGACTGTGTCCATGTCGACACCCTGGGCTTGGCTGCCGGAAACAGCAAATCCAATGGCTGCAGGCGGGGCAGCCGCTGCGATCGCAGCGGCCAGAAATCTCATGGGTAAACGCATGTCCGGCCTCACTCCGGCAGATTGGTGCCAAGCGCCTCCAGCTCCGGCGGGAGAGCGGGAACCGGGTTCGTCTCATTGAAATGAGCAACAAGGAAGCGCTCGAGCTCGGCATACTGGTCATCGGGCACCTGCTGGACCCGCACGCGATGCACCTGCAGAAGCGACTTCCAGGCATCCTCCGACTTCTGCGCCTTAACGATCGGCACGAACGTGTGGCACGAAGTGCAGTTGTTGAGCAGAACCGTGCGCGAAGCTGCGCATTGTTCAGGCGTCTGCTCGCCGAGCAGGCCGTCCTGGGCGCAATTGAAAATGGCCTCGATATCCACGCTCTGGGCGGAAGAAGGAACGGTGGTGTAGAGAACTGCCGCAAGAGGTGCGGCGGTGAAAGCGGCGCCCATAAGGATGCGCAGCCCTGTGCCGGCTGCGCCGGAAATTTTCTCAAGCATCAATAAATCGTCTCCGGCTCTGTTAGGGGTGCTTGCTGTGGGGGCTTTTCTTCCTCGCGCAGACTGAAGACCGGCACCGCTATGTGCCGGTTGGCCCTCCAGGCAGGAAATCCTGAAGCCACCAGGGCCTTGATCTCTTCCTCGACCTGCGGATCGAAATATTGCAGCTCGCAACGCTCGCAGACATAAGCCGGCACGTTTTCAATCACGTTGAGCTCGCTGCCGAGCCAGATCGTCATGCGCACATCTTCAAGACGTGTATCGCCGCCGCAGGATTCGCATTTCTGCTCATCCCCGCGGTCGTTCTCTTTTGACATCAGGATCCTCCACACATGAGAAGGAGGCGCGGAGGGAGCCCCGCGCCTCCAAGAGCGGCTGCTTATGCGACGAGTTTCCTCGAAGCTTCGACGACCTTCGGCGCGTCGGGCGTCATCCAGCTGATCATCTCGCGTGCACCGGGAGGGGGCGCATCCGGGAAGGTCGACCGGGCGAGCTTGGCGCCGGGGACGGCCATCGCCACGCGGGCGATGATTTCCGACGCCGTGCCGAGCGTCTCGTGGCCGTGATCGACCACGAGCAGCTTGCCTGTCTTACGCACCGACGTGGTGATTGCGTCGATGGGCAGCGGCTTGAGAGAGCGGGGATCGATGATCTCCGCACTGATGCCTGCCTCTTTGAGGCCGGGTATCGCGTTCTGGATTTCCACCGCCGCCGGGCCGAAGCCCACGATTGTGAGATCCGTGCCTTCCTGCCGGATGGCGGCCTCGCCGATCGGAACCGTATAGGCCTCGTCAGGAACATCGATCGAAATGCCGTCGATCGACGGATAGTGGAAGAAGATAACCGGGTCCTCGTCCCTCAGCGCCGAAGTCATCAGCCCCTTGGCGTCATAGGGGTTGGAGGGCACGACCACCTTGATGCCGGGAATGCTGGCATAAAGCGCCTCCTGCCCGGCATCGGCATGCTGCCCGGCCGAGCCGGCTTTCCGGCCCGCCGCGTCCTGCCAGATAACCAGCGGCATGCTCACCTGCCCTCCCGTCATGTGGCGCAGCTTGCCGACCTGGTTGAACACCAGCTCGAAGCAGCGCAGCGTGCACATGGACGGAACGCGGGCGATGGCGCGAACACCGGTCATGGCTATGCCGGCCGCCCCGCCCACATGCCATTCCTCATCGATCGGTCCCCAGTCGGGGATCCGCAGGTCACCGAACTCCTTGTAGAGATCGATCACATTGCCCATCGGGCTCACCGCCACCGGACGCTGATACTCGTAGAGCATCGTCATGTGGGGATCGTTGCGCATTTCGTGCTGGACGGCCTCGAGGACCGCATAATTGCTGGGCTTTGGTGCCATGGTGCTTCACAGCTCCTCTCGAACGGGTCTCGATCAACCGATGAACTGGCTGGCGGGGACGGCCATGCCTGCAAAGACGTTCTGCAGGGCGGCGTCTTCCTTCGGCGGCGGTGCGCCGCGCGCGTGCTCGATCGATTGATTGACCTCGGCCTTCACCTTCTGCTCGATTTCATCCGCCTGTTCCTCCGTCAGGACGGAATTGGCGACGAGTTGGCGGCGAAGCCTCGGGATCGGATCCTCCGCGATCCAGGCGCGCACCTCCGAGTCCGACCGGTAAGGCAGACCGAACGAGCCCAGCACACCCGGCTTGGCGCCGGCGAGACCGGAATGGTCATAATAGCGGTAGGTCTTTGTCTCGATCAGAGTGGGACCTTCCCCCGCCCTTGCACGCTCGACCGCGCGCCTCGCCACCGCATAGACGGCGACGACGTCCATACCGTTCACCGCTTCGTGGGCGATGTCGAGACCGGCGCCGAAATCGTGCAAATTGACCAGATTGTTGGTCCGGTGCTGCGGCATCGACATCTGGTAGCCGTTGTTCTCCACCACGGCGATCAGCGGCAGCTTGTAAAGCGCTGCGTTGCGCAGGCCCGAATAGTACCAGCCGTTGTTCACCGATCCGTCGCCGCCGAAGGCTACCGCCACCTGCTTGGTGCCGCGCACCTTCGCGGAATAGGCAGCCCCCGCCGCCAGGAGATATTGCGGCCCGATGATGCCGTTCATGCCCAGGATGCCCTTGGTGACATCCGTGATGTGCATCGAGCCGCCGAAGCCCTTGTTGTAGCCCGTCTCGCGGAAGAAGAGTTCTGCCGACATCTTGTTGATGTCGCCGCCCTTGGCGATCAGGTGGCTGTGGCCGCGGTGATTGCTGGCGATGTAATCGTCTTCATTGAGGGCGCTCATCACGCCGACGGAGGATGCTTCCTCGCCGATGGAGATGTGGAACGCGCCATAAAGGCCGTCCTTCCCGGCAAGGAAGGTTTCCTTCATGGTCTCCTCCCACCAGCGGGACCTCAACATGAGCGTGTACATGTTGACCAGCTTGTCCTCAGGGATCTGGTCGAGCCCGAGCGTCCAGCCATTTCCCGCGGCCGCGATGTTGACCTGCGAGATGGCTGCCGTCGCGGCGCCGGTCGCGCCGACGAATTTCAAGAATGAGCGGCGGCTGACGGCCCGGCGTTTCGGCTTGACCCTGACCTCCTCCTCGGTCCTGACCGTCTCACGTGGTTCCTCTAGCATGATGCGTTCTCCTCCTCATGCATCCCAAGCCTGAAGGCGAATCTACACGCAGTCAAACGAGTCCCTCGCACCAGGCGGCACGAAGAAAAACCTGACCTACATCAGAAGTTATCTGCGGTGCAGCATGAAAAAACGGGCGCTTTTACCGGTTAGCCTTCCCTCCTCCCGATTACCGGACATATTCATCGAAATTACGCGTATTTAAAACTTGCGGAATGCTTCTTGGTGTCAAATACTTGATAAAAGATGCCACGGAGGAGGAGGGGCATTCATGAGGCTGGAAACTCTGGCTTCCATCAAGCTGCCGGATCTGAGCGTCAGGATCATGGATTCCGTGCTGAAGGAGGCAGGGATCGATCCTTTGCCGGCCTATAAGGCGGCGGGTTTACCGACCGATCTGGCGCAATCGCCGCAGCGCTGCGTTACAGGCACGCAAGAATTGATCTTTCAGCAATGCTTTGTGCGCGCGACCGGGCAGCGGCCGGATCTGTGGATAAAGGCCGGGAAAAGGTATCGCGTCGCAGCCTATGGGAGGTTGGGCCTGGCGCTCATTACGGCGCCCACGCTTAAGGACCTCGTCAAGTTTTCCATTCGCGGTCACTTCAACTATTCGCTTGCCAAGTCCAGGCCCATCGAGGTGGACGGAAACCTCATCGGCCAGGAGCTCGATGTTTCGGCGGTGCCGCCGGAGCTGCGCGACTTCACCATCTATCGGGACTTCGCCGCCGTCAGCACGCTTTATGCAGAGCTATGGAACCAGCATTTCCCGATGCGTCACGTTTCGCTTGCCGTCCCCGCCCCGCAGGCGGAGCACGCGCAGATGCTCGGTTATGAGGCGGTGTTCGGTGCGGAACGCACGGCCTGGTATTGGCGCGCTTCAGTTGGCGATGCACCGCTCTTCCATGGCGATGAAATGCTGCACGGGATCTATGCGAAGCGCTTTTTGCAGACGCTCGAGTCCGTGCAGCCGACCGACGAGCTGATCGAGGAACTTTATCGGGTCATGGGGGAACTCGGAAATGACCGCACATCGCTGAGCAGGATCGCGAAATCCATGCATGTTTCGACACGCACGCTGCAACGCAGGCTGGACATGCGTGGCATCAAGTTCCGCAATCTTCTCGATGAACTGCGCAAGCGTCGCGCAGTGGAGATGCTGCTTTCGACCGATACTCCCGTCTCCCAGGTCGCCTGGAAGATCGGCTATTCCGATCTCGCCAGTTTTGATCACGCATTCCGGCGTTGGACAGGCAAGAGCCCCACCTCGTTCCGAGGGAAGGAAGACGCGGACGACAGTGGAGAGACAGGTGCGCCGGCCATCGAAATCAAAGGGGCGAGACAACGGCCTGCCCGCGCCAAAGCTCAACGCCCGCCGCGTATCGAGACCCATCTCAACAATGCCAAAGTGAACCGCTGACCTGATCCGAGCGCGGAATCACTTGCCGTTGCACAATGCGGCTAAAGAGATGGAGCGAATGCGCGAGCGTATGTGAGCGCACGTCGCTCTAGAACTTCGCATCCGCCGAAGCCGGCGCCGTACAGCGCTTCTGGATGGCTTCGATGATCTTCTTTCGACTTTGGGCCGGGCCGAGCGTCTCTTCCTTCTCGACGTCGGCAGCCTCGTCGGCGAGCGCGTCGTCCTTCACACAGGATCGAAGCCAGCTGGAATAATCGCCCGCGCGCCGATGATGCTCCCATGTGCTGTCGTCGATCCCTTCAGCGATCTGCACGAAGATCATGAGGTTCTGCGCCCGCAGGTTCATCGCGCCATCCGGCCCCCGGAAATAGAAGCTTCTTTCCGGACCGAGATCCCCCTCGGCGTATTTCCGGGTGTGGCGCTTGTGCTTCTGCTTCGGGCGCACCGGGGTCACCACTTCCGGCCCCGTTTTGTCCGCTCGCAGCCAGAAAAGCACGTCCTCGCCTTGCGCGGGTTGAAGATCCTGCGGAGGCGTTTCGCCGGTCGCGGCGCAAAAAGTCCGGATGGCATCATCCGACTGCGGCCCGAGAGCCACAACGACATCGACTTCCCGCAAGGCATCGGGCGAAACCGCCTCGGGATGGACCGTGATGAGCACGGTGCTGGGCATCTCCTGCGTCAGCGCGAGGCTGGCGCCGTCGCGGGTCACCGGCAACAGGTGATGCGCTTCGTCGATGAGGAGCCAATGCGGCCGCCCGGTGCGCGCCCTCAGCGTTCCAAGCTCGGCCTGGAGGTCTGCAAAGAACACCGGCCGCTCCGCAAGCTGGAGCGAAAGCGTATTGACGACGACATTGTTGCGCGCTTCCGCCAGAAGCTCCAGCACATCGTCTTTCTGTGGGGCCGTTCGGGCATCTCCGAGGGTGACCGCGTTTTCCAGCGTTTCGTAATCACCCTCCGGATCGAAGACCAGAAACTGAAAGCCGCGCTCGGTAAGTCCTTCCGTCAATGCCGTTGCGAGCGTGGATTTTCCTATTCCAGAACTGCCGGCGATCAGCACCACCGAGCCGGGCACGATGGTGACCTCTTGGCCTTCTTTCGATTTGCCGATCGCAACATGCTGGCGGGCGGGTATTCCGAGACGTGCTTCGTCTTCGAGGAGAAGCCCGACCAGTTCCTCCACCCCCTCCCCGCGGGCTCCCTTGGTCACCACATCGGCCGTTTCCTTGACCGCCGGCAACGCGTTGGCCACCGCGGCGCTGAAGCCGCAGGCGCGAAGAAAGGCGTGGTCGTTCTCCGCATCGCCAATACCGATGACGTTGTGTGGCGAGAGCATGAGCTCTTCGATTGCGGCCGCGAGCCCCGTCGCCTTGTTGACCCCGCTGGGCAGGACCATCACGGCGCCTTTGTTGAATATGATCTCCAGCTCCAGGCCCAATTGCTTGATGGCCTCGAGCACGTCCGTTTGGTGGGGCTCCCATGTGGCGACAATGGAGCGCCCGACGGAAAGAGGGTTCACGCCCCTGCTCTTCAGTATCTCCACGAACTCCGGCGGAGGCGCCGGGGCGATCGGCCGCTCCTCTTCCGCGCCCGGGAAATAGAGCAACGCGCCGTTTTCCGCCACGATCAGATCGCAAATGTCGAGGCGCGGGAAGACACGCTTGAGATCCGGCAGCTCACGCCCGGTCACCAGGATGAATTTCCGCCCGCTCTCCTTCAGCCGCTCGATGGCGGCCAGCGTCGATTCGCTGACAATGCCGTCCTGCGCCAGGGTTCCATCATAATCCGAGGCAAACGCGTGATAAAACATGGTGCCGCTGCTCCTGAGCGATGCGAGTTGCAGGTCCGGTCGGGATTGACCGCTTGCCAACAACGCTGGCGAAGGGCCTAAGTTCATCACGCCGCGCCATCGTCCCTTTCCTGGGGCAGCCCGCTTGCGGGGGAACCCTCGCTCCCTGTCCTTGTTGAGGACCGGAGAGCCGACGCATGATTGCGGCTAGAGCATGAGCCCAAAAAGTTGCAGACTTTTTGGACAAGATCATGCGGCTCAAACCGCTAGAGCGCGCGTTCCGATTCCATCGGAACGCATCGCGCTCTAGACCGGCGCTCGGTGCTGACAGGGCGAATGATTGCATCCGCGCTTGGGTATCCACATATTGACATAAAGATATCTTTATGTGAGTTACGCCTGGTCGCCGCAGGGTATGGATGATGCCGCAAACGAACACCTCACTTGATGAACTCTTTGGCGATGCCGCCCCCAAGCGGGACGGATCGGAAATCCGCGCCGCTCTCGAAGCGGCAGCGCGCGAGCGCATTCTCATCCTCGACGGCGCCATGGGCACGCAGATCCAGGGGCTGGGTTTTGACGAGGACCATTTCCGTGGCGATCGCTTCGGCGGCTGCGCCTGCCATCAGCAGGGCAACAACGACCTCTTGATCCTGACCCAGCCGAAGGCCATCGAGGAGATCCATTACCAGTACGCGATCGCCGGCGCGGACATCATCGAGACCAACACCTTCTCCTCCACGCGCATCGCCCAGGCGGACTACGGCATGGAGGACATGGTTTACGAGCTGAACCGTGATGGCGCCCGGCTGGCGCGCCGTGCGGCCAAGCGCGCCGAGCAGGAA
>Ga0182749_1000627_pt1 | contig 31025 bp, 27 predicted proteins | sample eDN3rd37CKraftMG_FD_128875 | JGI IMG/M metagenome (GOLD analysis project Ga0182749, IMG submission 128875) | Enriched Miracle-Growth compost microbial communities from Emeryville, California, USA - eDNA 3rd pass 37_C Kraft MG (version 2) (version 2) ...
CCGCCCTTCGAGTCGCCCCACCACACGGCCAGCGCCGTCGCGATGATCGGAGGCGGGAGCGGGATCATCCGTCCCGGCGCCGCGGTGCGCGCCAGCGGCGGTGTGCTGTTCCTCGATGAGGCGCCGGAGTTCGGCCCCGCCGTGCTGGACAGCCTGCGCCAGCCGCTGGAGGAGGGCGTCGTCACGGTGAGCAGGGCCAGCGCCGTCGCCACCTTTCCTGCGCGCTTCCTGCTCGTGCTCGCAGCCAACCCGTGTCCGTGCGGCAACTACGGCGTGTCCGGTGCCGATTGCGCCTGTGCCCCGCTTGCGCGGGTGCGCTACCTGCAGCGGCTGTCCGGACCGCTGCTGGACCGGGTGGACCTGCGCGTCGGGCTGCAGCGCGTCTCCAGTGCGCAACGGCGGGCCTCCCGTAGCGCGCCCTCGACCGCTCAGGCGCGCGAGCGGGTGGCCGAGGCGCGTGCGCGAGCCGCACAACGGCTGCACGGAACGCCGTGGCGGACGATGGGAGACGTTTCAGGTCCCTGGCTGCGTGCGACGCATCCGCTCCCGGCCGACGCGACGACCTCCGCAGATCAGGCCCTCGCCGCGGGGCGGATCAGCATGCGCGGCTACGATCGCGTCCTGCGCCTCGCCTTCACGCTCGCGGACCTCCAGGGTCGTGACGCGCCCGGCCGTGCGGAGGTCGGACGGGCGCTGTTCCTGCGCAGAGGGATCCCGGGATGAGCGGCCGGTTCGGGCTCGGCGATCGCGAGCTCCTCGCTGCGGTGGAGGGGCTGGCTTTCGCAGACGGCACGGCCGAGAACTCGACCGGTGAGGGCGAGGAGGCGCTCGCGGATCACCTGGCCGCCGGCGAGCTCGGTCGTGCGCAGGAGATCTTCGCGCGGGTCGCGTGGTCCGTGCTCAGCGAGCCGGGCGACGGGGTGGCGGGCGCGCTTGTGTCGGCGTGCGGCGCGGCCGGCGCTCTGGAGGCGCTTCTGCGCGCGGCGGATGCCGATGCCTTCGCCGACGGCTGGGGCACCGGCGGCCCGGGGAAGGCGCAGCTGCGCGCCGGGTGGGAGCGCTGGGCGCTGCGGCTGTCCGTGTCGACGGTGCTGCGCGCCCTGGGGGCCACGCGGCGGCTGGGCGCGAGACTGCTGGTTCCCGGCGGCCCCGGGTGGCCCGTCGCCGTCGACGACCTCGGCCCCCACGCGCCGTTGCTGCTCTGGGCGAGCGGCCCTGCGCCCGCGGCGGCCGCGGCGGGCCACTGCTTCGCGCTCGTGGGAGCGCGGGCGGCGACAGGGTACGGCGAGCACGTCACCGCTGAGCTCACCGAGGGCCTCGTCGCCCGGGGCGCGACCATCGTGTCCGGCGGCGCATACGGGATCGACGGCTCGGCCCACCGCATGACGCTCGCCTGCGACGGCACGACCGTCGCCGTCCTCGCCGGAGGTGTGGACCGGCTCTATCCCGCGGGCCATCGAGAGCTCCTGCAACGCATCGCGGAGCGACATGCCGTGTACAGCGAGCTGCCTCCCGGTGCGGCCCCGAGCAGAGCGAGGTTCCTCCAGCGCAACCGGCTCATCGCCGCACTGGGTGCCGCCACTGTCGTCTGCGAGGCGGGCTGGCGCTCGGGCTCCCTGAACACGGCGGGCCATGCCGCCGCCCTGGGTCGTCCACTCGGCGCGGTGCCGGGCCCCGTCACCTCGGCGGCCTCGGCGGGGTGTCATCGCCTCCTGCGCGAGTTCGACGCCAGCTGCGTGACGAACGCCGCCGAGGCATGGGAACTGGCGCCGGCCCCTCGGTCGGTTCACGGCTCTGCAGCGCTCTCCGCGGAGACGGGAGAGGATTCGGCATCCGGGCAGGACGCAAGACCGGGCGAGGAGGCACGCCCGGGACCGGAGGCACGTGCGGCTGGGCCCGGTCCACGGCCTCGGGGAGGCGGCCAGCCGCCGGAGCTCCCGCGCGGAGCGCTGAGCGATGAGGGCTGGCGCGTGCTGGACGTCCTGGGCCGGCGCGCCGCGACAGTCCTGCAGCTGGCCGCACGTGCCGGGCTGTCACTCGCGGACGCTTCCGCGGCGCTCGCGGAACTGGAGATCGCGGGGCTGGCGCGCGAGGGGGAGGCGGGATGGCTGATGAGCCCGGCCTCCCGGGGTCGTTGACGGGCGCGCCGGCGCATGCTGCTCAGGCGGGGCAGCTGAGCACCTTGCGACGGTCCGGCGCGTACGCGACCGAGTGCTCGGACAGCTCATGACCGCAGATCGGGCAGCGGGTGTCCACGCGCGGTGGCCGATCGGCCGGCTCGTACGGCCCCACCTGCGCCGGGCCCGCCTTCCGGGCGAAGGCATCGTTGATGCGGCGGTAGAGGCTGCGCCGCTCGCGCGGCTCGGAGGCCTCTGCCCTATTGCTCAATGTCATAATGATTAGTGTAATAACTAATCGTGTCCATTGCATCTGCGGTCGGGGATAAGGTGAGCGCATGACGGAGCGGACGCGAGCGGCGGAGGATCGCGTGCGAGCAGAGCAGCAGCCGGGTGGGGAGCGCCTGCCCGCGGGGAGCGCCCGTGCTCGCGCTTCGGGCGAGGATGCCCACGGTGCGAACGCGGGCGGCCGTGGGAGCACGGGCGCCAAGGGCGGGAGCGCCGCGCCCGGAGGCCGGGCTGCCGTCGGCGACGAGGATCTTCTGGCCCTCGAGCGACAGGTCTGCTTCGCCCTCGTGGTGGCCTCCCGGGGCGTCCTCGGCGTGTACCGCCCGATCCTCGAGCCGCTCGGTCTCACCCACCCGCAATACCTCGTCATGCTCGCCCTTTGGGAGCGCTCGCCTCGCACCGTCACGGAGCTGGCGCAGACGCTCTGGCTCGAGCCGGCGACGCTGTCGCCCCTGCTCAAGCGCCTCGAGACACAGGGCCTGGTCACTCGTGCGCGCAGGGCGGACGACGAGCGCGTCCTCGACGTCGGGCTCACTGCTGCGGGGCGCGAGCTGCGCAAGCAGGCGCTCGCCGTGCCTCGACGCGTCATGGAGCGCCTGGGCTCATCGGCTGAGGAGCTCGCGGCGTTGCGCGACGCCCTGCACGGCATCATGGATCGCGTGGCCGGGGATCCGGGAATCACCGCCTGAGCCACCCTGCCCGGGCCGTGCGCGGCGTGAGAATCGGCGTCATGCAGCTGCTTCCCGCCATCGATGCGTTCGCCGAGCATCTGGCGCTCGAGCGCGGGTACTCGGCGCAGACCGTCCGGGCGTACGGCAACGACCTCCGCGAGCTGGCGAGCTTCGCGGCCCAGCACGCAGCCGTGGACGCGGACGAGCTGGACACTGAGACCGCTCTGGAGCTGGAGCTTCTCCGCGACTGGCTGTGGCAGGCCGCCCAGGCCGGTCTGGCGAGCAGCACCCTGGCTCGCCGAACCAGCTCCGTGCGGGCCTTCGGGCGCTGGCTCGTGCGGGACCAGCCCGGCGCCGCCCCGCCCGCCGCGCGCCTGCGCACGCCGCGGCGAGGGCGGAGCCTTCCGCGGGTGCTCACCGCCGCGCAATCCGCCGAGATCCTCGATCGAGCAGGCATGCGCGCGCGCGACGGGGCGCCCGAGGCGCTGCGCGACAGGGCGATCCTCGAGCTGCTGTACGCGACGGGCATCCGCGTCTCCGAGCTGACCGGGCTCGAGCTGGACGCCGTGGATCGCGAACGCCTCACCGTCCGTGTGCTGGGCAAAGGCGCGAAGGAGCGGACCGTGCCCTTCGGTGTGCCGGCCGCCCGCGCTCTGGACGAGTACCTGGCCTCTGCACGCCCGGCGCTGGCGGCCCGGGGCGGCTCCGCCGGGTCGGCTCTGTTCCTCGGATCGCGCGGCGGAAGGATCGGCACGCGGGTGGTGTACCGCATCGTCTCGCGCGAGCTCGAGGGCGTCCCGGGGGAAGGGCCTTCCGGCCCGCACACTCTCCGGCACAGCGCCGCTACGCACCTCCTGGACGGCGGCGCGGATCTGCGCACCGTGCAGGAGGTGCTGGGCCACGCGAGCCTGGGCACCACGCAGATCTACACGCACGTCTCGGTCGAACGCCTCAAGGAGGCGTACCGGCTCGCGCACCCGCGGGCGTGAGCGGCGTCCGCGCCGACCGAGCGCCCCACGGCGGTCCTGCGGGGTCTGCGTCGCCGCTGTCGCCTCCGGAGGCCCGCACCGCGAAGCGCGGGACCGGCAGGCACCCTCGCCTGAGGCAGCGTCTCCCGGGGTGACCCCTGCCGAGGGGCAGGAGCACGGCTCGGCGGCCAAGGCCCAGGAGCACGGCGGGGTCGATGTAGCGGCCGGCGACGCGGGCCCCGAGGTGCACGCAGTCGCTCTGGCAGTGCCCGCCGGAGGACACGGTGCCCAGCGGCGAGCCGGCCTGCACGCGCGCTCCCGCGCCGAGGAGCCCGTCGACCGGCTCGATGCTCGCGAGCACCCCGCTGTCGCCGAGAACGGACACCACCGGGCGGCCAGCGACCGGACCGGAGAAGGTCACCAGCCCGCTCTCCGGCGCCAGGATCGGCATGCCCGGCGCGGCCGCGATGTCGATGCCTCGATGGCCGGCGGAGTAGTCGGTGGGCGGCGGCTCATAGCGGCGCAGCACGCGGACCGGCGGCGCGAGGGGGGCGACCCAGCGAGGGCGCGCCGTGGCTCCCTGCGGGATCCGGCCCTGGGCCGAGCTTGCCAGGGCCGCGTGCCTCCCGGGATCGGGCCGTGGCGCATCGACCGCGACCCCGCCCGACGAGCAGAGGCTGAGCACGACGGCGAGGGGCAGCGCGCGGGCGCGGTGCAGTGCGAGGGCGAGAGGCGGGGCGAGGGCGCGGGACATGCCGTCAGGATCGCCGGCGGCCGCTCGGCGGCGAGGTGCGAGGACGGCACGGGGGAGTGGCGGCGGCGCGAGCCCGCTGTGCAGAGGAGGCCCTCGCGCGGAGTCGGGGGAGCCCGGGTGCATCGCGGAACGGCGAGGATGCTAGAATTCTCGGGCATCCTGCATGCGGGATGACTACGCGTGCCCAATCGGGCGAGCCTCCCATCGGTCCATCGCGCCGTACGACGTGACGAGCGGTGGCGGGAGGACATCCGGGCACCAGGGCGACGGCCGCCGGCCGCTCGCAGACGAACCGAGAACAGGCGGGCCCACGCCCGCGGAACGGAGTACGGCCATGGCCGTCGTGACCATTCGACAGCTGCTTGACAGCGGCGTCCACTTCGGGCACCAGACCCGTCGCTGGAACCCGAAGGTGAAGCGCTTCATCCTCACGGAGCGCTCGGGCATCCACATCATCGACCTCCAGCAGTCGCTGACCTACATCGACCGCGCCTACGAGTTCGTGAAGCAGACCGTCGCGCACGGCGGCACGATCCTCTTCGTGGGAACCAAGAAGCAGGCCCAGGAGGCCATCGCCGAGCAGGCCACGCGCGTCGGCCAGCCGTATGTCAACCAGCGCTGGCTGGGCGGTCTGCTCACCAACTTCTCCACCGTGTCCAAGCGCCTGGGCCGCATGAAGGAGCTCGAGGAGCTCGACTACGAGGGCACCACGAGCGGCTTCACCAAGAAGGAGCTCCTGCTCAAGAAGCGCGAGCTCGACAAGCTGCACAAGTCCCTCGGCGGCATCCGCAACCTCTCCAAGACGCCGTCCGCGCTCTGGGTCGTCGACCCCAAGCGCGAGCACCTGGCCGTCGACGAGGCCCGCAAGCTCGGCATCCCCGTGATCGGGATCCTGGACACCAACGCGGATCCGGACGAGCTGCAGTACCCGATCCCGGGCAACGACGACGCGATCCGCTCCGTCGCGCTGCTCACGCGCATCATCGCGGACGCCGCTGCCGAGGGGCTCATCGAGCGCCACCAGGGCCCGCAGGGCGAGGCCGAGGAGGCTGAGCCGCTGGCGGAGTGGGAGCGCGAGCTGCTGGGCGCCGACGCGTCCGCCGCTCTGGCTGAGAGCGCGCCCGCGGAGGCCGCCCCTGCAGGCGGCGAGGCCGCCGAGGCGCCGACGGAGCCGGCTGCCGACGCCGAGAGCGCAACGGCCGCTGGCGCCGAGGGCGAGACCGAGGGCGACGCCGAGGCTCAGGCGGAGCCGGTCGAGGCCGCTGCCGCGAACGCGGCAGACACCTCCGCCGAGTAATCTGCGCACGGCGAGGCCGCAGCCCCTCGGGGGCTGTCCGGCCGCGCCCGCCGATCCGACAAAACGCGAACACGAGGAATCCAGGAACATGGCGAATTTCACGCTTGAGGACGTCAAGGCGCTGCGCGAGCGGCTCGGGACCGGAATGGTCGACACGAAGAACGCTCTGGTCGAGGCGGACGGCGACATCGAGAAGGCCGTCGAGATCCTCCGCCTGAAGGGCGCGAAGGGCAACGCGAAGCGTGCCGACCGCTCCACGAGCGAGGGCCTGGTCGCCGCGACCGAGACGGACGGCGGCGCGACCCTCATCGAGCTTGCCTGCGAGACGGACTTCGTCGCCAAGGGCGAGAAGTTCATCGGCCTCGCGGACGCGGTGCTCGCCGCGGCCGTCGCCGCCGGTGCGCGCGACGTCGAGTCCGCGCTGGCGGCTGCGGCCGACGGCAAGACCGTCGCGGAGCTCATCAGCGAGGAGGCGGCGATCATCGGCGAGAAGATCGAGCTGCGCCGCCTGGCCACCGTGCAGGGAGAGAACGTCGCGATCTACCTGCACAAGACCTCGAAGGATCTGCCCCCGCAGGTCGGCGTGATCCTCGGCTACTCCGGCTCGGACGCGGAGACGGCGCGCAGCGTCGCCCAGCACATCTCCTTCGCCGACCCGCTGTACCTCTCGCGGGAGGACGTGCCGGCCGAGGCGGTGGAGAAGGAGCGCGAGATCGTCACGGAGATCTCCCGCAACGAGGGCAAGCCGGAGGCTGCGCTCCCGAAGATCGTCGAGGGGCGCATCAACGCGTACTTCAAGCAGGTCGCCCTGCTCGACCAGGACTACGCGCGCGACAACAAGCTCACGGTCGGCAAGGTGCTGCAGGACGCCGGGCTCACGGTGACGGGCTTCGCCCGATTCCGCGTCGGCGCCTGAGCGCTGCGGGAGCGCGCGCACGGAGGGCCCGGGTCGATGACCCGGGCCCTCCCCGCATGCGGGCGACGCTCCCGGCTCGGGCGTCGCTGGCCGGCCCGCGGCTACCGGTAGCCTGTATGAGGTCTTTCGGGAAGGGACGCGGATGGCGGCACGGCGTCGGGTACTGCTCAAGCTCTCGGGGGAGGCGTTCGGCGGCGGCTCCCTGGGCGTGAACCCGGACATCGTCAGCCAGATCGCGAAGGAGATCGCGGCGGCGGCCGACGAGATCGAGATCGCGGTCGTCGTCGGAGGAGGCAACTTCTTCCGCGGGGCGGAGCTGTCCACGCGCGGGATGGAGCGCGCGCGGGCGGACTACATGGGGATGCTCGGAACCGTGATGAACGCCCTCGCCCTCCAGGACTTCCTCGAGCAGGCCGGGGCGAGCCCGCGGGTGCAGTCGGCGATCACCATGACGCAGATCGCCGAGCCGTACATCCCGCTGCGGGCGATCCGGCATCTGGAGAAGGGACGCGTCGTGATCTTCGGCGCCGGCGCCGGGCTGCCCTTCTTCTCGACCGACACGGTCTCGGCGCAGCGGGCGCTGGAGATCCGCGCCTCGGAGGTCCTCGTCGCCAAGAACGGCGTCGACGGCGTGTACACCGCCGACCCGCGGGTGGACGCGAGCGCGCAGCGGATCGATCGCATCACCTACCAGGAGGCCCTGCAGCGCGGCCTGAAGGTCGTGGACTCCACGGCTTTCAGCCTGTGCATGGACAACCGCATGCCCATGCGCGTCTTCGGCATGCGGCCCGAGGGCAGCATCACCCGCGCGCTGCTGGGCGAGGACATCGGGACGGTCGTCACCGCCTAGGCCTGCCGTCCGGGCACCCGCCGCACGGCACCGCACCGCCGCGCCGGAGTTCCCAGCACCGCCCGGGCCCGCACCCCTAGACTGATCCAAGCGCACGATCGAAGGAGTTCCCCTGTGATTGCCGATGTTCTCTCCGAGGCGACGGACCGCATGGACAAGGCGGTCGAGGTGGCCAAGGACGACTTCGCCGGCGTCCGCACGGGCCGCGCGAACCCTGCCCTGTTCCAGCGCATCATGGTGCCCTACTACGGGACGCCCACCCCGCTGACGCAGCTTGCCTCCTTGCAGAACCCGGAGGCGCGCACGCTCATCGTCACGCCCTACGACAAGTCCGCGCTGCGGGACATCGAGCAGGCCATCCGGGACGTGCCCAACCTCGGTGCGAACCCCACCAACGACGGGACGATCGTCCGCGTCACGCTCCCGGAGCTCACCGAGGAGCGCAGGCGAGAGTTCGTGAAGATCGTCCGCGCGAAGGCCGAGGACGCCCGCGTGGCGGTCCGCAACCTCCGCCGGAAGGCGAAGGACGACCTCGAAGCGCTCAAGGGCGAGGTCGGCGACGACGAGGTCGCCCGCGCGGAGAAGGAGCTGGAGGCGCTCACCAAGGCGCACGTCGACGCGATCGACGACGCCCTGAAGCGCAAAGAGCAGGAACTGCTCGAGGTCTAGCGGTGGTCGCGGGCACCGACGGGCCGGGCCCGCAACGCCGCACGGGCGTCTTCGGGGGCAAGCGCAAGGTCGACCTGCAGGCCGAGTTCGACGCCGCGCGGGATCGCTTCGAGGCCACGAACGCCAAGATCGAGGCGCGCGCCGGCAGGAACCTCTTCCTCGCGGGCATCTCCGGCGTGGTCTTCGGGGCGCTCATCCTCGCGAGCCTGCTCTGGTTCGTGGAGATCTTCGCCGTCCTGGCGGCCGTGCTCATGACGGCCGCCTCCGTCGAGCTCGCCATCGCCCTGCGCTCGGCCGGCCGCCGCGTGCCGCTCGTCGGCTCGGGCATCGCCGCGCTCGGCGTCGTCACCGCCAGCTATCTGCTCGGCGCTCAGGGGCTGTGGTGGAGCTCGCTGGCCGCGTGCGTCTTCGTCGTCGCGTGGCGGCTCGTCGACGCCGCCGCACACCGCGGCGCACGCCCTGCAGCCCGGCTCGGCCGCGACCTCCTCACGAGCGTCTTCGTCGTGCTCTACGTGACTGTGCTCGGCGCCTTCACCGAGCTGCTCGCGCTGCGGGACGCGGGCCAGGGGCGCTGGTGGGTGCTGGGCATGATCATCATCGTCGTCGCCGCGGACACCGGCGCCTACGCGGCGGGCGTCACCCTGGGCCGGCACAAGATGGTGCCGACCATCAGCCCCAACAAGTCCTGGGAGGGCTTCGCCGGCGCCGCGCTGACCGCCATCGCCGGCGGCATCCTCGTGGGCGTGCTCATGCTCGGCATCGCCTGGTGGCAGGGGCTCGTCCTCGGCATCGTGCTCCTGCTCACCGCAACCATCGGCGACCTGACCGAGTCGCTCGTGAAACGGGACCTGGGCATCAAGGACATGAGCAACTGGATCCCCGGGCACGGCGGCCTGCTCGATCGGGTCGACTCGATCCTTCCGAGCGGGGCCGCGGCCTTCGCGCTCTCCGTGATCTTCGCCCGGTAGTATCGCATCGATCGGCAGCGCGCCCCCGGCGCGGATTCAGAACGGAGAGGGCCTCTCGATGGCGGATGGCGTCTTCCCGCGCGTGAAGCGTAAGAGCCGGGCGTACGACGCCGTGCAGGTGGACCGCTTCCTCGCCAGGGCCCGGGCGGCATACGACGCCCCGATCGGCTCCGAGCAGGCCGTCACGGCGGCCGAGCTGCGCACCGTGTCGTTCGACCTGCGCCGCGGCGGCTACTCCGCCCAGCACGTGGACGCCGCCATCGACCGTCTCGAGGACGTCTTCGCCGCCCGCGAGCGGGAGGCTGCGCTCGCGGCCCTCGGCGAGAGCGCCTGGCGGGAGAGCGCCCGGCAGAAGGCGGTGGCGATCCAGGAGCACCTGTCGCGGCCGGCGGGGCGGAAGTTCGCACGCACCGGCATCCTCACCTCCGGCTACGACCGTTCCGCTGTGGACGCCTTCAGCGTGCGCATCCTCGCGTATCTGCGCGGCGAGGCCATGCTGAGCCTTGCGGACGTGCGCACCGTGACGTTCCGTCCGCGCGTGAACGGCTACCGCGAGGAGCAGGTCGACGCCCTGCTGGACGCCGTCGTCGAGGTGATGCAGGCCGTCCGCTGACCGGCCTGCACCGGCTGCCTCACAGTGGCCGACCCCGTGTTCGCCTGCCGAACGACGTCGTCGGGTAGGATGGCGGAACTGTGGTCTTCCTGGCACGGCACTCACGAGGCACGGCGGCGCGCGGCGCCGCTGCTCGTCGTCCCGCTTTCGGGCGGCCAGTGCTGTTCGGATCCCTCGCCATGGCGTCGGTGGCCGCCTTCGCGCTGGTGAACGTGGTGGACCCGTACTCGGGCGCCTCCGCCCAGCTGCTGGGCGCGCAGCAGACCGCGTACAGCGATCTGCCGGGGCAGGTCTTCGCGGTCACCTCGGTGTACGAGCAGAAGGTCAACCGGGAGAGCTTCGACTTCGAGAAGCTGCCCGACCCGCCGAAGCCGGTCGTCACTGCCGCCCCGTCGGGGGGTTCGTCGTCCTCTTCCGGCGGAGGATCGGGGTGGGCCGCTCCCGCCGGCACCCCGGACCCGGGCTCCGCCCAGGCGATCGCCATGGGGTACGTGGGCGCCGGCCCGGAGTTCGACTGCCTGGTCGAGCTGTGGACGCACGAATCGCACTGGAACACCTTCGCCTACAACGCCGGCAGCGGCGCGTACGGCATTCCGCAGGCCCTGCCCGGCAGCAAGATGGCCGCCTTCGGCGCCGACTGGGAGACCAACCCCGACACTCAGATCCGCTGGGGCCTGAGCTACATCAACGGCCGCTACGGCTCGCCCTGCGGCGCCCTCGGCCACTGGCAGAGCAGCGGCTGGTACTGAGCGTGCCCGCGTCCCGGTGTGCCTCGGGCGCGGCAGGCGCACCCTCCGCTCCCGCGCGGCGCTCTTCGTAGACTGGAGGCATGCCGCGCCGGAACCGCCCGAGCTCATCCCGAGCGGGCCGTGCGGGGGAGGGCCCCGGTCACGGCGATCCGGAGGAGGACGACCTCGACCGGCTGCTCGCAGGCTGGCGGCGCACGGAGTCGCGCGGCGGCGCATCGTGGACCGTGCAGCCCATCTCCGCCGCCCGCGCGCTGAAGGAGTACGTCTGCCCCGGCTGCGGTCGCACGATCGGGACGGGCGTGGCGCATCTGGTGGCCTGGCGCGCCGACAGCGTGCTGGGCGAGGAGGCCGGCCTGGCCGAGCGCCGGCACTGGCACAACGGCTGCTGGACGAGAGGAGCCTGAGCGTGAGCGACAGCGTGGAGATCCGGGGGCCCGTCGTGCTGCCCGCGCGCCGGGAGGACGTGACACTGCACACCCCCGACGGGCTCGCCCTCGTCGGCGAGCTCGCCCTGCCGGAGCAGCGCGACCCGGTCGCGACGCTGGTCACCCTGCACCCGCTGCCCACCGCCGGCGGCTTCATGGACTCGCACATCCTTCGCAAGGCCGCCGCCCGGCTGCCCGCCCTGGCCGACCTCGCCGTGCTGCGCTTCAACACGCGCGGCACGAGCTCGCCCCGCGGCACGAGCGAGGGCTCCTTCGACGACGGGGTGGGCGAGGCCGGCGACGTCGCTGCCGCCATGGCCTTCGTCGCCGAGCGCGGCCTGCCGCACCCCTGGCTCCTGGGCTGGTCCTTCGGCACCGAGCTCGCGCTCAAGCACGGCCGCGGCCACGAGGCCGAGGGTCTCATCCTGCTCAGCCCGCCGCTGCGCCGCACGAGCCCGCAGGAGCTCCTGGCCTGGGCGGGCGACCCGCGCCCCATCTACGCGATCGTCCCCGAGCACGACACCTATCTGCAGCCTCCCGAGGCGCTGCAGCGCTTCTCGGTGCTGCCGCAGGCTCGCGTGATCGCCGTGGAGGAGGGCAAGCACCTGTGGGTCGGCGAGGTGCAGACGCAGCGGGTGCTCACGGAGATCGTGGGCATCGTGAACCCCGCGGCGCTCCCGCTTCCCTCGCACTGGCCGCCTCAGCCGGCAGCCTGAGCCGGAAGCGTCAGAAGCGGTTCTGCCGCGGGATGATGACCTCTTTGACGATGAGGATGATCGCCGCGGCGACGGGGATCGCCACGAGCGCGCCGAGGATGCCCAGCAGGGTCCCGCCGGCGAGCGCCGCGATGACGACGACGGCGCCGGGCACCTGCACCGCCCGCGCCATGATGCGCGGAGAGATCACGTATGCCTCCACCTGCATGTACACGAGGTAGTAGATCCCCGCGATGATCGCCGGGGTGGGGCCCGCGAACAGGGTCACCAGCACGATGATCACGGAGCCGCTGAGGGTGCCGACCAGCGGGATGAGCGAGAAGACGAAGGCGACGGTCGCCAGCAGGACCGGCGTGGGCGCCCCGATGATCGAGAGCATGATCACGCTGAGCACGCCGTTGATCGCCGCCTGCGAGCCCTGGCCGATGACGAAGTTGCCGACCGAGCGGGAGATCTGCTCGGACAGCTCGATGTAGCGCGCCCTGCGCGTCGCCGGCACGAACAGGTAGCTGGCCCGCTTGATGCTCGGCAGGCTCGCCGTGAAGTACAGCGTGAGGATGAGCACGATCAAGGCCCCGAAGAAGCCCGAGGCGATGCCGAAGCCCACGGACACCACGCCGGTGCCGATGTTCGCGATGTTGGCCGGGTCCTTGAGCCACTGCAGGATGCCGTCCACCGCCGCCTGCACGTCGATGAAGCCGCCCAGGCGCTGATCCATCCAGGCGATCGAGTCGCTGAACCATGTCGGGTTGCTGGCGAGATCCGTGAAGTAGTGCGTGAACTGCGTGATCAGCTCCGTGGCCTGCGTGACGACGATCGGGACGATCGCCAGCAGGATGCCCGCGACCACGGCGAGCAGGCAGATCACCACGGTGAGCAGCGCGGCCCAGCGCGGCAGGCGCCGCGCCACCAGCCACGACACCAGCGGGTCCAGGCCCAGCGCGAGGAACAGCGCCGCGCCGACGTAGGTGAGCACGGTCGCCAGGGAGGTGACGATGCCGATCAGCAGCAGGCCGACGCCGACGCCCAGCGTCGCGACCAGCCCGAGCAGGAAGGGCTGCTGGATCTTGATCTGGCGGGGCTCAGGCATCGCCGGCCGTCTCGGGCGCGCGCTCCAGCGGCCGGACATTCGCCAGGGCGCCGCGCAGCCCCTCGAAGTAGCGCGCGATGGCCGCGCGCTCCACCTGCAGCTTCTCCAGGCGCTGCTCCGAGTCCGCCACGAGCGCGGCGGTGCGCTCCTCGGCGTCCTGCACCAGGCTCTCCGCCCGCTGACGCGCCTCGGCGACGATCTGGGCCGCTTCCGCGTGCGCCTCCTCTCGCTCACGGCGGGCCTCGTCGTTGGCGCGGGCGAGCATGGTCTCCGCCTCCGCCCGTTGGGCCTGCACGCGCGCGGTGAGCTCGTCCAGCTCGGCTCGGGCCTGCTCCAGGTAGCGGTTCGTCTCCGCGACAGCCTGCTGGTGGTGCTCGAGGAGCTCCCGCTCGGTCTCGTCCCGCTTGCGCGCGAGGGCGAGCTCCGTGCTGCGCGACTCCTCGGCCGCCGCGCCCCGCAGGGCTGCGGCCTCGTCGCGGGCCGCCTGGGCCTCGGCCGCGAGCGCCTCCTCGTGCGCACGCCGCTCCGCCTGTATGCGCTCCTCATGCTCGCGGCGCAGCCGCTCGCGCTCCTCGGCCCCCGCGGCGCGGGTCGCCTCGGCCTCGATGCGGGCGGCGGTGCGCGTCTGCTCGGCCTCGGCGGCGATGCGCTCCTGGTGCGCGGCCAGCTCCTCGGCGATGCGCTCCTGATGGGCGGCCAGCTCGGCCGCGAGCCGCTGCTGGTGCGCGCCGAGCTCGGCGGAGACGGCCTGTTCGTGTCCCGAGCGCTCGGCGGCGATGCCGAGCTCATGCTGCTCGCGCTCCTGCGCGATGCCCAGCTCGTGCACCTGCCGCTCGATCGCGATGCGCGCCAGATGCGCCTCCCGGTCGATGCCGGCCTGCTCTGCGGCGAGCAGTGCGGCACCACGCAGGGACTGCTCGTGCTCGGCGCGCTCCTGGGCCATGCGGGCGAGGTGGGCGGCGCGCTCGCGATCGAGCTCCACCCGCTGGCGCTCCTCGGCCCGGGAGAGCGTGTCCTCATGATCCGCGCGGAAGGCGTCCAGCTCCTCGCGCAGCCGCGCCCGCTCGCGCGCCATGGCGCTCTCGTGCGCCGCCCGGCTCGCGGCCAGCTCGGCCGCGACGGCGCCGCGCTCGGCCTCGATGCGGGCGCGGGCCTCGTCCGCCTCCCCGGCCAGGCGAAGACGCTGGCTCTCCGCCTGTGCGGACAGCTCCTGCTCGTGCTGCGCGCGCTCGGCGGCGATGCGCTGCTCGTGCTGCGCGCGCTCGGCGGCGATGCGCTGCTCGTGCTCGGCGCTCTCGGCTGCGATGCCCTGGTCGTGCGCGGCGCGCTCGGCGGCGATGCGCTGCTCGTGCGCGGCGCGCTCCGCGGCGATGCGCTGCTCGTGCTCGGCCTGCTCCGCGGCCAGACGGTTCGCCTGCTCGCGCGACTCGGCCTCCAGCGCCGCACGGCGCTCGGCCGCCTCCGAGCCCAGCAGCGCGAGCTTCTCGTTGCGTTCGCCCTCGATCTGGGCCAGAGCGGCGGCGCTCGTCGCCGCGAGCTCCGCCCTGCTCGCCTCGGTTGCGCGCTCCAGCTCGGCTCGCGCCTGCGCCAGATCGCGCTCGGCGGCCTCCCGCTCCTGCCGGGTGCGGGCCGCAAGGGCCTCGGCCTCCTCGGTGAGCGCAGCTGCGCGCGTCTGCGCCTCTGCCAGCAGGCGGGCCGCCTCGGCCTGTGCGGCGCTCAGTGCGGCGTCCGATTCGCGAGTCGCCGTGGCGCGCGCCTGCGTCGCCGCCGCCTCCGCGCTCAGACGCTCCGCCTCGGCCGCCTGTGCCGCGCTCGCGCGCAGAGCCTCGGCCTCCTGCCGTGACCGGGCGGCGAGCTCCTCCGCCTCGCGCCGTGCGCCCTCCAGAAGCGAGCTCGCCTGGCGGCGGGCGTCCTCGATCACGCGCTCGACCTGCTGACGCGCCCTGCCCGTCACCTCCTTGGCGTGCTCGTCGGCCTCGCGGCGCACCCGCTCCGCGTCGATGTCGGCCTGCGCGACCACCCGCGTGGAGTGGTCCTCCGCCACGCGAAGCATGTTCTCGAGCTTGGCCCCGAGCCCGCTGTAGGTGGGGGAGCCCATCTCCTCGAGCTCGATGGTGAGCTCCTGCACCTGGGCGGTCAGGCGCTTCACGTCCTTCAGCGCGTCGGCGTGCAGCGCGTGGGCCTGCATCAGCTCGCGGCGCAGATCGCGGATCGCCGCGTCGACCTCTTCGCGGGAGTAGCCCCGGAATGCGGTCGGGAACTGCTCTTCTTCTGTGGCGGCCACGGTGCAGAGTCTAGTTGCGCGGGCTCCGATGGGCAGCGGCGGACTCCCACAGGGCCCTTGCCAGGCCCTCGGAGCTGGGAGGCTCCTGGGCTGCGGACGGGACGATGGGATATTCTGTGGTGTCCGCCGTACGACATTGCGTCCGGCCGCCGGTTCGATCCTTCCCGGCCCCGCGCGAATCCGAGGAGTTCATCGAGGTGCGCTATGTGCTCGCGATCGCCGCGTTCGTCGCAGCGATCGTCCTGATCACGCTCGGCATCGGCCAGCGCACCTTCCTCGCGGGCCCGGACTCGGTCGGCAGCTCCGTCGAGCTCTCCGACGGCGCCCGCTACGCGTACATCCCCTCCTCCGTACTGCAGACCCACACGGGGCGCCAGCAGATCGAGCTCAGCGGCTCGGGCACCGTCTTCTTCGCCTACGGCCGCTCGGCGGACGTGCGCGCCTGGCTGGCCGACTACCCCTACGACCGGCTCACGCTCGACGCCCAGGGGCAGCTCCGCTCCCAGCTGGTCATGCCCGACGGGAATGCCGGCTCCGACGGCGGTGCGACGGCCACGCCGAGCCCCGGGGCGGGGAACCAGACGCCCTCGCCCACCCCGGCCCCCACAGCCGCCACCCCCTCTGCCGGACCGACCCCCGGCGGCTCGACGGCCTCGCCCACGCCGGCGGATCCTGCCGCCCAGGTGGCCGGCTACACGCCTGCCGTGGGCTACCAGAACCCGGCCGGCAGCGACCTGTGGCTGCAGGAGTACAGCGCCACCGGGCAGCTCACCCAGCCGCTCGCGCTGCCCGCGGGCATGTCGGTGATCATCGCCTCGGACGGCTCCTCGCCCGCACCGAGCACGATCGGCGTGCAGTGGCCCACGGACAACCGCACGCCGTGGGCGGGCCCGCTCATCGTCGCCGGGCTGGTCCTCGCCGTCGTCGGGGTGTTCCTCTACCTGCTCGCGATCGACCACGGGCGCCGGATGCGCGGACCGCGCCGGGGCGGCGCGAAGTGGCCGCTCGCCGGACTGCGCCGCCGTCGGCCGGTCAAGGCGACCACGATCGGCGGTGCGCTGGAGCCGCCGGCCAAGCCGGACGGGCGCGCGCCGCGTTCGGCTGCCCCGCTGCGCCGCCGCCTGCTCCTGCCGGCCACCCTCGGCCTGGCGGGCACTCTCGCGCTGACGGGCTGCTCCGCGGACTACTGGCCTGATTTCTCCTCCGCCGCCTCCCCGGCGCCGACGGCGAGCGCGACGCCCAGCGTCGCCGCCCAGCAGCCGCCGGCCGTGACACAGGAGCAGCTGCAGCGCATCCTCGACCGTCTCTCCGCGGCGACCGCTCAAGCCGACCAGGCGCGCAACGGCGACCAGGCCGCCGCGCTGTTCACCGGTCCGGCGCTGCAGGCCCGGCGCTCGGACTACACCATCCTCGCCGCGATGTCCGACGCGACGCCGCCGATGCCCATCCCGGCCAGCCCCGAATATCAGCTGCCCCAGAGCACCGACACCTGGCCCCGGGTCGTGTTCGTCGTCGTGCACGACGCCGGCACGCCCTCGACGGCCTCGCCCGATCCCTCCGCACCCGCAGACGCGTCGGCGAACCCCGATCCCGGGGCGACCGCTCAGCCGGCGCAGCAGACGCAGCCTCCGCTGGGGCTCATGCTCGTGCAGGACAGCCCGCACGAGAACTACCGGGTCGAGTACGCGGTGAACCTCCTGTCCGGCGTGACCCTCCCGGAGGTGCCGCCGCCGTACCTGGGCTCCCCGCGGCTCGCCCCCGACTTCAAGGCTCTCGCGCTGCAGCCGGCCGCGCTCGCCGGCGCCTACGGGCAGATCCTCATGCAGGGCGCCCAGGCCCCGGACTACGCCAAGTTCGACGAGACGGGCGACACGCTGCTGCAGCAGGTCGGCCCGGACTGGAAGAAGTCGCAGCAGGACGCGCCGGCCGCCTCCGACGAGGCGGAGACCATCGAGTTCTCGAACGCCCCGGGCTCCGGCGACCCGATCGCCCTGGCGACCGTCGACGGCGGCGCACTCGTGACGACCTCGCTGAAGGAGACGGAGACCTCCAAGCCGACGCAGGAGCGCTCCGTCATCCGCTTCGGAGGCGAGGCGGCCGCGCTCGCCGGCAAGGACAACTCCGAGAAGGGTCTGTACCAGACCTGGGAATACCAGCTGCTGTTCTACGTTCCGCCCCTCGGATCCATCGACAAGATCCGGCTTCTCGGCTACACCGAGAACCTCGTCGAAGCGGGAGAGGTGCAATGAGCCCATCCGGAGACTTCAGCGGGGCGGGCGGCCGCGGCGCCGTCGACCTCTCCGGGCTCGTCGCCCGGCGCAACTCCGCTCCCGGCGCGCCGGCCGGACCGGGAGGCGCTCCCGCCGGGAGTGCGGGCGGCGGCGAGGCAGAGGTGCCGCCGACCGTCCCCTCGCTCGTCCTCACCGTGGACGAGCCGACGCTCTCTCAGCTGGTGGAGCTTTCCCTCGTCGTGCCCGTGGTGCTCGTGCTGGACCGCTCCGGACCCGGAGCGGGCGGGGAGGCGGTGGCCGGGCTCATCGAGCGGGCCGTGACCTCCCTGGAGGGGCGCATGCTGATGGGGCGCGTCGACGTCACGGCGCAGCCGGCCATCGCGCAGGCCTTCGGCGTGCAGGCCGTGCCGACCGTCGCCGCGATCATCGCCGGGCGCCCCACGCCGCTGTTCCAGGGCTCGCTGCCGGAGCGGGAGCTGCTGGGCGTGCTGCAGCAGGTGCTCGACTTCGCAGCGCAGAACGGCGTGGCCGGGTCCGTCGCCGTCTCCGCCGAGGCCGCCTCCGAGCCGGCGGCGCCGCAGGTGCCCCCGCTGCATCAGGAGGCCTACGACGCCATCGAGCGCGGCGACTACGAGGCGGCGATGGCGGCGTACCGCAAGGCGCTCGCGCAGAACCCGCGCGACGAGGACGCCGCCGCCGGGCTGGCCCAGGTCGGCCTGCTCTCGCGCCTCGCGGGCGCGGACGCCGCCGCGGTGCGCGCCGCCGCCGCGCAGGCCCCCGCGGATGTCGCCGCCCAGCTCGCCGTCGCCGACCTCGATCTCGCCGGCGGTCATGTCGAGGACGCGTTCGGCCGGCTCCTGGACGCCTTCCCCGACGCGGACGAGGAGGGCCGCGAGCAGCTGCGCACCCGCATCCTCGACTTCTTCGCCATCGTCGGACCCACCGACCCTCGCGTCCTCGCAGCACGCCGCCGCCTGGCGAACCTGCTGTACTGACGCGCTGTGAGCGACCCGACGACGCCTCTGCGCAGACGGCCCCTCTGGGCCGGCCGGGCCGCCGCGCTGCTCGGCATCGCCCTGGTCTCGCTGAACCTGCGGGCGGCGGTCGCCGCCCTGTCGCCGATCAGCCATCAGATCGCCGGGGACATCCCGCTCAGCGCCGTCGGCCTGGGCCTGCTCGGGACGCTGCCGCCGCTGTGCTTCGCCCTGAGCGGCTTGCTCACGCCCTACGCGCAGCGCTGGTCCCGTCTGGAGACGCTGGTGCTGTGGGCGATGATCCTCACCTGCGCGGGAAGCCTCGTACGCTCCCTGGCCGCCGACTACACCCTGCTCGCCCTGGGCAGCGTTCTGCTCTTCCTCGGCTCCGGGGTGGCGAACGTCGCACTGCCGCCACTGTTCAAGGACTACTTCGGCGACCGGATCGCCACGATCACCTCGATCTTCGTGACCTTGATGGGGCTCTCGAGCGTGCTGCCGCCGCTGCTCGCGGTCCCGCTGGCCAACGCCATGGGATGGCGCTTCTCGCTGGGCATATGGGCCGCCGTGGCCTTCGTCGCGATCCTGCCGTGGCTGCCGCTCGCAGCGAGGGGCCGGCGCGGCCAGCGCGCGGCGCCGCCGGGCAGCGCCGCAGCCGCAGGCATGAGCCCCGGCTCGGGCACGGGCAACGGCGCGGGCGCGGGCGGCGGCACCCGCGGTGGTGCGAGCACGAGCGCCGGAGCGAGCGCGGGCGCACGGGGGGTCGGGGGAGACGTCCGGCTCACTGTGTGGCGCTCGCCGCTGGCGTGGTGCCTGGCGGTCCTGTTCGCCGCGGCGTCGATCCTCGCCTATGCGAGCTTCGCCTGGCTGCCCCAGATCCTCATGGACCGCGCCGGCACCAGCCCGGAGCTCGCCGGGCTCCTGCTCGCGGTGTTCTCCGCGATGGGGCTGCCGTCCTCGGTCCTCGTGCCCATGGTCGCCGCGCGGCTGCGGACGGTCTGGCTGCCGCTGTGCGTGAGCTTCGGCGGGTACGTCCTCGGCCTCGGCGGCCTGCTGCTCGCCCCGCATGCGGCGCCGATCCTGTGGGTCGCCCTCATGGGCGTGGGGACGCTCGCGTTCCCGCTCGTCCTGCTGCTCATAAACCTGCGCACCCGCACCCAGGCCGGGGCGGTCGCGCTGAGCGGCTTCGAGCAGGGCATCGGCTATCTGATCGGGGCCTCGGGTCCGTTGCTGGTGGGACTGCTGCACGATCTCACGGACGATTGGACGCTGCCGATCCTGTTCATGCTGCTGTCCGCAGCGGTCATCATCGCGGTGGGCCCGGTCGTCGCCCCGCGCAACACGATCGAGGACGAGGCTGTGCGCCGGCACGCGCGGGCCGTGGCGGCCCGTGGCGGGGCTACTGTGAGTCCATGAGCTCATCCGCGCAGAACGCCGTGCCCGCGATCACCCTCAACGATGGACGGACCATCCCCCAGCTGGGCTTCGGGGTCTTCCGCATCGACCCGGACGAGACGCGGCGCGTCGTCTCAGACGCCCTCGAGGTGGGCTACCGGCACATCGACACCGCGGCCTCCTACCGCAACGAGTCCGGCGTCGGCGCGGCGATCGCGGCCAGCGGAATCCCGCGGGAGGAGCTGTTCGTCACCACGAAGCTCGTGAACCCGCGTCACGAGGACGCCCCCGCCGCTCTCGCCGAGAGCCTGGAGGCGCTCGGCCTGGACTACGTCGACCTCTACCTCATCCACTGGCCGGTCCCCTCGCAGGGCAAGGCGGTGCAGGCGTGGACCTCGCTCGTGCAGCTGCGCGAGCAGGGCCTCGCCCGCTCCATCGGCGTGTCCAACTTCCGGATCGCGGACCTGGACGAGGTGGTCGCGGCGACCGGAGTCACGCCGGCGGTGAACCAGATCGAGCTGCATGTGGAGTTCCAGCAGCACGAGCTGAAGGCGTACCACGCGGAGCACGGGATCGCGACGGAGGCCTGGTACCCGCTGGGCGGGGGCGAGGTGTCCCAGGCGCCTGCGGTCCTCGCCGCGGCCGAGGCGCACGGGGTGACGCCAGCGCAGGCCATCCTGCGCTGGCAGCTGCAGAGCGGGAACATCGCGATCCCGAAGTCCAGCCACCGGGAGCGTCAGGTGCAGAACCTCGACGTCTTCGGCTTCGAGCTGACCGCTGAGGAGCTGGAGGCGATCGCCGCTCTCGACCTCGGCGCGGCCGGCCGCCGCGGCCCGGACCCCTCGACCTTCGTCGCGCCGCCTGCCCGCAGCTGAGCCGTTGCCTGCGCAGTCGACTCCCGCCCCGCGGCTGCCGACGCACTACGGCAATCGGGCAGCCGGACTGCTCGCCGCACGACGGGGGAGGCTCGATCCGAGCGGGCGCGCTACTCATCCCCGCGGCCGGTCCGCTCGCAGCGCGGCGGCGCTTGGCAGTGTATGAGCCATGCAGGCGCGGCGCGGGCGGGGGCGGTCTGCCTCCCGCCGCGGCGAGAGCGGCGGCCGCCGCGCCCGGCCCGCGTCGGCGCGGTCGCAGCCCGCGCTGCGGGCCGGACTGGCGGTGCTCATGATCGCGGCGCTCGGCCCGGCTCTGGCCGGCTGCTCCGGGCTGTTCGGGCTCGTGGCGGGAGCGCCCGGCGGCGCGGCCGGCACCGGCGGGGGCACGAGCGTCTACGTCCTCGGTGTGGGGGACTGCTTCGACGACCCGCCGCCGGGAGGCCTGGTGCAGTCCGTCCCGGTGATTCCCTGCGAGCGACCGCACGACAACGAGGTCTACGCGCTGTTCGACCTCGACGGGCACGCCTTCCCCGGAGCGAGCACGGTCCTGGAGCGCTCGGAGAAGGGCTGCCGGCCGCGCTTGGATGCGTTCCTCGGGACCGGGGCCTCGCTTCGCGGCTATGACTTCTCGTATCTCCACCCCACGGAGGACAGCTGGCAGCGAGGGGATCGCGAGGTGGTGTGCTTCGCCTTCGCCGCCGACCGCGGCAAGCTGACCGGCTCGGCGAAGGCGCGACCCGCCTGAGCTCCGCCCGCTCGCCGCCCGCCGCCCTCCCCGATCCGCGTGCTCTTCCGCCCGCTCAGGACGGGCGGGGGATGAGGCGCGGGCCGATCACGATCCCATAGAGCGACCACAGCCAGATCAGCTGGACGACGACCGAGACGACGAGGAGCGCGACGATGCCCAGCACGACGTAGCCGATGATCACGCCGGCCAGTGCGAGCCCCCGGCCCTCCTCCCCGCTGCTGCGGAGTTTACGCAGCGCCATGTGCCCGCAGATCACAGCCACGGGGGCGATGGCCAGGAGCGAGGTGATGAAGGCGACGAGCGCGAGCGTGTTGACGCGCGGCCGAGGCGCCAGGGGAGCCCAGGAGCCCTGCGGACCCGGGCCCGCAGCCCCGAGGTGCGGGGCGGGCCCGACCGGGTAGCCCTGCGCAGCCGTTCCCGGGTGGCCGGGCGCGGAAGCCGGGTACTGCGGCTCCGCGCCTGGCCGCGGCTCAGCCGGCTCGTGACTCATCGCGCTCCTCCTGGCGCCTCACGCCATTCCGCGCGGTTGTACGGATCGGCCGCGCATGCCATCCATGCTGCCGCGGTCCCGCGCGGTACAGGGGTCGACGACGCCGGGATTGAGGACTGCGCTCCCTGAGGCGGGGAGCACGGCGGCGTGGTCGAGATCGTGCGGGGGCGGCGCCGGGTCGCCGGGCAGCTCGCGCCGCCTGCGAGAGCTAGCGTTCGGGCACGAGGAAGACGGCGCCCAGGGCGGGGAGGGTGACCTCCGCGGAGGCCGGGCGGCCCGCCCAGGGATCCCGCACGGCCTGGACCGTGCCGGCGTTGCCGGCGCCCGCGCCGCCGTACTCGGCCGCGTCCGTGTTCAGCACCTCCCGCCACCGGCCGGCCTCGGGAAGCCCGAATCGGTAGCTGTCGATGGTGCGGCCCGAGAAGTTGAACAGCGCCGCGAACGGGCGGCCGCTCTCGTCGCGGCGGAGGAAGCCGAGAACGTTGCTCGCCGCGTCTGCCACCTGCAGCCACTCGAATCCGGCCGGCTCGTGGTCGCGCTGCCAGAGCTCGGGGTGGGTGCGGTAGAGGGCGTTCAGCTGGCGCACCAGTGCCGACACGCCGGCATGCGCGGGATCCTGCAGAGCGCCCCAGTCCAGGCCGCGCTGCTCGCTCCACTCCGCGTACTGCGCGAACTCCTGCCCCATGAACAGCAGCTTCTTGCCCGGATGCGCCCACATGAAGGCGAGGTAGGCCCGCAGGTTCGCGAAGGCCTGCCAGCGGTCTCCCGGCATGCGCGACAGCAGCGAGCCCTTGCCGTGAACGACCTCGTCGTGGCTGATGGGCAGCACGAACTTCTCGCTCCAGGCGTACACGAGCGAGAAGGTGATCTGCCCGTGGTGGTAGAGCCGGTAGAGCGGGTCGACGGCGATGTACTCCAGCGTGTCGTGCATCCAGCCCATGTTCCACTTCATGCCGAAGCCCAGGCCGCCCGCGTTCGTCGGGGCGGTGATGCCCGGCCAGCTCGTGGACTCCTCGGCGATCATCACGATGCCGGGGTGCAGCTTGTAGGCCGTGGCGTTCGCCTCCTGCAGGAAGCTGATGGCCTCCAGGTTCTCCCGTCCGCCGTGGACGTTCGGCAGCCACTCGCCCTCCGCGCGGGAGTAGTCCAGGTAGAGCATGGAGGCTACCGCGTCCACGCGCAGCCCGTCGGCATGGAACTCGTCCAGCCAGTACAGGGCATTGGCGACGAGGAAGTTGCGCACCTCCGGGCGGCCGAAATCGAAGACGAGCGTGCCCCAGTCCTTCTGCTCGCCCCGCCGCGGGTCGGGGTGCTCGTAGAGCGGCTGCCCGTCGAAGCGGGCGAGCGCCCAGTCGTCTTTGGGGAAGTGCCCCGGCACCCAGTCCAGGATCACGCCGAAGCCGGCCTGGTGCAGGCGGTCGATGAGGTAGCGCAGATCGTCCGGCGATCCGAAGCGCGCGGTCGGCGCGTAGAAGCCGGTGACCTGGTAGCCCCAGGACGGCCCGTAGGGGTGCTCCATCAGGGGCAGGAACTCCACGTGGGTGTAGCCGAGGCCGCCGAGGTACTCGACCAGCGGATCGGCCAGCTCCCGGTAGCCCAGCCCGGGCCGCCAGGAGCCCAGGTGCATCTCGTAGACCGACATCGGCTCCCGGTGCGGCTGACGCTGCGCCCGAGCGGCCAGCCAGTCGGCATCGCCCCAGACGTAGTCGCTCGCGGCCACCACGGAGGCGGTCTCCGGCGGCGCCTGCGTCTGGCGCGCCATCGGGTCGGCCTTCGTCACCCAGGCACCCGAGGCCGAGAGGATCTCGAACTTGTACAGCTCGCCCGCTCGGAGGCCCGGCACGAACAGCTCCCACACGCCGCTGGAGCCGAGGCTGCGCATCGCATGGCCGCTGCCCTCCCAGCCGTTGAAGTCCCCGATGACGCGCACGGCCTGCGCATCCGGGGCCCACACGGCGAAGCTCGTGCCCGGCACCCCCGCGACGCTGCGCACATGCGCGCCGAGCACCTCCCAGAGCCGTTCGTGCCTGCCCTCCCGGATGAGGTGCAGATCGAGCTCGCCCAGGGTCGGCGCGAAGCGGTACGGGTCCTCGGCCTCCCAGGGGGAGCCGGCCTCGTACTCCGCGCGCAGCCGGTAGGAGCGTGGCTCGGCGGGCAGCGCGCCCTCCCAGACCCCGCCGCCGATGTGGGCGAGCGGGACGGAGGAGCCGTCCTCCAGCAGGGCCAGCACCCGCTGGGCCAGCGGGCGCCGGGCTCGTACCACCCAGCCGGAGCGCGCCGGGTGCGCCCCGAGGACCGCGTGCGGGTCGTAGTGGCGCCCCTCCGCGACGGCGGCGAGCAGTCCGGGCTCCACCCCGGGGGCTTTCGACGAACCGCTCATGCCATCCCCTCCGATCCGATCTCCTCCAGGCTGACGATGTGCGCAGGCTGCCAAGGCGCGTCCAGCCGCACGTAGTTGTGCTCGCCCCAGGTCCACACGGCTCCGGTGAGCAGCTCCGTCGCGCGCAGCTCCGCGCCGGGCCGCAGCCCGAGCGCGGCCAGATCCAGGTGGATCATCGTCTCGCGCACCGAGTGCGGGTCGAGATTCGCGACGACGACGATGGTGTCGGCCTTGCCCTCGGGGCAGAGATGGGCGGGCAGGCTCTTGCCGTAGACGAGGATCGCGTCGTCCTCGCTGTACTGCCTGCTGAGGTTGCGCAGCTGCCGCAGCGCGGGGTGCGCGCGGCGGATCGCGTTGAGCTGCGCGATGTAGGGGGCGATGCTCGCGCCGGCCTGCTCGGCGCGCTTCCAGTCGCGCGGACGGTACTCGTACTTCTCGTTGTCGATGTACTCCTCGGCCCCGGGCCGGGGGACGTGCTCCATCAGCTCGAAGCCGGAGTACATGCCCCAGCTCGGGGCGGCCGTGGCGGCGATCGCCGCCCGCACGAGGAACGCGCCGCGCCCGCCCGTCTGCAGATACTCGGTGAGGATGTCGGGGGTGTTGACGAAGAGGTTGGGCCGGAGCATGTCCGCCGTCCGGTGGGCGAGCTCCTCGAGGTACTCCTCCAGCTCCCCCTTCGCGTTGCGCCAGGTGAAGTAGGTGTACGACTGCTGGAACCCGATCGCGCCCAGGGTGCTCATCATCGCCGGCCGCGTGAAGGCCTCGGCGAGGAACACCACGTCCGGATGCGCGGCGTTCACCGTGGCGATGAGCCATTCCCAGAAGTCGACCGGCTTCGTGTGCGGGTTGTCCACCCGGAAGATCCGCACGCCGAGCCCGATCCAGTGCTCCACCACGCGCAGGATCTCGGCGCGGATGCCCTCCGGGTCGCGGTCGAAGTTCAGCGGGTAGATGTCCTGGTACTTCTTCGGCGGGTTCTCCGCGTAGGCGATCGAGCCGTCGGGCAGGACGGTGAACCATTCGGGGTGGCTGGCCACCCAGGGGTGGTCGGGGGAGGCCTGCAGGGCGAGGTCGATGGCGACCTCCAGGCCGTTGCGTCCGGCCGCGGACAGGAAGCGGGTGAAGTCCGCCTCGGTGCCCAGCTCCGGATGGATCGCATCGTGTCCGCCCTCGGCTGCGCCGATCGCCCAGGGCGATCCCGGGTCCTCGGGACCGGCGAGCAGCGAGTTGTTGCGGCCCTTGCGATTCGTCCTGCCGATCGGATGGATCGGCGGGAGGTAGACGACGTCGAAGCCCATCGCGGCGATCGCCGGCAGACGCTTCGCCGCGGTCGCGAAGGTGCCGCTGGTCCAGCGCCCCTGCGCATCCTGCACCGCGCCCTCGGAGCGCGGGAAGAACTCGTACCAGGCGCCGACTCCCGCACGCTCCCGCTCCACTCGGACGGGCAGCGGCTCGGTGAAGCTCTCCAGGGATGCCAGGGGGACGCGCTCGGCGGCGGCCGCGATGCGCGGCTCGCAGGCCATCGCGAGCCGCGCCTGAGGCGCGAGCGTCGTGTCGGCGAGCCGAGCGGAGAGGATCGTGAAGGCGCGCTTGTCCGCCGGGGGCCGCAGGCGCCGCTTCGCCTCCCGCGCGAAGAGCTCGGAGCCGATGAGCAGCATGAGCTCGGTGTCCACGTCCGCCGCAATCTTCACGGTGGCGTCATGGACCCAGCTCGCATAGTCGTCCGCGTACGCCCGGAAGCGGAAGCTGTGGGTGCCGACCCCGTCCAGGCGGGCGATCGCGTGCCAGCGGTCCGCGTCCTCCGGCAGCGTGCGCGCCGGGATCGCCTGCTCGGTGCCGTCGGGCCCGGTGAGCAGCAGCTGCACGCCGATGAGGTCATGTCCCTCCCGGAAGGCGGTCACCGAGAAGGGCAGCACCTCGCCGTCGAAGCCCTTCGCCGGCCAGCGGCCGCCGTGCACGGCGGGCCGGGGATCGAGCAGCGGGATCCGTCCGAGGGGGTGGCGCGAGGTGCTCACATCTCGACGCTACCCGTTCGGGCTTCGCTTCAGACGCTCCGCAGCCGCGCTGTGGTCGCGCCGGTCACCGCGAGGAGGTCGCCGGGGGCGAGCTCCACGTCCATCCCGCGGCGGCCTCCCGAGACGAACACGGTCGCGTGCTCGAGCGCGGAGTCGTCCAGCACGGTGGGATGCGCATGACGCTGACCGATCGGGCTGATGCCGCCCACCACGTAGCCGGTACGGCGCTCCGCGATGGCGGGCTCGGCGAGCTCCAGCCGCTTCGTCCCCAGAGCCGCGGCCGCGGCCTTGAGATCCAGTCGTGCCGGCACCGGCACGATGGCGACCGCCAGCCCCGCGGCGCCCTGCACGAGAAGCGTCTTGAACACCCGCTCCGCCGGCACGCCCAGCGCCCGCACCGCCTCCTGCCCGAAGTCCGTCACGGCGGGGTCGTGCAGGTACTCGTGGACCGTGAACGGCACGCCCGCCCGTGCGAGAGCGGCCGTCGCCGGCGTGCCCGAGGATCTCGTCGCGCGGCCGCCGCCCATCAGTACTCCCGGCCGTCCTCCATCGTCCCGCGCGCCCGGTAGAGGCGCATCGACGTTCCCGCCATACGGAAGACGTGGCCGGGGTAGGAGGTGCCGTAGTCCTCCGGCTCGTTGCGCGGCGCCTCGTCCACGCTGTCCCAGAGCAGCTCGTAGTGGGTGATGCCGTCGAAGGTCGGCAGCGTGACGATCGTGTCGTCCTCCAGGGCGTGCACGACGCAGAGGATCCGGTTCAGCGGCTCGAACTGGGGCGTGGAGGTCGCCAGGTACTGCAGGGTCCGCTGCAGCGGCGAGTTCCACTCCTTCTCCTCCATGCTGGCGCCGGAGCCGTCGAACCACTCCATCTTGCTCGCGTTGGGCACGATCTCGCCCAGGCGGCCGTACTTGCGCGGGCGCAGGGCCGGGTTCTCCTTGCGCAGCCGGATGAGCTGCTGGGTGACGCGCAGCAGGTTCTGCTGCCACGGCTCGTGCAGCCAGGGCAGCCAGGAGATCTCGTTGTCCTGGCAGTACGCGTTGTTGTTGCCCTGCTGGCTGCGACCGAACTCGTCTCCGGCGGACATCATCGGCACGCCGGCGGACAGCAGCAGCGTCCCGAGCAGGTTGCGGATCGCTTTGCGTCGCGCCGCCTCGATCCGGGGGTCGCTGGAGGGGCCCTCGTACCCGTGGTTGAAGGACAGGTTGTTGTCGGTCCCGTCGCGGTTGTTCTCCCCGTTGAGGAGGTTGTGCTTCACGTTGTAGGCGGTGAGGTCGGCCATCGTGAAGCCGTCGTGCGCGGTGATGAAGTTCACCGAGGCCAGCGGCCCGCGGTCGATGGAGAAGGTGTTGCTCGAGCCGGCGAAGCGGGTGGCGAAGCGGCCGATGCCCGATCCGGCGTCGCCGTAGCTGCGCGCCCGGGCGATGTCGCAGAGCCAGAAGTCGCGCATGCGGTCGCGGTAGCGGTCGTTCCACTCGCCGATGCCCTTGGGGAAGCTGCCGGTCTTCCAGCCGTCGATGCCGATGTCCCAGGGCTCGGCGATCTTCTTCGCGCGCGAGAGGGCGGGATCGGACAGCAGCCGGGTGAGGAAGGGGTGGTCGGAGCGGAAGGTGGCCGAGTCGTCGCGGGCGAGGGTCGTGGCCAGGTCGAAGCGGAAGCCGTCGATCTGCACCTCGGCGGCCCAGTAGCGCAGCGAGTCCAACGTGAGGTTTACGACGACGTCCTGGCTGAAGTCCAGCGTGTTGCCGCAGCCGGTGGTGTCGATGTAGTTGCCGTTGGCGTCCTGCCGGTAGTAGGCGGCGTTGTCCAGGCCCCGGAAGCTCGTGGTCGGGCCGCCGGGCCCCTCTTCGGCGGTGTGGTTGTACACCACGTCGAGGTACACCTCGATCCCGGCCTGGTGCAGCTGCCGCACCATGGTCTTGAACTCGCGCAGCACCTCGGTGGGCCCGGCCGCGCGGGCGGACTTCGTCGCGTACTCCGCATGCGGCGCGAAGAACGCCAGGGTGTTGTATCCCCAGTAGTTCACCATCCTCTGCCGTTGCAGGCGCTCCTCGGAGACGAAGGCGTGCACCGGCAGCAGCTCCACGGCCGTGATGCCCAGCGAGCGCAGGTAGGCGATGGACACCTCGTGGCCGAGCCCGGCATAGGTGCCGCGCAGCTCGTAGGGCAGCAGCTCGTTGAGCATGCTGAAGCCCTTCACGTGGGTCTCGTAGATCACGGAGTGGTCGGCGAGGGTGTCCGGCTTGCCGATGCCGCCCCAGTCGAAGTCCTCCTCGACGACGGCGGAGACCCAGACGCCGTCCGTTGTCCGCTCCACCCCGCGGGCGTACGGGTCCAGCAGCAGGCGCGTGGGGTCGAAGCGGTGGGTGGGGCCGGCCGGGCCGTCCGCGCTGAGCGCGTAGCGGCGCCCGGGCACCAGCAGGGAGCACTGGCCGATCCAGGTGCCGTCGCCCACCGGCTCCATCGCCACGGTCTTCTCCGCGGCCGAGCTGCCGTCCTCCGACAGCACGTGCAGATTCATCGTCGTCGCGTTCGAGGACCAGACGCGCAGCTCGCCGCCGTCCGGGCCGAGAGTCACACCCAGTGCGGGCGCGGCGGTCGTCGGGGACTCGGTCGTCGGCATGTGCATAGAGTAATCGAGTCGGTGTTTCCGCTTCGTGTCGGGCAGGAGATGGTGGGCGACTCGGACCGCACGGTCTATCTGGACCACGCCGCCACGACGCCCATGCGGCCCGAGGCGGCGGAGGCGTACCTGCGCGCCGCGTCCGTGGTGGGCAATCCCTCGTCGATCCACGCAGCCGGGCAGCGCGCCCGCGAGACGATGGAGCAGGCTCGGGAGCAGCTGGCGCAGGCATTGGACTGCGACCCGGTCGAGGTCGTGTTCACCTCCGGCGGCACCGAGGCGGTGAACCTCGCGGTGAAGGGCCTGTTCTGGTCCGCCGGCCCGCTGCGCCGCGCGGTGGTGCTGCCCGCCGGCGAGCACCATGCCACGATCGACGCGGTCGAATGGCTCGTCGCGCAGCAGGGCGCAGAGGCCGTCGAGCTGCCCCTGGACGCGACGGGCGCGCCGAGCGCGGCACAGCTCGCGCACGAGCTGGACGCGCGCCCGGGCGAGGTGGCGCTGGTCAGCGCGCTGCTGGCCAACAACGAGCTCGGCTCGCTCGCGCCGGCCGAGGCGATCGTCGCCGCGGCGGCCGCGCGGGGCGTGCCGGTGCATCTGGACGCGGTCGCCGCCTTCGGACACGTGCCCCTCTCCTTCCGCGCGTTGCGCGCCGCCGGCAGTCCCGCCGCGGAGGAGGGGAGGGCACGACGTGGCGCGCCGGGCGCGCCGGGCGCGGGGGAGGCGGGGCTGGCGGCGTTGAGCGTGTCCGGCCACAAGGTCGGGGGGCCGATCGGCTCGGGGGCCCTCGTCGTCGCCCGGGGCGCCGATCCGACGCCCCTCCTGCACGGCGGAGGGCAGCAGCGCTCGCTGCGATCGGGGACGGAGGACGTGGCCGCGGCGGCGGCGTTCGCCGCGGCGGCGACCGCGGCCGTCGCGCAGCTGCAGGCCGAGGCGGTGCGGCTGTCGGAGCTGGTGCGGCGCCTCTGGGCGGGCATCGTCCGGGCCGTCCCGGACGCGGTGCTCAACGGGCCCCCCTTGGACGGGCCGAGGGTGCCGGGGATCCTGAACGTCGCCTTCCCCGGCGCTGACGGGGAAGGGCTGCTCTATCTGCTCGACTCCGCGGGCGTCGCCGTGTCCACCGGTTCCGCGTGCCAGGCCGGGGTGGCCCGCCCCTCCCACGTGCTGCTCGCCCTGGGGCGCGAGGAGGTGCAGGCGCGCTCGGCGCTGCGGTTGAGCCTGGGGTGGTCGAGCAGCGAGGAGGACGTGGACGCGTTCCTCGCCGCGCTGCCGCAGGCCGTTGTCGGTGCCCGCCGTTAAACTCTCGGCGTGAAGGTTCTCGCGGCGATGAGCGGCGGCGTCGACTCCGCTGTCGCGGCGGCACGCGCCGTGGAGGCCGGGCATGAGGTGGTGGGCGTGCACCTGGCGCTCTCCCGGATGCCCGGAACGCTGCGCACCGGCTCCCGCGGCTGCTGCACGGTGGAGGACGCGATGGACGCGCGGCGCGCGGCGAACGTCATCGGGATCCCGTTCTACGTGTGGGATCTGTCCGAGCAGTTCGCCGAGAGGGTCGTGGATGACTTCGTCTCCGAGTACCGTGCGGGGCGCACGCCCAACCCGTGCATGCGCTGCAACGAGCGCATCAAGTTCGCGGCGCTGTTGGAGAAGGCCCTCGCCCTGGGCTTCGATGCGCTGTGCACCGGCCACTACGCCTCGATCGTGACGGGGCCGGACGGCAGCAGGCAGCTGCACCGCGCCAGCGCCTGGGCGAAGGACCAGTCCTATGTGCTCGGCGTGCTCACCGCGCAGCAGCTGCAGCACGCCCTGTTCCCGCTCGGGCAGACGCCGAGCAAGGAGCTCGTGCGGGCCGAGGCTGCCCGGCGAGGGCTGTCCGTGGCGGCCAAGCCGGACAGCCATGACATCTGCTTCATCCCCGACGGCGACAC